>Ga0189284_100018_pt1 | contig 361300 bp, 305 predicted proteins | sample N32C7minimetaG_FD_130314 | JGI IMG/M metagenome (GOLD analysis project Ga0189284, IMG submission 130314) | Marine microbial communities from the Costa Rica Dome - N32 C7 mini metaG | ecosystem: Environmental > Aquatic > Marine > Oceanic > Photic zone | place: Costa Rica: the Eastern Pacific...
CTATAATCATTCCCGCATTTTAATCAGCAGCCCCAAATTCATCGTAAACCAAGACCACACCGCAAATTACCGCGATACGACGCTATACGAGGGCCCTTCCGGTAATTCCCTGCGGATCATGCGTGTTTCCTGCTCTCGTTCTTGGTGTTGCTATCAACATCATCAACCGCGGGGATGGTGCTCAAGCTCGCGGGCGCGAAAACGGGCGCACTCGGGGTGAACACCCACGATCTCGATCGATTACGCCCGAAGCATTGCCGGGCGTGCGGATATTCACGAGAGGGGATCGAACTACTCGATCCGTGCCCGGAGTGTACGCGTGTGCCGCAGGTGATCTGAGTTAGTTATTCTCAATCTCGATCGGTTCATTCGCAAGCGACTTCCGCAGTTCATCCGCGAACGCGTCCACATCGTCCGATCGATTACGGAGATGATGGTTCCAGAACGCGTTGGTTGCATCCTGAACATATTGGACATGCACCGGGTTCGCGGGTCCTTGGTCCGGGCCCGGGAGGATGCGTCCGGAGATGCCTCCGAAGTTGTGATACGCGTCCTCGATCCACATGAGGGTGTGCGTGTTCTCGGGCGAGCGATCGAACCCGTCGCGGCGCCAGATCGCGGGCTCGCCGTTGCGTCCTTCGTCGTTGTCGCCGGAGATTGTGAGCGCCGGGCCGACGAATGAATCCCATGAGGATTCGGTCAGCAGCCCGCCAACACCCTGCGGCGAGATCAGCAGCACGCACCGGACCCGCGGGTCGGCGAACTCGCCCGGACCCAGCGGATCGGTCCCCCCGATCAGTTGGGCGGTGAACGCGCCGTAGGAGTGCCCGCCAACACCGATGCGGTCATGATCGATCCGGTTCTCGATCGCCGGGACACGGGTCTCGATCTCGTCGAGTTGATCGATGATGAATGAGACATCGCGGGGTCGATTGGCCCAATACGAGAAGTCGAGCCCGCCAACGCCGCGCTCGCCTTCGCGCCGGCGCTTCAGAATCTCGCGGATGCGCTCTCGCCGGCTGGAGTCGGCTCCCTCGCCTGCCGACTCGACAAGCGAATCCGAATGCGTAGGGAGGATGACGATGTACCCGCTGGTTGCCCAGTGGTGGGCGAGCGGGTTGTAGAAGTTGCCCGACCCGCCCGCGCCGTGCGAGAACACGATTGTCGGGGCGGGGCCGTCCTCGCTGAAGCGTTCCGGGTAGACGATACGGATGGAGAGGTCTTTGTTTCTGTCCGTGTCATGGAGTTCGATGGAATGCTCCACGACCCGGACCTGCTGGGTCTCGACCTGGTTGTTCTCGGGTGTGCTCGCCGGCTGGGATGCCGAGGAACCGAAGCTCACTGAGTAGATCAATGCGAATAAGAGATCGTGCATGGTGCACCTCCTTGCATCGGCATGGCTGGCCGATACCAGCCCAATGAGATTGACGCCCCGGGATTGCATCACGGGGCGTCAATCGTCTATGTACTGGATATAGGACGGGGTGTCTTGGACGCTCTCGCTTATGAGAACGATACCTTCGGTGCTTCACGCACGGCTTCGTCCTGGATCTCGAAGAACTCCGCACTCTTGAAGTTGAACATCCCCGCGATAATCACGCTCGGGAAGGTCTGGACCGCGTTGTTCATCTCGCGCACATTTCCGTTGTACAAACGGCGCGAGGACGCGATCCGGTTCTCGGTTTCCGCGAGCTCACCCTGCAGGTTGATGAACTGGGTGTCGGCCTTGAGATCGGGGTAGCGCTCCACGACAACAGACAGCTGACGCATCGCGCCGATGAGCTGATTCTCGTCTTGCGCTTGTTGCCCCGGGGACCCGGTGCTCGCGACGGCGGTGTTGCGGGCCGCGATGACGGCTTCGAGTGTTTCCGACTCATGCGACGCGTACCCCTTCACCGTCTCGACGAGGTTGGGGATCAGGTCGTACCGGCGCTTGAGCTCAACATCGACCCCAGACCAGGAGTCCTTGAGGTGCTGACGCAAACCGACGAGCTTGTTGTAGATACCAACCGCCCAGAGCACGACGACGAGGCCGACGACTCCAACGATGATGAGTAAGATAATCCATGGGCTCATAGGGCCCTCCCTTCTGCGAGATCTTTGACCACAAAGTCGGGCCAGTGATCAAGAAACTGACGAGTCCAGTGTAACGAATGCCCGAACCGGTGTGATTTCCACACGGAGTACCCATCCGCGAGACAGATCCGGGCGTTCTCGATGTCGATCAGCCCGGGCTGGGTTTCGAGGAGGAACTCCATCATCCGTGGGTGGATGATGTCGTAGGCAAACTTTCTTGAGTCGCACTTCACGAAGTACTTGCGCGAGAACTCGGCGCTCTCAAAGTCGATGTCGTTCTTCCCGAACGCGGACGCGATCTTATCAAACAAGCCCTCACGCCGGATCAGCACATCGGGCATCGTGATGTACGGGAGTTCCATGATGAAGTACGAGAAGTGGTGCTTGACGATCCGCGTGCGGGTCCGGGTGCGTCCTTTGGAATCCGTCGTGGTGTACCGCTCGCGGGTCTTGTATGTGAAGTCGCCCATGTTCACACGGACGATCGCGTCGTCGTAGCTCATCTCGCCGTGGATCGTGTTGTACGCAGCCCGATCGAAGCCACGCCGAAAGAGCTCGAAGTGGGCGTACTCCTCGTCGTGGTTGGTGTCCTTGCCTTCGCGGAAGGCCAGCCCAACCTCATGGGCATACTGGCGCATCTCTTCGATGCGTTGTTTTCGGGCTTTCTCGGCCTGGATCCCAGCGTAGATGATCCACGCGAGCAGCGCCATCCCGCCGACCACAATCAGAATGATGAGACCTGGATGCATGTGTGCTCATCCTTATTCGGGATCGGTTCGCATCAATTTCAGCAACACCATGACCTTACGATCGGCTGGATCGTAGAATATCTGACCCTTTTTCCTGCAGGAGGCCACATGCTCTGGCAGCCCTCTCTCCCCGATCATTACCTGAGTCTGAACGACGATCAGCTGAACGAGCAGATCGAAGCGCGGCGCGCCCAACTCGGCGAAGAGCTCGTCATTCTCGGGCACCATTACCAGATGGACGAGGTTGTCCGCCATGCGGATTTCCTCGGCGACTCGCTCAAGCTCTCCCAGCTCGCGTCCTCCGTGGTCGAGGATCGCGCGAGACAGGGCGTCGGGGTGAAGCACATTATCTTCTGCGGCGTGCACTTCATGGCGGAAACCGCGGACATGCTCACGCCTGACTCCGTCCAGGTCATCCTCCCCGACATGTCCGCCGGCTGCTCGATGGCCGACATGGCGGACTACGACCAGACGGTCGAGGCGTGGGAGATCATCCACGACTCACTCAAGCGTCAGGGTTGGGAAGGGCGCATCATCCCCATCACCTATGTGAACTCGACCGCGGCCATCAAGGCCTTTGTCGGCGAGCAAGGCGGCGCGTGCTGCACATCATCCAACGCGGGGCAGGTCTTCGAATGGGCCATGAACGGCGGTACCCAACCCAAGCAGCCCGGCGAGGACATCAAGATCCTCTTCCTCCCCGATCAGCACCTCGGACGCAACACGGCCGCGGCGTACGGGATCGATACGGACAAGCACACCTGTGTGTATGACCCGCGACTCACGGCACAGGGCGAGCCGTTCGGCGGTGCGTCCGAAGAAGAGTTATACAACGCCGCAACTATTTTGTGGGCAGGGCATTGCAGCGTCCACAAGCTCTTCCGCCCCGAGCATTGCGCCGAGATCAAGAGCGCAAACGCTGCGCTCGCGCCGGGTGAAGAACCCACGCAGATCCTCGTGCACCCCGAGTGTTGCAAAGAGGTCGTGGACCTCGCGGACTACTCCGGTTCGACGGAGTACATCATCAACACCCTCCGCGACGCGCCCGAGGGCAGCAAGTGGGCGATCGGCACCGAGGTGCATCTCGTGAACCGCATGGCCAACGAGATGAAGGAGAAGGGCGTCGAGGTCCGGATGCTCTCGGATTGCCAGTGTCTTTGCACGACGATGTACCGGATCGATGAGCCGCACCTGCTCTGGGTGCTCGACGGGTTGTGCGGCATCGGCACGACGAAGGATGCGCCGATCGATCAAGCGGGTGGGCCGATCAAGGTCCGCAATGTCGTCAGCGTCCACCCCGACGCGACCAAGCTCGCGTTGCTCGCGCTCAACCGGATGCTCGAGCACACCGGCGGCGGCGCGGTGAAAGCGTAAACCTTCGCCTCCGCCGCAGGCGCGGGGGAGGCAAGTGGGAAATCTCGTGTATTCGTGGGCATTTCGCCGATACCCACCCTGTGTCTCAGTGCGCCCCCACCAATCCGATGGATCATCTGGTCGGCGAGACCGGGCGCTGGATGATCTTCAGCGCCGGGCTTGTCATCGTCGTGGCGGCGTTCCTGCTCCCGATGCAGGAGGATCTGCGTCTCACCCGACTCGAGCGCGATCGGACACTGTATATGGAGCAGGTCGAGAACCAGCGCATCGAGCGCTATCGCGAGTTCCTCAACCAGCTCGCAAACCCGGACGAGCAGACGATCGAGTTGCTCGCGATGACCCAGCTGGGATTAATCCCCGCGGATCGTGCCGCGATTGTCATGCCCGGACAGCGGGACGACACCCTGCTGCTGGATGCGATCGAGCCGAGAGTTGAGCCGTTCGAAACACAGGTGCGTCCGCAAACGCGACTCGAACGCTTGTTCTCGAACAAGGACGCGAAGCTCTGGATTGTCGGCGCGGGGTTGCTGGCGGTGCTCTACGGGTTGATGCCCGCGACCAAGCCGAGCTGAAACCCTCCCTACACTCGATCGTGCCTGAGAATCGTCGATATCCCGTGATCGTTGGCCCGACCGCCGGCGGCAAGACCGCGTTGGGGGTTGAACTCGCCAAGCGATTGGCCCGTGATGATGGGCAGCCCGGGCAGGTGGTGACCGCGGACGCATATCAGATTTACACGGATCTGAATATCGGGACGGCCAAGCCGACGATCGCGGAACAGGGCGGGATCGAACATCACCTGATCAACATCGCCGCTCTTAAAGACCGGTTCACGGTCCACGACTGGCTGCATCGAGCTGAGCCGATTGTGGACCGATTGAATACAAACGGGTTTACCCCCGTCGTGGTCGGCGGGACCAACCTGTACATCAAGGCGTTTCTCGATGGTCTATTCGCGGCCCCCGAGCCGAGCGATGAGGTGAAGCAACGCGTTGAGGCGATGACGCAACCGCAGCGCCGAGCGATGCTCGAAGAGGTCGATCCGACGGCCCACGCCCGTATCGACGGCGCGGACATCCGACGGACCAAGCGGGCGCTGGAGGTTTACCTGCAGACGGGCACGCCCATCACCACGCTCCAGCAACAGTGGGATCAGGATAAGCCCACCCGCCCCGAAGCGGTTCTGGTGGGGCTCGATTGGTCGATCGATGCGATCAACACGCGGATCAATAAACGCGTGAAGCTCATGATCGAGGATGGGCTGGTTGAGGAAGCGCGGGCGCTCTTCGACGCGGACGCCTTCGGCGAGCAATCCCGCGAAGCGATCGGATACAAGCAACTCATCGCGCACTTCGAGGGCCGATGCTCGCTCGATGAAGCGATCGAGCGGATCAAGATCGACACGCGCCGGTTCGCGAAGAACCAACGGACATGGTTGAAGCGCTTGCGTGTGCGCCCGGGGACGATCTGGGTCAGCGCCGAGGGGCGTGATGCATCAGAGATCGCTGGCGAAGTTCTTGAGCGGATGGGTTAGTCGTCGAGTGAGATGGACTTTGGGCCTTCTTTGCCCGCGGTGCGTTCCATGTACCCATCGCCCCGCTTCTCGTACTTGGTAAACCCAAGCCGATCGAGGTTCTTGTTGGAGAGCATGGACTTCTCTTTCATGTCGGACCACTTGCCCGCGATGTTGGGCGCTGTGGGCACGCGATGGACCTTGCGTCCCTCGTGCTCTGTGAGTGCGTCCTCGGACATCTTCTGCACGATCTCGAAGGACTCGCCCGTGCCCTCACCCTTGTCGTCGAGGTATTCGTAGATGTAGATCGGCATGGTGTTCTCCGAAATCGTTTGCTGCAATCACTATACGAGCCATCGGTCCGATCGGGTCGGGGCTTTTCCGCAATCCGACCAACCCGGGATCACCCGAAAATCTGCCCGGATTCGGTGTCCTGCATCTTCCAACCCAGCGCCCGGCACATCTTTGAGAGCACGGGGTAGCCGAAATCCATGTTGTTCACGATGACCATCGCCTGGGTGATCTCGTCGTGCCCCTTCGCGTACTCGATCGTGAACCCAGGCCCGAAAAGGATCATTGTCCCGTGGCGCTTCACTTCCGACCCATCCGCGGCGGTGTTGTACTGGGCGAGTTTCTCGCATACATCCTTCTCGGATCCCAATGGGGTATTGCCCGCCGAGGGGTCCTCGGGGTCGCGGGGTTTGATCAGGACGAGCATGCGCTTCTTAGCCATCGCGTGAAGGATAGACCCCTCCGCCCCGATGGGCCGAGAACGCGATCAGTCCTCTTCGATCAGGCCCTCGGCCTCGTCTCGAGCGTCGATCAGGTCCGCGGCCTTATTCAGCAGCATCCCCAGCGGGACGGGCTTGAGCATGTAGGCGTCCACGCCCAGGGATTCGCCGTAGGCCTGGTGGCGTTTGCCCTCGTTAGCCGTGACCATGATCACGATCGGGGAGTTTTCCTTCCCTTTGATCTTTTCGAGCGCGAGGAATCCGGAGCGTTTGGGCAGCATCATGTCGAGGATGACGATATCCGGCGGATCCTCGTTGCACACCCGCACCGCCTCGTCGCCGTCCATCGCGGTGAGGGTCAACGCCCCCTCGCTCTGGAACGCGGCATCGATTGAGTCGAGGATGTCCTTTTCATCGTCCACGATGAGGACGCGGACATCTTCGAGCATCCCGCCCTCTTCTTCCATCATCCCCTGATTCACGCCCGATTCGGTTGTCATGGTGTGCTCCCTGTTTCCATCATGTTAGCGCAGTTCCGCGACGCCCTGTTCTTTGAGCATGGCCCGATCGAGGTCTGACCGGTGGATAATCGCGTCGAGTTCGTCCTGGGTCATCCAGGGGAGTGCCTCGAGCTTGGCGCGGAGGTTGTTCGGGAACGGGCGGTCGAGCCGCTCGTGCCGAGGCCTGCTCTTCCAGATTCGGTGCGTCTACAGGTACTGTTCCGGTGCGCGGCGAACAGATTGCTCAATCGCCCGGCGATAGCGTGCCGTGATGTAGAACAGCGGGTCGGGCTGGTTCTCCCAATCCTCAGGGTCGATCCGATCTTCGATCTGGATCTTGTATCTCATGGATGCCGGCTTGCCCGGTTCGGTGCACTGACGCTGGGCGCAGCCCACGATGATCCTTGCCCGATGCTGAATGGCCATCAGCCCGATGGACTTGTAACTCGACGCGAGCCGCCCGAGGAACGGGACATGAAGACCGCGCTGGCCCGCGTTCTGATCCGCGACGAAGGCGACGGATTCATTCTGTGCTAAGAGTCCGGGTAACCGGTGCATCGCGCCGAACTTATCCACGAGTTCGAGCCCGCGACGCGATCGGGTCTGGCGCAACCAACGATCCGCGGGACGCAGGTCGAGAGGGCGATAGACGGCATGCATGCGGAACCCGAGCAGCGCCATCGTGTAGCCCAGCACCTCCCAGTTCCCGCAGTGCGCGGTGAGCATCAGCGACGGGCGTTCATCGAGCAGCGGGCGGACGACACCATCAAGCTCGCCGAGCTCGATGTAATCGCTCCACGCGTCTTCCGTGAGGTATCTCGGGAGCACCGCGAGTTCGACGGCGAGCATCGCGAGGTGTTCGTAGCTGCGCCGGACGAGATCGATACGCTGCTGCTCGTTGTATTCGGGCAGCGCGATGGCAAGGCGTTCGACGGCGCGCCCGACCCGTTTGCGATTGATCCCGAGATCGCCGTAGATGCCGCCGAGTTTACGCCCGATGCGGAGCATCGCTGGCAGGGGGATCGCGTTCACCCCGACGAGCCCGGTTCGGATCGCACCGTAGAGTGCGGGTTGAACAACGACCCGCTGAAACGGGGTCAGCGGGTCGCGCTTGTCATAGCGTGCAGCAATAGTTGCGTCGTTGCTCATCTCACGGTCTAATCACCCGATCAGTTCGGGAAATCACCGATGAGCGTCCGCAGACGGTTCTGGTTGAGGACGGGCATCGAGGTGTCCTGAGCCCCGAAGAGCAGATCGTCGTAGCGTGCGATCTCCTGCTGGAGGCGGACATATTCCTGGATGACGGAGACGGGTGCGCCTGGTCCGGGTGCCGGGGGCAAGACGGGCTTCTCGCCGAGGACGACGAAGTCGGTATCGCCCGAGATCTCTTCGACGAGGATGCCGCCCCAACGCTCGATCAGCGCTTCAAGGGTGTCGCGTTCAAATCGTGATGCGACGCCGTCACCGTCCACATCGAACAGCCCGTCAACGACGAACTTGTATGTCTTGTTGGGGTCATAAACCGCGTTGGCGACGACATCACCCCGGACGATCGGGTTGCCCTCGGAGGACTCGATGATGCGAGCACGCGAGTAGTTGGACTCGACCTTGATGATCTCGACGACGGCCTTGCCTTCGGGGTACTCACCTGTTTCGGGGTTTTCGCGGATGTCCGTAGGTTCGTCGTAGACGGCGAAGGTCATGCCGAGCACGGCCTTCTTATCACGACCAATGGAGATGATGATCTCGTTATCGATCGCGTTGACCTGATTGACCTTGGCATCGACGAGTGCTTCTTCAGGGATGCCGGTGTATGTCGCGACGCGCCCTTCGCCAAGCAGGCGGGCGATCTGGTCCTGAAGGACGAGGTTCTGCTGCTGCAGCTCATCGTTTGCGTTCTGCAGGGCGCTCTCGCGATCAGACGATGCGGAGCGGAAATCCTCAAGCTGACGGCTCAGGCGTGTCTCGACCGTGCCGTATCCGCTGGTGAGTCGCTCGAGCTCCATGCGGTAGCTTTCAACAAGACGCTGCATCTCAGCGGCTTCTGCGGTGAACTTGGATTCGATCTCCGCGACACGCGCGGCCTCGGCTTCAGCGGTCTGCTGGGCGGCGAGGCGTTCGGCATCCGCGGTCTGGAGCTGATCGTTGAGCGTGTCGATCTGGTTCTGAAGCTTATTAACGAGATTCAGCAGCGATCCTTCCTCGGATCCCTCGATCGAGCCGAGCCTGGTGCGGAGCTCGCTCATGCTCGTAGTGGCGTCGCCATCGATCGTCTTGATGAGCTCGTTCTGGTTCGACGCGAGGAAACCAACCACGGTCTTGCGTTCACGGGTGGCCTCGTCGCGGATCGCGCGGATCGCGGCGTGCTCTCGTTCCTGCGGGGACACGAAGACCTTGACATCTTCTTCCATCGACTGCTTCTCGGTGCGTGCGCTCTGCGCGTTGCCGTAGAAGATCATCGTCGTCACAAAGAACGCGAGGCTCATCGCGCCCAAGATCGTGATTGTGACGGCGACGCCGACGCTTGCTCCGGTGCGGGCTGCCATAGAAAAATGCTCCAGTCTGATTCGTTCTTCTCGAACGCGGCGTGCGCCGCTTGACCCATGCGTGCTCCCAGAGATTGGGAGGACGACCACCTTATCGTAGATTCTGCCGATCATCAAACGCGCGCCGCGCATGAACGACAAGCCCACCCGGGCCTCGGCCCGTACGATTCGCATCAACTGACCGAACGGTTCGCTCTGATGCGGCTTTCCATATCGGGTGAACTACCCGATCGGGCTCAGAGTATAGCGATTCACCCCTAAGTTGTGGACACATCTGCGAAATGCCCCTAACAATCAAAGCAACTCCCTAATTTCACAAACACAATCGAGACAGCTTGTTCTGGATCGGAGGCACCATGCGTTTTAATCTGCCAAGTCCGAAACTCCCCAAACATACACCTGCAATCCTTCTTGCACTGGGTGTGTCCGGGATCGCCACGAATAGCGCTCAAGCCCAGATGATTGATTATATTCTCGACACAGGTGTCGGGACATTCAACATCGGCCCCTCGACATTCGACGCCAATGTCACCTGGCTCAACGCCTTTGACACACAAGCGGGTGGCGAGCTCATCACCAAGGTCTCCGTTTCCTTCGGCGATATCGAAGACAACGACGGCAATGTTGGATCAGACGCCCTCGCGATCGCGATCCTCAACGACCCCAACAACGATTATGACCCCTCCGACGCCGTCCCACTCTCCATCACCAACGGGACATGGGTCGACACCGGCTTCGGTGAGTTCTTCACATACGACATCGAGCCCACCGTCGTCGAAGGCGTGTTTTTCGTCGCCGTCGCGATGGATGTCATCGAAGACGCCAACCCCGCCTCCGCGGACCCCAACGCGCCGACCGGCGGCTCGCAGAGCTGGTACTTCTACAACCCAGAGCAGAACTTCAGCGATCTGGGGAACTCCCCCTACATCCTTCATATGTCAGAGGGGCCGTTCCCCTCGGCGTTCATGATCCGCGCACACGGCGAAGAAAACGCCGGCTGCGCCGTGGACTACAACAACGACGGGACCCTCGATTTCTTCGATGTTTCCGCGTTCCTCGGGGCATTCAACTCGAATGACCCAATCGCGGACCTCGATGGGAACGGAGTGTTCGACTTCTTCGATGTGTCGAGCTTCCTTTCCCAGTTCACCGCCGGCTGCCCCTGAGCCAGATCACCCATCTCGTTTTCCGTCCCGGACGCGACTCCACACGCGCCCGGGCTTTCCAACAAACTCGTTCTCATTTGTAAACACCTACCTCGACTGGACTGTGCATTGACCGACAAACCGCGTTCGATCCGACCCGATGATCTTCAGATCATCGAGCAGATCCCTGGCATCATCGCTGTTGCCAGGGACGCTGATCTCCGACTCACCTGGTGTACCTGTAGTTTCTACCGCGTTCTCGATATCGCGTACGAAACGCAGGATCTGGCCGGGAGCACCCTGCAGGACATCCTCACCCCCACCGCCGCGGAAGAGCGAGAGCGCATGCTCCGCGAGGTTATTCAGTCCGGAAAGGTCCACTCCCACTATCAGTTCAGCGCCGACTCCCGGGTTCTCTGCACGATCTTCCCACTCGATCGTGAGGCGTTCGGACACGACGGCGTGCTGACCATCATGAAGGACTCGCCGATCAACGCTCGCCTGTGCGAGAGTTCGGATATCGAGGTTCTCTCAAGCCCGCACCTGGCGCAACTCAACGCGCTCTCATCGCGCGAGCTGGAGATCCTCCACCACATCGCCAAGGGCATGTCCACGAATGAAATCGCGGGAACCCTGAACCGATCGAGCAAAACCGTTGAGAAGCAGGTCAACTCGATCCATACCAAACTCAACACGCACTCACGAGCCGAGCTCGTGCGTTACGCGACTGAACGCGGTATCCAGTCCTTCACGGATGAAGACTGGACCGCGATCGTCGAGGGCGCGAAGATCCTGCGTCGTGAGCGTCGAGCCGCGATCGCCGCCGGCTGATACGCGCTTGCGTTGTTGAGCAGGATCGGAGACAATATCGTGATGCACGCACAAGACCTGCTGCTGTCCACTGCGCAGCAATCACTGATTCATCCGATTCATCTCGATAAGTACGACATCCTGCTTCGTCTGTGTATCGCCGCGCTCCTCGGCGGCCTGATGGGGTGGGAACGCGGGCGTGCCGACAAGCCGGTCGGGATCCGCACCATGCTGCTCATCAGCGCCGGCGCAGCCGCGTTCGCGCTCCTGGGCGAGCAGATCATCGACGCATCGAACCGAACCGACATCATCCGAGTCGACCCGACCCGCGTGCTCTCGTACATCATCTCGGGCGTGGGTTTTCTGGGCGCTGGCGCGATCCTGCACTCCAAACGCACGGTCAAAGGGATCACCACCGCCGCGAGCATCTGGGTCGCCGCCGCCGTCGGCGCCGCGGTGGGCGTCGGGCAATACATGATCGGGTTCCTGCTCTTCGCGATCGCATTCATGACGCTCTGGTCGCCATGGGTCAAAGACCTCGCGACCGGCAAGATCGATGAAGAACGCAACGGGCTCGCGAACGGCAACGGGAACGATGACGACTCTATTAAAGAAGGAAAAACCACGCACTCGTGAAGGTCAGACGCCGCGATCGGCGCTGCCCAACGCTTCGAGCTGATCGCCGTAGCGCTCGCGCAAGGGCTCAACCACTTCCTTGATGAACCGCTCGGTCTGCTCGACGGAGCGACCGACATACTGCATCGGGTCGAGGTGGGCGTCGATGTCCACGCCCTCAAGCAGCGGCTCTTTCTTCAAGCGTTCGAGCAGGTCGTTGTCCTTGCCCTCCTGCTTGACGGCATAGCCCGCCTCGTGCGAGAGCACCCGGATCGCCTCATGCACATCCTGACGATCCCGCCCGAGCTTGACGGCTTCCATCATGATGTTCTCCGTCGCCATGAACGGAAGCTCGGCCATCAGGTTTCGCTTCACCATCGCCTCGTTGACGATCAACCCCGACGCAACGGTATGCATCAGGTCCAGCGCCCCGTCAAGCGCCAGGAACGCTTCGGGCAATGACAATCGCCGGTTCGACGAGTCGTCGAGCGTCCGCTCGAGCCACTGCGTCGCGGCGGTGTCGTACGCGTTGCCCACGAGGTTCATGACGAACCGCGTGAGCCCGCAGATCCGCTCGCACTTCATCGGGTTGCGCTTGTAAGGCATGGCCGACGACCCGATCTGCGACTTGCCAAACGGCTCGTCGATCTCCTTGCGGTTGGAGAGCAACCGGATGTCCGTGGCGATCTTGTGGAGGACGGAGGCGACGGAAGCAAGATCCGCCAGAACCATCGAATCGAAGACTCGTGGATAGGTTTGGCCGGTCAATGCGTATGTCGTCTGCTGTATGTATACATCTAGAGGAGGAGTATTGCTTCTCGGAAGTGCGAGTTCACCTTCCGGAAGTTCCAGTACATCTTCAACGATGCCCTGAAGCTCTTTCGAGAAGAGATCATCGCTTCGCTGATCCATTTCTTCCTGTTTTTCTATCCAGTCTCGAAAAGATCCGCTGGACTCCATGCCGAACATCTTGCGAAGCCTGAATACCGCCTCGCCCTGAAACCTCTCTACGCGATCGTGGTCGCCTTGAAACAACTGAAGAAATGAAGCTTGTGTCCCCGTTGCACCTCTGAATCCTCGTAAAAGGAAGTCCATCCCGTTGTGTGGTGGACGCAGCCGCTGCATCGCATACCAGATGTCGTATGCATAACCTGCAAGCCGTCGGCCGACTGTCGTAGGCTGCGCCGCCTGATAATGCGTGAAACCAAGTGTCGGTATGTTGATTCGTTGCTCTGCCTCCTCGGAAAGTGCGACGATGACACGAGCACACTTCGATTGAATCAACCCGATCGACTGCCCCAAGCAAAGCAGATCCGCATTACACACCACATCCTGACTCGTACACCCAAGATGAATAATCGCCCGCGCCTTCGGACACCGATCCCCCCACGCGTGCACATGCGCCATCACATCATGGCGCAGCTCCCGCTCGTACTTCGCCGCCGCCTCCATGTCCTCGTCCGTCACCTCAAGCGTGCTGCGCATCTCGTCGAGCTGCTCGTCGGAGATATCCAAGCCGCACGCCTGCTGCGCCTCGGCGACGGCCAACCAGATCTTCCGCCAGGTCGTGAACTTATGACGCGGCGACCAGATCCTGCACATCTCGGGCGATGCATTACGAGAAGCGAGCGGGGAGGTGTAGGTGTCGTGGGGATTGGGCATGAAGGATAGTAAGAAAGGGACCAGCCACTAGCCACTGGCCACTAGGGGAAAGACAAGAACAACGCGAGCATCGCGAGCATCGCGAGCGATCCTCCCCTAGTCCCTTATGGCTAGTCCCTAGTCCCTAGTTGGCAACAATATTGACCAACCGCCCCGGCACCACGACGATCTTGCGAACCGTCTTCCCCTCGATCAGCCCCTTGATCTTCTCGTCCGCGAGCGCCATCTCCTCGAGGGTCTTGGCGTCCGTGTCGGGGGCTGCGTAGATCTTGGATCGAAGCTTGCCCATCACCTGAATCGGGATCTCGATCTCGTCGTCGACCAGCATCGACTCGTCATAGCTCGGCCAATCGCTCGTCGCGACGGACGATTCGTGCCCGAGCTTGTGCCAGAGCTCTTCCGCGACATGAGGCGTCAACGGCGCGATCACCCGCACGAACCGGTCCATCTGGTCCTTTGTCAACGACTTGGCGACATTCACGAACTCAAAGACCGCGGCGATCGCGGTGTTGAAGCTCAGCTTCTCGATATCGTCGCCGACCTTCGCGATCGTGCGGTGCAGCTGCTTCTCAACCGCGTCATCGTCGCTGTCCGCGAAGACCAGCTCGCCCGAGTCTTCATCCACGCACAAGCGCCAGATCTTCTGGAGCAGGCGGTAGAGCCCCACGATGTCGTTGGTGTTCCAGGGCTTGCTGGCCTCCAGCGGGCCCATGTACATCTCGTACAGGCGGAAGGTGTCCGCGCCGTAGTCCTCGATGACATCATCGGGGTTCACGACATTCTTGAGCGACTTGGACATCTTCGCGATGATCTTCTCGACCGGAGCGCCGGTGTCCGTCTCGATGAATGACGGGTTTTCTTCTGTCCCACGGTTCTCAACCTCATCGATGGGCACGAGCGACTTGTCGCCGCGCTGATACGCCATCGAGGTGATCAATCCCTGGTGGAAGAGCTTGCGGAAGGGCTCGGGCGAGCGCACGAACCCAAGATCGTGCAGGGCCATATGCCAGAATCGCGCGTACAGCAGGTGCAGCACCGCGTGCTCCGCGCCGCCGATGTACAGATCGACGCCGTCTTCACCCATCCAATACGCCTCGGCGTCCTCGCCGATGAGCTGCTCGTCGTTCCTGTTGTCGCAGTAGCGCAGGTAGTACCAGCACGACCCCGCCCACCCGGGCATGGTGTTGGTCTCGCGACGGACGATCGCTTCGCGATGCAGAGAGTGCACCCCCGCTTCACCCGCGGTCGTCTCCACCCAGTCTGTCGCCTTGGCGAGCAGTGGCTGGGGCTCGTCGCTTTCCACGGGCTGATAGTCCGCCAGCGGCGGCAGCAGCACGGGCAGCGACTCCTCACTCACCGCGTGGTGATGCCCGCGCTCATCGAACACGATCGGGAACGGCTCGCCCCAGTAGCGCTGGCGCGAGAACAGCCAGTCGCGGAGCTTGTAGTTCACCTTGCGGGCGCCGATTTTCTTCTCGGTCATCCATTCGATGATCTTGGCCTTCGCGTCCGCGATGTGCAGCCCGTTGAGCATGTCCGAGTTGATCGCCGGCCCGTCGCCCGTGTATGCCTCGCCGTCGAACCCTTCTGGCGGCTGCACCGTGCGGATGATCGGAAGATCAAACTGGGTCGCAAAGTCCCAGTCGCGCTGATCCTGCCCCGGCACGGCCATGATTGCCCCGGTGCCATAGCCCATCATCACATAATCCGCCGTCCAAACGGGTATCTCCTCGCCCGTAACGGGGTTGGTGACGCTGATACCGATAGCGACACCGGTTTTCTCTTTGTTTTCCTGTCGCTCCACATCCGAGCGATTCCGAGACCACTCGACATAGTTCTCCAGACGCTTGATGTCCACGCCCTCGGGCTCGGCCTCCAGAGCCACCTCAACCAGAGGGTGCTCCGGAGCCACGACCATGTAGGTCGCGCCATAGATGGTGTCGGGACGCGTCGTAAAGATGCGGAGCTTCTCACCCAGATCCAGCCCGCCGGGGAAGATGATCGGGAAATCGACCTCCGCGCCAACTGAGCGACCGATCCACTCGGCCTGCTGCGTCTTGGTCGAGCTGGGCCAATCCAGGCCATTCAGTCCATCCAGCAGACGATCCGCGTAGGCCGTGATGCGGAACATCCATTGTCGCAAAGGTTTACGAAAAACCGGGAACCCGCCCCGCTCGCTTCGCCCATCGATGACTTCCTCATTGGCCAGAGCCGTGCCCAGCTTGGGGCACCAGTTGACCGTCTGCTGGCTCAGGTATGCCAGGCGGTACGAATCGACGACCGCCTTCTTCGTCTCGGTGTCCAGCGTCTCCCAGTTGCCGGCATCGGTCCCGTCGGGCAGATCGCCCGCGCCGGTGTACTCGGCCGCGTCCGGGTTCAGCTTCACCTTCCGCTTGCCCGACGCGAACTCCTCGATGAGTTCGTTGATCGGGCGGGCCTTGCCCTTCCCGCCGTCGGCCTCGGTGTCGAACCAGGCGTGGTAGATCTTCACAAAGATCCACTGCGTCCACTTGTAGTACTCCGGGTCGATCGTCCCGAACTCGCGTGACCAGTCATAGCAGAAGCCGAATCGCTGCAGCTGACGCCTGAAGTTATCGATCGCCTTCTTGGTCGTGATTTCGGGATGCACGCCGGTCTGGATCGCGTACTGCTCGGCCGGAAGCCCGAACGCGTCCCACCCCATCGGGTGCAGGACATTGTAGCCCCGCATCCTTTTATAGCGGCAGATGATGTCCGTCGCGGTGTACCCCTCGGGGTGACCCACATGCAAGCCCGCGCCGGAGGGGTACGGGAACATGTCCAAGGCATAGTACTTGGGTTTCGACGCATCGAACCCGTCCTCGCCCGGGTTGGGCTGGCAATAGGTTCCCTGCTCGCCCCACCAACGCTGCCAACGCGTCTCAAGCTCACCCGCCATCTGGGCGTTGTAGCGGTGTTTGGGCTGACGATCGCTGGATTGGGCTTTGGTTTGGGTCATGACCGATGAGTGTAGGGAGTTGGATGGTGGGTCGTGTTCCGGGCGAGACTGGATAACCCCCTGTTTTTGGTCGTTCTCCATTCCGAACATGGACCCTGCGGGGATCGAGTAGAGGGTACACGATTGACGAACATACTGCTTTTATCACGCAATCAGGTGTATGGGACGACGGATGGACAGCTGATCATGCCGTTCTCCATATTCCGCGATCAACTCCTCGGTCGCGATATCCGCGTCACCAATGTTCCTACCCAATCGCCGGAAGATCGTACCAACGCGATCCGATCCGCCTTCGAATCGACATCGCCGCCGGATATCGTGATCACGATCCCCCACTGGTCTGAACCCGCCGACGAGCTCAGCTCATGGTTTGAACGCACCCGCCAGGAGACCAGCCCGGCGAAGCACATGCTGCTCGATTTCTATGACCAGACAAGCTCGCCACACTTCGGGGTCCTCCCGTACATCGACCTATACATCAAAAGCAAAGCCCTCCGCGATCGCTCGCTCTACCAACAGGATTATCAGGGCGGGTTCATCTATGCCGACTTCGTTGCACAACAGTGGGGTTTCGATCTCGAAGATTGGCACTTCGGGTCCAAGCCCGACCCGAATCAAGCGCACAAGATCATCGCGGGATGGAACTTCGGATTGACCGCCCGATACCACAAGATGATCCGCGCATCCAAGCGTTTCCCGATCCCGTGGAAGCATCGCCCGATCGGGCTGCACTTCCGCGTCGGCACCATCAACCGGACAGACAAAGACATGGAGTGGTATCAGTACTCGCGGAAGAAGGCCGCGGAGTTCGCAGACCCTTTGCGTGAGTCGATCAAGTTCAGCGGCAACGAGCGTGTGAGCCCCAAACGCTACTACGCGGAGCTCTACATGAGCAGGTTCGTCTACTCCCCGTTCGGATGGGGCGAGGTCTGCTACCGCGATTTCGAAGCCGTCGCTGCGGGCGCAACACTCATCAAACCCGACATGTCCCATGTCGAGACATTCCCCAACATCTACCGCGCCGACGAGACATACCTCCCCGTTGCGTGGGACATGCACGACCTCGTCGAACGATCACGCGAGCTCTTCGACGACCCCGATCGAGCGATCGCGATGCGCAAAGCCGCCCGCGACACCCTTGATCAGGCGTTCAGAGGCACAGGATTCGTTGAAATCATCGAGGAATGCATCCGACGCGTCATGAGCTGACACACCAAGCACCACGACCGAACTCACTCATTGCCCGAACGCTTCCAGAGCACATCGTGACAGCGATCGTCCGCCAGCCCCTCCGGCCCAGCGATCGGCGTTAACTCCAGCATGTGACGGAAACCATGTCGGCGGGTCCCGATGCGGAAAGGCGCATACCCCATACTGCTCATAATCGCATACACCTCCGCGGAACTCGTATGCGCACGCTGGAGATGATGCTCGTCAATCTCCATGATCACCGGGCAACCCCATCGTCGCAGTGTCTGTTCCATCCCCCGTACCGCGCGGAGCTCGAAGCCCTCGACATCGATCTTCACCATCTTCGGTGTGGGTTCTTCATCATCGAAGAACACATCGTCCCCTCGACAAACCTCCGCGGAGGTTGTGGACACCACGCTCTCCGGATCGACATCCGCGAAGGTCCCGATCCCCGTATACGAATGGTTCTGTTTGAGCTCGAGCGTGTCCGCCTGATCGGACAACCCGAACGGGTATACGCGGATGTTCTCGATCGCGTTCATTTCGATCATCCGACCCAATCGCTCCCTGCATCGCGGGTTGGGTTCGAAGCATTGCACCGTACCCGATGCCCCTACAAGGTGGGATGCATGCAGCGCCACCATCCCGACATTCGCACCGATATCGATAAACCGATCTCCCGGCTCGAGCATCTCGTCCAACAGACGGAGCACATGCAGCTCGTAAAACCGACCCAGAAAATAGGTAATCCGACACGACCAATCGGTCAGATCCAGTTCCATCAGGTACCCGTGCTCTTTGCCTCGGATGACCTTGACCGGTGCATCGGCCCATTGGTGATCGTGCTCGTACCCCGTGCGCCCGATCATGTGCAGCACGCGACCCCACCCGGGCAACTCTCTCCGAGTAATCGGTAAGATGATGGCCTTCCACTCGTTCCGCATCCCATGCCCCTCCGGAGCATAAGGTACTGCATGTGCGGCCGATTCACGCAATATATTGACCCATACACCCTCGATCGCCTCTTCGAACTCTTCCTTGGGGTCCCATATCCGCACGAGGACCTCATCGAATCACTCGCGGCCTGCTATCCAAACTCCTATAACATCGCGCCTACTCAATCCGGCGCCATCATCCACGCGGACCACGACGCGAACACCCTCCGCGCGGACCGGGCGCACTTCGGGCTCATCCCCAAGTGGGCGAAGGAACGCTCGATCAGCGCGAAGATGATCAACGCCCGATCGGAGACCATCTGGGAAAAACCCGCTTATCGCGGGCTCATCAGCTCTCGACGAGCCATCCTCCCCATCAACGGGTTCTACGAATGGCAGGCCATCCCCACCCAGAAGACCAAACAACCCTGGTACATCCACCGGGCCGACGAGCATCCCATGCTCCTGGCGTGTGTCTGGGACACCTGGCTCGACCCGGAGCATGACGGTTCGCCCGTGGACTCCTTCTCCATCATCACCACGGACGCGAATACCCAGCTCTCGGACAAGCACCACCGGATGCCGGTGATCCTTGAGCCCGAGGCCCTGGGCCCCTGGTTCGATCGCGAAACCCCGCCGCGTGAGGTCTCGGATCTGCTCGCACCCGCAGCGGAGGGCGTTCTGGGGATGCATCGGATCAGCGGCCGTGTGAATGCTCCGAGCAACAACGACTCGGCCCTCATCGAGCCCGATTCAGACGCCGGCCCCGCCACGCTCTGGGGGTGAGCGGCTACCATAGACTCCACCCCCGACACAGCGGTGCCGGGATTGAGCAAGAACTTTCTCACCCGATTTTCGCAGGAATACCCAATGCCCAACCTCACGATCGACGTTGCCAAAACACTCGAAGACGACGCGCTGCTGAGCTTTGACTCGCCCGCCATCTCCAAGGACCGCCTGCACCTGCCCGGCGGCGACTTCGTCGACCGCATCGTCGCCATGAGCGACCGCAATCAGGGCGTGATGAACAACTTCAACCGCATCCTCAACACAGGGCGTCTCGCGGGCACGGGCTACACCTCGATCCTCCCTGTCGACCAGGGCATCGAGCACTCCGCCGGCGCCTCCTTCGCGCCCAACCCCGACTACTTCGACCCCGAGAAGATCATCGAACTGGCGATCGAGGGCGGATGCAACGCCGTCGCCTCGACCTACGGCGTGCTCGGCGCGACCGCACGCAAGTACGCCCACAAGATCCCCTACCTCGTCAAGTTCAACCACAACGAGCTGATGACCTACCCCAACACCTTCAACCAGATCCCCTTCGGCACCATCAAGCAGTGCTGGGAGATGGGCGCGGCCGCCGTCGGCGCGACGATCTACTTCGGCTCCGAGGAGTCCAACCAGCAGATCCAGTATGTCGCCGACATGTTCGCCGAGGCCCACGAGTACGGCATGGTCACCGTCCTCTGGTGCTACATCCGCAACAACGCGTTCAAGGTCGACGGCGTGGACTACCACAGCTCGGCCGACCTCACCAGCCAGGCCAACCACCTCGGCGTGACCATTCAGGCCGACATCATCAAACAGAAGCTGCCCACCAACAACGGCGGCTACACCGCCCTCAACACCGGCGACTCGTCCTACGGCAAGTTCAACACCGGCATCTACACCGACCTGAACTCCAGCGACGAGAAGGGCCAGGGCGGTCACCCGATCGACCTGTGCCGCTACCAGATCGCGAACTGCTACATGGGCCGCTCGCCGCTGATCAACTCCGGCGGCGCGTCCAGCGGAGCCAGCGACCTCAAGGAGGCGGTGACCACGGCCGTCATCAATAAGCGCGCCGGCGGCATGGGCCTGATCTCGGGCCGCAAGGCCTTCCAGCGTCCGATGGGCGAGGGTGCCGCGCTGCTGAATGCGATTCAGGATGTGTACCTGGACGACAGTGTGACGATCGCCTAATCGGCAAATCCAACTGAGACCATCAAGGCCCCGTCGATTCCGGCGGGGCTTTTTCTTGCGCCGGCTCGGCCTCCCACTGTTCCTGAGATTTGACGGCGTCGCTGTACAGCACATCCACCTCACCATCCCACGCAGTCTCGGCCTCGGTGATCCGCAACGCCTGCTCGGGCATACCACGAATCACCACCCGCAGCGTCCCCTTGTCGCGCGCCTCGATCGATCTGGCCCCGAACGCGTTGTACTGGTCCATGGTCGTGCCCTGCGCGCTCGTGGTCCGGGTCACCCATTCACCATCCTTCGTCATCCACCAGTGCTGCGATTTGCCCAATGATTCATCGCCGTCGAAGATTTCGGCCTCAATCGCGAACGCGATGCGATCGAACTCGGGGCTGAGCCAGTCATCAAGAAACCCCGGATCATCCAGCACCCTGGCGATGCTCGGTACCACCAGTGCGATCATCGCATCCCGAATCTGTGCACTGTCGGTCGTCTCCAGAACCTTGTCAACGCCCGAAGCCACGGTCCAACCGATGCTGAACCGCTCGGTCTTCGCCGGCACGGCCTCAGGCGTTCGATTCCAAACGTGTTCTCTGAACAGACTCAGCTCCAGTTCCGCCTCGATGCGATCACCCTGCTCACCGATGGGTTCGATGCTGAAATACGATATGAACCCGTCAACCACGATGTCTTCGCGTCCCTCGATCCGCAAGATCGCCCGTTCGTTCAGATCACCCTCAACAGGCCAGACCGGCCGCTTGAATCCAGAATAGATCGTGACCTCTGCTCCAGCGGGCCAGACCCCGCGCGTGCTCGGGTTCCACGGTGGCAGGACCTGCGAGAGCTTCTCAAACGCATCATTGAGCGCCTCATCACCCGGCGTGCCATCCGGATACTGCCACCCGCCGCCGGGTGCTTTGAATCGGAACGCCTGCCCGCCAATCCACGCCCCGCTGGTCTCGATCCAGCGTTCCGAGCCCGCCGGCGCGTAGATGTTGCCCTGTGCGATGGTCTCGATGATGCTGACAATCTCTCCGTGCGATGGTGGTTCTTGCGCATTCATGAGGCGCGCATACAGCACCATCCCGGGACTGGAGTCGGGCTTCGTATAGTCAGTCCCGTGTACCGTGATCAACTCCGCAAGAAGCCACGACGGCATCCGCTGGTAGTAGACCCCCATGGGTGCCAATACAAACGCTGGCAAGCCTACAAGCAGCACCAACCCCAACGCCACCACCCGCTTGTGACGACGCACACGCCGCAGCGACTTCTCCGTCGCGTGCTCCCGCCCGCACTCGGTGCATTTCACCGGTACCTCACCCGCGTCGCTCAGGTCGTAACTGCACCGCCGGCACCGACGCTCGGGACGCCCGCGGAACCCCGGGCGGTCCCAGAACAGGCCTGCACCGATCAGCACAAGCGATAGAACAAACAGCACTCCACTTGAAATCATCCAAATCATGATGCCAGTATAACGAGTGTCGTCTGACAACAAAGCATACAAGTATGCACGGCGATGACACACGGCTCACAATACAACTCCGCCTCTCCCAAGCACAACTTGGCAAACGGCCCCAAACCATGACGCGATCGGATCGTGACGGTCAAATGCAGTGCTTCCTTGTACCTGCGGATAAACACGCTCAGTTCCCAAGGTAGCTCATCGCGTGCTCAGGCGCAATTCCGTTCACAATGAACTGCGTCATCTCTTCGGGTGTCCAGTTGGGGATCTCGAACTCGAGCTCACCCGAGTAGTACGCGTTGGCGTCTGCGCCACCCAGGTTGTAGAACCGACCTGCCCGCAACGGCTTGACGCGAACGACATAGTGCCCCTCCGCGTCGGGATGAATCGGGAGCATGTACCCCGTGTACTTCACCTCGCCCGGCGTCGGGACCGGCTGAATGCCCCTCGCCTCGATGCGCTTGCGTGGGATCACCGACCAGGTGTGCTTCTCGCTCGAGAGCACGGGCAGGGCACGACTCGGCACGCGCCCGTTTGTGTCCGAACTGTCGAGCTTGAAGTACACATCCAGCTCGCCACCGAATACGAAAGACTTCGCCGAGAACTGGTGGCGAAGGGACATCGCCTTGAACTCAATCACAGGAACCCATTTCTCCTGCTGTCGGCTGTACACCAGTTTGAGCTTGGCGTTGAGGCGCGACTCGATGTCCTCTCTTGACTCAACCGACTCATCGAGCTGCACACTCAGTTCTGTATTGATGTTCACCTTCGAACGAACCGATGTGTACCCAACCCGTTCCCAATGCTCATTCCCAATCCGCCCGCTCGATTCCTCATAGATCTCGATCGGCGTCGTGATCTGTGTCTCGCTCGCGATGTTCCACGCGCCCCCCAGCGGGATCGTATCGAAATGAATCAGGTGCCCGTCGCGATCGACCGTGTATGTCGTATCCCATTGGTAGGCTTCGATCTCGCTGATCGGCCCATCAGCCGACCCGCCCCGACCCGGCCGACCCGTCTTCGTCCGGATAGTGGCCCCCATCGTGGGGTACCCCTTCATGAACGCGTCGCCGTTTCCGATCGAGAGCCGATACGAACGATCCTTCAATCGCCGCACCCGCATCGTGCCGTACATGATCTGGTCGCCCGCGATCGTGTCCGGATGGTCTATCTCGATGTAGATCTGTTTGTTGAACCACGCTTCTTCCTCGCTCGACATCCCGTTATTGCGAGCGATCGTCGAGAGAACAGACTTGAACGCATTCCCTTTCGCGGTGGATGAATCCGTAATGACCCCGATCGGCTCTCGCTTTGCGAGCATCATCACAAGGCGACAATCGAGCCATCCGAACGAGCCTGCACGCTTTGACTGTCCCGCCCCGTGTTCCTTGCTCAGCTGATCGAGGATCGACTCCTGAAACTTCGTCGTCGTGTACTTGGGGTCATAGAACGACATCGAAGAACCCGGTTCTTCAGAAAGGAACGGCATCGTGAGGATGAGCCCCGCATCCGGGATCGCGTACGACCATCCACCCGATTGAATCTTCGGCGTTGCCTGTGCCGCGTAGGCCAACACGAGCAGCACCACCGCGAGCGCGAGCTGCCGAGGGTGTCGACGGGTGCGAGACATGCTCAGAAGCGAGACATGCGCCCGCCCGCACTCGGGGCAGGTGACCGGATGATCAGGCCCCACCGCTTCGAGCCCCTCCGCCTTGCTCAAGTCGTACCAGCACTTGCGGCACCGCAGCTTCGACCGCCCGCGTCGACCGGGACGATCCCAAAGCAACGCACGCAACGCCGCGATTCCTGCGAAACCAAGAAACACCCAATAGAGAACTGTCCAGATCATCAACAGAATGTACCGATTACATCAGGGGCATGATCGCGCAATTCTAATATTTATCCTTGCCCTGGCTGACCCCCTGCTTTGTGAGCCGCCCAGAGCTTGAGCACCTCCTGCTCGCGCTCGGCCAGAAGCCCGCCTCGGATTCGAGCTCGCCACTGCGCCGCGAACTCGGCCCCGCGCTCGGCCTCAAGCTCATTGCCACGCTCGATAAAGTAGCTCAGCGCACTCCAGGCGGTGTCGTCGATGTGTCGCGTCTTGAGGCCCGCCTTGATCGACTTGGCCGTGCTCAGTTGCCCCTGCCCCTCGTACCCCGCAACCGAGTTGGGCACCCACGCGGGCATGTGCTGCCAGGCGTTCACACCGTTCTCGCTCAGGAAATCCGCATCGACCCACTCAATCTCCGTCTTCACATCGAGCTTCTTCTCTGCAACACGCACCGCGCTCTGCACCATATCCCTGCTCGTCCGCTCGCCAGCTGGAGATATGCCGTTGTAAATCCCCATGTGGCGCTGCTCGATGCAGTGGATCATGAAATCACCAAGGTCGCGCACATCGATGTACTGCACAAAGTCGTCGCCGCTGCCCGGCCCGATCATCGTCCCACCCTCACTGGCACGGACTGGCCAGTAGGAGTACCGTCCGGTCGTGTCGCGCTCGCCCACGATCAGGCCCGGGCGAATCACGCATACCTTGCCCGGGAAGAGATCCTCGGCCGCGCGTTCGACGCGCGCCTTCATCGCGCCGTACACCTCCGGCGTCACCTCGCGGTGTGAAGTAACCTGCGCTGCCCGTTCGTCGCTGATCTCTGCCAGCGGGGCCGTTTCATCCATGCCCGGCGTTTCCCGGCCCGCGTACACGCTCGTCGTCGAGATTACCACATACTGACCCATCGCGGGCAGCAGGATCTTCATCGAGTCCGTCACCGTCTCGGGCACATAGGTAAAGGTATCGATCACCGCATCAAACTTCCGACCATCTGCAACCAGCTTCTCCAGCCCGCTCAGATCCGTGTAGCGATCGCCCTGGATGTGCTCCAGATCCGGGAACAAGTCGGGCGCGGTCTGGCCTCGATTGAACAGCGTGACCTCGTGCCCGTTGGCAATCGCCCGACGAACCGTCGGCGGGCCCGCGAAACCTGTCCCGCCCAGGAACAGGATCCTCATTGGCTTCCGCGATCGCGGCAACATAACCGCCCCCATGGCGCTGCTCGCCATCGCTGCCGTGATCCCGATCGCGCCCGCCTGTCCCAAGAACGCCCGTCGTGTGCTCGTCATGTCGTACTCCCAGTTGGCCCCAGCGCCCCGCCGGGGATCGTTGATGTCGGATTTAGTTCGATCTCGTTTGATTCATCCATGCCCGATGCACGCCGATGCTGTGCCCGCGCCAGCGCAAACGCCAGCCCGCCCCACAGCACCGCCAAAGGCACGGCGACCATCGCCATGCCCACCAACCCCAGCCCCACACCCGCGATTGCACGCTCCACGCCCGTGCCCGCGACATCGCCGCCGCGGTACAGAAACACATCCACGATCGGCTTGGCCTTGTACTTCTCGCCCGTCGGAACCACGGAGAACAGCGTCTCGCGTGCAGGGCGGATCACCGCGTACCGGGTTGCGCGATGCAAAGCATTAAAAGTCGCGAACACCGCGAACACCTGCCACCCCTGCACGCCCTCGATCCGGCTCACCCAGGCGAGCAACGCGAATCCAGCCAGCGTCACGATCGGCAGCAACGCCAGCGCCACCCCGATGCCCAGCCGCTTGATGATGTGGGCCGTCACAAACAGCTGCACCAGCAGCGTCGCGACCTGGGTCCACATGTCCAGCTGCGCAAACAACGCGATCCGCCCGCTCAGCTCGTCGCTCGCATCCACGACGAGCTTGGCCTGCGTGAAGTAGATCATCGTGTTGCTGATTGCCAGCAGCATGATGTAGAGCCCGATGCCCAGCAGGTATGGCGAGCGCACCATCGCCATCATCCCGTCCACCCACTGCCCACCGACCGGCACACGCATCGCCGGGTTCACCTGTGCCTGCACCGGCGTCTCCGAGCGACGATCGATCAGACGCACACACTGCACGGCACACTCAAACGCAACGATCGCGATCGATATCTGCACCCACGCCGGAATCTGCTCCGCGAGCCACCACACGAAGTTCGATCCAAGGATCGCGCCCAGCGTGCCCCCGATCCCGATCGTGGCGTACAACCGTTTGCCCTGATCGAGTTGCCAGACATCGGCCATGAACGCCCAGAAGACGCTCGTGATGAACAGGTTCACCACGCTCAGCCACACATAGAACACATACCCGCTGTACACGAGCTGATCGCCATCGAGCGTCTGCCGCGCGATGATAAACCCGAGCAGACAGACCATCACCACGCGATACGCGAGCGAGATGAACCGCTTGCGATCCATCCGCGACACCACCCCGCCGAACGCGAGGGTGACGATCAACGACACGCCGCAGGTGATGAGGAACAACCAGCGCAGATCGTTCATCGAGCGCTGCACCCCCATCGCCTCGCGGATCGGGCGGAGCAGGAAGTACCCAAACAGCAGAAAGAAGAAGCACCCGCCGCTCAGCAGCACCCGCGTCCACTCGCTGGGCTCCACCGGGATGACACGAGCAACCAGCCCGCTCCGGGATGTCGATTCCGATTCCTGCACGGGCGAGGTCTACCCGAGCCGCGGGATCAGGGTTGCGGGTGGGGGCGGGGACTGTTCAATTTTTGTGGATTTCTGAATAGATCAGAGGACTAGTCGCGACTGGGGAATGCGTGGGTCGGTGCGATCCCATTGACGATGTACTGCTCAAACTCATATCGAGTCCATTTCGGAAGATCGAACTCGAGAGTGCCGTCATAGACAACATCGCCCCACAACCCACCAAACCTGAGCTGATTGGAGAGATTCGCCTCGAAGACCACAACCATCTTTGAACTCGTATCGATTCTGCGGCCAACAACATAGGTGTTCGGGCTCAACTGTCCGGTCCGCCCGATACTCATCGCGTTACTCGCTATCAGATCAGGCCATATGCGTTGATGAACTTCAACCCGGAAAGGCGATCCATTCTCATCTGTTATCTCGATGTATTCTTCATTACTAGAGGGTGTTCTCGCCGCCCAACCCCACCAGACATGATTTCCTCGCATGTATTCATTGCGCGGGTACTCGTCACCGTTCGTCGGCACCTCAAGCACCCGAACATATCCACCGAACACCAACGCCTCACCGTTCCACACTTCTGTTGTCGTTGGTTCAAGCTGGATGACGGGCACCCAGGCCTGCTCTCTGGTGTTGTACTCAACACACAAGCGGGCATCAAATGATCGCTCTATCCAATCTTTGAGCTCCTGCGAGCTATCCCTTACGATTGATCGCGAGGTATCTATCGGATACGCCGCGAACACACGCTCGTGATGCACAACAACCGGATCCGCATCACGGTCGATATGCCCCTGATCATTCCGAGCATACCGACCAAAATGGAACACAACGGAAACGCCATACACACCGTTTGCATCAGCGTACCCGTTTCCGAGCGGATAGAACTCTGAATCAAACATGCCGTATCCCGAATCATCCTGTGGGTTCCAGAGTCCGGCCCATCGATTCGATTCGATGATCGCTTGATCACGCTCCTGAGGAGTCGCACCCGATACTCCCCCTAGACCATTACCGGTGGAAAAACCTGATCGGTTGGGCTTTGCTTGCACCGAGTAGGTCGTACTGAAATCTCCGAAGCGAACGATCTCTATATCACGGACGAGAGTGCTCATTCGAACCCGCCCGTAGACCGGCTCATCGATACCGAAGCCACGACCAAACGAGATGTCGATCTCGTTCTGCGATCGCGCCCATTCTTCCTCAAACGCATACGCACGATCGGCCTTCACCAACGAGGAAATCAGGCACTGATACGCCGTTCCCTTCGCGGTGGTACCGTTGCAGAGATCTGATTCTGATTCGAAACGAGCAAGCAGAAACGCAAGGCGTGCAGAGACCCATCCGAACTCACTCTCGACCTCCTGCGGGTTGTAGAGACTGAGTTGGTATTCACGCTCGAGCTCCCAAAGGATCATTTTCTCGATTGGTGAGATCTTGATTGTAGTAACGGGGAAAAATGAACTGGATGCTAAACCACTCCCTGGCTCCTCCGACAAAAACGGCAACGACGCCACCAGCACCACCCTCGGCACCGCCGCACCCCAACCATTCTTCTGCACCTTCGGCGTCACACGCGCCCCGTACGCCATCGCCCACACCACCACCGCCGCCGCGACCCACTTCTTCCCCCGGCGCGTCTTCCGCATCGACCGCTTTGTCTTGTGCACCTTCCCACACTCCGGACAAACCACCGGCCCCTTCGTCACATCCCCATCAACACCCGTCAGGTCATACCAGCACTTGCGGCAGCGCCGACCGGGCCGCCCACGAAAGCCCGCGCGATCCCACAACAGCCCACGACCCAACACCACGAGCGCAATGACCAACAACACCCAATAAACCACTTCCCACATCATCACCCCACTATACCGAACCAGCCACCGGCCAGTTCCCTACGCGTATGCTTCCCTATGCCATCGCCGCACACCAACCCGCCCCGACCCGCGATCTTCCTCGATCGCGACGACACCATCAACCGCAACGCGGATCTCCCCGACGCCGCGTGGGAGGGTGTCCGCTGGGGCGACCTGCTCAAGCCCGAGTATGCCCTCCTTGTCCCCGGCGCACGCGAGGCGCTCATCGCACTCAAGGACGCCGGGTATGCGCTGGTCGTCATCACCAACCAGGGCGGCGTCGCGCGAGCCGGGGGCACCATGCGCGATGTTGACGCATGCAACGATCGCATGCGTATGCACCTGCGCCAAGCCGAACACGACGACGAACGCGTGCTCTTCGACGACCCGCTCATCGAATGCTGGTACGCATGCCCCTTCCACCCCGAGACCGGTGTGGTCACACACCTCAATGTTGAGCACGAGTGGCGCAAGCCGCACTGCGGCATGATCACCAGCGCGTGCGAAGAACTCAATATCGACCCCGCACGATCCTGGATGGTCGGCGACAAGCAGCGCGACCTCGACGCCGCCATCGCTGCGGGCGTGCCCGAATCACAAACCATCCGCGTCGCCCACGACTCGCCCGTCGCGGACCTCGCCCACGCCGCCCGCCTCATCCTCGAGCTCGAGGACGACCCGGACGCTTCAACACCTATATCCAGCGCGACGCTCTCGCCCATCGATCCCTACGCCCACCCGCTCAGCGATGACAAGGTCCGGCGCACCGTCGAATCCGCGGCCAACGCCCTCGCGGAACGCACCGGGATCAAACTCATCGAGCTCGACACCACCGACACACAGGTCACCGTGACGCTGGGCACCCACAAGCTCGCGGCCCTCGCCTTCGTCGCAGAGCTGCGCCGCTCGACCAACCGCTGGCACCGCACCCACACCGGCAAAGACCTCTGGCCCAGCGCCAACGACCCGCTGATCTGAGCACCCAAAACGAGCCGCGACCGTAAGGGAGCGGTCACTCGATTCTTCAAGACCACTCAGACCGCCCCCTTACGGTCGCGGCTCGTTCTGAACTCCTACCCTTCACCGTGCCTGCCAACACCCCATTGCGCCTGCTCGTCGTCCTCCCCTCCTGGGTGGGCGACATCGTGATGGCCACCCCCACCATCCGGCGCATCCGCGACGCCTACCCCGGCATCTTCATCGGCGGGCTCTGCCGACCGGGCATGGATCAGCTCTTCAGCGGCAACACCCTCTTCGACGAGCTCCATGTCTTCCAACCCCACGGGATGATGGCGTCCAAGAAGGCCGCCAACAAGGTCCGCCCGCGCCGGTACGACACCGCGATCCTGCTCACCAACTCCTTCTCCACCGCGCTCATCACCCGCCTCGCGTTCATCCCGCGCCGCATCGGATACAACCGCGACACCCGCGGGATGCTGCTCACCGATCCGATCGCGCCGCCTCGCAACCCCGACAAGTCGTGGAAGCTCACTCCGGCTGTCGATTACTACTGGAACATCGCGTCGCGTCTGCTCGACGAGGACCCCATCGACTGGTCCATCCACACCCCCACCAACTGCGTCGAGGTCCCCCTCGCGCTCCCCAAGGGTGTCACGATGGAACTGGGATACAACGAGCAGGATGAATCCAAAGCAAAAGATGTCCTCAGCGCAGCCAACATCGACGACGCAACCCCCTACGCGATCCTCAACCCCGGCGGGAACAACCCCGCCAAGCGCTGGCCAATCGAACGATTCGCCCAACTCGCCGATCACCTGCACAAAGCGCACGACCTCCGCGTCCTCCTCAACGGCTCACCCGCCGAAACCCAGCTCTGCGATCAGATCATCACGCACGCGAAGACCAGCCCGATCTCACTCCCCAAGCTCGGCAACACCCTGGGCGCCCTCAAACCCATCATCGATCGTGCCACGATCATGATCACCAACGACACCGGCCCACGCCATATCGCCGCCGCCTTCGCTACACCGCTCGTTTCCCTCTTTGGCCCGACAGATCCACGCTGGACCACCATCCCGGTCGCGCAGCTCCACAATGGCTCCCCCTCCGAGGTCATTCTCGTCGCAGACCCGACACTTCCAGCCGAGGAATCCGCGAACGATCACCCGCAGCGGTGCGCGATCGAGCAGATCGGATATGAGCGCGTCAAAGCCGCGACAGACTCAATAATTCAGATTCTGGACACTTGAATCTATTATTGTATTGCCGTAATATTTCCCGTATGCGAGCACAAAGGCTCCATTCCGCTGCCATGGCCTTCTTTATCCTCGGGTTCATATGCGCGAACTCGGGCTGGGCACCCGTCCTGTCGATTCTGACTTCCGACCGCCCCGACTGGTCCGTGTGTGGAGAAGACCTGTGCCTGTGCGTGAAACCCACGCCCGACAAGCCGCTCTGCCCGCTCTGTGTTTCACAAGACGAGCAGACGGCTTGCTCGAAATCTGAAGAATCATCGCCGAGCACACCACCCAAGCGTGTGCCCCGCAACCCGCACGCCGATGCGCTGACCCAAGCGGGCGAACTCGGGTGCGTGAGCGTCTTTATCGCGTTCATGTTCGGCTTCAACCGGAACCACGACGGCGCGATCGATTCCTTCGCAATCCGTTTCATTGACCCGGACGCTCGCATCGCGCTCAATCAGCCCGACATCCCAACCCCACCACCCCGATCCTGAGTCGATTGTTTCGCTGAACACGGCGATGCTCGCACCCACGGTGCGCCAACGCTGCATCACGATCACATCTACTCAGGAGATACGCTATGACATCCAAGTGTCATCGCCCCCGCGCGTTTACGCTCATCGAGCTTCTCGTGGTCATCGCGATCATTGCGCTGCTCATCGGGATCCTGCTGCCCGCGCTCAAGGGCGCACGCGACAGCGCCCACTCCCTTATGTGCACGAGCAACCTACGCTCGCTCGCGATCACGACCCAGGAGTACGCGAACGATCACAACGATCGGCTCCCTCGATCCTCGCACTCCGCGGGGTTCAACCATCTCCCGTGGGCGGCGTCTCTCTATGAACCGCTCACCGGGCGACCGTTTGAGGGTTCAAGCTACAGCTGGGACGACGCGGGCTGGTGGGAAGCCACGAACACGCACTACCGGTGCCCGCACGATCGACGCGAGAGCCCGATCGAGCTGCCCGGGCTGCCGTTCTCGATGCCCGCGCTGAGCTACGGATTCAATGTGTACTTCGAGCTCTCCCCCGCGGAGATCGATCCGAGCAAGCCCATCCAAGGCGATCGCCCCACATGGAACCGGATCACCAGCATCCCGCGTCCATCGAGCACCGTCCTGATGGGTGAGCTTGTCGACGGCGCATCGCGTGATCACATCATGGCCCACTTCTGGCGAACCTACGGCGTCGATCCCGAGTCCGAGGTCGCCATGCACCGACACGGCGGTGAGTCCGGATCCAAGTCCGGGTACGCCTGGCTCGACGGGCACGCGAGCACCGCCGCGTTCAGCGAAACCTACGACCCAACATCCAATACCGATCGCTGGAACCCCGGCGACAACAAACTGTTCACAGACCAGCACGCACAAACCCATCCGTAAGAAGGGATTCCGCATATGTCATTCATCAACACAATCGCAATCACATCGTCCATCGCCGCCTGCTCGACCGTCGCGCTCGCTGGGCTCCCCAACGCCCACACCTGGCCGATGGAGCACATCATGATCTCCATGAACGGGACTTCAATCGAGGCACATGTCAACACCAGTTCTTCCTCACCCATTCTGCTCGAGCGATTCGTAGGCGAGTCGTATGACGGCAACGCCAGCGCCCTCGACGATATGTACTACTCCGACCAGTACGGGTGGATCCTCGACGGCATCGTTGATCCCGGGGCGGGCAACTCCCTCTGGATTGAGCTCGTCTCCCAAACCAACGGGCTTGAAACCTACGAGGGCGGCCGGCGCATGATGATCGGCGATCAGACCTTCGACCCGATCTTCGGCACCGACTCCAGCGCCATGAACTGGCAGTGGTCGGGCATGATGACCCACAACTGGTACGCAGCCCAGAGCGCCGGCGACTACGAGGCAACCTATTCCATCTATGTCGGCGACAGCGCCGGCAACGCCGTCGACGGCTACAGCGCCGGCGAGGTCACCCTCAACTTCCTCGCTGTCCCCGCCCCCGGATCGCTCGCGATCCTCAGCATGGGCACCGTCTTCGCGTCACGCAGAAAGCGAGCATAACCCATGCGATACGCACTCCCAAGCGCGTTGATGATCAGCGCATCGGGTGCGCTCGCATCCTCCCCCACACTCGGGGGGCCGATGTCGCACCTGCTCGTCACGCTGTTCAACAACGAGATCATTCTGTCATTCGAATCGCCGAGCATGTCCACCGTGACCATGCAGGATAACGCGGGCGATTTCACCGCCGGCGCGTCTGTGCTCAACAACAACGGGTACAACGGGCAGTTCGGGTGGCTCGCCAACGGGTTCATCTCACTCCCACCGAGTTCGGGGATCTTTGTCCGCACCCTCGCGAGCTCGCCGCACCTGAGCGTGTACGAGGAAACGACCTTCGCCTCGATCCTCGGCACCGATGGCAGCGACGATGTCTGGCAATGGGACGGCACCATGACCCACAACTGGTACAGCAGCGACACCCACGGCGAGCACCTCGCTCGCTATGAAGTCTTCGTTGGAGATCTCGCGGGCAACCCACTCGATGGGTACACCTCCGCGACGATTGATCTGCGTTTCGAGTACGGGCAGGACCTGTCCGGACGCATCGGCACGCTCGGATCAGGGCTTGTGCCGCCCGTGCCCTCACCGGGCACGATCACGATCATGAGCGCCGGGCTCATCTGCACACGCAGAAGACGATGAGCTCCGATGCTTGATCTCGGAGAGGGAACGGACCCGGCGAGATGTTTGCCGGGTTCGTTTTTTCATGCGCTCTGCGCGATCAGGCCCGACGAACTCCCACCCGATGTCTATATTCAATCCATGGCTGACCACCCGCCCGAAACCGGACACCCGCGACTCCCGACCGACACCGACAACGGGCTGCTGCTCATCATCTCGGGCCCATCGGGTGTGGGCAAAACCACCATCACTCGGGGCGTCGAACGCTCGATCCCCGGCTCGGTCTTCTCCGTGTCCTACACCACCCGTGCCAAGACCGATGCCGATGTCGAGGCGGTCGATTATCACTTCATCGATCACGACGAGTTCCAACAACTCATCGACGAGGACGCCTTCCTCGAATGGGCGGATGTGTTCGGCAAGCGCTATGGCACACGCAAAAAGTGGGTCGACGAACAGCTCGCACGCGGTCGGCTGGTCATCCTGGAGATCGATGTCGAGGGCGCCAAGCAGGTCAAGGCCAAGATGCCCGAGGCCTTTGGCATGTTCATCCTCCCACCCAACGAGGACGAGCTGCTCCGGCGCCTCCAGAGCCGCAAACGCGAGAGCGAAGAACTGATCGCCAAACGCTTCGCCGAGGCCCAGCACGAGATCCGCGAGGCCAAATCATGCCAGGTCTACGACGAGTTCATCGTCAATGAGAACCTCGATAACGCGATCGCCGACGCCGTGCGCCTAGTCGAAAACGCCCGCAACGGGGACCGATGATCCCAGCCGCGAGCGTTCGCCCCTCTCCGAGTCGTTCAAGCCATTCAAGATGGTGTCAGTGGATCAGCCGCCGCACTGGTCGCCCATGGGCATGTAGCAGAACTCTTCCTTGACGATCTTCCCGTCCTCGATCGTGTAGTTCGCGACTTCCTTCATCCGCATGCGCGGGAACGAGCCGTCCTTTGCTTCCATATCAAGATCGAAGATGACGCTGAAGCTGCTCTGCCCAATGAACGGGCCTTCCACCTGACAATCGTGGACCGTCACGCCCTTCTGCCACTCGCGGTACTTCGCGGAGACCTCGTCGCGCCCGTGATAAACACGCCCGTCGCCTTCGATGCTCGTCCATCCCTCTTTGAAGTGCTTATCCCAGATTTTGCTGTCGTACTCGACAAAATCCACGCTCTCATCGCCCGACTTGCAGTGCGTAACGACATCGTTGGCGATCGACACGATCGTGGGATCTTGGGTCATGGTGCTCATGGGAGATCTCCTGCTTGTGCTGTGTATGCTGCCCGCCGCTCGGCCCACCCGCTCGGCATGCACAGAAATTACCGGACACTCAAACCAGAATCAAGACTTTAGTCAGGAATTTGTTCGGTTAATCTCAACTTCACTCACCACCGGCATGCTCGGCGATTCCTCCCCCGAACCGCCCGGATCCGACTCCTCCGCCGCCGCCTCAAATCGCGCGGCGAACCAGTCCCGGAGTTCCTTGCCCTTGCTCGAATACCCCTTCGCGATCAGGAGCAGATGCGCCGAACCATCCCCCTCGATCCCCTCGATCTCATGGCGCAGCCACGGGCGATCGTTCACCTTGGTGTTTGTGTTGTGACTCGTCAAACGGATCGTCTTGATGTCCCCGATTTCGACATTGACCGAATCGGGCTTTCGCGTAAACCGTGCGTGCATCCAGTCGATCTCGATCGTGTTGTGCTTCGCGGCCCTGCGGACCCGCAGGAGCGTGGGCAGCGTCATCGCGGCAAGCAAACACCCCGCCCAGATCCACAGGACCGTCTGTCGGCTCGTGCCCATCCCCATGGCGAACGCCACCACGAACACCATCACAAAGCTCGTGATCCCCAAAGTCATAAAGAACACGACCCACCCGCGCCAGTGCGAATCCCGCAGCACCAAACGCTCGTCTGTCTCCTTCACGCGATGCATCGCGATCACCCGATCATCGGTGCTCCCGCGCATATTGATCGCCTGCACCACCCCGCCCCAGAGCATCCCGATCCCGATGCAATGGAACGGCGTCAGAAACAGAATCACAATCGCGGGGAACGATCGCGTATCCACTTCGAGCACACTCTCCGAGACATCGCCCGGGTCGTAATACACCGTGATCTCCCGCCCGACGGGGTACCGCTTCACGATGTCGTGCGCGTGCTCATGCGATGAGGTCCCGAAGGTAAAGAACGAATGCCGATCCCCCGTGTGCGTTGTATCACCCAGCACAAACTCATACTCGATCTTCGCGGTATAGGTTGTACCGTCCGACGAACTCGACGACTCCACTTCAGAGCTCGTCACCACCCCTTGCGTGGGCAGGTACCGGTTCTTCGCGTCGAATGTCCGCCATACCCCGTACCCGATGACCCCATCGAACACGAGCACGAACCCCATCCAGATGATCCCAAAGCACCCAACGCAACCGAGCCCGTTCTTTTTGGAACGACCACGCCGACGCTTCGCGCGCTTCTCCGCACGCTGAAACTCCGGCCTCTGATCACGCACGCTAGGCATGCGTGGAGTGTATCACGAAATACTCAGCGTCGGCTTCCCCGCCCCGCGGGACATCTGCGCCAGGGTCACCTGGGCCTCGAACTGATCGACCATGCCGCTCAGCGCCTTGGGCAGCTGCTCACCCCCCGCGCTGTCCGCATCGAAGTTCGCGCTCGGGTTGCCGGTATCGCCGTTGGATCGCAACGCCATGTTGATCGGCACCGCGCCCAGGAACGGGTGGTTGAGCTTCTGGGCCATCGTCTGCGCGCCGCCGCGCCCGAAGATGTCGTACTCCTTGCCGTCATCGCCGATGAAGAAGCTCATGTTCTCCACCACGCCCAGCACCTCAACACCCAGCGATTCGAACATCGCGCTGGCGCGCACCGCGTCGTCCTGCGCCACCTTCTGAGGCGTGCACACCACCACCGCGCCCGCGAGCTGCACGCTCTGCGCAAGCGTCAACGGCACATCACCCGTGCCCGGCGGCAGATCGATGATCAGGTAGTCCAGCTCGCCCCACTGCGTCCGTTCGATGAGCTGATGGAACGCGCCGTGCGCCATCGGGCCACGCCAGATCAGCGGCTTATCCGTCTCCACCAGCTTGCCCATGGTGATGCACTTGACCCCATGCACCATGAACGGCTGCAACGCACCCTCGATCACAACCTGATCGTGCGATTGCAAACCCATCATCGTGGGCAATGAAGGCCCATAGATATCGCCATCAAGCAGCCCGACCGCGTGCCCCTTCTTCGCCAGACCCACCGCGAGGTTGACCGCGATGGTGGACTTGCCCACGCCGCCCTTGCCCGCGCCGACCGCGATGATGTGCTTGACGCCGGGCACGCCCGTCGCGTCCTTATTCTGTGGCGTATTACCCCCCTGCTTGGAGGGCTCGCCCGCGTTACCGCCCGTCTTCACATCGCCCTTGAGCTTCATCACGACTTCGCCCTGGTGATCGACAAAGTCGATGATCAGCCCGAGATCGTTGATCCCCTTCTCCTTGGCGCTGGCGCGGACGCACGAGTCGATCACGGCGCCCACCTTGGTGAGCTGTTCCTTAGGTGGCTGGGTCGCGTCGGGCTCGCCCTGGGTCATGCAGACCCGGATCGAGGCGTGCGCGTCGCAGACCGCGATGTTCATCACGCATCCCCTCGACACGATGTCCTCGCCGCTCGGGTGCATCACGGCGCCCAGCGCCGCACGGATGTCGTCCTTCGTGAATGCCATACTGATCTGCTCCGATAAGTCCGAACGGGTGTTCGGGTGGGTCTGGTTGCTCCGAAAGGGCAAAAACGCCCCTTGCACACGGGCGAACAACCCGCCCGCGGACCCCGTTTCCAATGCAGTAGAATCATAGACACACGCCGCGATGATCGATAATTCATCCAACCACGCAATACACCCGCATTGAGGGCGTTGAGCGTGTGGATACTGTTCGAAACATCTTCACGCACAACTACCGACACGAAACCGTCGGTCCCCGTCACCGGGGCAAGGAGAACCCGATGAAACGAAACCAAACACTCTCGATGCTGCTCATGCTGACCACCGCTGCTGGCTTGGCGATCGCCGAGCCCGCGAAGAAGGAGTCCACCGACAAGGATCTGCTCCGTGGCCCGAGCGTGAACCAGACTGAAGAGACCACAGAGAAGGCCCGCGACCTTGCCGAGCTCGACATCCAAGCCGCGCTCAAAGAGAAGCCGATGGAGCTCCGCGAAGTCACCCTCGCCATCCGGAACCTCGGATCGGATCGCGCTCGTGTTTCGCTCGGGCTGACCGAGGAACAGAACGAGAAGATCAAGTCGATCACCTCGAAGTACCGCGAAGATATCCGCGCCTATCAGCAGAAAAACCAGACCGAGTTCCGTGCGCTCCGTGAAGCGATGCGGAAGGAAGGCCAGGAGCTGAGGAAACAACGCGAAGAGCAAAAAGACGCTATGAGCGACACCGCGAGCGAGAAGCCGCAAGAGAGCGAAGCCGCAAGAAAACTCCGCGAGTTCTTGGCAAACGCACCAGCGACCAAGGCCGCGATGAAGGGCATCGAGAGCATCCTCTCCGAAGAGCAGTTCGAGCTTGTGAAGACCCATGTCGTCGTCTCACGCAATCGCCAGCAGGAACGCGGCGCACAACAGCGTGGCAACGAGGGTCCCCGCTCCGGCCGCAGAGGCATGGATTCCGATGAGGCCCAGCCGCAGCGCAGGCAGCGCAACTCGGATCGTCTTCAGAAGAACGACGAAGACTGATCCGCATTCTCCAGAACACGCATCGCGTCACAGACCCGATTCCGTCAGAGGCCGTACCCGAAAGGGACGGCCTCGCTCTTTGTAGCAGCCACCCTCATCACGCCGCGCTCCGATCCCCACCACCACCGATCAAGGTCACACACAGCCGGAAGAGATGTTCGAAATCAACGGGCTTGGTGCAGTATCCCGAAGCGCCAGCGCTCATGCATCGCTCACGCTCATCCGAAAAGGCATACGCGCTGACCATGATGATCGGCACACCGATCCCACGCTCGCGGACCCGGCGCAAACATGCCAAGCCATCCATCTCGGGCATGCTGATATCCATCAGCACGAGGTCGTATGCCTGATCACATGACGCAGCGATCACAATCTTTTCCAAGCCCTCGACCCCGCTCTGCGCAGAGTCGAGCTCAACCCCGATCTTCGCAAAGAAGTGCTCGAACATCTTGATGTTGTCCGCCACATCCTCCACCAGCAGGATCCGTCGCCCACGCAGTGCCTCCTCCCGATCACACCCAGACGGTGCATCTCCGGCCCACATCGTGCGAGGCGACGCTTCATCCGATGCGCGTGCGCGGATCGTACAGACGAAGCTGCTCCCCGTGCCAAGCTCGGATTCAACCGCGAGATCCCCACCCAACGCCAGAGCGATCTCCCTTGAGATCGTCAGCCCGAGACCCGTTCCCCCAAAGCGACGCGCCACATCATCGCTGGCCTGCGAGAACTTCTCGAACACTACCCGCTGCTGCTCTTCAGTCATCCCCATCCCGGTGTCTCGGACTTCGATCCGCAGCCCATCTACGCGCCCGCTCTGATCCTTTGTCGAAGCGACATCGATCCTGACCTCCCCGTCGCGCGTGAACTTGATCGCGTTTCCGATCAGGTTCATGATCAGCTGACGAACACGCATCGGATCCGTAACAACCTCGGTGGGCACATCATCATCTACGCGTGCGATGATCTCCGTCCCGACGAGCTCCGCCTTGTTCGTGAGCAGACCCACAACCTCTGCAACGATCCTGTCGATAGAACACGGGCACTCCTCGACCGTGAGCTGGCCCGCCTCAATCTTGGATACATCCAGAATGTCATTGATAAGGTTCACCAGATGATTCGAGTTCCGACGAATCGTGAACAGGTGCTCCTGACAAACATCCCGCTCCTCTTCTTCCATCGCGATCTCAAGGAACCCGATCATCGCCGTCATCGGCGTCCGCAGCTCGTGGGCCACGCGCGCGAGAAAATCGCTCTTCGCCTGATTGGCCAGCTCCGCCTCCGCTTTGGCGGCACGCAGATCACTTGTCGCCCGCTCAACCTCGGTCCGCAGCACCTCATTCTTCAGCACCAGATTCTCGTTGAGCTCTCGCTCGAGTCGCTTGGCACTCAGGGCGATCCGAAACGAATCCAGTTTCCACCCGAAACGCCAGGTGAAATACGCGAGCGGACAAAGCATCAAGGCCAGTAACCTATATCCCGGCCAGAAAAACAACACGACCGAAGAGACAGAGCCATAAACAGCACAGAGTAGAAAGACCCATGCAAGGTCCATCAGCTTTGTGTTCCGATCCTCAACCCGTTCTTGCTTATACGCACTGCGCCAGAATACAAAGATCCGAACATATCCGATGATGATTGCCGTGTTGAGCACAATCAGCGTCCACACCCAGAACCAGTCGGTCTCCCCGGTCGCGGTGACCATGCACTGCGTGCGAGCCATATACGAGCCCCCGCCCGTAAAAAAATCGAGCCATGAGGACGATCCAGCCCCACCGCCCGCAATGCTGGCACACAAGTTTCCAGTGTCCCAGATCGTACCCGCGCCAGCCGCACCCCCCCCTGACGAGCCCACCTGCACCATGCTCATTACAAAGACGAGCAAAGACACCGCGATCACGACAAACCTATAGAACGATCCCCTCATACGGCAATCATCGTTCAATACCTGCCCGGACTTCGCTGGGTAATTCTATTTATACTTCACAAAATCATGCTTAGAGCATAAATATATAGATTGCCCCCCATACAAGTGGGCCTGCTCATGTGGATGTATCTGTTACATCGCGACCAAATCCCCGGAATACACCCAGAAGTTGGGAGCGTCGGATAACAATGATCCCAATCGACGAGAGAAACACCACGACGGCCATCACAAACAGACTCGGCCCTTCCAAGGGCTCAAGCCCCGGGTTCCCCAGCCCCACCGGATCGATCGAGACGCCGAGCTTCGTCAGGTGTGCCCCGATCGCCACCGTGATCACGCCCAGCGAGAGAACCGCACCAAAGACACTCGTTCGCGGGATCATAAGCAACACCACCGCGATCAGTTCCATCACACCCGATGCGTACCGACCCATCGGTTCCGCGCCGAGCACCTCAAACAGTGCCTTTGTTTCTTCCGCGCCGGTGAACTTAAAGAACAGCGTCTGCGCCAGAATGATGGCCACCACCACCTGCAACACCCAACTGGTAATCAACATCGGCTTCTGGATCGATGACATGTGTGTGCTCCTGCCGCACCATCGCGACTGAACCACTAAACACCCCATCACCCCGTTCTATTCAACTATAAAAAAACGCCCCATTGCGGGGCGTTATCTGATAACTCAACTTAACGCGATCGGGCTCACGCCCCCGCCAGCTCGCCCATGTTGATCGTCACCGGGACATAGGTCCGCATCACGCGCGACTCGAACTCCTCGCTGAACTTCTCCATGATCGTCCGCGCCGCCCAGGCGTTGCCGTCCGCGAGACCGCAGATTGTCGTGCCGGGCATCGAGCCCATCGAGTTCGCGATCTCCATCGCGATGTCCAGATCCTTGCTCTTCGCGTCGCCCGCTTCGATCCGGGTCATGATCTGGTACAACCACCCCGACCCCTCACGGCACGGCGTGCACTGACCGCACGACTCGTGCTTGAAGAACCGCGTGATGTTCCGCGCCACGGAAACCATATCCGTGTCCTCATCAAACACGGTTGGCCCCGAGGTCCCCAGACCCAACACGCCGTACTTGCGACCGATGTCGAAGTCGAGCTCTGCTTCGTACTGATCCGTCCCGAGGATGCCCATCGACACGCCGCCGGGGATCGCGCCCTTGAACTTCTTGCCGCCGCGGATCCCGCCGCAGTAGTCCTCGACCAGCGTGCGGAGCGGGATGCCGAGCTCAAGCTCGTAGCAGCCCGGCTTCTCGACATGCCCCGAGACGCCCATCAGCTTGGTCCCGAAGCTCGGAGGTCCGCCGATGCTGCTCTCCACACCCTGCTCGTTGAACGCCTTGGCGCCCTCCGAGAGAATGAAAGGCAGGTGCTGCAGCGTCTCCACATTGTTGATGATCGTCGGCCGCTCGAACAGCCCTTTGAGCGCCGGGAACGGCGGCTTGATGCGAGGCCACCCTCGTTTACCCTCGATGCCCTCGAGCAGCGCCGTCTCTTCACCACAGATGTACGCGCCCGCACCGCGATGCACATAACAATCCGCAACGAACGCATCGCCCGAGGCGTTGCCACCCTGATTGATCAGGCCCTTCTCGCCGAAGATCCCGTTCTCGTACGCTTCCTTGATCGCGTTCTCGAGCACATGCGCCTGGTGGTGGTACTCGCCGCGGATGAAGATGTAGGCCTTGTTGAGTCGGCACGCGTACATGCAGATCGCGATCCCCTCGAGCAGCCCGTGCGGATCGAAGTCCATCAAGAGACGATCCTTAAAAGTGCCCGGCTCGGACTCGTCCGCGTTGATCGCCAGGTACCGCTCGGCGCCGTCCGGATCGGGCAGGAAGGTCCACTTGAGCCCGGTCGGGAACCCTGCGCCGCCTCGTCCACGCAGCATCGAGTCCTTCACCTCGCTGGTGACATCCTCCGGCTTCATCTGCAGCGCCTTGCGCAGCCCCTCGTACCCACCCGTCTGGACATACTCGTCGTACTTGACGACATGCCGATCACGGATGTGCCCAAACGGAGCCGTCGGGATCCGCTTAAGCAGGTAGTGCTGGGTCAGACTGTCTTCCCATTGTTTCTTGGGCATGGAGCACTCCGGGTCTGCGACACAAGACGGGAACCGAGTTCGATCCCGCCCCACGCCGCGATGCGTTCATTCTGAGGATTCTAGCGTCCAGAACCGCCCGATCCGGCCTCGGATCGCTCCGATCTGGCCCTCTACCACGACCAGAATCCGTGTCGCCAGACATGAGGTCAGGTTAGAATGCGGATTATGGATTGGAATCAAGTTTCAGAGGGGCTGGGTTATGGGTTCTGGCTGTGCTTCATCGCTGGAGCAGGTAGGGTTTTCTACTGGCTTGGTGCCCATAGGTATGATGAGAGACCATACGCAAAATCGAAGCGTGGTGAGAACATCAACAAGCTAAAAGCAATATGTGAAGGATTAGCGGTTGCCGCGGTGCTTGGCTTGATCGCATCGCGTGATTATGTGCAGCGTGACGGGGGAGATTACCTGTATGATCCCGGCGAGATCGTTGATGTTGTCGAGGAAGAAGAGCCGTACAAGTCTTTCGCCTCGATCTTCATGTTCGCAGGACTATGTTGGACTGTTGGAGTAATGATGTCGAAGGAATGAAAGAAAGTCATCTCGCTGATTCTTCGAAAATCAATCCATTTACATGGCCAAATTTTCAGACTGTTATGTCCATCGCGCTAGTCGCCCCCGACGCTGATACTGAGCGACAGGTGCACCTCATCGATATCTTCTCCTCCGACCCGGGTCACGCCGGGCTCGGTCCCCCATCGCACAAACCCCAGCGACTCGTACAGCGCGATCGCCCCGACCGAACGCACAGAAGCGCTGAGCCCGATGCGGCAAACCGTGTCCCATTGGGATGCGAGCTCGATCGCGTATTGCAACGCGCAACGCGCGAACCCGCTCCCGCGCATCTCAGGAATCGTATAAACACCCCAGATCGACGCGAGGTGGCGTGCTTTCCGCGCCGGCTCGCGTCGGAGCCCCAGAATACACGCGAGCTCGCCCGCCCGATCCGGGTGATCGATCACGATGATGTGGTGATCTGGGTCATCGAGCAGATCATCGAAAAACCCATAGAACTCTGTTCGATCATCACCGGGCGATGATCCGAACGCCCAGGGCGAATCGTGGAGCGCCGCGAGCCGAATCGCGCGATACTGTTGCACATCCTCGTTTCTGAGTAGTCGCGGGGTCATCATGACACACAGCCTATCCGATTCGCTTACCCAGCCCTGTGCTGCTGACGAAATCGATGCAACTCCCGGCGATACCCCTCCCGGCGCTGCTTTACGAACTCGGGCGTGTACAACCGGCTCACCAGCCCGCGAAACCCATCCACCAACTCATCACGCGTCATCCCGATCGGCTCGTAGTTCAGATCAAACAAGGTGCACCGATCCCACCGCCCCGGGTGCGTCAACCGACCCTCCGATTCCAGCCGCCGATACAACCCCGTCCCCGGGAACGGCGTCTGCAGCGTCACCTGCACATCGTACAGGTTCGTGCGAGCTGCGAAGTCATACACCGCATCAAAAACACGCGGCGTATGCCCATCCAACCCCAACACAAAGCACCCGATCACCGTGATCCCGTGCGACTGGATCGTCCGTACCGCCTCCTCGTACTTCGGGTACTGCGCGAGTTTCCAGTTGCTGTTGGTCTCGATGCCGTCGAGCCCGTCGCTCACGGGCGATTCCAACCCCACCAGCACCTGCCGGCACCCCGCCGCGGCCATCTTCGACAACAACACCTCGTCCTTGGCGATCGAGATGTCGCACTCCGTGAACCATCGCACCCGCTCCTTCGCCATCGCGTCAAGCAACTCATACGCGTGCCCACGCATCATGAACGAGTTATCGTCCGCCAACTCAATGAACGGGCGATCCCAGATCGCCTTGATCGCCCGGATTTCCGCGATCACCTTCTCCACGGGCTTGGCCTTGTACCCCTTCGTCAGCATGATCGAGCTCGCGCAGAAATCACACTTGTGCGAACACCCACGCGTCGTCTGCACCGTCAACCGGTTGTACCGGTTCACATCGAGCAGCTCAAACCTCGGCATCGGCGCGTCCGCAAAGTCGAACGCACCATCCCCGTCATACCGAGACTTCAATCGCCCATTCCGAGCGTCCTCGATCATGGTTGGCCACACCTTCTCACCCTCGCCCACCACCACACAATCCGCGTGCAGTCCGCACTCATCGGGCACACAAGTCGCGTGCAACCCGCCCATCACCACCGGCGCCCCCGATGCGCGGAACCGATCCGCCAGCGCGTACGCGTCGAGCGCCTGCGCCGTCATCGTGGAGATCGCGACCAGATCAAACCCGAGATCGGGGACCACATCCCGATCGATGTCGTCCACCTCGTGGTAACTCACCTCGACATCACTCGGCGTCAGCGCCGCGAGCGTCAACAACGACAGACTCGGCAACGACGCGATCACCTCGCTCCGCTCCACAAAGCCCGGCAGCGTCAATCCCAGTTTCATCAACTCCGCGTCCTGCACACGCACGCCACTCATCGCGATCAACCCAACCTTCATGATGCACCTCCTGTAAACAGACCCACCACTTCCGGATGACCCAGGAGCGCAACGCACAGAATCGAACTCCCGATCGTCAACGCCACCACCGGCACCACGAACGCATGACGCAACCGCTTCCATCGCGCCGCGGCAAAGCAACACAAAGGCATCCCGATCGCACCCACGATGAACAACCCGTTGATCAACTCGCGGGTCACGCCACCGATCTCAACGGAATCTCCCACCGCCAACCATGTAAACGCGAGCAGCAGGTTCAGGAACCCCGTTCCAAAGAACGCAATATGCCCCAGCCGCGCCATCCGCCGCGACCAGCTCCCATACCCGCCCATAAACGACTCGCGATGGAACCCCATCCCCAGCACCGCCCCGCTGAGAAACCCCATCGTGATCCAGACCCAACCGAACGCGAGATTTAACATGACCCATCCCCCTTGACATAGTAAGCACTAACCTAGTGTACACTATATACGGGAAATCCGCCGTTCCGTTTCACGCAAATCCTGAAAGAACCGAAAAACGCTGATTCTGGCCTGAAAACGACGCCCGTCGGCAACCCATGCGCCCCTCACCCATACCCTCACGCATGAACATCCTCGTCCTCGGCGGGACCCAGTTCTCAGGCCGCTCCTTCGTCGAGCAGGCCGTGCACGCGGGTCATCAGATCACCATCCTCCACCGATCACCCGAAGCCCCCGGGCTCCCGGACGCCGTTCGTCACCTGGTCGGCGACCGCGATCCCAAGGACCCCAACAACAAAGGCGACGGGCTCGGCGCGATCAAAGCACTCCTCGACTCCGGCGAACGCTTCGACGCCGTCGTCGATATGTGCGGCTACACCCCCCGCGTTGTCCGCGAATCCTGCGAACTCCTCAAGAACCACACCAAACTCTACCTCTTCGTCTCCACCATCTCCGTCTACCCGACGAGCCCGGACGCCGAACCCAACGAAGAGTGGTCATGGGAACAACTCAACCAACTCGACGATCCGGATGTCGAAGAAATCACCGGCGAAACCTACGGCGGGCTCAAAGTCCTGTGCGAACAGGTCGTCCACAAGTACTTCCCCAACAACCACATCATCCCGCGCCCATCCATCATCGCAGGCCCAAACGACCCGACCGATCGCGTCACCTGGTGGACGCGCGCACTTGCGACACAGGACGCCGTCATCATCCCCGAGCCGCCCGCCGGGCTCGCGCAGTTCGTCGACTCGCGTGACCTGGCCGCGTTCTTCCTCAAGTGCATCACCGAGAACATCACGGGCACCTACAACTGCGCCGGCCCCCAACCCGGGCTCACACTGCACCAGTTCATCAACCGGACCCACGCCGCGCTCGACTCAAACGCCAAACTCCTCGAAGCGTCCGCGTCTTGGTTCGAAGAACACGACATCAAACCCTACCGCGACATCCCCACATGGATCAACGACGAAGTCATGTCCATGTACCGCACCGATTACTCCAAAGCCGTCGCTGCGGGTCTCGAAAACCGCCCGCTCGAAGACACCATGCGCGATGTCCGCGCCTGGGATGTGCAACGCGGCGAGCCCGAACTCAAGGCCGGGATGAAGTTTGATCGCCTTCAAGAACTCGTCGCATCGCACGCTTGATGCTCGCCTCCCCCGCGCTTGCGGGGAAGGTGGCACGCCGCAGGCGTGAGGGAGGGGGTCCCCTCCGGGTGCCACTACTCGCGTCGAAGACGCGCAGTAGTGTCTTCCGAACGACTCAAGAGCACTACTGCGCCGCTGCGCGTCGAGTAGTGGCACCCTGAAGGTCGTGGCTCCCAGATACGCTTGCCTACCGTTCACCATGCGTAACACCGACATCGTCATCATCGGCGCGGGCCCCATCGGCATCGAGCTCGCCGTAGCACTCAAAGACGCCGGGCTCGACTACCTGCACCTCGAAGCCGGGCAGATTGGCGCGACCATGCAGTGGTGGGCACCGGGCACCAAGTACTTCTCCTCTCCCGAACGGATCGAGATCGCAGGCGTGCCGCTCATCGTCGAGGACGAAGAAAAGGCCAACCGCGAACACTACCTCAACTACCTCCGCACGGTCGTCGGCACATTCAACCTCGACATCGAGACCTACACCCGCGTGATGCGTATCGACAAGGACACCGACGGGTTCACCCTCCACACCGCCCGCTCATTCCATGGTGTCGGTGGCAAGGAGGAGCTGTCGTTCGATCCATCGACGCTCGATGATCTCGAGCCCATCCGCGCGCGACGCATCGTCCTGGCCATCGGCGACATGCACCTTCCCCGCATGCTGGGCATCCCCGGCGAAGACCTCCCCCATGTCTCGCACTACCTCGGGGATGTCCACCAATACGCCAACCAGCCTGTCACGATCGTCGGCGGCAAGAACTCCGCGGTCGAAGCCGCCATCCGACTCTTCCGCGCCGGCGCTCAAGTCACCATGGTCCACCGCGGCGAATGGTTCGACCCCGATCGCATCAAGTACTGGCTCTACCCCGAGATCGAGTACCTCATCAAGAAGGACAAGATCCGCTACATCCCGCACGCCAACCTTACCGCCATCACTCCTACACACGCGACCCTCGGCACGGGCGAATCCATCGAGTCGCGCTTCGTGCTCCTGCTCACCGGCTATGTCCAGAAACCCGACCTGTTCGAACAACTCGGCGTCGAGCTCGTCGGCAATGATCGCAAACCCAAGCACGAACTCAAAACCATGCAGACCAATGTGCCCGGGGTATATGTCGCCGGAACCGGCTCCGCCGGCACCCAATCCCGTACGAAGGTCTTTATCGAGACATCCCATGTACATGTCGACCGGATCCTCGCATCGCTGCAAGGGCGCGTAAGTGATGCCACAGCAGAAGATTACACACTCGAAGAATCCTGACCCCACTGTCAAGATCGTGTTTGGGTCCGGAAAAATCGCCCAAGCAACTGGCACAGCGCCAGATCTGTGTTCTATTGAGACTGGTGGGTCAGGAATCGGCTCCGTGATTCGCGGGCCGGCAACCGAGACGATCTGATCAATCGCTCGACTCGTTGCATGACCAAGTGGAAAACGCCTCAGGTAGCGCCTGAGGCGTTTTCTGTTTTTGGACATCCACTCGCCTCCCCAGCGCGTGCGGGGGAGGTGGCACGCCGCAGGCGTGAGAGAGGGGTTCATCAAACACCGTGTGCATCGGGTGCCCTGCTTTGATCCGACCCCGTCGGACAAAGCAGGAACGAGAGATCCCCAACAACACCCCGGGTGCCATCACTCGCGTCGAAGACTCGCAGCAGTGTCTCCGAAGATCACAAGAGCACTACTGCGCCGCTGCGCGTCGAGTAGTGGCACCCTATTGCAGCTACTCAATACTTAAAATGCCGGATCGGCTCGCCCTGCGACCCGATATGCGTCATCGCGTCGATCCCGATCTCCAGGTGCATCTTTGCGAACTGCGCCGTCACGCTCTTGTCCGATTCTTCGGTCTTCACGCCCTCAGGCGTGATGGGCACATCCGAGACCAGCAGCAGCGCCCCGCGTGAGATCTGGTTGTGGTGCCCCACGATGAACACCGTCGCGGTTTCCATGTCGATCGCCAATGAGGTCATCCGCTTCAATCGCCCGCGGAACTTCTTGTCGTGCTCCCACACGCGCCGGTTCGTGGTGTACACCACTCCGGTGCGGTACTCAAGATCACGCTCGATGATCTTGTCCGATACAAACTTGTGAAGCTTAAAGCTTGGCAGCGCCGGAACCTCGGGCGGGAAGTAGTCGTCGCTCGTCCCCTCGCCCCGGATCGCCGCGATGGGAAGCACGAAGTGCCCGATCTCCGTCGAGTCCTTCAGCCCGCCGCACTTGCCAAGGAACAACACCCCATCGGGCATCCGCGCGCTGAGCAGATCCATGATCGTCGCCGCGTTGGGCGACCCGATCCCGAAGTTCACGATCGTCAATCCCGCGCTGTTCGTCGCGGCCTGCATCGGACGCCCGATCCCCTGCACATCGCACCCGAACCGCTCCGCGAACTCCGTCACATAGTTCGAGAAGTTCGTCAGCAGCACATAATCCCCGAAGCTGTCGATCGGCATCCCGGTATACCGGGGCAACCAGTTCTTCGCGATGTCCATCTTGCTCGAGAGCGCGATCGGGTTAGGCAACGGGTCTTCTGGGTTCATGGGTTCTCCTCATTCGAGTATATCGCGAACCAAAAGTGAGCACGCCCGAGCAAGGGCCCGGGCGTGCTGCAAGCAAAGAAAGTAGGGGAACCGGGACTCGAACCCGAACTAAGGGAATCAGAATCCCTCGTGCTACCAATTACACCATTCCCCCGAATGGTCCGTTCCGCTGGGCGGATCGGGGTGAATCGTACGCCCGACCCAACCCGTTGCCAACGCAGAACCCGCGAAATTGGTGCCAAACACCCTTCTCGACTATGCTCAGGGCATGAACCACGATTCCACGATCCGCCGTGTGCTCGCCCTCATCCTCCTGGCCATCCTCGCGCCACTCGCGCTGGGGCAGGACTACCTCCCCGAGTGCCCGCCCGACCGTGACCCGGCGCTCTGGGACCTGATGAACCGCGCCATCGACATCATGTACGAATCCGACCCGATGGGCATCGGCCCACTCCTGGGCGACGAGTCCCGCAACGACCAACTCGGGAACAACTCCGCGAGTGCCATCGAGCAGAACACCCAGCGATTCGCAGAGCTCCTCGGCGAGCTCAAGTCCATCGACCGCTCTGGGTTTACCGATCGCGATCACCTCAGCGCCGATCTCCTCATCTACCAATGGGAACAAGGGCAACGACTCGCGCAATACAAGCAATGGCAGATGCCCGTCACCTCCATCGGAGGCCCGCAGGTCTGGCTCCCCCAAATGGGTGACAGCGTCCCCCTCATCACCCGCGAGCACTACGCCGACTACCTCACCCGCCTCAAACGCGTCCCCATCGTCGTAGGCGACCACATCGACAACATGCGCCTCGGGATCGCCGAGAACCGCGTCCCGCCACGCGTCGTTGTGGAGCCCGCCGTCGATCAGGCAATGGCTCAGGCCAACCCCGATTTCCGCGAGGACCCGACACAATCACCCTTCTACGCACCCTTCAACAACCTCGATCACAACGACCCGCTCGCCATCGAAGCACGCGAGATCATCACCAATCGCATCATCCCCGTTTACCTCGAACTCGCCGTCTTTCTGAACAACGAGTACCTCCCCGCCTGCCGCGACACCATCGGCGCCGCTCAGGGAGTCGATGGCATCGATTCCTACTCCGCACTTATTACCTCGCACACCACCCTCCCGCAGTACGACGCGAACGCCGTCCACCAGATCGGGCTCGACGAGGTGAAGCGCATCAAGTCCGAGATGATGGATGTCATCGAGCAAACCGATTGGGCCGGCAACAACACATTCTGGGCCAGCGCCGACGCGAAGTTCCAAGCCTTCACCGAGTACCTCCGCACCGACCCGCGCTTCTACTACACCAACCCCGACGATCTCCTCAACGGGTACAAGGTCATGTGCAAAGACATCGACCCCGAGCTCATCACACTCTTCGGGCACCTCCCCCGCCTGCCCTACGGCGTCCGCCCCCTCCCGGGGCTCACCGCGGAGTCCGCGCCAACCGCGTACTACTACCCCGGATCGCTCAGCTCCGCACGCGCCGGGTACTTCGTTGCGAACCTCACCAAGCTCGATCAGCGCCCCACATACGAAATGATGGCCCTCACCCTCCACGAAGCCGTCCCGGGGCACCACTTCCAGATCGCGATCGCCCAAGAAATCGAGAACCAGCACCCCATCCGCAAAACGATGGGATTCACCGGGTTCGTCGAGGGGTGGGCGCTCTACGCCGAGAAACTCGGGCTCGAGATGGGCGACGAAGAAAACGGGCTCTACAGCGACCCCTACTCCAACTTCGGACGACTCAACTTCGAGATGTGGCGCGCGATGCGCCTCGTCGTCGACACCGGCATGCACGCGAAGGGTTGGACCCGCGATCAGGGCGTGCAGTTCATGCAGAACAACAGCGCGCTCTCATTGCACAACATCGAAGCCGAGATCGATCGCTACATCGGATGGCCAGGACAAGCCACCGGGTACAAAATGGGCGAGATCGAGATCATCAAGCTCCGCCGATCCATCGAGGACCAACTCGGTGACGACTTCGATCTCCGCGCCTTCCACGACGAGCTCCTCGCCGACGGCGCGCTCCCGCTCCCCGTGCTCGTCCAAAAAATAAACCGCTGGGCAGATACCCAGCGTCACGAATAATCTTTCGTTGTCATTCGGCGATCAACCGATCAGCTCGTCCTCGCCCGGACGCTTCCACTCGCGATCGGGACCCTCGTCCCCGCCGCGGTTCAACGGCTTGGCTCGCCCAAACGACGCACCCTTCCGCTGCAGTTCCGTCTTCGCGCCCGGCGTGGCTGTGCCTCCGATCTCACGATCGAGGTCAGAGACCGAGTCGGGATCGGTGCCCAGCGGGCTCGGTGCCGGTTCTCGCCGGACCGGTGCATCGGGCTCTAGACGCTTGGAGCGTGCCTCATCGATCGAGCGATCAAGCTTGCCAAGAATGGCTCTGACTTCGTTAAACGCGTTGCTGGTTGACTTGTCGCTCATGTGGACACTCTCCTCCGTTGGTGCAGTATCGGCCCCAACCAGTCCAAACTTCGCTCCTGAAACGCACCAACTCGGATCTACGCGATCGACCGTGCCGGATGTGCGGGCTGGGTCGGGTCTGCCGGTCGATCTGTGCAGGTCTGAGTCCTGTTATCTGACTGCATACCATTGACAACAATGCCAAACCCCCTGCTGAACCCAGAAAACGACGGCACCTACTCCGCAATGAGCGGCTACGGACAAACCCCAGCGCCCGTCCCCAACCCAGATCCATACCCAGTCGCACGCGTACAGATCCGCCGAGATGTGTTCTGGCAGAATGTCTGCCGCGAGATTCTCATGGGTCTCGCCGCCGCCGCCGCCGAGAGTGCCGGACGCACCGGGACAGGACCAACCGACGCCCAGATGTCGCCATCCCCCACTTCTGAGCTCTTCGATGGCCGCATGGCCATCATGACCGCGTCCGGGCAACGCATCCCCATCGCGGATGTCTACCCCGTATTCGCCTATTCCATGGTCGGCAACGACGAGGTCCGTTCACGATCCGACGATGTCCAATGCACCGTCTTCCGTATCACCACGCCCGGAGGCGAAAACTTCACCCTCCCCATCTCACAGATCATCTCCATCCACTCGCTCTCACAATCCCTGATTGAGAAGATGGAACAAGCCCAGGAACTCCTCAAAGGACCCGGAGAAGAGGACGATCGTGTCCCGTTCGGGTTCGCGGCCTACACCTCGCTTGCACGATCCGAGCAGCAAGCACGCCAAAAACAAGAGCCCGACACGCAAGACAACGATCAGAACCCCCCTTCCTGACTCGAATTGCGTGGAATAATCATTCCCGACCAACCGTTCTGGTATCCAGAGCGTGGGGTTCATCGAATCTTCACGCATTGAATACCGCTCAGGAGGCCCCATGCGTTCACTCGTCGCTATTCCCGTCTACAACGAACAAGACACTGTCCGATCCGTGCTCGAGCGCGTCAGCGCCTTCACGCCCGACATCCTCATCCTCGATGACGGATCGTCCGACCGCACACCCGACATCCTCAATGAGCTCCGACCCGAGATGGGGTTCGACCTGATCCGACACGAAGCCAACGCCGGGTACGGGCGTGCCATCCGAGAGATCTTCAACCGCGCCCATCGCAACAACTACGACTGGGTCATCACGATGGACTGCGACGATCAGCACGAGCCCGAACGCATCCCCGACTTCCTCAGCGCGATCGAGAAGAACGATCTCGACATCGTTTCGGGTTCCCGATATCTCCGCGACGGCGACGAATGGGCAAAGGACCTCCCCCCGGGCGACCGGCGCGCGATCAACGCGACCCTCACCAAAGAGATCAATGCCCGACTCGGGTTCAACCTCACCGATTCCTTCTGCGGGTTCAAGGCCCATCGCGTCAGCGCGATGCAAAGGCTCGACATCACCGACGACGGGTACGCGTTCCCCATGCAGCTCTGGGTGCAGGCCGCGGCCAACCAACTCCGCGTTGGCGAGATCCCCGTCGAGCTCATCTACAACGACCCCAACCGATCCTTCGGCGGCGGGCTCGACGACCCACAGACCCGACTCAACCACTACCGCTGCGTCCTCTACCGCGCGATGGATCAGGTCATCGAACGACTCCCCGAATCCGCACGCGCAGCCCAACTCGCGGATTGCAACTAATGTTCGCGGTGCGCACAGGAACACCCGAAGTCACGATCAAGCCCGACTGGCCCCAATGGGCGAACGCGATCAAGCACTTCGAGTCCTCCCCCGCGCGCGCCGAGCTCGGGCTCGACACCCAGCACCCGATCGTGTTCTCGGGGCATCAACCCATCGTCTTTCATAACGGGATTCTCGCCAAGTTCATCGCTCAGCACCGCGCCGCCCAGATCGCAGGCACATCCCGCGTCTGGATCGTCGCCGACCAAGACCCTGTGAACCCCGCGCAAATCCGTATGCCGAAGGGCATGGGCGCGGCCCTGCACGAAGAAACGATCGACCTCATCCCACCTGAGCACTTCCCGGATGGTGTTGCCAGCGCGTCGATCCCTGCGCAGCAGATCTTGACCCCAACTGATGATCGCCTTCAAGCGTTCGCTTCGAGACTGAGCAGCGCTCAGCTCCCGACCGCGTTCGAAGAATGGAACTCTGTTGAGGACTATCGGAGCATCGCGAAACAGTTCGCGTCTACCACAATCGTTCACGCGTGTGAACGCCTCCGCGTCTCGATCCCAAAGCTCATCTTCGCGTCCGAACTCTTTAACTCAGACACGCTCTGGAACATCGTCGAGCAGATGCTCGCGGATCCACACGCTTGCGTGCAGGCTTACAACGACGCGGCTGCCCGATATCCGGATGCACGCGTCCGCCCGCTGGAGATCACCGACACCCGCGTCGAGCTTCCGCTCTGGGGTCTGCGCACCATGCAGCCGCGGGTGGCCATCACCACCGACAACTTCTATGACTTCACACGCGATGAGCTCGCGCCGCGCGGGCTCTTCATGAGCCTGCTCGTCCGAGCCCACCTCGGCGACCTCTTCATCCACGGCACTGGCGGGTGGACCTACGACAGAATCACTCAGGAATGGGCACGCGATTGGCTGGGCATCGACCTCGCGCCCATGGCCCTCGTTACCGCGACCCAGCGCCTCGATCTCGGGTTCGAGCCCGACCAGATCATCGACCCCGCCCGCGCGATATGGGAAGCGCACCACGCGAAGCACAACCCATCCGCCGTCGGCGACCACGATACGCAGCACAAGAAAGACATGTGCCTGCGTCACATCGAAGCCATGCAGGAATACAACGAGGATCCCTCCGCGATGTACTTCAAGATGCACGGACTGCTCGAGGAGTACCGCAAACACCACGCCGAAGCGTTGGCCGCCTTCGACGAGCGTGTCCGCGTCGCCAATGCCATGCAAAAACAGATCGAACTCGCCAACGACCGCACCTGGGCATTCCCGCTCTTCGACGATGAATCCCTCCACATGCTCAAGGATCGCATCCACAACGCGATGAACTGATATCCTTGTTCATGCGCACACTCCGATTCATCCTCGCGTCTCTCGTCCTCATCGCGCTCGTCGCATGCTCGAAATCGACGAGCAATGCCGACCCCAGCGCAAACGACCATACCAAAGAGCCCGAATCCCCCCGCTTCGCCGTATTCTCACCCGCGATCGGGGTGATGCTCCGTGATCTCGGGTTCGAGGACGATATCGTCGGGCGCCACGCCTATGACAACGCGCTCTCCACATCTATCCCCGTCGTCGGATCCCACATCGATATCGACGACGAGATGCTCATCACCGCCGACCCCACCGTCCTCATCTTCGAGGAAAACACCATCGCGATCCCCGATCGCATCCGTACCCTCGCAGAAGATCGCGGGTGGGTCATCTGGACCTACACACTCGAATCGCTCGATGACATCGCGACCACGATGGATGACCTGTACCTCAAGCTCGTCGGGTTCCCCCAAGACGCGAACAACGACAACGACCCCACCACCTTCGAGGTCGATCCCACCAAACGCTTCGACATCGAGCTCCCCAGCGCCCGACTCGTCCGCTCCTGGTCGCCCATGGGCAACGACGCGTCCATCTCCGGGCGCACGCTCATCCTCGCGGGGACCGACCCCGCGGGCGCTTTGGGTCCGGGCTCATTTCACGCGCAGATGATCGAACGCATGGGCATCGCCCCCGCGCTCGTTGATGGCGGGATGTGGCAGGAGCTCGATCTCGAGGACCTCATCGCCCTCGCGCCCGATTCCATCCTTGTCTTCGCGCCCCAAGAGAACACCCAATCCGTCGGCGAGCCCGCACCGATGACCTGGTCGGAGATCACCCAAACACTCGGCCCCATCGCCACCCTCGATCTCCCCGCCATCCGCGACCGGCGCGTCGGGGTCATCACCCACCCGCAAGGGCTCCTCCCGAGCTCCACCCTCGGGCAGGTCGCCGACGAGATACGAAAAACGCTCGCGACTTGGCGCGAGCGTTCAATCGAACCGTGATGGACACAGCACTCACCCGTGCGGGCTGGGCACATGCACCGAGTGCCCTTCCTCAAACGCCTTCTTATCCAGCGTCTTCCCGTGCTGCTCAAGCAGCGCCTCGCCGCTCATCGCCTCGTCGAGATCGAGGTTGATCGCGGCGACATACGCTGCACGCGTCCCGTCAAAGACCTGATCCTGCTCCGCGTCGTCGAACGCCATCGCGTCGAGCGCGTTCTTGAACTCCATCCACTTCTCACGCTGCGCCTCGCCGTACGGATCGAGGTACCGTGTCCCCTGATCCTCAAGCTCGTAGGCCTTACGGACAACCCGCGCGACGAACCGGTTCCCGTTGCACGCGCCCAGACGCACATAGTGCAGCCCGAGCAGGTGCAGCGGCTGATCCCTGTGCGCCTCGATGTGCTCGATGAACCGGGCCGTGCCGGGGTTCGGTTCGATCGCATCGACATCGATCCCGAAGAACGCCGCGTCCTCCAAGAGGTAGGGCGACAGCATCTGCTCCTCGAGCACCAGCTCGCCCACACGCGGATCGTTCTTGATCGCATCCCGCATCGCGTCGTCGAGCACCCGATTCACGAGGATCTGTTGGGCAATCATCCCGACATACCCCTCGCGAGGCATCTGCCCCTTGATCAACGAACCCGGGGTCTCCTGTCGTTCCGCGATCTGGTGCAACGCCCAGTTGTCGTCCTTCAATCGTTTGGTGAGCATGACGCCTCCTGACTTATTGAGAATGGGTCTCAATACTAGTCCTCGTCGTTTGAGATGTCATCCATCAAGGAAGATCTGGAGGTACGCTGCGACATCGAAATAGTTGATCTCCAGATCCCCGTTGTAGTCCGCGGACATTGATTCCGCGTTGAAGAACTCGATGAACTTGGACACATCAAAGATATTCAAAGACCCGTCCGCGTTGATGTCCGCCGCGTTCGCCGGGCACCCGGGCACCCCCACCGCGATGTCGTCGATCGCGAGTTCGACCGTCGAGTCTTCCCGAACATCACGCGCAGAGAACCGGACCCGCATCGTACTGGTCGGCTCAAGGTAATCCGCCAAACGGTACGCGCGCCGGGTCCACACACCCTGAGTCTCAGTCCGCAGGTACGGAGGGTACGACCAAGACGCACCATCATCGTTCGAGAAACCCACCCGGCAGACATCCTGACGCTGCGAACTCGGATTCTGCCAGAACCAGAAACTCAATACGGACTCATCGAGCGCACTGAACCGAGGCGACATAATCGTCGTCTCGCCACCATCCACATCGAACTCGTCCGCATCCGAACCCGCACGCCCGTCCGTCACCCAGCACCGCACACCATCGGTCGAATGATCGAGTGCTGGCTGATGCGTCGTACCCTCCGGCATTGCCCGATCCCAGTGCCCACTCGACGCGCTGTCGCTCGGGAGACCGGCAACCCAACCCCGGTCAGACTCCATTGTGTCGTGCATCGTCAATGCCCGCGAGGTATAGACCGACTCATACGGCTGCTGCGCTCCCAACTCCGGAACGGTCACGACCTCTCCGTTGTCCAACTGAACCGAGAAGTAATACTGGACAACCTCGCCGCACCCCGCATCGGGCAACGCTCCGCTGAAATACCTTCTCTCCGTTTTCACAACCGGGTACGCAGAGAATGCCCCAGCCACACCAAGCCTTGCGTGCAAGACGACATCCTCTGCTTCGAGCACGCCCGTATCGGTGAACGCGATCAGATCCGCACCCCGTTCGTCCAAACGATCACGCTCCGCACGCTCAAGATGCAACAACTGATTCGTCAGCGCTGTGTTTTCGATCAATACCCTCAACGCGCTGTAGTTCTCCACAGCACACGGGTAGATCTCGCCCGGGGGCGGCGAGAAATCTGGATGGATCGGACGAAGCTCGATAATAAAACTGACTGTCGAGAGCGCCCCGAAAAACCAATCCTCCGATACGCCCGACGCAGGGTAGAGCTCAACCGATTGCTGGGGACGATAAAACGCGCCAGTCGCATCACCGATCGCGTCACTCATGCATGTCCCAATATCGATGAGAGAACTCGCCCAAGGCTCCGGCGTGACCACACCCGACATGAACCCATATGGCCACATCACCAGCTGCGAGTACGAATGGTAATCGATATGCGCAACCAGCTTTTCGCCCAGACCGATCGCTACATCACGCAGCGCCCGAGTCTCCGGCTCAGAGAACGGGTGTGTCCCACGATAGGTGGTGTTCGATGTGTCCGAACTGGACCCATCGTTTCCCCACTGGAACCCCCAGTTGCGGTTGATATCAACACCGAATGTTCCGTCCCCGTTGTCCCGCCGGTTCTTGCGCCAATGCCGCGCATCCGTCCATGAATACAGATACCCGTCCGGATTCCCCACCGGCACAATCACCACCCGCGCATGATCGAGCAGCATCCGCACATGCTCGTCCGTGTCGTAATCCTCAACAAGCTTGGACGCGATATAGCTCGTCGTCATCGGCGCGATCCACTCCCGCGCGTGCACCGTCGAGAAGATGAACAACGCCGGGCGATCCTCGATCGGGTTCGACTCCGTATCGACCCCAGAGATGGTGATCGAGAACATGTCGCGCCCCTCCCACGATTGACCGATCACATCAATCGTCGCCAGATCCGGACGCAACGCCCGGATGTTCTCGCAGTACTGCGTGATCTCATCGAGCGTGCGATAGGTCGCGAACCACTCGTCGTCGTGCACCTGCCCGCCGCGCTGGAACCCCTCGGGCTTCCGCTCGAGCTGCTCGCGCCGCACGCGCACCATGTCCGCTGCGTGCGCATCCGCGTGCGCCTGCAGGTCATCGATCAGCATGTCGTAGGGCACGCCGATCGCATCCAGCCGGTGCAGGTACACCCTGCGGAGATCGATCTCCAACACCCCCTGCCCAATCCGCTCGGACCAGACATCCTCCGCGATCTCAAGCACCCGATCGAGCTGCTCCTGCGAGGTGGTCCGCACGCGCACAACACACCGCCCGTCAAAGGGCTGCCCATCGTTCCACGATACATACCGACCAGGGTCAAAGCCGATCGCTGTCTGCAGCGCCGCCGCGGGCATCGTGAGCAGCGCAACCAAACCGCTAATCAAACGCACATATTTCATGGATACACCCCATACTACAAATCATGTAAGTAAAACACCCTCAGTGTACCCTCACGCGTTTTCATTCCAAAATCAAATCCAGATCTGCGAGCGACAAAAAAATGAGCCCCGCTGCAAGGGGGTGCAGCGGGGCCTCGTGGGGAGAGCGACTCGTCGACCCGACGGGGAATCGGGTCGGCGCTCACCCCTGGGGGGAGTCTGGTTGTAACTATCCTTGATTGAAGTACCCAAGGAAACTGGATACATCGAAGAAGCTCAGGATCCCGTCGCCATTCAAATCCGCGATGAGATCTCCTGAGTTATATGCATTCAAGAAGATGCTGACATCAAAGAAGTTCAGCTCGCCATCATTATTGAGATCCGCCGGGTTGACCGTGCAACCGACCGCCTCGATCCGCAGATCATCGACTCCAGCCTCCACGATCGACCCGTCCCCCAGGTCGCTCGCGATGAAGCGAACACGGATCATGTCCGTCGGCTCGACAAAGTCCGCGATGCGGAACCGCTGCTCGACCCACGCGTTCGCGTTCTCTGTGACCACTTCGATTGTTGTCCACGAGTTCCCGATATCGTTGCTGATCTGCACAAGCATCGAGTCCGCGTTCGGCGAGGCGCCCGTGTTGTTCGAGTACCAGCGCCAGTACACCAGCTCCGCGTCATCGCCCAACGCGATCGCGTCGAGGATCGGCGAGGTCAGTGTTGTTGACCCCCCGTCGATGTCCCGATCGCCCAGCCCAGAGCCCGCGACGCCGTCCGTCACCCAGCAGTCCGTGCCTGCACCCGGCGTGTGGTCGTTCTCGGGCTGCGCATCGGTGCCCTGCGGGTTCATCCGATTCCAGATCCCCGTCGTCGCGTCGTCACCCGACCCGCCGACGATCCAGCCGGTATCGGATTCCATGTCATCTTCAAAGCTGATCGAGAAGTCCTGCGCCAACGCCTCATACCGATCGTTGCTCGGGAACGCAACGCTCCCGCCGCCCACCAACTCGACCACGAACGCGTACGAGATCACCTCGCCACAACCCGCAGCCGGAAGCATCGCGCTGTACTCATCCTCACCCACCAGTGACATCGGGGTCGCGATCTCGATATCGCTGTCCCCGACAACTGTCAGCAGGGCCACCGTGCTCGGATCGTGCGTCTCCACGATGTCCGAGATGCTCAGACGGACCTCGACCATCTCGCCCGAGGGCACCAAATCAACAGCATCGTGCGCAAAGGTGATCGGCTGCGTGGTCCGCTCAACAAACAGCTTCGCCGCCTCGTAGTTCTCCCGCGCCGTCGGCAGGATCACGCTCGGATCCGGATCGAACCCGTCGAAGCCCGCGCCCGCACTCGGCCGCAACTCAATCGTCAGCGACTTCACGCCCAGATCGCCGTAGTGCCAATCCGAACAGGTGCCCGCAGCCGGGTACAGATCAACAGATTGGATCGGGTCATAGAACACACCCGAGTACGCGAGGATCTCATCGCTCATTGCCGTCGAGAGCTCATCAAAGAAGGTCCGGTCCGGCTCGGGTGTCTGCACTCCCTCCGCGTACCCGAAAGGCCACAGGATCAGCTGCGAGTAGGTGTGGTAATCGATGTGCGACACAAGCTCGTCACCGTACGACGACGCGAGATCACGCATCACCTGTGTCTCGGGCTCTGAGAACGCGCTCGGCCCGTGATAGGTATCGTCATCCGAGAACGGCGACGCGCCGTCCCCGCCCCACTCGTAGCCCCAGTTCCGATTCAGATCGACGCCGAAGGTCCCGTCCCCGTTGTTGCGGCGGTTCTTGCGCCAGAACCGCTCGCCGCTCCAGGTGTACAGGTACCCGTCGGGGTTCATCACCGGCACGATCACGATCCGCGTGTGATCAATGATGTCCGTCACGCGCGGGTCCGACCCGTAGTCATCCGCGAGCTTCGACGCGATGTACGACACCGTCATCGGCGACACCCACTCCCGCGCGTGCTGACCGCCGTTCCACAACACCACCGGACGATCCGCAACCAGATTCCCAGCCGTTTCCGGGCCCGTGAGCGTCAGTGAATAGATGTCATTGCCCAAGAGCGAATCGCCCACATCACTCATGGACGCGATCTGCGGGTGCATCGCCGCGATCGTGTTGAAGTACGAGATGATGTCGGCAAACTGCTTGTAGTTGCTGAACCACGCGTCGTCATGCGCCGACGCGCCTCGTGGGGGCTCAGCAACTCCCAAGCGTTCAAGCCGACGCATCTGATCCCATCGCGCATCGTGACGCGCCTGCAGATCCTCGATCAGCATGTCATACCCGATTCCGAGATCCGCGAGCCGACCGAGCTTGTCGCGATCGATCTGAACATCGAGTATCCCAACCCCCTCGCGCTCACTCCACACAGACTCAACGAGCGTCATCAGCGCGTCGAACTGCGCCCGCGTCGTCGTCCGCACGCGCACAACGGCCTGGCCCTCATACACACGAGGCTGCTCGTGGTTCTGGATATCGATCCGTGGAAGCTCAGGGAGCGCGATCGGCTGGGCACACGCCAGACCCGAACTCACACTCAACATCATCGCAAGCGGGTACAAGGGTGCACGCATATCCATCGCCATGATCTCCAAACAACGGGTTCACAAACCGGACGATCAAAGGATCGGCGGGCAACACAAACGCGTATCTACTTTCACACGGAACAAGAAACATCCCGCATCCCCAAACATGCGAACCTGGAACGATCCGCACTGAGTGAATCGGCAAAACAGCCTGCCGATCTTCATGCTATACGGAAATGCTCGATCCGGGTTCCAGAGATCCACCAATTCTCAAGGAACCCCCACCCTTGCGTTTTGAGGCGGGTTCGGTCACAATACAGATTCAGCGAGGACTCCCTCGTCGGTGACCATCTTGTCAGGGGTTTATTCGCATGGGCGTGCAAGAAATCGATCAGGAACAGGGCGGGCATCAGCACCGCGCCACGATTCAGCATGTCCTCAACGACCTGCGCGCGCTCGAGCTGATGCTCGAAAAAGGCATGCTCGAGACCGGCGTCAGAAGAATCGGCGCCGAGCAGGAGATCGCCCTCGTCGATTCCGCATACGACCCCGCGCCCGTCGGCCCAGAGATCCTCGACGCACTCAACGAACCCAAAGCAACCACCGAGATCGGGCGCTTCAACATGGAATTCAACCTCGACCCCGCCGATCTCACGGGAAAGGTGCTCTCCAACATGGAGGAAGAGGTCTGCGGGCTCATGGGCAACGCCCGCACCGCCGCGTCAGAACTCGGCGCCGAACCCGTCCTCATCGGGATCCTCCCCACCCTTGCCCAAAGGCACCTCTCCCTCGACTTCATGACCCCGCGCCCGCGATACTTCGCGCTCGATGAACGCATCACCAAAGCACGCAACGGCAAGTACAACATCCGCATCAAGGGCATCGACGAGCTCAAGTTCGTCCACGACAATGTCCTCGTCGAAGGACTCAACACATCCTTCCAGCTCCACTACCAGGTCGACCCGGAGCACTTCGCCCTCGCGTACAACACCGCCCAGCTCATCACCGCGCCGTGCCTCGCCGCCGCGAGCAACTCCGCAGTCCTCTTCGGCAAACGACTCTGGCACGAGACCCGCATCGCCATATTCGAACAAGCCGTCGACACCTCCGGCGACGACATGCCCGCGCAACGAGACATCCTCAAACGCGTCCGCTTCGGCGAAAAATGGGTCAAGGAATCCGTCCTCGAGATCTACCGCGACGATGTCGTCCGCTTCCGATCGCTCTTCGGATCAGGCGAAATCGAGAACTCCATCGAGAAGGTCGAGGCCGGACAGATCCCCAAGCTCTCCGGGCTCCAGACGCACAACTCCACCGTGTACCGATGGAACCGCCCGTGCTACGGCACAACCAACGGCAAGCCCCACCTCCGCATCGAGAACCGCGTGCTCCCCTCAGGACCATCCGTCCCCGACGAGATCGCCAACGCCGCGCTCTGGTTCGGGCTCATGATCCAGATCCCCAAGGTCTACCCCGACCTCGCCCAGCGCATCCCCTTCGAGCACGCCCGCGCCAACTTCGTCGCCGCCGCCCGCAACGGGATGCACTTCAAGATGCACTGGCTCGATGACGCCACCATCTCCGTCCGCGACCTGCTGCTCGAAGAACTCATCCCCCTCGCCCGCAAGGGACTCAAATCCTGCGAAATCAATAACGAGGACATCGAACACTACATGGGCATCATCGAAGCCCGTGTCGCATCCGGGCGCAACGGCGCCCGATGGATGCTCGACTCGGTCGCCAAGATCCACGAACTCGGCACTCGCTCCGAACGCCTCAGCGCGCTCACCGCCGCGACGATCTCCCGACAACGCGCCGCAAGGCCCGTGCACGAATGGAATCTGGCAGAAATGCACGAGGGCGGGTGCTGGACCCGACACTACACCCATGTCGGGCAGTACATGCACACCGACCTGTTCACCGTGCAGGAGGACGAGCTCATCGACCTCGCCGCGTCCATCATGGATTGGGAAAAGGTCCGCCACATCCCCGTCGAGGACGCCAAGCACAACCTCGTCGGGATCGTCACCTATCGCTCGATCCTCCGCGTCGTCGCAGACCCCAAGCTCCGCACCAAGGGCTCCGTCGCCGTCTCAGAGATCATGCACAAAGACCCCATCACCGCGACCCCCGACACACCCACCCTTGAAGCGATCGAGCTCATGCGCACCCACGGCGCGTCGTGCCTCCCCGTCGTCTCTGAGAACAAACTCGTGGGGCTCGTCACCGAGCACGACTTCATGCGTATCGCCGGGCAACTCCTCGAGCAGCAACTCCGCGAAAACCCGCCCGCAGTGCGCAACAATCCCACATGAGCAGCGCCGTTCGCTCAACCACGCCCCACACAACCGATGAACCCGAACGAGAGATCGGGCGCTACGAATCCGTCAACACCCATACCCACGCCCCGACAACCACCCTCGTCATCATCGCAGGCCTCCACGGCAACGAGCCCGCCGGGATCACCGCCGCTCAACGCGTCATCGAAAAGCTGAACCACGAGCACCCCAGCGCATTCAACGGGCGCGTCATCGCGCTCCGAGGCAACACCGCCGCGCTCGCGCTCCAAAGCGCCGAGATGCGCTACATCACCCACGATCTCAACCGCCTCTTCACCGACGAGCAGATCGCGCAGCCCGCATCAACATCACCAGAGCACGAGCAGATGCAGGAACTCCTCGCATCGCTCCGCGCTATCCGCGCCCAGAGCGACCGCATCGTCCTCATCGATCTGCACACCACAAGCTCCGACATGCCCCCCGTTGTCGTCCTCGAGGACTCCATCCCCACACGCAAACTCGCACGCAATCTCCCCCTCCCGATCTACCTCGGGTTCGAAGAAGAACTCACCGGGCTGCTCATGGACCGCGCCACCAACGAGCTCGGCGCCATCTCCATGGTCATCGAAGGCGGGCAACACCAGGACCCCCACGCGATCGATGTCCACGCCGCCGTCATCTGGACCATGCTCGACGCAACAGGCATCCTCCCCCTGAGCGCGCTGCACCACCCGAGCGACCCAACCCGCACACTCCGAACCGCGGCTGGCGTGGAGCTCGGAAAGATCTACGACATCCGTTACCGCCACCCCATCACGGACCCGAGCTTCGAGATCCAAGACGGGATCGCAACCGGGAAGAAGATCAAACGCGATGTCACCATCATCGCGACCGAGAACCAGCGCGCGATCACATCACCCGTGCGCGGGCGCGTATTCATGCCCAACATGCAACGCCTCAAGCGCCCCGGGGACGACGGCTTCTTCATCGTCCGACGCGTCGGAGAAGGCTGGCTCGGGCTCTCCGCAAGAATCCGTCGCCAAGGATGGCTCCACGCCCTCATCGCCCACATGCCCGGCGTCTACCCCCAACCCGATCACACCCTGCTCGTCGACGCGGACCTCGCCGCCGTCCTCCGCCGACAGATCCTGCACTTGCTCGGGTACCGGCTCATCCGCCATGACAACCGCTCAAGCGGGCACGGCATCATGCGCATCGTCAACGGGATCCGCGTCTTCACCCGCGCCTTCCTCCGAGGCCCGATCAAGGGCGGACCCGATATCGACGACCCTCGGTTCTGGATCGTCCGACGACACACCCTCGATCGCTGATCAACCCCGCGACGCCAACGCGATCGCGTCCGCGTACACCTGCCCCAACCCCTGCACCATCGCATCGACAGAGAACATCTGCGCGCACATCTTCTGACCGCGCTGACCCATCCGCGCCCGCTCGCGCGGGTTGTTGAACATCCACACCACGCCCTCGCGGATCGCATCGGTGTCCCCAACAGGAAAAATCCGCCCCGTCGAGTGCGTCGCGTTGACGCTCGGGTCGATGCACGCCTCGGGTGTGCCGTCCGTGTCGCTCGCGCACACCGGCACCCCGCACAACAACGCCTGAGGCACCGTCCGAGGCAACCCCTCGCGATAGCTCGGGTGCAAAAGCACATCCATCGCACGCATCATCGCACCAACGCGCAGCTGAGGCACCAACCCCGTCGTCACCAACTGATCCTTGAGCCCCATCTCCTCAACACGCCCGAGCAACCGATCGCTCCACCACCCGTCACCAACCCACAACAACTTCCAGCTCGGATGCGCCCGAAGCTCGTCGCCCAGCGCATCGAGGATGTCGTCGTGCCCCTTGTGCTCCGCGAGCCGCGCCACCGTCCCGATCACAAAGTCATCGTCACCGAACCCGAGCTCCGCGCGCATCGCTTCGCGCGTCTCCGATTCGATCGGGTTGAGAAAATGCTCCGTCTCCATCCCCGAGCGCACCGTCACGAACTGCTCGTCGCGCCCGATCCCCGCATCGCGGAACTGACGCGTCATCGCGTCCGCAACCGAAACAATCACATGACACCGATCCGCGGCGTACTTCTCCGACGCAACATAAATCGTGTTCTTCCACTTGGGCAAATACTTGTGAAACGGAGGCCCATGAATCGTGTGCACCACACCCGGGCGATGATCGCTGCTCGCGAGCAGTTCCTTCCACCCCGCGACGCGCCCGATGATCCCCGCCTTCGATGAGTGCGTGTGAACGATGTCCGGCCTGATCTCCTCGATCAACGCACGGATCTCCCCCATCGCCTTCCAGTCCTTCACGGGCGCGATCTCGCGCACCATATGCGGGACCTCGTGCATCCCGATCCGCCGCCCATCACGCGTCCGAAAGTCATTGGCGCGATCGAAGTACGACCCCTCAGGTCCAAAGATCGGCCCATACGCCAGGTGCACCTCATGCCCAAGCTCGCTCTGCCCCTCACACGACAGCACCGTGTTCTCCTGCGACCCACCCTGGATCAACCGCGTCGAGATATGAAGGATCCGCAGACTCATGCGTCAAGAGTGTATCCCCCTCCTGCCCCTCCCCTCTTCCCTGATGGCTGATGGCTGATGGCTAGTGGCTAGTCCCTGCTTCCCCCTCCCTACCATCCCCCATGCCCACCCCCATCACCTTCATCTCCACCAACAACAAGTGGGAACAACGGTTCGGATACGCACGCCTCGCCCGCGCGGGCGACCTCGTCCTCATTGGAGGCACCGTCGCCATCGACGCGTCGGGCAACCCCTTCGCGCCCGGCGACGCCGGCGCCCAGACCACCCGCTGCTACGAGATCATCGAAACCGTGCTCAAAGAAGCCGGGCTCGATCGGTTCACCATCATGCGCTCGCGCGTCTTCTCAACCGATATCACCCAGGCAGAAAAGGTCGGGCTCGCCCACCACGCGTTCTTCGCGGCCCACAACCCATCGCACACCCCAGCGCTCACCCAAGTCGGCACAAGCGAACTCATCGCCCCCGAGTTCGTCGTCGAAATCGAGTGCGAGGCATGGGCGGGTGAATCGCAAAAATAAAGAAGGCCCGGCGCCGCACACACAAATAGCACGCCGGGCCCTGAGAGGGGGCTGGGTTGAGTTGTCTGGGTGGCCGGCGCTTTAGCCGTGGTAGAAACGCTCGAAGACGATCTTGCCGTCGCGCCACCGTTGGACGGCCACCTGATTATATACGACCGAATCACCGTCTTTGTTCACAAACTCGAAGCTGTATTCGACGAATGAACTGTTCTCCCTATCGTTTACCGCTGTTGCGTGCCACTTTGTCCATTTCCACTCCGCAACAAGCGAGATAAACTCCTTCTCGCGCTCGATGTTCGCGCTCAGCCCACGCGTCGGCGCCTCATCGTTTTCCTGCATGACAACATCGTCCGCATAAAACTCATCCATCGCCTCGAGTATCTTCCCGTCGCTGATGAACTCCTTGAGCCCTTCAACCCGCTCCGAGATGGTCACTGTCGTTGTCATAGAAAAACTCCTTGGGTGTTATTACCCTGCTCTTTCGCATTTATTCACGCGAGCTCAAAGATCAGCAACTCCGATTCCGAATCGGACCCGATCTCCAACGCCCCGATGTCGCTCAGCGCGAGACCATCGCCCGCCGCAAGTTCCACACCATTGACACGCAGCTCGCCACGCACGACCTGAACCCACGCATGCCGAAACTCACGCAGCGCGTGCTCCACTCGCGTGCCCGCATCGAAGGTGCCCGCAAAGACCCTTGCATCTGTCTCGATCCTCAACGATTCACCTTCACCGTCATGCGAAGCCAGCAAGTGCAACACACCACGCTCGTCATGGATCGGGAATGAGCGCGAATCGTGCCCCGGCGCAATGCCGCGTTCACGCGGCTCGATCCAGATCTGCAGCAGATGCGTCTTCGAATCGAGCGGGTTGAACTCGCTATGCCGGATCCCCGAGCCCGCGCTCATGTGCTGGATCATCCCAGGCACTATGTCTTCCTCATGCCCGAGCGAGTCACGATGACGAACCGCGCCCGAGATCGGATAAGTAATGATCTCCATGTCGCGGTGCGGATGTTCACCGAAACCCATCCGGGCCGCGATCACATCCTCGTTGATCACCCGCAACGAGCGGAACCCCATCCAGTGCGGATCCGAGTATTGCCCGAAGCTGAAGCTGTGCCGCGCATCGAGCCACCCATGATCGATATGCCCACGCTGATCGCTCTTCCGAATCATTTGTTGCTGTGCCTGCATCATGCTCCCCCTTTCGGGAACGAGGTATGGTCATCAAACCGCCTGGGGCTTGAGCATCGGAACCGGTGCGCCGAAACGCTCGCGGATCTTCGCAAACAGAACACGATCCAACGAGAATCGCCCGGACCCAGTCAACGCGATGGCAAACGAAACCGCCGCGAGGGTCAGGGGATACTCCATCCCACCGTTCTGCGCCCCGAACGCGCCGCCGTGCACCGCGAAACTCGCCACGAGCATGGTGAACGCGAAGTTCGCGCCCGCAAACCGAGTCAGCAGCCCAAGGACCAGCGCGATCCCACCGAAGAACTCCGCGGACCCCGCTGCCAGCGCACTCATGGTCGGCAAGGGCATCCCCATCCCGCCCATCGCCTCCACCGTCGCGTCGAACCCGCCACCACCAAACATCCCGAAAAGCTTCTGCCCGCCGTGGTAGATCCCCACGACCCCGATCATCGATCGCGAAACCAGAAGCCCCGCGTCCTGAAGAGTTGCCTGTACCGTGCCTTGCTGTGCCATGTCGTGCCCCTTTCTGGAGTTATTCGTTACAACAAATAAATACCACCCGCGACCCCGATATTCCAGCCTCGGATTAAAAATATCTGTTGAAACAAATAAATAGTCCCGAAAATCACTCTTCACCACCAATAATCGATGATTCGATCGCCCAACCCCCAAACCAACCCCAGCACCGAGTCGCCTGAAAACGCAACCTTCCACCCCATACCCCGTTGAACCAATGCCCCCCGAGATCAACCCGAGCCCCATATGCCAAACCACCCGTACCAACTCGCCCTGCTCTGCTTCGCAACATCACTCGCGTGCGCTCACCCGATCCATGCGATCGACCACGCGCGGCAACAGCACACAACACACATCGCACCCGAAATCGTCACCGAGCTTGATCAGCGCATCTTTCACATCTTCCAAGCCGACGATAAAACCTACTGGTTCGGAAGCGATGCCCAAGGGCTCTACCACCACGACGGTGCACAACTCGTCCGGTACACGAGCGCGCACGGGCTCAAAGGCAACCAGGTCCGAAGCATCCAACAGGATCACACCGGCACCATCCTCGTGTCCACCGAAGAGGGTGGAGTCCATCGATTCGATGGGCAGGTGTTCAACCCGATCACCCCGCTCGACCCATCCACAAGCGAGTGGGAACTCCAACCGAACGACCTGTGGTTCCAGGGCCGCCAAGACTCGGGCATCATCTATCGATGGGACGGCACATCCCTCCACCAACTCACCTTCCCCACTACCGCCGCCGGCGATGCGCACATCGCCGCGTTCCCACGATCCAAGTACCCCAACGCAAGGTACTCCCCGTACGACGTCTACACCATCCACACCGACTCGAACGGGCACCTCTGGTTCGGCACCGCGATCCTCGGCGCTTGCCGATTCGACGGCTCAACCTTCACCTGGGTCGGGCACGGCGAAAACAGCAGCTTCGGCGTCCGCTCTATCGTCGAATACAAAGACGGATCAATCTGGCTCAGCAATACCCTGAACCGATTCGTTCCAGACCTCGACACGGACACGCCGCGCTATCGCAAAGTGAAGGGGATCGCCAAAGACACAGACCCATACGCCGTCTTCATGTCATCCGTCACCGAATCCGACGGCACCCTCTGGCTCGCCACCCTCACCCAAGGCGTCTACCGATTCGACGGCACCAACTGGACCCACTACCCCGTCACGCACAACGAAAAACCCATCTGGGTCTACTCGATCTACCAAGACCAGCAAGGATCACTCTGGGTCGGTACCCACGAGCACGGCGTCTACAAACTCAACGCCAGCGCGTTCGAACGACACACCTTCTGATGAACACATCCAACTCACGTACCGGTGCTCCAGCGCACCGCCGCGCGCCCCACTCGTTCTCCGAACGCCTCCGCCGTCGCGTGATCCTCTTTCGGAGGCGTCTGCTCCACCGGCCCATTCCCCGCCTGGCACATCAACCCGATCGAGGACGACAACCGGTCCAGCTCCGGCTCGCGCACACCAATCCCCATCGACACCCAGATCATCCCGTGCTGAGACGCATAGGTCTGCATCACAATCAGCGTGCTCTGCTTGTCGCCAGACAAACCACCACCAACCGTGAAACCCGCCGCCAGCTTGTCCATCCATGCCCGCTCGTACCAACGCGTCCCGCTCTTGTCCATAAACGCCTTGAACTCCGCGGCGACGCTCCCCATATAAGTCGGTGAACCAAAGACAATCGCATCCGCATCATCTAAACGAGACCACGCAGCCTCATCGATGTCCTGCACACGAATCGCTTCCGCTTCGACGCCATCCACACGCCGCAGACCACGCAGCACCGACTCAGCAACGGCCTCTGTGTGCCCCATCGAACTGAAGTACACAACCACAACGCGTGCCATCTCAACACCTCACTATTCGCCAGAGTCCTGCTCATCACGAACCTTCTCCATCAACCTGGAGATTGTCCGCAGCTCCCCATCGCTCAGGTGACCCAGCACCTCACGACCGAGTGTCACAATTTCAGGATCAATCCGCTCCAGCAAATCAAGACCCTTGGGGGTGATGGATACATACTTCACACGCCGATCCACATCGTCAGAACGACGCGACACCAGACCACGCCCCTCAAGCCGATCGACCAGACGCGTGACATCCGGCATCCGCACAACCATCTGACAACCGATCTCGGAAGCCCGGACCCCGTGCTCCTCACCCTTACGCAGATGGCCACGCAGAATCCGCAACAGGTTATACGCCGCAGAGGTCAGATCGAAGCGCCTGAAGAACGCACGCTCAGCGCCATCAAGCATCGACGCCGTCCGCGCGATGTTCAGCATCGCCTCTTCCTCGGCGTTCGCAAACGCACCCGATTTGTTGATCTGCTCACGCAACGACCTTGGCATACGCAACTATACGCACCCAAACCCAACTATTTGTTGTGACAAACGATCAGGCCGCGTCCCGACGACCCTGCGCGATATACGCCCGAAGCGTCGCATAAAACTTCTCGCGATCGATCGGCTTGGACAGGTACTCATCGCACCCCGCGTCCAGGCATTCCGCACGCGATCCCTGCAACGCATGAGCCGTCAACGCGATGATCGGGATCGTACAACCCATCTCACGGAGCGTCCGCGTCGCGTCGTACCCATCCAGCTCGGGCATCTGCATGTCCATCAGGATCAGATCAAACCGATCGGGGTTCCCGGCAAACCGATTCACGGCCTCCTGCCCGTTCGACACGATCTCGATCTCATACCCGCCCTTACGGATCAGATGCGCAATCAGACGCTGATTGTCCGCTCCATCCTCCGCGAGCAGGATCATGCCATGATTCGACCCATCAGAACCCGCACCACGGGTCACACGATTGGTGTCCGTATTCGGTGTCGGCTCGAGCGTATCTACATACTCGACATCATCCATACACTCACGGGGGATGATCAGCGTGAAGGTCGAACCTTCGCCAGGGACAGACTCAACCCGGATCGTGCCACCGAGCAGCGTCGCAAGGTGCTGACTGATCGTCAACCCAAGACCCGTGCCCTCATGCATGCGATTCGACGAGTTGTCGAGCTGCTGGAACGGGTCGAAAAGCTGCTCGATCGAGCCCGCATCGATCCCAACCCCGGTATCCATGACAGAGAACCGAAGCTCGTCATCGATCACATCGAGAACAATCCGCACAGATCCCGCATCAGTAAACTTGATCGCGTTCCCAACGAGGTTGATCAGGATCTGTCGCACGCGATACGCGTCCGTGATGATCTGCTCCGGCACCGCCGACGCGAACTCAACACGCAGATCAAGACCCTTCCGCATCGCGTTCATACGCATGGTCGTGTAGACCTCACGCACAGTATCAACAATGTCGCAGATGCTCCGATCGATCGAGAACTTGCCAGACTCGATCTTCGAAAGATCGAGCACATCGTTGATGATCATCATCAGATGCTTGCCGCTACGCTGGATCGAGTGAACCGCCTCCGCATAATCCTCGTTCTGCTCGTGCAGCCGGATCAGATCACCCAGCACATCCGCGTACCCAAGAATCGCGGTCATCGGCGTGCGAATCTCGTGGCTCATGTTCGCGAGAAAATCGCTCTTCGCCTTGTTCGCGCTCGTCGCCTGCAACGCGAGCACTCGCTGACGCTGCTCACTCTGCCGGATCGAACTCGTCATGTCACGCGCCAGATTCACCGCACGACGCCTCGTGCTCGTCAGCGACCAGGTGATCGTAGTAAACAGCGCACTCAACAGACCACCCGCGATAAGCACCGCGATCGAAGCACGCGACGCAAGCCAGACATTGGTCTGATCCACCGGCACGACCGTCAACACGAACTCGTTATCCACGAACCGTGTGTTGAGCATCGCATAGATGCCATCAAGATCGTCCGGCAGGAGCGTGCTGTACAACGATTGATCATCGCCTGTCCCAAGACCGTTGTGCTGACTGATCTCGAAACGGAACTGATCGCTCAGCGTACCAAGCTCACTCGTAAGAAGTTCGTGCAGATCCACAGGGACCGCAATCCAGCCGAGCAACGCCTCGCGACGCTCCAAGACATTCTCCACCGATTTGCCGATCTCATAGACCGGAAGTGAAAGGATGATCGAATACTCACCCTCAGACTGCTGCAGCAAACGGATCGGCAAGGAAGAACTCAGCTTCCCAGAATCCATCGACTTCTGATACACCGCACGATTCCGGGTACTGCTCCCGACATCCACCCCGATCAATCGCTGATTCTGTTCCGTCAAGCTGTGATAACGGATCACAAACCGATCATCATGCTCGACCGCAAAGTCCGCGTCGCGATGGTCACGAATCTGGAAGTCCTCGTACCCGATCGTTCGCATCTCTTCCAGGAACGAATCCACTTCATCCCGAGCGACACGATCCACAAAGCAGAAACCCCAGATCCCGGGGTAGTGGCGCTCAATATCTGAACTCTCATAAAACCGTGACCACTCATCAGGCGTGATCTGCTCGCTCGCGCTCATGAAGCCACGGAGCAGCTCCATCCCCGTCGAGTATGCCTCAATCCGATCCTCGATCCGATTACGAACCTCAACCGCACGATCCTCAAGCTGCTCGATCCGACGCTGCTTGGATGTGCGGCCGACAATCACCATCGCAACCAGCCAGGTCGCGACCGAAATCGTTAGCACGAGCGCGATGGGAAGATACCCATCAACAAGGCGACCCCATGCAGAGCCGGCGCTCATCGCGCGTTTCTCATGCTTGGTGCCAACCGTAGTCGTCATGCGTAATTAGACCTGTTCATAAACTGCATGGGCGAACACGCCCCCCTCTCGACACACCCTGAAATCGACACGATGCGTGGGGAGATGAACCCAAGAAAGCATCAGACTGTCATTAATCACGCACTTTTTCCCCCGACCCCAGAGACCACCCCCACCAGATACCCATGAAGCACGGTTTAACCCATTCATAACCTGCACTTAGCCCTCAACACACACCACCGCCCGCAACCGCATAATCCGACCCCGCCCCTCGTTACCGGACCAACCCTCTTTTGGTATGCTCACGAAACATCATTCAAATCCAAACCGAGCCCCAACCGAGCCCAGCATGCACAGAATCACCAAACTCGTCGCACTCGCCGCACTCCTGCTCTGCATCTGCGCACAAGCAGCACGAACCGCGCAGCCAGAACAGAACACCACCATCATCCACTGCGGGCACCTCATCGCAATCCCTGGCCAACCCACGCAGTCACAGATGACACTCGTGATCGTCAACAACTCCATCGATCGCATCATCAGCGGCTACGAATCACCACAAGATCTCAATCTCGATACATCAACAACTGTCATCGATCTCAAAGACAAATGGGTCGTCCCCGGCCTCATCGACTGCCACACCCATCTCACCGGCCAGAACCTCCCCGCGTCCGAACGCATGCGCCGAACCCTCCAGGAGACCGAGGCCCACTCCGCCATCGACGCCGTCGCCAACGCACAAAGAACAATCTCCGCGGGCTTCACCACCGTCCGCAATGTCGGATCAGGCGGCTCCGTCGGCCTCGCCCTGCGTGACCGGATCAATCAGGGCGTCGTCCCCGGACCACGCATGTTCGTCTCTGGACCCGCCCTCTCCGTCACCGGCGGCCACGGCGACGGCACAAACTCCCTCTCGCCCGCGCTCAGACCGCAGCAGCACGAACACACCATGACCGCCGACGGCCCATACGAAGCACGCAAGGCCGTACGCGCCCGGGTCCGCGAGGGCGTCGACCTCATCAAAATCACCGCCACCGGGGGAGTCCTCTCCAACACCGCCGCCGGCGTTGACAAACAGTTCTTCGTCGACGAACTCGAATCCATCATCGAAGCCGCACGCATGATGGGCCGCAAAGTCGCCGCCCACGCCCACGGGACCGACGGCATCAACGCCGCACTCCGCGCAGGCGTCGACTCCATCGAGCACGGCACCTACATCGACGAAGAGTCCATCAAACTCTTCAAGGAGACCGGCGCCTACCTCGTACCAACAATCCACGCCGGCAAGTTCGTCGAAGAGAAAGCCAAAATCGACGACTACTTCCCACCAGCCATCCGCGATAAAGCCGCAACCGTCGGCCCGCTCATCCAGGACTCCTTCGCCCGCGCCTACAAAGCCGGTGTCAACATCGCCTTCGGCACCGATGTCGGCGTCGGCGCCCACGGCACCAACGCCCTCGAGTTCGTCTACATGCACGAAGCCGGCATGAGCCCCGAAGACTGCCTGATCTCTGCCACCATCAACGCCGCCACACTCATCGGCGTCCAGGACAAGATCGGCACGCTCGAGCAAGGCAAGTACGCCGACCTCATCGCCCTCCCAATCGACCCCATGAAAGATGTCAGGGCATACCAGCGCGTCGACTTCGTCATGAAGGACGGAGCCATCTACCGATCGCACTGATGAATCTCACCCAATTGAGTCATCCATCCGAAATTTCCAAATCCTCATGCGCGCCAAGCGCCATTCATCCGGTAGACTGCTATCAATAGGGAGAACCACCTATCAACCGCGCGATTGCGATTGGATTCAACGATGATGCACGCACGATCGAAGCAAACTCCGAAGGTCACACCCGAAATGCTCGGCCTGCTCGAGTGGCTCTCGGGCAGCGGCTGGATCCTTCGAAACGAAGACTTCGTCGCCATCTGGTGCAACGAGGCATACGCGGCCATCGGGAACCTCAAGCCCGAAGATGTCGTCGGCACAAAGCTCGCTGATTACATCGGCGATGACGCCGCAAAGGATCGTGAACGCTCATACTCCGTTGCAATAGAAGAAAACCGACCAGTCACAAATATCCAGTTCACCGGCGATGACCGCATGCTGAGCATGATCTTCCCAATCGATGAAGAGGCATTCGGACACAAAGGCGTCCTCTGCATGATCCAGGAAGCGCCAAGAGGCGACAACCTCAAACTCGAGGCAATCGAAACCGTCGTCCAATCCCCGGTCTTCGTCCAGCTCGCCGCACTCTCCACCGCAGAGCTCCGCGTCCTCTACTACCTCGCGCGAGGAAACTCCACGCAACAGATCTCAGAGAAACTCTTCCGATCAACCAAAACCGTCGAAAACCAGATCTCCAACATCCACAGAAAGATCGGCACAAAGTCGAGAGGCGAACTCGTCCAGTTCGCATCCGGCAGAGGCATCGAGAAATACACACCCGACGAATGGGAATCGATCATCACCACCGCGCGCGCAGAGTTCTCATTCAATACCGAAGACAAAACCCAACCCAAGAAGTAAGCCCGCAACACCTCCCCGCGCAAACACTCCCGCCGAGCTCATCACACAAAGCCCCTCCATCATGGAGGGGCTTTTCTTGGGTTCACAAACACGAATACACCACCATGCCTTTCCTCTTTTATCCCGACAACTGCCCCAAAAAACACTGGATTTCGAACCCTCTTGACCCATAATTACAATGGACCACAATCAAGAGAGGGAAAACAACATGCTCCGTACCGCCACCATCGCCACGCTCCTGCTCACACCCATCGCTGCCGCGGATGTCGTCGATTTCACCGATTTCTCCGACACCACCGGGCTCGCGATCAACGGCTCTGCCGCGCCCGCGACCACCAGCGACGGCGTAGTCATGCGCCTCACCACCGCATTGGCCAACCGCGCCGGCAGCATCTTCTCGGATGCACAGGTCGACGCCGCAGACTTCTCAACCAAGTTCTCATTCCGCATCTCCGAACCGGGCGGTTCCATCTTCGACGGCAACACCGAGAACGGCGCCGACGGCATCGTCTTCGTCGTCCAGCCCATCGACAGCGCCCTCGGTTCACTCGGACAGGGCATCGGCTATCAGGGCATCGCCACATCCCTCGGCATTGAGTTCGACACCTGGCACAACTCCGTCAACAATGACCCCAGCCAATCCCATGTCGGCATCAACATCGACGGCTCGGTCAACCACAACTCCGGACTCCCGACCGCGAACATCACCGCACCGGAACTCGACGACGCAGACCAGTGGTTTGCATGGATCGACTACGACGGCACAACCCTCGAGGTCCGCCTCTCCCTCTTCGACGCGCGCCCCGCCAACCCACTCATCGCCCACCAGCTCGACCTGCCATCGATCCTCGGCCAAGGCACCGCCTTCGTCGGCTTCACCTCCGCAACCGGCGCCGCATGGTCGAACCACGACATCATCAACTGGAGCTACGACGCCTACTCACCGCCCTGCCCCGCCGACCTCAACGACGACGGCGTACTCGATTTCTTCGATGTCTCAGCATTCCTCAGCGCATACGCCGACGAAAACCCCGCTGCCGACTTCACCGGCGACGGAAACTACGACTTCTTCGATGTCTCCGCATTCCTCAGCGCATATGCCTCCGGCTGCCCGTAACCATCAACCAAACCAACCACACCGGCCGCCGAACCACAAACCAGCGGCCTTTTTCATGCCCAGCCCGGATTGCCAAGTGCCACTACTCGCGGCGCAGCCGCGCAGGAGTGTCTTCGAAACCCCTCAAGAGCACTACTGCGCCGAAGGCGGCGAATAGTGCCACCCTCAACTATGCAACCGCAAGGTACAATCTCTCCATGGGCACCTGGGGCACCGCCATCCTGAGCAACGACACCGCCGCCGATGTCGCCGCGGAGTTCAAAGACTCAATCGCGTACGGCAAGTCGATCGAAGAAGCCGAAGACCAGCTCATCGCCGACTTCTGCATCGACAGCGAAGAAGACCCCTACGCCCTCTGCCCCTTCTGGCTCGGCCTCGCTTACAAGCAGTCCCAGATGGGCCGCCTCAGCGAACGCACCAAAGCCAACGCCCTCCGCATCATCGACGATGGCATCGACATCGCGATCTGGGAGCAGGAATCCCCGAAGGATGTCAAGAAACGCCAAGCCGCCCTCGACAAGCTCCGCGACCAGATCACCGGCCCCCAGAAGAAGCCAACCAAAGTCCGCAAGCCCTTCATCGATACCATCGAATGGGAAGAGGGCGACGGCCTCGCGTACCAGCTTCCATCAGGGAGCTGGACCGCACTCAGAGTTCGTAAAGTCGTGCGAGAACCCAAGGGACACAGCGCCTTCTACGAAGTACTCGACATCCTCCAACCTGAGATTCCTGCAGAAACCGACATCAGAAACGCAAAGATGAGGCTGTCGAAGTTCGCCGAGAATCAACTCAAAGATTTGAACCTTGCTGAGGCGGAGATGAAGGCTGCCTACGAGCGTATTCAACGATCCGTTCCAAAGAAATCCAAGTTCAGCGTGCTCAAGTATAAGAAGTACGAGTTCATCTTGAACAGCGCGGGTTTCTGGCAGTGCCGCTCTACAAGCGGCGATAATCCGCCACGACCGCTAGTCAAAGTCGCAGAGAACCTACCCGTCGCGCCCAATGAATCTGTACTCGGAAGCTGGCCAAAAGAAGATTGGCGTGAACTGGATTCGCTACTCAAACGCAGTTACGGCCTCGAGTAATCAGATTGCCCTCTGCGTCCTCAGCGCCCTCTGCAAACTCTGCGTACCCTCCTTCTCCTGATCACCACAAAATAACACCCCGCTCCCGCGGGGTGTCATCATTCTCCATTCAAGCAATCAACTCAAGCCGTCACCGCCGCGAGCCCCATCGCCTTGGCCATCGCCTGCCCCATCTCGCTCGGGTTCAGCGCGATCTCCGCACCCGCTTCGCGCAGCGCATCGATCTTGCTGTCCGCAGTCCCCGTCGGCTTACCGCCCGCGCCGCTGCTGATAATCGCGCCAGCGTGCCCCATCCGCTTGCCGGGAGGCGCCGTGCGACCAGCAATAAACGCAGCAACCGGCTTGGTCACATGCTTCGCGATGTACTCCGCCGCCGCCTCCTCGTCCTCGCCGCCGATCTCGCCGATCATCAGAATCCCGTCCGTGTCCGGGTCCTCTTCAAACATGCGGATGCAGTCGATGTGGTTCAGCCCGCGCACCGGGTCGCCGCCGATGCCCACACAGGTCGACTGCGCGATGCCCAGCTGCGAGGTCTGCCACACCGCCTCGTAGGTCAGCGTGCCCGAGCGCGAAACAATACCCACGGCCTTGCCCGTGCTCGCCTCGCTCACATGCGTATGGATGTAGCCCGGCATGATGCCGATCTTGCATCCAGCGTTCGTGTAGTGCGACTCCGCCGTGTCCTCGCCCGTCTTGGGCCCAGGGGTGATCACGCCGGGGCAGTTGGGACCGATCAGCGTGAACAGCTCGCGGTTGTGCGCCGAATCCGCACCACGCGCCGCCGCGTTGCGATCGTCCATCACCCGCCGAACCATGATCATGTCGTTGACCGGCACACCCTCAGTAATACAGCAGATCAACCGGATCCCCGCGTCCATCGCCTCCAGGATCGCATCAGCACAGAACGCCGGCGGCACAAAGATCATCGTCGCGTCCGCGCCCGTCGCGTCCACCGCGTCACGCACCGTATTGAAGATCGGCAGCCCGTTGTCGTCCTTCTGACCGCCCTTGCCGGGGGTCACCCCGCCGACCATCTTGGTTCCGTAGTTGAAGCACCCCTTCGTATGAAGCGCTCCGAAACTGCCGGTAATGCCCTGACAGATGACTTTGGTGTCCTGATCAACGAGAATGGCCATGCGCCGCTCCAATCTGTGTGTTTCGTCTGGATTCGCCAGATCCTAGGCCAAGACCACCCCCGCTCCCACCACGCTAGAGTTCACCATGCCCAGAAACACCGCTACACGCCGACTCACAGCCCGCATCAGCCGCCTGCTCATCCCAGCGATCGCCTCGCTGACCGCCGTCGGCTGCGCCCCCTCCCAGCTCCGCGAGGTCGCATCCTCCAACGAGCTCCAATGGACCGGCGTCGCCCACGCCCCCGACGGGCGCATCTTCGTCAACTACCCACGCTGGTCCGATCGCTACCAGTTCGCCGTCGCCCGCGTCCTCGATACCGCAACCCCCTCCACCGTCCGCCCCTACCCCAACGCCATCATCAACAACTGGTCACCCGAGGGCCCCGGCGCAGGAGACTGGCAAGAACGCTTCGTCGCCGTCCAGTCCGTCCACATCGACCGCCAGGGACGAATGTGGGTCCTCGACACCGGGCGGGTCAGCCAAGACGCGGGCCGCCAGGCCGTCGTCTACGAGATCGACCTCGATCGCGACCGCGTCAAACGCGCCCTCCCACTCCCCTTCGATATCGCCCCAGAGGGCAGCTACATCAATGACATCCGCCTCACGCCCGACGGGCGATGGGCCTTCATCTCCGACTCGGGCCTGGGTGCGATCATCGTCCTCGATACCAAAATCGGCGACGCACGACGCGTCCTCGACGACCACCACAGCACCAAGGGCAACAGCGAACGCATCATCGAGATCGACGGGCGACCCCTCCTCATCAACGAAACCGGCCAGCCCCCCGTCATCCACTGCGACGGCATCGCCGTCTCCCCGGACGCCAAGTGGGTCTACTACAAGGCCATCAGCGCCGACCCGCTCTTCCGCGTCCCCGTCGCCATGCTCACCGACGACCGCATCCCCGCCGAGCAGCTCGCCAACGCGGTCGAAGACCTCGGCACCGCACCCATCACCGACGCCATCATCTTCGACGACGCCGGCAACCTCTACTTCTCCGCACTCGAGCAGAACGCCATCCTCTACCGCACACCCCAAGGCGACTACAAGGACCTCGTCCGCCACCGCTCCATCAGCTGGCCCGACAGCTTCGCCATCGACCGCGAAAACGACCTGCTCGTCTTCACCACCGCCCTCATCCACCGCACCCCGCGCTTCAGCGAAGGCGAAACATGGCCCAACGAGCCCTACCGCGTCTTCACCCACCCCCTCGCACCATCAAATGAATAAGCCGGCACTCGCCGGCTTGTAGGTATCAGTGATTCGGGATCTCGCGGTCAATCAGCGCCGACGCCGACCCGCCGCGATCAGCCCCGCCGGGGCCAGCAACGCCAGCCCGCCCGGAGCCGGCACCAGCGTAAACGACGCGCTCATCGAGAACCCATCCACCTGCTCATCACGCCGATCGCCAGACGCCCCGATCCGGCTCTCCATATCCGCGTCCAGAAAAAACGCGCGTGATCCATCCACTGTCGTCAGCGCAGTGAACTCCACGAACCCCGCCTCGGTCGGATCGCTCACCTCCAGCATCACAGGGCCCTGCCCGGCAATCCCGGAAACACGCAGCTGCGCCCAGAGCTGCCCATTGCTGACCGCCTCGTACTCGATCCGCATCGTGATCAGGACCTGATCCCCCTCCTCAAAGTCCACCAATGAGTTCAGACGCAACCCGTGCTCACTCTCCGCGTAGTCGTTCGCATCCATCCCGATCGCCGCACGATTGCTCATGCTGTGCGAGAACGAATACATCTGCGTATCCGACATCACGGAAGTGCTCGACTCAACCAGACCACCCGTGCCACCCGCGAAGATCCCCGTCGTGCGATCCGCGTTGAAATCAAGCAGGAACCCCGAGTCGCTGTCCGGGCTGATATGGATGTTCGCGTAGGAATAATCATTCAAACTCGCACCCTGATGCCCAGCATCAACCTCCGCTTCGATATCCAGATCACCGTTGAGACTCGTGATATCCCCCATCGCAAGAGACCCCGAGAGAAGAACCAACCCAAATGCAGATCGTGTGCGCATGCTGAAAACTCCATATATGGTGTATGCAAAGTGAGTACACCCGCCAATCCCGCCCCCTGTGGGGGTGCACACATACACCATGGACCGAGAACCCGGCCAATGCCAACAAACCCGCGAGTTAAACATCACGCGAACAAACCTTTACGATCCAGAACCAACCCACACCCGGCTATCATTCTCCCCCTCAATCGGAGAAAGAACACATGCGCGCAATCATCACAGGTCAGGTCGGGATGGACAAAAAGGCATACCTCAAAGAGGTCGCCGACTTCGCGGCCGCCCAGGGCGAGCCCATCGAAATGTTCCATGTCGGAAACATGATGTACGACGAAGCACCCGACATCCGCCCCGGACGCATCCTCGACCTCCCCATCTCACGCCTCAACTCACTCCGGCGCGCCGCATTCAAAGACATCATCTCAGACGCACCCAACCACGATCACGCACTCGTCAACACACACGCCACATTCCGCTGGCGACACGGGCTCTTCTCCGCCTTCGACTTCGACCAGATCACCAAGCTCGCACCCGACCTCTTCATCTGCCTCGTCGATAACATCGAGGTCGTCCACCAGCGACTCCACGCAGAGCACGACATCGACGCAACACTCAAGGACTGCATGGTCTGGCGCGAAGAAGAAATCCTCGCAACAGAGCTCATGTCCCAGGCCATCCCCGGCTCCAAGTTCTGCATCGTCTCACGCGGACGATTCTCACAAACCTCACGAACCCTCTTCCAGCTCATGTGCCGCCCCCAGATGAAGAAGGTCTACCCCTCCTTCCCAATGTCCCATGTCATCGACATGCCCGATGTCATGGCCGAGATCGACGCATTCCGCAACAAACTCGCAGAGCACTTCATCTGCTTCGACCCGGGCGATGTCGATGAAAAACTCCTCCTCGACCGCGCCGTCGAAGCAGTCAAAGAAGGCAAGGACTTCTTCGATCACAAACCACTCCAGCTCGGCGGCCTCGACAAGGGCGCAGAACCGATCAAGATGCGCACACGCGAAGTACTCGACATCGCAGGCGACATCGACGGCCAGATCTACATGCGCGACTTCAAGCTCATCGACCAGGCAGACATGATCGTCTCCTATGTCCCAGAGCTCAAATCCGAGACCGGCAAGGTCATCCCCGCCCTCTCCTCCGGCGTCGAACGCGAACTCCAGCACGCATGGGAGCACGCCAAAGAGGTCTATGTCGTCTGGAAGCCCTCCAAGAACCCCTCCCCCTTCATCACTGAAACCGCCACAAAGGTCTTCGACTCCACCGAAGACGCCCTGAGCTACTTCGAAGAAAAGGGCATGTTCGCCGAGAAAAACCTCTTCGGGCACTAAACGAATCCTTCATTGATCATCTAAAACGAACATCGCCGATAGATTGCTATCGGCGATTTTTAATATAGGAGATCAGATGAAGACACCCCTGACCGCACTGATGCTGCTCACCGCTACTGCTGCAGATGCGCAGATGCACAATCTCCAAGACGCGAGGTCTTCAAACATCAACCTGTCAATCCTCGACACCCACTCCGTGTGGCATTCCGCGGACGATCTCCGCGACTACGACAACTTGGGCCAAGGCCTGCACGAAAGCCTCAACTTGGATATCACAATCCCAGGATCAGGCACCGTGAGCGGCTCGCTCATATTCGACGCATACGCCAGCGCACTGGAAATCAGCTCAACCACATACGCGAGCGCCGCCGCAGATGTCGGCGACGCGCTCCCGTTCAGCAACGCCGCATTCTCCAACCGAATCAGATTCGAGATCACCGAAACCACACAGTTCGCCCTCGACGCCATCTTCGAAGTAACACAGCACCAGAGCGGCGGCGCCTTTGCGATCCGACAGTTCGGTTCCCTCGATTGGGTCGATATCTACGCTCATGTATACACCGGCCAATCCGGGTCTTTCTCCGACTCCATCACCCTCAACCCTGGAATGTACGAGTTCAACGCGGCCACCTGGGCATCCGCAACGGACCTGCTCGCGAACAACATAGAACTCGCGACGAGCTACCAGGAAGTCTCGTTCCGTGTTGTGCCCGCCCCACCAGCACTTTTCGCACTCATCCCGCTCATCATTCCCAGACGACGCCGAACCTGATGACACCCCTCACCAAACGGGCCGCCAAGGCCCGTTTTTTTCATCCCCACACCTGAAACCCGCCACACCTTTTCCCCAACCACCCCTTGCGGGAATGACCCCGCCGGGGGATTATGTCACCATGCCCGAGCAGACACCATACGAACAGCACCCCGCGCCACCCGTCAACGAACGAGGCCGCGCATACGACCCAGACGCCACCGACGACGAACGCACCTACGCGCTCTTCATGCACCTCACCCTCCTCGGGCATGTCGTCCTCTCGCTCCTCGCGATCATCGCCCCCGTCATCATGTGGCAGATCAAAAAAGAGCAATCGCCCTTCCTCGACGACCACGGGCGAGAAGCCGTCAACTTCCAGCTCTCACTCATCATCCTTTCAATCCTCCTCATCCCCATCGGCATCCTCACCTGCAGCGCCGGGTTCTTCCTCTACATCCCCCTCTATATCCTCGCACTCGTCGGCATGATCCAAGCATCAATCGCCGCCAACCGAGGCGAGTTCTACCGCTACCCCATGACCTTCCGCTTCGTGTAATCAGCACAACGCCACTACACCCCCTATCATCAACCCGTGGCACTACTCGAAGCAATAGACCTCAAGAAGTCATTCAACGGACGCACCGTCGTCAACGGCGTATCCCTCGAAGTCGAGCACGCCGAGATCGTCGGCCTCCTCGGACGCAACGGCGCAGGCAAAACCACCACCTTCCGAATGACCATCGGCATGATCGAACGCGACGCCGGACGCGTCATCTTCGACAACACCGAAGTCTCCGGCCTCCCCATGTACCGACACGCCCAGATGGGCATGGGCTACCTCTCCCAGGAACCCTCCGTCTTCCAACGCCTCACCTGCGAGCAGAACCTCCTCGCCATCCTCGAGACACTCAAGCTCTCCCGCGCCGATCGCAAACGACGCGCCGCCGAGCTCCTCGAACAGTTCGGCCTCTCCCACAAAGCCAACGACCTCGCCCGCACCTGCTCTGGCGGCGAACGCCGCAAGCTCGAGATCGCCCGCGCACTCGTCACCAACCCAAAGCTCATCCTCCTCGACGAACCATTCTCCGGCGTCGACCCCATCGCCGTCGAAGACCTCCAGGAAGAAATCCGACAACTCACCCAACGCGGCATCTCCATCCTCATCACCGACCACAATGTCCAACAAACCCTCCGCGTCTGCGACCGCGCCTACATCCTCACCAACGGCCGCGTCCTCGCCGAGGGAACACCCAAGCAACTCATCAACTCCCAGCAAGTCCGCAGCGCCTACCTCGGATCCATGTTCAAAGGCGACGAGTTCGACGAACCCACCGAGCATCAAGACTCCAACACCCAGGAGCCCATCGATGCCTGACTTCATCCACCATTCTCTGGGTGCCCGTACTCGACGCGCAGCGGCGCAGTGCGGCCTCCCCCGTCGCTCGAAGATCCGCCCTCAGTGGAACATGGAAGATGTCTCGCACAGCGAGACCGAGGGGGCCTCTTTCTCCTCCCCCGTCCTGACGGGGGAGGTGCCGAGCAACGCGAGGCGGAGGGGGTCTTGCCGGCTCACCATCGCCTCCCCCCTCCTGCTCCTCTCCCGCCTCTTCCCATTGCCCATTGCCTATTGCCTATTGCCCCTCTTCCTCACCCTCCCCGCCTGCGTCCAACGAAAAATCCGCGTCACCTCAACCCCACCCGGCGCACGCGTCCTCCTCAACGACCAAGAGATCGGACGAACCCCCGTCGAAACACGCTTCACCTTCTACGGCGGCTACGACATCCAACTCATCAAGCCCGGCTTCGAACACCTCCACGAGCTCAAACAAGCCAAGGCCCCCCTCCACGAATACCCCGTGATCGATCTCGCGGCCACCGCCGTCCCCGCAGACATCAACCACACCATCGAGTGGCACTTCGACCTCACACCCGTCGCCGAATCCCTCGACCCCGAAGCCGCCCGCGAAGACCTCCTCAACCGAGCCGAAGACCTCCGCGAACAGGCGCGCACAACCGCCGACTAACCTCCCGGCGCTCCACGACGACTCTTCAATCCGGGTGCCCTGCGTTGACCCGAAGGGCAAAGCAGGTCTCCCGCAGATCAAGCGGCTCAATCCCCCAATACACGCACGAACAAACTCTTCGTACCTTCCCCACCCCGTGGGGAAGGTGGGCTCGGCGCAGCCGAAGACGGATGGGACCTTGTCTTCTCTTGTCCCTCCCCGCGCCCTCGCGGGGAGGTGGTCCGCCAAAGGCGGATCGGAGGGGTCTTCCCTCTTCCCTCACTCCCCAGTGGCCAGTCCCTTATTCCTCACGGACACCCCGCCCCATACGAATCCAGAAACGCCGCGACATCATGAAAGTCGATCGAACCATCCCCGTTCAGATCGACGCTCATATCCCCCGCCTGATACCCAGCCATCAACGCCGCCGCATCAAAGTAGTTCAACACCCCATCACCATTCAAATCCGGGAGACAAGAACCACACCTTGAGCTCAAATCGTGCACGACCAGTCCACGGCGTTCTGTCGCCATGTACAAATACTCATCATGCAAAGCCACATCCTCTAAGATCCGTTCGCCCGTTGCCCCAAGGTACGCGCTTGTACCATCGCCAAACAACTCGTACACATACGCGCCTGTCTCCCCATGAATAACAAGCTGGTTGCCTTGCAAAGCCACCCCCGAGAAATATCCAACTCCTATTCCGTGGGTTCCCCTCAGAGTAAGCTCGCCCCCAGCCTCAACTTCATACTCTTGGATACCGTAATAACCCGGCATAAACACACGCCCATCGTGCTCAACCATGAAGTGCGATGATTCATCACTCAACGCCCCCATCGGCAATGGAGAACGAGGATCACTGATATCGAAACCCATCGTGCCACCCGATGTCCCGATGTACAACACACCCTCATACGCAACCGCTGAGTACGCTGCGATTTCAAGAGAACCAATCACCCAGGGCATTGCCGGATCGGACACATCAAAGAGATAAAGCCCCTCCTCATACGCAACATACACCACATCACCAATAGCGCATATACCACGTGTATCGCCGGGTGTACTGCCCAAACCGTTTGTCTCTCCGAGCAACATGACCTGATCTGGGTCAGACACATCGAGCACAGAGATACCGTTCTCCCCACCCACCGTGTACATATACGGCCAGTCAATATACATCCACGAACTGACCCCGGACCCATTCACCGTTCCACGCGGAACCGGATGTGCAGGGTCATCCAAGTCGTAGAGCTGGATCCTGCTCGTGCTAGACCCTCCCCTGACAACCTCGTACACATACGCGATCCCATCGTCGATCTCGATCTGTACTGGGTGTCCATTTGGAGTATCTACCTGATCTGCTACAGTCGATCCAAGCAGCGAGAGATCCGCGACACGAATAAGACCATCTTCGTATCCCACATGATCAAACGCAAATGATGACCAGATCAGATGCCCATCAGAAACCATGCTACTTGAGTTCCACTGCTCGTTTGCCACGGATCCGATCATCTCTGGATTCAGTACATCCGTCACATCCCAGACGATGATCTCCCCCAAACTCCGCACAAGCAGCAATCCGAACTCCTCGATGTATTCCAAGCTCCCATGCACCGCCGGAACGAGCCCCGCAATCACGGGCTCAAGCGGGTTACTCATGTCGTAGATAAACAACATGGGCTCGTTAAACCATGACGCCCCCCCGTCCCACAACGACCCTCCATCAGACACCACGAGATATCCATCAACAAACACCGCGTATCGCTGAATCAAACGAAACTCCGATTCCCCCATGAACACAAGCCCCTGCTGTTCATCAAACTCATACACCCCAATTTCATTGAAATCCCCATACAGAACGAGATCACCAGACCTCCTCAGGAAGTATGGAGAAACTCCTACATCAGTAGGCTGCACAAACAACTCCACAGGGTTTGACATATCCGAAAAATCAATCAAGCGAACAAAATCTCTGTTCACCATCAATACCTGTGGCCCCTCAATGATCGCTTCAACCCCAAACCCATTGAACGGAAACTCATACCGCGACACCTCGCGCACATCGAACGGGTCGCTCAGGTCATGAACAAGAATCTGCTCATTGCCCACCGAGTACAAGTACCCATCAACGAGCTCTGTGACCCCGTGAATGTTCTCAATGTTGTACGACTGAACAAGAACCGGCGATTCAATCTCATGCACATCGAACACATGAAGCTCGTCCTCTTTCACTTCATACATGTACCCATCGTAAACAAAGAGCCCCCAACTCCAACCACCCTCAATCTCAATCTCGCCCACCACCGAATCCCGGCACAACGCACTCTCCACCCGATCCTGCGCCACGACCCCAGATGCCGAAACCGCCAAACCCGCAACAACCATCGCAACCCGAGTATTCATGAGACTGTTCCGTTCGTATATATAAGAAAAACCGATACCTACAAAGATATCGGCACTCATTCTGCTCAACATCCAGATTTGCCATCACCCCTATGTACCAACACCCCTCTCCCCTCTCCCCCAGTGGCGAGTGGCCAGTCCCTAGTCCCTTCTTCTCCCCGGCACCCCCACAACCACCGCCCCACCCCCAACATCACGCACCACCACCGCCCCCGCGCCAACAACACACCCATCACCAACCGAAACCCCCGGCAGCACCCGCGCCCCAATCCCCACCAACACATCAACACCAACACACACACCGCCCCCAAGCACCGTCCCCGGCGCAATGTGCGCATTCTCCCCAACACGGCAATCGTGCTCCACAATCACACCCGAGTTGATAATCGCGTGCGACCCCACCCGCGCATCCGCGTTCACAATCGCACCGGGACCAACAAGCACACCCTCGCCAAGCTCCGCGCTCGCGCTCACCACCGCGCTCGGATGAATAATCGGCTCCGCAACCCGCGCCCCGCGCCCCAGCTCCCCAATACACCGCCGCCGCGTCACCACATCACCGATCGCGATCACCACCGGCGCGTCATGCGCCGACGCGCCGCCGATCGCACCAAGGTACTCCAGCGAGCCCGACATCGCGCTCTGGGCGTTGTCATCGCAATACCCCATCACAACCATGCCCGACGCGCGGATCGTGTCGAACACAACCTTCGCGTGGCCACCGCCACCGATCAAAATAATGCCCCGTGCACTCATGCATTCACTATCGGATACCCACCCGCAAACGCGAGAAGGAACAGCCAAGACACAACGAAAAAGTCCATCCCAAAGTGAGCGCAAAAAAATCGACGCCGGGCTGTAGCGCAACCCGACGCCGGGTGGGTAGGTAACTCGTACTGGTTCGCTCGGGCTCGTGGTGCAACGCACAAGCCCATATTTTGTCCTACGGACCCACCTGTTCGAACCAGGGGTGGAGACTGTTACCGTCCACACTGAATGTGACGAGCGGGGCATACGCAAAAGGAGCGGGCCAAAGACCCATTCAGAGAAAGTGTCGACCGATAAACACGGGCAACGAACCCCTTTCACGCGGCTTTTCCGCCTCGTTCTGCATTCAATGTACGGATAAACAGACTCCGTGCCACCCAATGTATCGGTTGACCCGCCGAATTCCGTGATTCTTTGGGAGATTCCCCGCCACACGCCCTCAGACCCGGTGCCAGAACATGCCCAACCACGACCCAAAATCAGCCAAAACCACCCGAATCGCCGCGGTTCAGTTCCTCAACACCGTCACCCTCATCGAGGGACTCGACACATGGAACGGCTGCTCACTCGTCAAAGCCGTCCCCGCAAAGATCGCGTCCATGCTCACCCAGAACGAGGCCGATATCGGGCTCGCATCCATCGTCGACGCACTCAACCCCAAAAACAACCTCGCCCTCATCCCCTCAGGCATGATCGGATGCGACGGCCCAACCCTCACCGTCCGCCTCTTCTCCTCCGTCCCCATCGACCAGATCACCCGCGTCCACGCCGATACCGACTCGCACACCTCCGTCATGCTCGCCGACCTGCTCCTCCGCGAGCTCCACGGCATCACCGCCGAGTTCGTCGAGTTCGACGCACGCGAACGCATGAGCATCGCCCAATCCCAATCCATCTCCCCCGACGAGGCCTGGCCCGAAACCCTCCTCATCATCGGCGACAAGGTCGTCGTCGACTCCCCCCCCGCCATCCGCTACCCCCACCAGATCGACCTGGGCGAAGCCTGGCACACCCTCACCAACCTCCCCTTCGTCTACGCCTGCTGGATGTGCCGCGCCGCGGACATGGGCACCACCATGATCGACGAAGCCGCCGCCATGCTGCAGCGCGTCCGACTCCGCAACGACCAACGCCTCGATTGGCTCGTCACCCGCGAAGCCAAAGCCCACAACTGGCCGGGCGATCTCGCCCGCACCTACATCGGGCAGCTCCTGAGCTTCAATGTCGACGACCGCGCCCGCCGCGCCGTCGAACTCTTCGCCACCAAACTCAAACAACACAACATCCTCGACGCCAAACAACCGCAATGGGTGGAACAATCCGCCTCGACCCCCAGCGCTTGACGCGTCCACTACACTGAACCCATGCCCGCGTTGAGCAAAGCCCGGACCCCCTGCATCGCACGCCTCGCGCGTGAGCTCGGGTTCGCCTCCAAACCCACGCTCATCCGACACCTCGATCGCATCGACGAGCTCGCGCCGCAGATCGAGCCCGATCTCGTCTACCCCGAGGACTGGGTCGTCTTCCGCGTCACCGCCTACCGCCCCAACATCGAATCGCCCGACATCGTGCCCGGCGACGCGCTCCGAGGCGACCTCTCCGCGCTCGCCGAATCCATCTCCGAATCCGCCGGGCTCACCCCCGAGGATGTGCAGGGCCCCGTATACAAAATCAACGACCTCTGCGAACGCTGGAGCGTCAGCCGAAAAACCATCGAGCGTTACCGCCGCCTCGGGCTCATCGCCCGCCGCCTCGATCTGGGCAAGGGACGCCGATCCGTCGTCTTCCAGCAAGCCGCGGTCGAGTGGTTCGAGACCCTCCACGCCGAGCGACTCGGGCGGGCCGCACGATTCGATCGCATCCCCCAGCGCGAACGCGATCGGATCATCCGCTGGGCACGCGGGTACCAGCGCCGCCTGGGCTGCTCACGATCCCAGGCCGCCCAGCGCATCGCCGAGCGCACCGGCCACTCGCACGAGGGCGTCCGCCAGATGCTCCTGCGTCTCGACGAACGATCAACCACCCCCATCTTCGACGAACCGGGCCCGGCCGGGAATCGCGAGGGGATGCTCGCGCTCCGCGCCACCATGCGAGGCATCGAACCCAAGGACATCGCCAAACGGCTCGACCGGCGCGTCAGCGCCATCGGGCGCGCATCACGCCTCGCCCGCGCCCGCCTGCTCCGCGATCTCGCGCTCCCCGATCAACCCATCGACGAATCTGAGCTGCGCGCGACACTCGGCACCGAACCCATGCAACAGATCGAACGCGTCGAGGCGCACACCGATCTCGCGACCCTCATCGACACCATGCGCGTCCGCACGCCGAGCGTCGCGTATGAAGAGCAGGTCCGATCCAAATCGATCTACCTGCTGCGGCGTTGGTGCGGGCAACGCATCGCGCAGATCAACGATCGCGCACCGAGCGCGGCGTTGCTCGATGAGATCGAGACCGATCTGCGTCTGATCACGATGCTCAAGAAAGCGCTGCTCAACACCCAGCTCGCGCTCGTGCTTTCGAGCATCGAGTCTCGGCTCGGGGGGCCGATCGACACCCTCGCGCCGTCTCGCGCGGCGCAGCTGGTGCTCGGCGGGATCGGGGTTGCATCCGGTGCGCTGGACCGGTACGACCCAACGCACGGCGGGCGCATCGCGGCACCGATCGGGTTGGCGGTGAACCGGTACGCGGCGGCTCAGCCCGATGTTGCTCAGCCGGTTGATGCCGGACGCGCGGCACGGCGGATCGCGTCGGGTATCATCATTCCCGATTGGACCCACACCGTGGCGCCATGGCAGCGGTGGCTCGATCCGGACCCGCGCATCATCGGTGTGCTCGACCGGGTGGAAGAGCGGGATCGAGTGGTGCTCGTGCTGCGGTACGCGATGGGTGAGGCGCACCCGATCACGCGGGAGGCCCTGGCTGGGATGCTTGGGACGCAGCCGATCCATGCCGCGCGATTTGAGCGCGGGGCGATCCGTAACGCGCGATCGCTCGTGCGGGGTTCGGGGTGAGTGTTCAGTTCTGGGTTTGCGTGTCGGGGTCGATGTAGTAGATGCCTTTTTCCTCGGGCTGGCCGTAGAGCTCGGGGTGGAGGTATCGGCCCTGTTCGTGGGCGGATTTTTGCTCTTCGACCTGAACGGGGTTGGCCTTGGCGAATGGGTCCTGGCGGATGCCGGTGATCTGCCATGAAACCTTGAGCCCGGGTGAGCCGCCGGCGATTGAGAACTGTTGGTCGTTGATTTCCTCTGCGATGTAGACGGGTGCGTAGCCGCCGATGCAGGTGAGCTGGTAACGGAACTCGGTGTTGAGCGCGTCGAAGTAGGATGGCATGGTGACGGTTGCGGAGCCGTCGTCGTTGAGTGTGACGACGCCGTCGTAGATGTTCTTCATGTCCGGCGATTCGACGAAGGAGTGCGAGAGGTACATGTTTGCGGGGTCGAGGGGGTGGTCGATGCGGAAGGTGCCCGAGCCCTTGGAGAGGTTGCCGGTCATGATGACATCGCCCAGGAAGAAGCCGGCGTCGGCGCCGCTGTTGCCAACGGCGTAGACCCCGTATCCGCCTGTGCCGCTTGAGAATCCGTAGACCCCTCGTCCGCTTCCGTTTGATGTGCCGTAGACGCCCCAGCCGGATCCTTCCTGTGAACCCCAGACCCCGATGCCGAGCCCGCCGGTGCCCTGGTTTTCGCCTCGGAGCGCGGTGGAGTTGCCGCCGGGGCTTGTTGATGTGATGGTGGAGTGAACACCGAAGGCGGAAGATGATGTTGAGTTGTTTCTGACGCGGAGCGCCGCTGCTGAGCCGGTGGTTGCGTTTCTTTCAATGATCGCGGCGTTACTGGTTCCCGCGGTGTGTGCGTAGAGCGGTACGCCGTCGTTTGTGGAGAAGGCCCTGAACTCTCCTGCGTACCCGTTGTTTGTGATGCCGAGGATGGCTGAACCGTTGTTGCTTGAGCCGCCGACGCCTACTGCTTCACCGACACCGAAGATCCCTGCGGGTGTATTGATGGGCGGGTATGGTGAGAAATCGCCGGCGAATCCGAGTATGCCCCATGTCGGTGCCTGCGCATAGAAGGCCGCGCCTGATGTGTCGTTGTTTGTGATGTTGAGTGTTGCGCCGAGTGGTGACAGGGGTGGACCTGAGAGGGAGAGTGGTAGATCGAGCGCGCTCGCGGATGAGGATTGGAGCGAGAAGACTGAGCGGGGCGCAAAGTCGAGCGGCGAGCGTGGTGCGAGTTCGGTGTAGCCGCCGCCGCCGGATTCGCGGACCTCGATCTGGAGGAAGCGCGGGTCGAAGGATTCGTAGGCTTCGTTGCCGAGATTGAGCGAGACAGTGAAGAGCCCGTCTTCGACGGTAACGGCGGAGAGTGTTTGCGTGAATCCGAACTGGAAATCGGGCGGGCCGCTGAGCGGATCGTTCCATACGGAGAAGCGCATGTCATATGTGCCGTTGGCTGGTGCGCCGTTCTCGTCGAGTGTGCCTTGGTATGTGAATGCGCTCTGTGCGTGCGCCAGGGATGCGGCGGCGCCGACTGTTGCTGCGATGAGTGCGTGGAGTGATTTGTATTTCCTGTGTGACATCATGGCCCTCTCGATTGATGTGTGTGTTGCTTTGTCAGTGTACTGGTTTGTGGGGTTGGTTGGAAGAGGAAAGGGGGAATCGGATTGAACGCGAAGATCGCGAAGGGCTCGAAGAGAGGGGAGTTTGGGTTGGGAAGAGCCGCACTGCGCCGCTGCGCGGCGAGTACGGGCACCGTGGCAAGGAGGGGGTTGAAGAGGTGTTCCTCCCTGCGCCCCGCGGGGAGGTGGCACGCCGTCTTCGGCGTGACGGAGGGGTGTCCCTTCGAGTTGTCGTTGGTTTGTGCTTTTCAGGTCGGCACAAGACCCCTCCGCCTCGCTTTGCACAGGCGAGACGCCTGTGCCACCGGGGGCAGGGAGAAGAGCGGAACCGGCTTTGCGTTGGGTTTCGGCGTGAGCCGGGGTTTCGGGTTTGTCTTTGAGGATGTCGTGGGTGCGGACGAGCGCGAGGGCCTCGGCCTCGGGCTGGACGAAGTCGGTGCGGGAGGTGTTGATGCGGCGCATGCATGATTGGGCGCGCTTGAACTGGTCGGACTCGAGCAGGTCGGCGAGCGCGTTCAGTGAGAGCTTGTGGATGGCGCAGAGGTCGAGGGAGGAGATGGAGGGATTGAGGAGGTCTTCGAGGAGGGCGTTGGAGAGGGGAGGCAATGGGCAGTGGGCAATAGGCAATGGGGAAGAGGGGGAGGGGGAAGTAGGAAGACCCCCTCCGTCACCGCTTCGCGGCGACACCTCCCCCGCAGGTGCGGGGGAGGCCGCGGGAAATGCTGTGTTGAAGTCGTACTCGGGGAATCGGTTTGATGTCTGCATGGTGGGAATTGTCGCAGACGGCGTGTGCGGCTCAAGGATGAAACGGGGTAGTGCGGGGATGTTGCGCACAAATCGTGAGATGCGCGGGGGATTGGCGCACAAAGGGGGTGATGCGCTGGGGGGGTTGGTTGAACGCGGAGGGCTCGAATGGCTCGAAGAGGGGGGATTCGGGTGACGTGTTTAGATCCTGCGTGAGTTTGGAGTGCTTGAAGGACATGCAGGAGACTACGTCACCTCCATGGCACCCGGCACGATGCGGGTTGTGATCTCTGCGATGCGGATGCCGCGTGGTTCGCCTGATGGAAGGAAGATCTGGATTGTCTTTGGGGAGTTGGTCATGAGCTAGAGTCCCAACTTCAATTGTCTAAGAACAGGGCGGAGAGCTGTGTCGAGTTCATTCATCGCATGAATCATGCGTTTGTGGATTTCCGGCCATTGGTCTTGAGGAGATGCGTAGCCACCTGGAAGTGGAACACGTATCCGGCAAGCTCTCCGCCCGTCGAGCTGCTGCCAGCTGACGGGGTGGCTAATCGTCGAATCAATCTCGTGACGAGAAGATAGAAACTGGTTGTAGATGGATGTGTTCTCATCATCGCTCTCTTTACCGCGATCAATGTATAGTTCTACTCCAGAATCTGTCTTTGTGATGACATAGTTGAGACTCAATCCTGGGACGCCAGAAGCTGTACCGAGCCATGTGTTGGGACCCGGTGTGATATGGGCGTGCAGCTTTGCCTCAGGGTGCTTGAGCAGTTCAGTCCAGAAATGCTTTCTGGTATCGTGGCGTTCTGCGAAGTCTTTCTTGGATTGGCCCGCCTGCTTTGCCTCTTCCGAGGGCCCAACGATCAGAGTGAGTAGCGGGGCTGCGGGCGATTCGTCGATTCGGATCGCCTCAACTTTCACCAGGTAAAAATCTGCGCCACTCGCTTCATTTAGCCAGGCCATCGCGGTTACATGTTCCGGCCGTGGCTCCGCGACGATCCAGATGGCCCCACGACCCTGGCGCGAAGCGTAATAGGTCAGTAGCTTTCCGAGATGATCGTGATTGCTTTTCTCAAGCTGGTTTTCGATGACATAGCTTTCGCCGTCACTGCTCTCCGCGACGAGGTCGATGCTAAACGGACCCGCGGCTTGCTCTCGCTCCGCTGATATCAGTTCCAAGTCGAGCGTGCCGTTGAGTACGTCGATGTTCTCTTCGAGCCACTGGGTAAAGTTGTATGCTTCGTGCTTCCAGACCTCGCGGAGATGGACACGCCTGATCTTTGATATGGGATGCGTCATTTTTATCTTTCCTCACAGATGTACTCATGAAGAGGATATCACAAATAGTTTCAACGGGTGACACTGTGCTTGCCCTTCGGCTATTCGCCTGCGCCCCGCTGGGGCGTTTTGTGGTTGGGTGTGGTTGAAGTGTGGGTGCCGATGGTTGTTGGTGGGCACGGGTTGTCAGCCTGCGGCTGAGCAACCCGTGGCACCCGGAGGGGGCCCCCTCCGCCGCTCCGCCTTTGGCGGATCGGCACCTCCCCGCGGGGCGCGGGGAGGGACAAGAGAGAGACCCCCTCCGTCTCGCTATGCTCGACACCTCCCCTGTCAGGACGGGGGAGGCGAGTGGGTGTGGGTGGTTGTTGGAGGGCACTGCAGCGCGGCTTTGCCGTGGGTGGTGGCACCCTGCAAACAAGCACATGGTCATTGAAGAGCCGCACTGCGCCGCAGACGGCGAGTACGGGCACCCAGATGTGCGTACTTGCGTTGTTGGGGACCCCCTCCGTTCCGCCTACGGCGGACCACCTCCCCCGGAAGCCCGGGGAGGAGAGCGGGAGTGGGTGAATTGGTTTAGACGCCTACATCGTGGCCGCGTTTTTAGGTTTTCCGAGTTTGACCGTCGTGTAGCGACCGGTCTCATAGTGGTAGTTACGCGTAAAGAATTGGTAGATGTTCAGTAGAAGACTGGCCAGGAAAATCGCAGGAAGGACGTAGTAGAAAATAATGCGCATAGGCTTGTTGAGCAGTACTGGATCGAGCGGAACTCTCGTGGGCTTGTTGTGCGTTGGGTCTGTGCGATTCAGCGCGCCCGCGATAACTTTGGTGAAGAAAACTGCCCTGACACCCCCGCGTAACGCACCCCATTCAAACAACGAGGTCCATAATGTTAACTATTCTACTACCTCTTATGGCCCTTGTTTTTATACCCATATATTTTGCTAAGTCATTAACATCCGAACAGCCCGCTATTGTCGCTAACAATGGTGCGGCCAAGGGCGATTTTAACGAGCCCAGGCAACTAACTAATCGGAGATTTGATTATGTCAAAATTGGTGCCTTAATGAGCTACCTTCTCTTGGCCTTGATTTATTTATACCAAATTGCATACACCAACAAGACATTTAATGTATTTTTTGATATTCAAGACGCAATAATACTTTCCTTTGTGGCTGTATCGCTTCCAGTTTTGGGGCTTTACCCGATCCGAACTGGATTTGTGCTCATGGACGAGACCCATGTTCGTGTCCCGCACCTCTTCAAGCAATCCAGTTTTCCTCGCAACAACACCCTGGTGTGGATAAACAAAATAGGGCCTGAAACATATGCGTGCGTGCTCAAGCATCACAATCGCTCATCATTGCTTTTTCTAGATAATCAATCGGCCAATTTACTTCGGCGATGGGTAGTCGCCCCAAAACTATAAAAACTATATCCTTGCCAGGCGAGTCTTCACATTATCGAGAACATTCATGAAGTTGATGTAGCCGTCGTAGGGGGAGTCGTAGGGGGAGAAGTATTTGTGGACATCGCCGTCGGCCCAGTATTTGGTGCACATGTAGTAGAAGTGGTCGCTCGTGGTGAGCTTGCGCCAGTCGGTGACGATGTACTCGATGTCCTGGAGCTTTTTGGGGTCGTTCTTTGATTTGGCTTCGACGAGGCGGTCTTTGAGGATCTTTTCGACGCGGTAGGTTTCTTCGAGGGCGTTGTGTTGCATGGCGTTGCCTCGCCAGGCGGTGAGGTCGCGTTCGGTGTCGGCCCAGGAGATGTAGTCGGGGACATCGTACTCGCCGATGGGGTCGAACTGGGCGAGTGCTTCTGAGGGTGTGATGAAGTGGTTTTCGGTTGTGCCGTCGGCTTTTTTGGCGACATCGAAGATTGCTGTTGGGAGGTGCTCGAGGAACTGGAAGATTCCGGTGTCGGCCCACTGGTGTTCGCCGAAGGTTTCGTAGTCCATGAAGAGGTTGCAGAGGTAGCCGTCGCCGTTGATCTGGTGGACCCATTTGGCGAACTTCTCGGCGGAGAGTGGGTATTCCTCCCATCCCTTGTTGCCGAAGCGAAAGGCGATGTCGTCGGAGAGCTTGTAGTTTTTGAGGAGGAGGCCGAAGGGTCGGTTGTTTGGGCCGAGGATGACGCCGTTCTTGTCGCAGCAGAGACCCCCTCCGCCGGCTTCGCCGGCACCTCCCCCGTCGGGACGGGGGAGGAGATCCGCCGGAATGTTGGGTGGGCGGTAGACATAGTTTGGGCTGCGGTAGCCGAGGTGGCGGTCGACGCCTTCGCAGATGGCGCCGAGGAAACGGGGCGTGCCGTCGGGGTTGGTGATTTTGGCGAGTGCGCGGCTGAGCTCGTTGGCGTAGATGAGCTCGGTGTTGCGGAAGACATTGGGGGTCTGGCCGAAGTGTTCCTGGATGAGGGCGGTGTGCATGTCGACCTGCTGGTGGAACTCGTCCTGTGAGTAGAGGAAGCTCAGGGAGTGGTAGTAGGTTTCGGCGACGAACTCGCAGCAGCCGGTTTCGGCGAGCTGGACGAAGAGGTCGAGGACATCGGGGGTGAACTTTTTCCACTGTTCGATGACGGTGCCGGTGATTGCGTAGGAGACGCGGAAGTTGCCCTCGTGCTTTTTGATGAGGTCGAGTATGAGCTTTGTTGTTGGGCGGTAGCACTTGTTGGCGACTTTTTCGGCGATCTCGCCGTTGGCGTCTTCGTTGAAGTAGAAGGGGTCCGTGTGGAAGACGGAGTATGGCTTGAGGCGGTGTGGCTGGTGGACCTGGAAGTAGAAGACGGTTGATGCCATGGCGCGGGATCCCCACTCGTTTTGGTGTATGCGACACTGTATTGTCGTATAAACGCGCTGTGTTTCAAGAAGATTCGTGGGAAGTTGGTGGGATCTGAGCGCGGGGAGGGGGAGAGAGGCAATGGGCAGTAGGCAATAGGCAATGGGGAAGAGGGGGGAAGGGGAGAAGGGGAGAAGGGGGAGAGGAGCTGGGAAGAGATTGTCCCTCCCTGCGCCCCGCGGGGAGGTGTCACGGCGTCTTCGGCGTGACGGAGGGGTGTCCCTTCGAGTTGTCGTTGGTTTGTGCTTTTCAGGTCGGTACAAGACCCCTCCGACCTCGGCTGCGCCGAGCCCACCTCCCCGCGGGGCGCGGGGAGGGACAAGAGAAAACCCCCTTCGTCATGCTGCGCATGACACCTCCCCCGTCAGGACGGGGGAGGAGATTGGAAGATCAGTTGGCGATGGCGACTTCGACTTTGCCGCCGGGTTTGTCCATGATGGAGAGGCCCATGGCGGTGAGTTGGTCGCGGATGGCGTCGGCGGCGGCGAAGTCTTTGGATTTCTTGGCGTCGGCGCGTTTTTGGAGGAGGGACTCGATCTCTTCGGAGGGGGTGACGCCGGGTTGGTAGAGGGCGATGCCGGTGTCTTGGGCTTGTTCGATGGGACGGAAGATGACGCCGAGGATGTTGTCGATGAGGTGGAGGGCAGCGAGGGATCTCTGACTCGTCGTTTTTGAATCATCAGACCATATTGCGCGTGCGGCCTCTACATCCTCAGCTTGCTCAGGTAGTTGGACCGCATCAATTGCACCATCAGGAACTGGTACAGCTCGTTCAGTTTGTCCTGCTCTGGAAGCACATTCATCAAGGAAAGCGACCAGGGGTGAAATTTGCAGGTCTGAGTTCAATGACTCGACTCCAGACTCCAACCCTTGTGACAATCGTGCGTATTTAAATGGCTGAATAGCTGCATCCTGTTGAGAGCTATAAATGAGTCGTTTTGCCATCCTGCGCCATCGATCAATCCGCTTCTCACTCGATTCCAAACCATCAAGAGAAAAATCAGCATTTGCCCGATAGTGGGTTTTGATAAGTTCCAGTCTGATCGCAGCCTTATCAAACGGCTTCTTGCGGAGAGGATTGTCTGCCTTCGTGAGGTCGCGGAGGGTGTACATGGTGCCCTTGGACTTGGACATCTTTTGGCCGTCGACTTTGAGAAAGCGTGGGTGGAACCAGTGGGTTGCGAAGTGGTCTGCGCCGGTGAAGCAGCAGGATTGGGCGATCTCGCATTCGTGGTGGGGGAAGATGTTGTCTTCGCCGCCGGAGTGGAGGTCGATATGGGCGTGTGTTGCTTTGGCGGCGTTGAGTCCGCCGGGGATGAGTCGGGCGAGTGCCATGGCGGTGCATTCGATGTGCCAGCCGGGGTAGCCGTCGCCCCAGGGTTCCTGGTTGGGGACCTTGGGGGATGGCCATTTCATTTTGTGGGATGCATCTTCCTTCCAGAGGAGGAAGTCAGCGGGGTGTTTCTTTTCGGATTGGTTTGATTCGTCGACGCGGCCGCCGGCGCCGCCTTTGAGTTGGTCGAGGGTGTTGCCGGAGAGTTTGCCGTAGCGCTGGAAGCTTTGGACATTGAAGTAGATGGCGCGGCTGCCGGGTGAGCCGGCGGCGTAGGCGTCGCCTTTTTCGAGCAGGTCTTCGATGACCTGTTTCATTTCTTTGATGTTGCCGGTGGCGCGGGGCATGTAGGTCGGTGTGTTCTTGTCGCGGTCTCGATCATCGATGGCGACTTTCATGCCGAGTGCGATTGCGTCTGCCTTGAATCGGGCTTCGTAGAACTGGGCGATCTGGAAGGGGTTGTTTGGGTCGACTTTGGCGTCGGGAGGGAGGGTGCCGGATTTTTTGGCTTCGAGGATGCGGCGTGCGGCGACATCCATTTTGTCTTCGCCCCCGCCGTCGGCGTTGTCGTCGTCGGTCATGTGGCCGACATCGGTGATGTTCATGACATGGGTGACTTGGCGAGGTGTGCCGCCATGCTCGTTGCCGTCGGTATCGGTGAGGGTGCAGAGGGGGGATTCGAGCCAGCGGCGGAGGAGGTCGGCGGCGAGGAATGAACGGAAGTTGCCGATGTGGGCGTCGTCGTAGACGGTTGGGCCGCAGGTGTAGAAGCGGATGTGTGCCGGGTCTTGGGGGACGAAGGGCTCGAGCGATTTGGTGAGTGTGTTGTACAGCTTGAGTGGCATTGTGGATGGTAGGGAGGGGGGGGAAGAAGGGACTAGGGTCTGGCCACTTGCCACTGGGGAAGAGGGGAGGGTTGTTGGGGGGTGGGAAGACCCCTCCGATCCGTCTTTGGCGGACCACCTCCCCGCGAGGGCGCGGGGAGGGACAAGAAAGACCCCCTCTCCGCCAGAGGCGGACTGCGCGGACACCTCTCCCGTCAGGACGGGGGAGGAGAAAGAAGACAGGGGGAGGAGGGATGTTATTTGGCGTTTTGGGTTGAGAACTCGGTGAGTTCGTCGGTTGTCTCGACGCGGGTGATTTTAACGCGGACGACGCGGGTGGGCTCGGCTTCGAGGATGTCAATCTTCATCATTGGGAGATCGATTTCTTCGCCGGTTTCGGGGATGCGGCCGAGGGTTGTGTTGACGAATCCTGAGATGGTGTCGTAGTCGTCGGATTCTGGTAGTTCGAGGCCGATGGCTTCGAGTTCGTCGTTTGCGTCATCGATTTCGGTGCGTGCGTCGATGATTGCTGCCTTCGCGTTTGTGTCGAGTTGTACATTGCCTGCGGGGTCTTCGGGGTCTTCGTATTCGTCCTGGATTTCGCCGAAGATTTCTTCGACGATGTCTTCCATGGTGACGAGTCCGGAGTTTCCGCCGTATTCATCGAGGATGATGGCGATGTGGACCTGGTCTGCGAGGAGTTGTGCGAGGAGTTCTCGCACTGTCTTTGTTTCTGGCACGAACGATGGTTCGCGTGTGACATCGGCGAGCACGAATGGTGATCCGTCTTGGCCGTGGTTTGTGATCCATCGGAGGAGGTCTTTGGCGTAGAGGATTCCTTCGATGTGGTCGAGGTCTTCGCGGTATACGGGTATTCGGGAGTGGCCGTGCTCGTCGACGAACTTCATGACTTCTGTGAGGTCGTCGGTGTATTGGAGCGCGTCGATCTCTGTGCGGGGGGTCATGATCTGTTCGACGGATGTTGAGCGGAACTCGACGACTGCTTCGAGCATGTCTCGTTCTGTCTCGTCGAATCTTGATTCGACCTCGTCGTCTTCGACGATTGCGCGGAGGTCTGAGACTGATGAGATGTTGATGTCTCGGTTGTTTTTTTCAGCGCCGACGAGTCTGCGGACGACCTCTGTGAGGAATCGCTGTGCTGGGAGGAGGGGGAGGACGAGCAGGTGCGTGATGCGTGCGACGGGTGCGAGCCTGAGGAGCGCTGATTCACCCGCGTGTGTTGCGACGCCCATGGGGATGAGCGCTGATCCCAGCCAGATGAGTACGGTGGCGATGACGAGGCCGATGATGATGCTGATCGCGGATGGTGAAGTTTCGTGTCGTAGACCCGCTGCCCAGAAGACGAAGCAGACTGCAGCGCTGAGCCGGGTTGCGATGGTGAATACGGAGAGCGACGCGGCGTGACCTGCGACATCGTCGAGGATTGTCTGTACTCGGTGACGGTGCGGGTGTTCGTCGTCGAGCTCGGCGCTCATGCGCACGCGTGAGAGTGTGTGGAGCGCGAGTTCGAGCGCGGAGAAGAATGCCGCGAGCAGTACGCACCCGAGCGCCGCGATGAGCCACCAGCCGGCCATCATGATTTGTGTTCCTTGTCGTTGGTTGAATGGAAGACGGTGCCGATACCTGCCGCGTTGAGGAGTTCGTCTTCTCGTGCGTGCATTCGTTCGTAGTCGTCGTGGTCGTGGTCGTCGTATCCGAGGCAGTGGAGCACGCCGTGGACGATGTAGAGGAGCAGCTCGTGGGTGACGGGGTGATTGCGTTGGCTCGCTTGTCGTCGTGCTTCGTCGGCGCAGACGATCAGGTCGGTGTCGAGTGCTTTGTTGTTGAAGTCGGTGTCATGCGATGCGAGATCGAAGGTGAGCACATCTGTCGTGGAGTCGAGGCCGGAGAATCGTTTGTGCGCTTCGATCATGTCCTCGTCGTTGACGATGCGAACGCGCAGCGAGCCGGTGTTGGGTATAAGCGCGAGCACGCGGTTGGTTTGCTCGCGGAGTGTGTTGAGTTGCGTTGTTGTGATGGCCGCGGTGTTGGGATCGAAATGGACATCGATCTGCGCAGCGGGCGCCTTGTTGGTACTGGGGGGGGGTTGGTCTTCGGCCTCCTGAGGAGGCATCGAAGATCGATCGGGTTCGTCCGTTGCGGGCATGATCGGGTCGGTATCCGTTTATAGCGGTCGTTTGTGTTGGCCGCGAAGTGCTGATCAGGGACTACTTTATCGTGCGAGTTGTGAAGTTCCAAGTGTATGTATCCACAAAGAATGCGCAGAAAACAACCCAAACATCCCCCCTCCTTCGGGGGTTTCGCGTTAAATTAGACAAACTTTTACGGCAGTATGCCGATAAATGAACTTGTCTAGAAGAAAGTTTCTACCTTGTATACAGATCTCTCTCTCCTCCAGCGGGGCGCCTTGGACACATGGCGCCCTGCTTCTTTTTTGGTTGGTTGTCGCTGAAGATCTGTCGTGAGCGGGCTGTCGGTGATTACCATCCGCTTTTCGTTTACCTGGCGGGAGCATAGTGCGGATGCAGATGGACAACGAACGGATCCTGATCACTGGCAGCGCCGGATTCATCGGTTCGCATGTGGCCGATCGTGTGATGGGGCTGGGTGCGCGCGTGATTGGCGTTGATAACTTCGACCCGTATTACGATGTGGACCGGAAGCGCGCGAATCATGCGGGGTTGCAGCGGGCCTATGGCGATCGTTTTGTGTCGCACGAGATGGATATCACGGACGAGGCGGCGCTTGCTGGGGTGGTGGATGGTCAGGGGTTGACGGGCGTGATCCATCTTGCGGCCAAGGCGGGAGTGCGTCCGAGCATCGCGGACCCGGGCGGGTATGCGTTGGCGAATGTTGTGGGGACGCAGCGTGTGCTGAGCGCGGCGAGTGCGTGCGGGTGTGGGCGTGTTGTGTGCGCTTCGTCGAGCAGTGTGTATGGGAACAATGAGAAGACGCCGTTCGCTGAGATTGATTCTGTTGAGCATCCGATCTCGCCGTATGCTGCGACGAAGCGTTCGTGTGAGCTCATCGGTGAGACGCACCATCATCTGACGGGGATGCCGGTGGCGATGCTTCGTTTCTTTACGGTGTTTGGTCCGCGGCAGCGTCCTGATCTGGCGATCAGTCTTTTTCTCGGCAAGGTGGCGCGTGGCGAGACGATCAATAAGTTTGGCGATGGGACGACGAGCCGGGACTACACCTATATCGATGATATTGTGACGGGTGTGCTTCGGGCGTATGAGCGTATCCCGGCTCATGGGTATCGGATCTGGAACCTTGGGGGGGATCATCCGATCACGCTCAACGGGTTGATTGAGGCGATCGAGGGTGTGGTCGGGAAGGACGCGGTGATCAACGAGATGGGTATGCAGGCGGGTGATGTTGATCGGACCTGGGCGGATCTGTCGCGGAGCGGGGAGGAGCTTGGGTATGCCCCCACCACTTCGATTGAGGATGGGATTGCGCGTCAGTATGCGTGGATGCGGTCTTCCGGTTTGATTGAACAGCGCGCGACGGAGTCTTGAGTATGAGTGCATCGAAGAAACCGACGATGCGGGTCATTCGCAACCTTGCGCGATCGGGCGGGACGCTTGTGAGCAAGTGCATCGGGTGTATGGACGGTGTGACGCTGATCAGTGAGATTCACCCGGCGGACCTGCGGACGACGAACCCGATGATGCAGGCGAGCAAGTGGTTTGGGCTGATCGGGAAGAAGGACCTGATGCGGTACAAGATGCGGGCGCCGAGCGTGCTGCAGTTTGTGAGCACATGCGATCAGCGTGCCAATGACAAGGGTTCGACGCTGGTGTTGCGTGATTGGTCGCATGTGGACTACATCGGGGTGCCGACGGTGATGGAGCCCAGGCACGGCTTTGCGCTGCGTGAGGCGATCGAGTCGGTGTACGACATCCGGTGTTCGGTGACGACGCGTCATCCGATTGATCAGTACCTGTCGTTGATCCAGCTCGATGTTGTGCGGCCTCACCTGGTGTTTGAGAAGTACTGCACGGGTTGCATGAAGTTCGCGGAGTTCGCGGCGGAGAACGGGTTCCATCGGTACGAGGATTTCACGCGGGACCCGGACTCGGTGCTGCGGGCGATGTGCGATGAGCTCGCGATCGATTTTGATCCGGGGTATCGGGAGAAGTGGCACCGGTACACGACGATCACTGGCGACACGGTGCCCTCGCTTGGGCGTGGGTCGCAGAAGAAGGAGATCGTGTCGATGCCCCGCAAGGCGGTGGACGAGGAGCTGGTGGAGCGGTTCCGCGCGAACGGGGACTATCAGCGTGCGTGCGCGATGATGGGGTATGAGCCCTGAGGGCTGTACCCGGTTTTTACTCGTAGCCGTAGCGCTGCATTGATTCGGCGAAAGACTTGTTGAAGGCGGACTCCAGATCGGGCGAGATCGAACGGAGTGTGTGTCCTGTTTTGCCTGCGTTCATGAAGTAGGTTTTGGACTTGGGGTTTCCGACGAAGAGGGACTGGGACTTGGGGTTTGCGGCGCTGTTGTGCTTCTCGCGGATCTCCATGGCGCGCATGGAATCGAATGAGCTTGCCTCGATGGCCTTGTCGATGGCGCTTTGTGGCGCGTCGATCTCGAGGAAATCGAGGACGGCGCGGAGGTGTGCCGCGGTGTCGGACTTGAGCTCTTCGTATCGCACGAGGTGGATGGGGAAATCGGTCTGGTTGTTCCAGGACTGGATGTGCCCTTCCCATGTTCCGAACCCCTGTGCGTTGAACTCGGGGTCGCCTTTGTGTGCGATGAACAGGCGGGCGTATTGTGCGTCGGACATCTGTGCGGTTGTGAGTCCTGCGAGCCTGCGGTAGTTGAGTGCTGAGAAGAGGACATCTCGGGGGTGTCGGATGATGAGTATGGCTCGTTCGGTGTCGGATGCCTTGGGGTGTTTTTCTGAGAAGGCGTAGTGGGACTTGGCGATGATGCGTTCGTCGTTCATGACATCGGTGGGGAGCGGGCGGTGGATGTCGGGGATTTTTCTCGCGATGTCGAGTGATTGTGCGGGTGGGCCGTGCATGACGGAGTAGAGGAGGAATCGGAGCCATGTGTTGCCCGACTTTGGGTAGGAAGCGAGCCAGACGATGCCCATTACGCACCTCCGTTGGTGTTGCACCAGTTCGACCAGCATGAAGTGAATGCGGCGGCGATTTTGGAAGCGTACTCCTGTTCATCGCAGAGCGGTGAGGAGGCGAGTTGCTGACGGAGTGATTGACGGTCCGATGCCGTGCGCTTCGCGGATGCGTGGGCGTCGATGGCGCGTTGGGTGTAGGCGTCGGTGTCGTTTGCGATCCATTCGGGGATGCCGACGGCGTGCATGAGCGATGCGCTGACGCGGCCCGCGTGCGATTGTCCGAGCAGGGTGACTGTGGGCACGCCCATGTGCATGGCTTCGCAGGTGGTGGTTGTTCCGGTGTAGGGGAAGGTGTCGAGTGCGCAGTCGATGCTGTTGTAGAGGGCGAGGTGGTCCTGCATGGACTCGGTGCGTCCGCGGAGTTCGAGCCGGTCTGGTTGTATGCCGTGTGCCGCGAATCTGGCGAGGAGATCATCGCACGCGGCGGGCTGATCGAAGCGAGCGGTTTTGAGGAGCAGGCGTGCGTCCGGGCAGGCGTGGAGGATGGCGGACCAGGTCGCGATGCAGGAGGGTGACATTTTTCGCAGGTCGTTGAAGGAGCCGAAGGTGAACGGGCGTTCGGGGTCCGGGTCGGTGCAGGGGGGGGCATCGAGTGGTGGTCGGTAGCAGAGGAAGCACCCTGGGACGCGGATGAGTGATTCGGTGGCCCAGGCGTCGGACTCGGGGGCGGGGTCTGTGGTGTTGTCGATGATGCGCGCGTCGATGGTGGAGAGACCCGTGGTGTTGGCGTAGCCGATCATGGTGACGGAGACGGGTGCGGGGCGTGCGGCGAAGAGGGGGAGGAGGTTGCCTGCGAAGTGGCCGTTGAGTTCGACGAGGATGTCGATCTTGTCTGCGAGGATCATTTTGTGTGCCTGGTTCATTCCCTCTGGGCATTCTCGCCATGTGGTGCACGCGGATTGGAGCTTTTCGGACATGGTGTCGGCGGAGCGTGCGGTGTGATAGAGGAAGGTTTCGAAGCGGTTTGGATCGAGGTGCTCGACGATCGGCTGGAGGAAGTAGGCGATGGAGTGGGTGCGGAGGTCGGGCGATACGAGGCCGATGCGTATGCGTCGATTGGGGTCGGGGGTGTTGGGATGGTCGGTTCGGGGGCAGATGCGGGACTGGACGCTCTGTCCGAAACGGCGGTGGATGTGTGCGACCTGCTCGGGGGATTGGTTGTCGGAGTAGCAGGCGAACATGCAGAGTGCGTCGAGGAGCATCGGGTGTTCTGGGTGATGGGTGAGCGCGGACTCGATGATGTCGATGGCTCGGTCGGCGTGGGCGAGGTCGGATTCGAGCAGCGCGAGGTTGTTTGCGGCCTCGAGGTGCGCGGGGTTCTCGGCGAGCACGCGGGCGAAGGTGGATCGGGCGTCGTGGATGCGCCCGGACTCCATCTGAGCGGTCGCGAGGGGGACGAGGGTGTCGGGGAGGTTTGGGTTGAGTTGGAGGGCGCGGTTGATTGTGTCGATCGCTTCGTCGTGCTTGCCCGCTCGGAGGAGGACGGAGCCGAGCCCTGCGAGGTATTCCGGTGTGTCGGGGGCGAGCTCTGCGGCGCGCTGGGCGTAGTAGATGGCGCGATCGTGCTCGTTCATTGAGGCGCTGAGCCCCGCGGCGACATGGTTCACTTCGGGGAGTGTGGGGTGCTTGCGGAGGATTGGCTGCAGCGTGGTGTTGGCCTGCGCGAGGTTGCCCTTCTGGATCAGCTGCATGATCGAGTTCAGCTTGGCCCGGAGCTGTTGGGCCTGAACGGTTGATCGCTGTGGGGGGCGTTTGCTCATGAGACCCGCGTCCCGTTGGTGGCGCAGTATTCGTCGGCGAGGACGCGTGCGCGTTGGTCGGCGGCGAGGACATCGTCGAGCGATCCGATCGGGGATGCGTTCCAGACGGACATGACATGCTCGACGCAGCGGTCGATCTGTCCGAAGGGGAGGTTGGCTTGCATGAACATGCGGACGGCGTGTTCGTTTGCGGCGTTGAGGGCGGCGCCGGTGTCTGCGCCGGTTTCGATGGCGTGCATGGCGAGGGGGATCGCGGGGAATCTTGCGTGATCGATTTCGACGAAGTCCAGCGAAGCGAGCTTTGTGATGTCGAGTCGCGGCGCGCATCCTTGGGGTCGGTGTGCGTCGCAGAGCGCGTGCTGGATTGGGGCGCGCATGTCTGGGGCGCCCATCTGGGCGATGACGGAGGCGTCGGCGCACTCGACCATGGCGTGGACGATGGACTGTGGGTGGATGATCGCGTCGAGCTTCGAGGCGGGGAGCCCGAAGAGCCAGTGCGCTTCGAGGAGTTCGAGCGCTTTGTTCATGAGGGTGGCGGAGTCGATGGTGACTTTGGCGCCCATGTCCCAGTTGGGGTGGTTGAGGGCTTGTTCGAGTGTGGCGTGCTCGATCTGGTCGCGCGACTGGTCGCGGAATGAGCCGCCTGATGCGGTGAGGACGACCTTGCTGATCGCGTCTGTCGGGTGCAATGGTGGGCAGTGGCGATCGAGGGCGAGCCCTGCGAGGCATTGCCAGATTCCTGCGTGCTCGGAATCGAGGGGGAGCAGGCATGCACCGGATTTGAACGCGGCTTGGGTGACGAGTTCGCCGGCGGCGACGAGGGACTCTTTGTTGGCGAGCGCGACATCGATACCGAGTTCGACGGCGCGGAGGGTGGATCGGAGCCCCGCGATGCCGACGATTGCGCCGACGACGAGATCGCACTCGATCTCTTCGACGAGGCGGGTCGCGGCGTCGTCACCGGTTCGAAGACTGAACCCCGGGGGGGGCGAATCTGGCGGATTGCACAGGGCGATATCGCGCACGCCCCACTGCTGGGCCTGCTGCGTGACGGTCTGGTCATCCGAGCCCGCGGCGAGCCCGGCGAGCTCGAAGCGGGTGGGATAGGCACCCTGTTCGTGGAGCGCGTTGAGATGCGCCATCACTTGGAGGGTTTGTGTCCCGATGGATCCGGTGGATCCGAGCAGGAGCACGCGTTTCGTGCTCGGCTGGTTCGGAATTGACCGGTGTTGGGTCACGGTGCGCGTGTCCTGAATGGGTTACTCGATGCCGAGCTTGGCGAGCTCGCTCGCGGAGAGCGTCCTGCGTGAGTTTGAGTAGAGTCCTCGGCGTTTCTTGGGTGCGCTCTTTGATGATTCCGCTTTGGGCTCGTTCTTCGATTCGGACTTTGAACCGGCCTTGACGGACGATTTCTTTGTCGTCTTCTTTGATGTCCTTGGCTTGGATTCGGCCACGGGCTTTGGCTCGGTGATCTGTTCTGTCTCCGGCTTTCTCTTTGGATCGGGGCGACGGCGTGGACGGCGACGCTTGGGCGCTTCGTCCTGTTCGTCGTCCGACGCTTCCTCTGCGGCATTCTCGCTCTGGGGTTCGGAATCGGAGTCATCGTTGGACTCGGTGTTCTCGGCATCTGCGCCGCCCCGTCCGCGTCCGCCCCGTCTGCGTCTGCGGCGACGCTTCTTTTTGGGCTGATCGTCATCGGAGGATGATTGCGACTCTGAGCCGTCTGTTTCGTCTGACGACGAGGTGTCTTCTGCGTTGTCGTCTGACGATTCTGATGCGTCGTGTTCTTCGTTGTTCTCGTTTTCGTTGTTCTCGGCATCGCCCTTGTTTCGGCCGCGTCCGCCTCTTCGTCTGCGGCGTCGTTTCTTTTTGGGCGCGTCGATGGACTCGTTCTCGTCGATATCGCCTTCGACGGGGAGTTCGGCGTTTTCGGCCTGTTCTGCCTTTTTGGCGATCTCCTCTGCGAGTTTCTGCACGGTGGTTTCGTCGACTTCTTCCAGCGGGTCCTTTGCCCATGAGCCGTCGGGCGAGCTTTCGTCTCGCCATTCGACGATGCTGGGCTCGGGGTTCGGGCCCTTGGGGGACTTGAGTTTCTCGATGGCGATGTCGTTGTTGTTTCTGTCGTATGCGTAGAACGCGACGCGGTCGATCGGGAGCGACTCGCTGACGCGCACATCGAGGAGCTTGCCTGAGACGAGCTCGATGCGTGTGAGGCTGGATCGCTTTGTCGAGAGCAGTGAGCTTGCGACGCGCGGGTTTACGACGAGTTCTGCGCGGTAGACCTTGTCGTGCGTGAGCAGTGCGGCGAGGTCTCGTATGGCGGTGGAGGCGACGGAATCCGGCTTCTTGACGAGGCCTCGCCCGTGGCAGACGGGGCAGTCTGCGAAGTGCTGGGATTCCATTGAGCCGCGCATGCGTTGGCGTGTCATCTCGAGGAGGCCGAAGGGTGAGATGGGCGCGGTGGTTGACTTGGCGCGGTCGCGTTTGAGTCTTTCGTGGAATCGTTGCTCGATCTGTTTGCGGTGCGACGCGAAGCGCATGTCGATCATGTCGCACACGACGAGCCCGCCCATGTCGCGGAGGCGGAGTTGGCGACAGATCGCGTCGACGGCTTCCAGGTTTGTCTGATACGCGTTTGTTTCCGCGTCTCGCGCGGCGCGTGAGCGGCCGGAGTTGACATCGATGGCGACCAGAGCTTCGGTCTGGTCGATGACGAGGCGGCCGCCGGATGGGAGCATGACCTCTCTTGCGTGGATCTCGTTGATCTGGGATTCGAGACCGAACGCGTGGAAGATGGGCATGTCGCCCTTGTAGTGCGAGAGCTTTGCGCCCGAGCGGGGTGCGGCGATTTTGATGAAGCGTGCGACGCGTTTGAGTGCTGGTTCGGAATCGATGACGACGCGGTCGACCTCGGAGCTGAGCAGGTCGCGTATGGAGCGGACGAGCAGGTCTGACTCTGTGTAGAGGAGTCTGGGCTTGTTGCCGCCCTTGCGTCGTTTCTCCATGTCCTTCCAGAGGCGTGCGAGGTAGGAGAGGTCGCGTTTGAGCTCGGCCTTTGTGCGGTCGAAGCCGGCGGTGCGGAGGATGAATCCGAATCCTTCCGGGAGCTCGAGCTGTGAGAGGATCTGCTTGGCGGCCTTGCGTTTGTCGTCGTCTTCTTCCTTGCGGGAGACGCCGACTTTGTCCATTCCGGGCATCATGACGAGGAAGCGGCCGGGGATTGAGAGGTAGCTTGTGAGGGTTGGTCCCTTGGTTCCGACGCCCTCTTTGAGGACCTGGACGATGATTTCCTGTCCCTTTTTGAGGCAGTCCTGGATGGGTGGTCTGCTGCGTCGTGGCGTTTTCTTGCCGACGCGTTCAGTTTTCTCATCGCCCTTGGCGAAGTACTGCGGGTGCAGGTCGGAGATGTGGAGGAATCCGTTTTCTTCGGTGCCGAAGTCGACGAACGCGGCCTGGATCGCGGGCTCGATGTTGGCGACGCGTCCGACATAGATGTTGCCGACGCGTGAGACCTTGTCGGTGGGCTCGACCATGAGTTCTTCGAGCTTGCCGTCCTCGATCATGGCGATGCGGCACTCCTCGCCGGGCACATAGTTGACGATCATCTCGGTGCGTGGCGATGGCTCGCTTGAACCCTTGGGTTCGTTTGAGGACGAGCTGGATTTCTTTTTGGACGAGCGGCGGGAGCGCTTCTTGGAGCGTAACGCGGGCTTGTCCTCGTTGTCTGCGTCGTCTTCGGTTTCGGCTTCGTCACCGGAATCTTCAACGGCTTGAACATCGGATTCGCTGTCGGATTCGGTTTGCGAATCGTCGTCCTGATCGGACGCGGATTCTTCGGCGACGGGCTGCGCGGCTTCGTTGTCTTCGTGTGTTTCGCTTATGTCTGATTGTTCTTGGGGCTGCTCGGTGTCGGCGGCTGTTTCAGACTTTGCGGTGGACTTTTTGCGCGTGGACTTTTTGCGCGTGGTCTTTTTTCTGGTGGTTTTCTTTGCTGTCTTCTTGGCGGTCTTCTTCGCCGCAGCTTTCTTTGTTGTCTTCTTGGCGGTCTTTTTGGTAGTCGCCTTTTTCTTTGTGGTCTTCTTCTTTGTTGTCTTTGGTGCGGATTGGGACGGGCTTGTTTCTTCGCTCGTCTCGTTGTTTGTGTTGTTGTTTTCGTCTGTCATGGGAGATCTGACCCTGTGCAAGTCAGCGTGAGTGCGTAGCGGAAGCCTTTGACGCGGAACATACCCTTCGTGCGCTTATGAGCGACGATTGGGCGCGCAGTTTGGGCGCGCTTCGGTTTGGGCGTGTTGCGTTGCGGGGCGTGTGCACGCGGCGCTCGCTGATGGATGTGCAGCGGCTTCCGACGATCCCCTTGCCCCTGCGAGCACCCGCTTGGGTCTCGCGATTCGGGCCCCCCGCGGTGTGCGGGGGAGGATCATTGGCTGCCTTGCCCTTTTAGACGCGTGCGAGAGCACGGATTGGGCGGCTGCGCGTGGTTCTTGGCCGAGGACTCGCACCGGGCTCAGATCGCGACTGTTCGCGCACCTGGGGGCCTGCGATGCGGGTTCATCCGACGGGACGCCCGTCGAACACCTCGGGGACTCGTTTTCTCAACCGATTGAGCACATAACTGCTTGCTTCGGCTTCTGAATCGAAACTGATCGCTTTTTTAACGATCCGTTCGCATTGGGGTACGGTGAGGCTGCGGATGGTCTTTTTGAGCATCGGCAGCGAAGACGCCGTCGCGGAGATGGTACGCACCCCGAGACCCAGCAGCAACGCGGCAAATGCGGGGTCTGCGGCGGATTGCCCGCAGCAGGACACTGGGATGTCCTGTCGGCGTCCTGCCCGGGAGACATCCCTGATGAGCTTGAGCACCGCTGGGTGGATGGGTGTGTACATGGACGCGACCCTCTCATTGGTTCGGTCCACAGCGAGGGTGTACTGGACTAAGTCATTGGTTCCGATGGAAAAAAAGTCGACTTCTCGGGCAAATGCTTGCGCCATGAGGGCTGCGGCGGGGACTTCGACCATCATTCCGACCTCGATATCGGGGTCGTATTCCTGTCCTCGTTCGGCGAGTTCTTCCATTTCTTCGCGGAGGAAGTACTTCCCGGATCGCAGTTCGGCGATGTTTGTGACGAGGGGGAACATGATTTTGACGGGTCCCAGGGCGCTCGCACGGAGGATGGCGCGGAGCTGGGTGCGGAACATCTTCTGGTTTTTGAGTGAGTAGCGGATCGAGCGAAGCCCGAGAAACGGGTTGCGTTCGGGTATCTCTTCCTGTGCCTGGGTGTATTTATCAGCGCCCAGGTCGATGGTGCGGATGGTGAGCGGTTTGCCGTCGAGGAGTTCGATGCATCGTTTGTAGGATTCGAAGTGTTCTTCTTCGGATGGTGCTTTGTCGCGTGTGAGGTAGAGGAACTCGGTGCGATAGAGCCCGACGCCGTGGCCTCCGAACTTTTCAACTTGCTCGATTTCTTCGGCAAACTCGATGTTTCCCATGACATTGATTCGGACGCCGTCGGCGGTGATTGCTGGGAGCTTTGCGAACTCTGAGAGCGAGAGCGATACTTTTCGTGCTTCGATCTGCTCGTGTCGGTATTTTGAGAGTGTTGATTCGTCGGGGTTGAAGATGACGACGCCGCGTTCGCCGTCGACGATGACTTCTTGTCCGTTGCGTGCGGCGAGCATGACGCCTGAAGCGCCGACGACCGCGGGGAGACTGAGTGCTCCTGCGACGATGGCTGTGTGGCTTGTTGGGCCTCCGAGCCCTGTGACGAATGCGGTGACCTTGTCGCGATCGAAGTTTGCGGTTTGCGATGGTGTGAGATCGCGTGCGACGATGACTGTTCCCTCGTCGAGATCTGCGATGCTCTGCTTTGAGCCGTATCCGAGGTCTCTGATGAGTCTGTGGGCGAGGTCGCGTAGATCGTCGACCTTTGACTGGAATGTCGAATCGGGGTGCGAGGCGAACTTTTTGGAGAGTTTCTGGAAGACCGTGGCGATTGCGAACTCCGCGTTGACCTGATCGTCGGCGATTGTATCGCGGATCGGGTTGAGCACGGATGGGTCGTTGAGGACCCCGATGTGGAAGAGGAAGATCTTTGCTGCTTCCTTGCCCATTTCGGCGGCCGCGGACTTGTGGAGCTCGTCGAGCTCCGTTATGGCAGATTTTCTGGCGAACTCGAATCGTTCGATTTCTGATGGGATGTCTGCTTCATCGATTGGTCTTCGCGCGACCCGCAGCGATCGGGCGTCCTCGATGACGAAGACGCGCCCGATGACGATTCCGGGTGAGACCGCGATGCCGGTGATTCGTTGCATGAAGCTTGGATGCCCTCTGGGCTTGGTTTGCCGATTCGGCCTATTTGGCCACAACAACAATGGTAGCACGAACGCTGCGTGTGCACCGGGGGCGGGGTTTGTTGGCTTGTGCGTTGTGGGGCGGGTAGAATGTAGTATCGAGCCGTTCCTCTTGGCGATGCACGATCTGGCGCATCCGAGGGGGATTGGTTGCCTTTCGCATCCGTAATCGTCCGTGCGTACCACTTTCGGTGCGGCTGCGTCACACAGAGCAGATATGTCCTCACAAACGCTCAGCGGTATCCTTGAGTGGCCGAGTCGGTCCGAGGGTCGTGTCCGACAGGTTTCGGACAGTGCCAAGATTGTGGAATCACCCGACGACCCGTTCGTTCCCGTTCATTTCGGGGAGTCACTCCCGCTGCGGGATGGGCTGCGCGTCGAGGTCGAGGTGGTGCATCGCAAGCCGCGTCGGCGGCGGCGGAAGGGCAAAGGCCCGAGCAAGCCCCGCGAGGCTCGTCCGGTTGTTGAGCGGTTCATCGAGATCGAGGGGATGAGCCCGGAGGCGTTCGCGGATCGCAAGACATTTGGGGATCTGACCAGTATTGATCCGCAGCCCTGCATGACGCTTGAGTTTCCTGGGTGTGCGCCCGCGTGTCGTTTGATTGATCTGTTTTGTCCGATTGGTTATGGGCAGCGCGGGCTGATCGTGTCGCCGCCGAAGGCGGGGAAGACGACATTGCTCAAGAACATCACGGAGTCGGTGCTTCGGAATCATCCGGATGTGCATGTGATGGCGTTGTTGATCGATGAGCGTCCGGAAGAGGTGACTGATTTCACGCGGTCGTTCCTTGGGAATCTGGCGCAGCGGAACGGCGAGGCGGAATGGGACAAGCCCTGGAAACAGGATCAGATCGAGATCTACGCGTCGAGCAATGATCACGAGCTTGAGCGGCACATCCAGTTGTCCACGCAGACGCTTGAGAAGGCGAAGATCATGGTCGAGAACGGCGAGCATGTGTTTATCGTGCTCGACTCGCTGACTCGACTTGGGCGTGCGTTTAACCGATCGGGGAAGCACGCGAACTCGGGCCGGACGATGTCCGGCGGGATCGATTCGCGGGCGCTCGAGGTGCCCAAGCAGATCTTCGGCGCGGCACGCAACACGGAAGAGGGCGGGTCGTTGACCATCATCGCGACATGCCTCGTGGATACGGGGAGCCAGGGCGACCAGGTGATCTTCGAGGAGTTCAAGGGCACGGGGAATATGGAGCTGATCCTCGATCGGAAGATCGCGGAGAAACGGTTGTTCCCGGCGATCAACCTCGCTGCGAGTGGGACGCGGAAAGAGGATCTGTTGATCGAAGAGAAGCCGTTGCAAACGATCACGGCGCTGCGTCGTCGGATGATGAACATGCCCCCGCCGCAGCAGGTGGAGCAGCTGCTGGCGGCGTTGCAGCGATTTGAGACGAACGAAGCGCTCGTTGGTGGGTGAGGCCGGCGAGTGGTGAATCTTGAATGAGGTTTGGTCGCGCCTGATTCGATTGAATCTTCAGAGCATGCTTCTGAAGTCTTCGAGTGTGTCGAGGATCTCGACACCGATGTCGGAGCCGGAGGGTGACCCTTTGTGTTCAACAGCCGATGCTGATTTTCCGTCTGGGGGATCGGTCGCACTCTCCTGTGTGGAGTTGCTTGGCTTTATCGTTGGTGCAAATGCAAACGCGAGCGAGCGGGTGAGCATGACACAGAAGACAATAAAGAGCGCGTTGAGGGGAACCACGACCGCGTAGATATGCATCGGGTATTCGTTCGGAACGGTGTATGCGTAGAGCCCGCCGTTGTAGCTGAGCGAGAAATCGAGCGCTTCATGCTTGAGACCATCATCGATGCGCTTCTGAATATCGTCACGGATGGGTTCGGGGCGCATGAACTCGGGAGGTACGACCACGGCCTGCTGGATTTCATCGCCGGTGATCGGGTCGGAGATGTTTGCTTCCCGGACTGTTGCTTGGTAAAGGAACAGGTAGAGCGACAGGGTAAACGCGGAGAGGACGATCCAGAGCATGGCCTTGCGGGTACGCCAGTGCGATTCGATGGCATCCTGTGTCTCGGGTGAAGGGCCAACCCCAAGGGCTGATGGACTCAGTGCGGCTGCGGTGCGTCTGTCCTGTATTCTGAGGGCGCGGAGACGGATGACCGAGATTGTCTGACGATACATAAACATCGAGATGATGACGGTCATGATCAGGGCGCTCTCGGCAAGCTTGCCGGGCATCTGTGGGATCGACCCCCAGACGACCTCAAGGGTCCCCTTGACCAGTAGCACACCCACAGCGATGGCGATGTAGCCGCGTTGGATGAATATCAACCAAAGTCGGCGCAGGGTGCTCCATACCCACTGACCGATCTGGCGAAGGCGCACTCTGAACCGCTTCGCGTCATAGGACGAGACGAGGCTCTGTTCGGAATTGATGGGCTCGTTCATTTGTTAGTATGTGATCTTGAGTGTTTTGTCTTTTTTGGTCACCGTTTTGATAACGGGGTCGGTGAAACCGTCGTCGTGCTCGGCAATGAAGACATATGGCTTGTCAACCATCGGCCTGGCACTTGCGGGCGAGGGCCCGACACGCCATGTGTCCATTTTCTCTTCGTCGTCGAGCATGGCGCGACCGTTCTTTTCCCAGACCGGCATCGGGATCATGTAGACCGTGCCAACTCCGGGGCTGAGTGACACATTGAGATTCGTTGTTGGGGTGCCGTATCCTGGGCTACCGCACCCAATAAGCGTGGTGCATAGTGCCGCGGATGTGAATATGATCAAGCTGATCCGATAGATGCAGAATTTATGTTGCATGCCTTGCCCCTCTGTGATGATTCGATCCGACTGATCGATTGATTGTTCTTGCGTGTGTTACAGGTCGTTGACTGATTTGATGCTGAGCGGCTTGCCATCCCTGTCGGCGGGGTTAACGACATAGATCCCGGGCCCTTGGTCGTGCTTCTTGAGCCAGCTTGTACGCCAATCGAGATAGCGCCGTGCGATAACCGGTGAGAGTGCAAAGCCGAAGGAGTCTGCAATCTCGTCGATACTTTTATCTGTCATGCCGCCGCCATACTCAGGTGCTTCTTCAACGGGTTCTTGTGGGTTGAAGAGGTAGAGCCGCGTCGCGGTATGCGTGTTATCTTTCGATTCCAGTGGTTTGGTTTCCGTCTGATCATTTTCGCCGGAGAAGAACCCTTTGACGCTTCGTACGATGCTCACCCCGCCGCGCACAATATCGCCTTTGCTTGCACCCGTGTCTTCGGATTCTGTGTAGTCCATGGCGTGGAGTACATACGCATGGCCCGAGCCGCCGAAGATGCCGCCGCTGAGCAGACCGACGATAACTGGTTCTCCAGAAGCGAGTGCGCGAACCATGTCATTGACTCTGGTCGATTCTGTGTCGACCACGAAGTACGAGGGCATGGTTGTTTGATACTCCGGTACGAGAGCGAAACAGATCTCTTCAAATGTTGCGGCGTCTGGGTGTTCTTTGAACATTGGGTTTGACGCGAACTTCTCCCACAACTCGGACTGGGTTGGAATATCGTCATGGCCTTGCAGACTCATCACGCTTTGTGTGCACGCCGCCCAGCAGTAATCTGGCTTGCTTTGCTGATGCCAGTTTGTATCGTTGCTCACCAGCTTTGCGTTCCATGAGCCATCTTCGGTGTCAGTCACAATAAGCGTGGATGACGGATCCCCGAAACGGGGGTCGTGGCCGAGGAGGTCATCAGTTCTTGGCTGTCCGACGCACCCTTGTAAAAACACAAGTGCGACGAGCGAACACATAGTCAATCGCGCTATATGACAACAATAATCCGAGCCAATGATCATTTTCATCGATATGTCCCCAAGTGCAAAGCCAGAACGGTTGCACATGGCGAATATACCAAGACCAACTCTCCGTCGTCAAGCTACATGTGTGTTATTCTTGTTTTCATCGCTCGACACACATCTATGCTTATTCTATGAACTACTGGCTAAAACCCGTGTTTGAACTCAAAAATTGGCGATGCACTCCCCATTTCTGAGTTCTCAATATCGCTTTACTGCTGTACACTTTCGGAGGAACCCGAAGCTTTTTCTCTGGAGTATCAACATGATTTGTTCTTCTCGCATGCTCGTTCTTGGTGCTTTGTCCGTCTGCGCTGGCCAGGTGTTGGCGGGTGTTCCGCAGGCGTGGGACATTCAACTGCAGGCACGATCGACGCTGGATTCCGGGATCCCGGGGTACAACCTGCCGTATCCGTCGTCGCTCTCGTCGCAATATGTTTCGATTGATGAGGACGGCGGGGTCGCGGTGCGTGCGATCCTTAGCGGTCAGGAGGGCATCTTCTATGGCAAGAACGGCGTTGGAGGGATCATCGTTACGGGCAATGGTGGCGGGGACCCGTTCTGGGCCCCCACCCTTGATCTTCGGAACGGTCTGATCGGGATCGAGCAGGGCAGTTTCAGTGATGGCGCGTATCTCTACTCGATCGATGGATCGCTCGTGCGGACATTCAACGCGGGGGGGCCCGAGGGCGTGTCCGGGTTCTCCGGCGTGACGATCACGAGCGATGGTGCGTTGTGCTATCGCGGTGATTTCGGGTTCAGTGTCGACAAGGTCGTGATCGATGAGTACATCGACAACACCCGCACGCAGACGCTCGTTACGGATACCAACTCGGGGTACTCGTTCCTGATCTCGCCCGAGATCAACGATGCTCGGCAGGTGCTGATGAAGACCTTCCCCACCTCCGGTGCGGCGCAGCGGATCGTGCGCTTTGAGACGGACGGTTCCGCGACAACCGTTGCGGAGACCGGCACAGAGTTCAACTCGTTCGTGAACTCCACGGCGATCGCGCAGGACGGGGGCGCGGCGTTCAGTGCCCGTCGTTCGAGCGATTCGGTGTGGCAGGTGACGCATTGGGATGGTTCTTCGTTTGTTGCGATCGCTGATGGGAACAACGCGGATATCGACAACGGCTCTCTTGCGAACTTCCCGCCCGTGGTAAACGACGCGGGCATGACTGCGTTCCGGGCAACGGATATCGCGCATGATTCGACCGCTCTTTGGGTTGGTGATGGCACCGATCTCGTGAAGCTGATTGAGTATGACCAGTTGATCGAGACCGATCTGGGGCCGATTGCGTTGGGCTTCGACTTTGGGGGCGATACGGGCCGCCAGGTGATGAACGGCGTGGTTGATATCAACAATGCCGGGCAGGTTGCCTTTGCGGCTTTCCTGCGAAACGGGACGATCGGGGTCTTTGTCGCGACCCCCGCGTCGTCGTGCCTCGCGGATTTGAACGGCGATGGGTTGCTCGACTTCTTTGATGTCAGCGCGTTCCTCAACGCGTATAACGCGATGGATCCGATCGCGGATTTCACGGGTGATGGGAACTTCGATTTCTTCGATGTGTCTGGCTTCCTGAATGCTTTTAACGCTGGTTGTCCCTAAAAAGAGGACCTGTGCGGAGAAATTCAGGGTCCGATACCCCAGATCCATGAAATCGGGGTTGTGGTATGTGTCATGGCGTGTATATTAAGGTATAGCCCCCGGAGTGTGCGCCCGGGGTGGTTTCGATGCCTCACTACCCCGTTTCTCACCAGGATCGATGTACATATGCACCTGAAGAAGATGACACCATATCGCTGGTATCGCCGCGCCTCCTTTGTGATCTGTTGTGCTGGTCTTTCTGTGCTTGCGCCGGCGGCGCATGCGCAAGGCAACAACGATGGTCGGACCTTTCCGATGATGAGCACGCCGTTCTCGCCGCCTGAGAATCCACCGATGGCGGAGCGTCAGATTCTCGGCAAGATCCTGTTCTGGGATGAGCAGCTCTCAAGCGACAACACGATGTCGTGTGGAACATGCCACATTCCCTCGCACGGCGGGAATGACCCTCGACAGGGTGTGAACCCGGCGTTTGATGGTGTGTTTATGACGGAGGACGATGTCGCTGGTTCGCCCGGTCTGATTCTTCAGGACGAGAGCGGTGAGTATCTCCGCAGTGTGCTCTTTGAGCTGCAGCCCCAGGCCACCCCGCGGCGATCGATGCCGAACTTCATGGGGCCGATGACGAACAACCTCTTCTGGGATGGTCGCGCGCAGGTGATCTTTGGGAGCACGCCGGAGGAGAACGAGTTCTTCACTGATCCGGTTACGGGCGAGGTTCTGTCAGTGACTGGCGTAGCGGCGACGGAGATTCAGTCGCTGCACCCGTTGATGAATGACATCGAGATGGCGACCCAGAATCGGGATTGGGTGGAGCTGCTGAACAAGGTTGAGCAGATGAAGCCGCTGGCGCTTGCGAGCGATATCCCTCAGGATATGCTCGACGCGATCGCGCAGTACCCGAGCTACCCGGAGTTGTTTGAGCAGGCGTTTGGCACCCCGGAGGTGACTGCGGGTCGGATTGCGTTTGCTCTTGCGAACTATCAGCGCACGCTCGTTCCCAACGAGACGCCTTGGGACAAGTGGAATGAGGGTGATGACAACGCGATGACCCCCGACCAGCTCGCGGGCTGGGAGATCTATAACGATGCGGTGAACGGGTGTGTGAACTGCCATGTTCCCCCGAACTTCACGACCTTCGATTTCACGGTGAACGGAGTGCGTCCGCCCTTCGAGGATTTGGGGCGTGCGGGAGTCTCGGGATCGAACCCTGAGCGTGGCATGTTCAAGATGGCGACGATTCGCAACTCTGGGCTTCGTGACCGGTTCATGCACACGGGCGGGCTTGCGACGCTCGATGAGGTGTTCGATTTCTACGGGCACCGCAATGGTCTTGCGCCGCATCCGGACAACCGCGACTTCCGTCTGAATGCACCGATCCTGTTCACACCCAGTGCTGAGGAGCTCGTGAAGGAGTTCATCAACGGAGCGCTGACTGATCCGCGTCTTGCGAATGAGGAGTATCCGTTCGATCGTCCGAAGCTTCACTCGGAGCTTGCTGAGACCAACCCGATGATCATGCAGGGTGGTCTGGCAGGGACTGGCGGGTTCTCGCCGAAGATCATCGCGGTCACGCCTCCGAATATCGGGAACGATGAGTTCAAGGTCGGGGTGGACTATGCGCTTGGGGGTGCTCAGGCGTGGGTCTCGATCTCAGAGTCACCGCCTACGAACGGGATCGTTGCCCCGGACATGCTGCTGGGCCCGATCACGCTCAACGGGATGAGCGCGGGAGACGGGTATGGAACGATGTTCTATCCGCTCATGGACCCGTCGCTCGATGGGGTGGCGATGTACATGCAATGGATGATCGCGGACCCGAACGCTCCTGATGGCTTTGCCCGCTCTGATATCGCGGAGGTAACTCCGTTCTGCTCGATGATCGCGTCGTGCGCACCCGTGTGTGTTGCGGACTTCGACGAGAACGGGTCGCTGGACTTCTTTGATGTCTCGATCTTCATCGGTGCGTACAACCAGGACGATCCGATCGCGGATCTTGACGGCAACGGCGTGTTTGACTTCTTTGATGTGAGTGCGTTTATCAACGCGTTTGCGAAGGGATGCCCCTGATCATTGGGTCGGCGTCGGTTTTCTCTTACCGGACGAGACAAGCTCCCGAAGTCGGGGGCTTTTTTCTTCGGTATTTGGGGTTTGCGTGGTACACTCGGTTTCGGAGCCGGGACGATGAAGTGTTTTCTTGTGCGCTCGTCGAAGGAGTGAGTATGTTTCAGGTTAAAAACGCGGGTCTGATCACGATGATGGGGTTGGCGCTCGCGTCGGCCGGTTCTTTTGCTTTCGCGGATGAGATGGTTGTGCAAAACGACACGCTCACGAACGGGAGCACGGCTGCGATCTGTCCCTGCTTTACGGGTGGCGAAGAGGCCGCGGTCTGGTTGACCTCGCCTTGTGACGGGACGATTGTGGGCATCCAGATTTTCTGGCGTTCGTTGCTCGGCGGGCAGAACCCCTCGCTTGAGGACGAGATCATTATCTATGAGGGCGGGACCTTCCCGAACCCTGGTCCTGTGAAGGATGCCTTTCTTGGGCCGGCGCTGCAGGACGGCGGGCTCAACGAGTTTCGGTATGAGGATGAGAACCAGACTGTTCCGATCTCGATCCCTGTGAGCGCGGGTGAAGAGTTTGTCGTCTCGCTGAAGTTCTTCAACACGAACAACACGGACCCGTCGCTGCCGAGCATCGTTTCAGATGCGAATGGTTGCCAGCCGGGTAAGAACGCGGTGAAGGTCAATGGTGCTTTCTGGGCGGACGCGTGTTCGCTTGGCGTGTCTGGTGACTGGGTCATCCGTGCGATCGTTGATTGCGGCGGCGAGCCGGTGGGCGCAGCATGCCTTCCCGATGGTTCGTGCATGAACGGGCTGACAGAGTCTGAGGCGGTAGCGATGGGCGGATCATGGAACGGTGCCGGCTCGGATTGCGCGGATGTGCAGTGTCTGGGCGCGTGCTATGTTCCGGCGACGGATCAGTGCCTGCAGTTTGACTCAGCGACCTGTGATCTCGTTGGCGGGATCTGGGCCGGTCCGGGCACGACGGATTGCGTGAACCCGTGTCTTGCGGATCTCAACGGCGACGGGAACCTGAACTTTTTCGATGTCTCGGCGTTCCTGACCGCGTATCAACAGATGAACCCGCTGGCGGACTTCAATGGAGACGGTGAGTACAACTTCTTTGATGTCAGCGAGTTCCTGACTGCGTACAACGAGGGCTGCCCCTGAGCGAAGCACATGGGCGTCTGTTTGGCCAATATTCGGTCTTCGGATCATATTCGCGTGAATTCAGGGGTGCTTGCCCCATCTGGGGCAACCCTCCACGCCGAGTCGCCGAATACCATCACACGGGCATTCGCCCATTGAAACGAGACTTTTTGAACCTCGGAGATCGAGCGGGGCCTCTTCCCGCTTGTGATTGGAACTTAGGGAGAGCATGAACATGAAGCGCGCAATGTGTGGGTGTCTGCTGATCGCCGCTGCCGGATCCTCGGCGTCGGCCCAGCTGACTACGGAACTCTTTATCTCGGGCATTGATCGCCCGGTCTTCATGACCCACGCCGGCGACGGCTCGGGTCGTACTTTTATCATCGAGCAGGAGGGCGCGATCCGCATCGTTGATGCCGCTGGCAATCTGCTGCCCACCCCGTTCCTGGACATCGACGGCACGGTCGTCGGCGGTGACTCGGGCGGCAACGAGCAGGGGCTCCTTGGTCTCGCGTTCCACCCGGACTATGCGAACAACGGCCGCTTCTTTGTGAACTACACCGGGTCTGGTGGGGACACCCGCGTTGCGGAGTATCAGGTCTCTGCTGGCAATCCAGATGTTGCGGATGCCTCGTCCGGCGATGTGATCATGTTCATCGATCAGCCCTTCTCCAACCACAACGGCGGGTGGATTGACTTTGGTCCCGACGGCTACCTCTACATCGGGATGGGTGACGGCGGTTCGGCGAACGACCCCGGCAACCGAGCGGGCAATCTGTTGCAGCCCCTGGGCAAGCTTCACCGCATCGATGTCGATGGTACCGATGCGTTCCCCGCGGACCCGAACCAGGATTACGCGATCCCTGCGGACAACCCGTTCGTCGGCGACGCGAGCGCGATCCCTTCGATCTGGGCGTATGGGCTCCGCAACCCTTGGCGTACGAGCTTTGATACCGAGACCGGCGATCTCTGGATCGCGGATGTTGGTCAGAATGTTCGCGAGGAAGTGAACTTCCAGTCGGTCGATTCGACCGGCGGCGAGCACTACGGGTGGCGTTGCCGCGAGGGATTCCGCTCGACGGGTCTTTCGTGTGGTTCGACATCCGGGTTCACTGAGCCCGTGCACGATTACTCGCACGGCGCGAACGGCTGTTCGATCACGGGCGGGTACGCGTACCGTGGTTGTGAGCTTGGTGACGAGTATGCCGGTTTGTACTTCTTCTCCGACTACTGCTCGGGCCGCATCTGGACACTCGATAAGGACGACGGGTTTGCGAACACCCTCGAGTTCCTGTCCGGGTTCAATGTCAGCTCGTTCGGGCAGATGGAGAACGGTGAGTTGCTTGTCGCGGATCTGTTCGCTGGCCGCGTGTACAAGATCACCAACCCGAGCAACCCCGATTCTGACGGCGACGGTGTCCCTGATTCGTGTGACGAAGCGTGCTTGCCCGACCTGAACGGAGACGGCGCACTGGATTTTTTCGATGTCAGCGCATTCCTGAATGCGTATAACGCGATGGATCCGATCGCTGACTTCACCGGTGACGGCATGTTCAACTTCTTCGATGTGAGCGCGTTCCTCAACGCGTTCAACGCGGGCTGCCCGTAAGTCCATGGTGTGAACCAGACACATACCCCCGCCCGGCTGAAACATGCCGGGCAGGGTCTTTCACTACAGGAGGGGGAGTCAATCATGAAGAACAGAGCTGCTTCGATCGTCTTGCTGGGCGCCATGGGTACTATGGCGGTCAGCGCACCGATCGATATGACGATCGACCCTGTACTGTCAACGATCGATCTCGATATGACCGTTGATGTCAGCGTCGCGAGTGATACAGACACGGAGAGCAGCCCGCTTTCGGGAAGCTTGCGTGTCGAGTTCGACGATGCGGGGAACCCCACCGAGATCAGCCTGCACGATCTGAATGTGGTCATCGATGAAACGCTGAGCTTTAACTGGGCGTTTGGTTTCTTCGGCAGTGCTGATGCCGATCTTCTTGCCGGCGAGGTTACCTGGGGTTCAACGGATGCGTTCGTTGGTCCGGTGCCGATCGACGAAGGAGATTTCGTGTTGCCGGATGTCCCCGTTGCGCTGCAAGGCACGCTCAATGTGTTCTACGACATCTTTCTGGTGGGCACAGGGAGCGAGAGTATCAATCTTGCAGACCAGGGCGATTTCCTCACGCAGATCGATGGTTCGGTTTCGGTTTCTGGCGACACGATTACGCTCACGAGCGTGATCCCACTCAACGCGACCACGCCTTTGATGGACAGCTCGGGAGCGACACTGGGAACGCTCACGGTCTCGGGCAGTGCGAATATCGTCGCGACCGCTCCGGTCCCCGGCTGCCCCGCTGATCTCAATGGCGACGGCGTGCTGGACTTCTTTGATGTGAGCGCTTTCCTGAGCGCGTACAGCTCGATGGACCCGTTGGCGGACTTCGACGGCAATGGTGTATTCGATTTCTTTGATGTTTCGGCGTTCCTCAGCGCGTTCAGCGCAGGGTGCCCATGAGCCAGAGCATTTTCTGTTTGATCCTTTGAGAGTGAGAGAGAATATGAGTTGTAGACTGAAGAATCGCTCCACGGTTTTCGCGCTATCGATTGTGACCGGCCTGGCCGGCGCGCAGGACCTGGAGTTTTCGATCGATACGAAGACGAGCAACGCCTCGATCAACGCGACGACGGATGTTGACGCGTCCGGGTTCCTGATCGGTGATTACGACGCGGACACAAATCCTGACGGCACGCAGACTCGCCCGGGGCTCTTTGGGGGGTCGGGCAACCAGCCCATCGACACGCTCACCGTGCTCGGGTCTTCCACGACACTCGATGCGATGCCGGCGGGCGGCATGCACATCGCCCTTGATACGCTCAATGGTGTCGGGGAAATCGAAGGGTTCGCGGTCGATCTGCTCAATGGCGACGCTGCCTCAACCGACCTCTCTGTGACGATCGGGTTTGATACCTTCAGGACATTCGATCCGAGCTTCCTCTATCTCGGCGGGATCCCCATCACCATACCACTGGGCGAGGTTGGCAGCATCTCGGATGCGACGCTCACGCAGTCGGGTGTTGCGCTGATCACGCTCGCGCCCGCCGACCTGCCCGAGGCATTCGAGGTTACCGGCGTGATCCCCGCGACGCTGAGCATGACGGTCGCGTTCGGTCTCCCCGGTGGTGAGCCTACGGCGTTCCCGATCGAGGACCTGCCCGTGCTTGTGCCGATCGCGGGGCAGCTCGAAGTCTTCGGCAATGGGAACGCGTCGCTGACACTCAGCGCGACGCCCGATCCGATCACGAATGAGATTCCGATCGAGGGTCTCGATCTGCCCGAGATCCCGTTTGAGTTGCCGACGCTCGGCGAGGAGACCGCTGGGGTGCTGTTCACGCTGTCGCCGCAGTCGATCGCGTTCGATGCGAGCATCGCGCTGACGATCAATGCGCTCGGGTCGCCCCCGGCCTGCCCGGCGGACCTGACTGGCGACGGGGTGCTGAACTTCTTCGATGTCAGCGCGTTCCTGAACGCGTACAACGCGATAGATCCTGCGGCCGACTTCGACGGCAACGGGGTATTCAACTTCTTTGATGTCTCGGGGTTCCTCAACGCGTTTAACGCCGGGTGTCCGTGATTCGGCTTTGATCTCGCGCTGCGATCTGCTACATTCTTTGGCATCACGCTCCTGTGCGTGGTGCTTTTTCTATGCATGCTCGGAGGGGTTCTATGCGTTTTTCTGTCTCGGCCGCGCTTCTCGCGTCTGTTGTTGCGTCGTCTGCGTCTGCGCAGTTGTATGAGTGGGTGTCGCCGGTTGATGGTGACTGGCACACCGCGTCCAACTGGTCGCTCGGGTTCGTTCCGGATAACGCGTCTTCGGATGTGCTTCTCGATTTCACCAACCCGTACACCGTTACGGCGAGCGCCCCCGTGCTGGTCGACGACATCACAATCCTGAACCCGGTCGCCACCTTGCTGATCAATGGCGCGGAGTTTGACCTCGCGGGTGATCTCTCGAACTACGGTACGCTCCGGCTGGAATCAGGTACGCTTGATATGATTTTCGACAGACGATTCGACGGGAACGGGCGGGTTGAGCTTGGAGCTACAGCCATGCCGTCGTTTGCGACCATCGATGCGCTGGGTGCCTCCCTTACCAACGGTCCGGGGCACACCATCGCTGGATCGGGCCGGATCCAGGGAACATTCCACAACGATGGGATCGTGGTCGCGGACGACATAGGCGGGCCCGGGCTTGAGCTCGATCACACTGTCACGCAGGGCCCGGGCGGACAAATCGGTGCCAACGGCGGACACCTGTTGCTTCAGAGTGGAGTGTCGATTACGGGTGGTGAGTTGTTCACGACCAACGGCGGGGTGATCCGTGTGGAGGGGCCGTACAACCTCAACGGGATTGAGGCGACGATCGACAATGTGCAGATCTCTGGCCGCATCGATGTGCTGGATTCCTACAACCGGTTGCTTGTGGACGGCTCGATCCAGAACAACGGGGAGATCGTGATCAACAGCGAGCTAGACGCCAACGAGGCGGAGCTCCGGGTGGTCTCGGACGCATCGATCCTGGGTAACGGCGAGATTGTGATGCATTCCAACACGACATTCGCGTCCTACCTGACAACTGAGGCCGGGGCCACTTGTACCATCGGGGTCAACATGACTGTCCGAGGCACGGGCATCATTGACGGAAAACAGAGCGTTGGAGTTGGCGGCATTGTCAACAACGGCGCGATCATCGCGGACGATCCGAACTACCTGCTCCTGTTAACCGGTGATCACACCGGGTCAGGTCTTTACGGTGCTACTAGCGGTTCGGCGCTCGGGCTGGGCGAGTTTGCTGACATGGTTGATTGTCATTTCAATACACTCGGCGACGGCTACATCGCGGTTGTCGATGTTGCTGATCTCTTTGGCGGGATCAACGATGGTCTCTTCGTTATCAGATCATCGGGATCGCTGGGCATTTTTGATACATTCACGAATAACGGATCGATCATCACGGATACGAACACGACATTGCATGAGGATCTGTTCTTGGGAGATGGCATAACCATCCTCGGCGATGGCGAGTTTGTCGTTGATATCTCCTTTGGGGGGTTCAATGGATCGAACTCTTCATATGTGACTTTCGGCCCCGATCAACGCATCGAAGGCCGAGCCCACTTCGACGGGTTGTTTATCGTCGAGGGCGTATTCGCTCCTCGTGGTGACTTCGACATTCTCGACGAGATGACGCTGGCTTCGACGACACGCGTCAGCATGCTCGTGGGTCACGACTCCGTGTTTGACGACAGTGAGATCTATGTCGATGTCGACGCCGTGCTCAACCTGGCGGGTGAGCTCGGTGTGGAGTTTGTCGAAACCTACACGCCGAGCGCGGGCGATTCATTCCGGCTGATCACGGGTCTCACTGGCACGGAGATCATCGGCGCGTTCGATACCATTACACTCCCACCCCCGCCGCAAGGGTTGCTGTATGAGATCAACGAGGAAACATTCGGCATCTATCTCGATATCGTCGAGGACACCAGCGTGTGCCCCGCGGACCTGACGGGCGACGGGAACCTGGACTTCTTTGATGTGAGCGCATTCCTCGGGGCGTACTCGGCGATGGACCCTGCGGCGGACTTCGATGGGAATGGGGCATTCGATTTCTTCGATGTCTCGGCGTTCCTTGGCGCGTTCAGCGCCGGGTGCCCGTAGTTGCAATATCGGAAATACTGATAAAATCTAATAAATCGACCGAGACCCCCCATCGATTAGGGGTTTTTTTGCATGAAATGCGCTTCGGCATGATAATCTTGTATGCGGACACCATTGGGGCGTGTCCGAAATGACATCGGAGAGAGATCATGCGTACATGCACCTTGATTGGTATCGCTGGGATTCTTGCGCTCTGTGGGACCACTGCTTCGTCGCAGGATATTGATTGGCTCAACCCCGCGGACGGCGAATGGAACAACCCCATCAACTGGGAGAATGGGAATGTGCCTGACACCGCGCTTGAGACGGCGATTATTGGATGGGGTTCACCTTACAAAGTAACGGTTGCGGATGCCAATGCCACGGTGGGCGGTTTGGTGATATCCAATCCGTTTGCCACGCTCGAGGTCTCAAACGAGCTCGGCCATCGCTACATGTACATGAACGGCGGTGTGATCAATGATGGATTGATCCGCTTGATCGACAATGGCACGAGCGGCAACGCGTATTTCTGGACGCAGTCGGACACCACGATCGGGGGAACGGGGGTCTTCGAACTGTTCGTCGAAGAGGGAAGCAGTCTGAGTGATGTGCAGCTCTACCCGGGCAGCGCCACCACGCTGACCATCGGTGCGGGCCAGACCGTGCGCGGCACCGGCCAGATCGGCGGGCAGGGCATGATTGTGAACAACGGTACCATCGACCCGGGCAGCGACACAAGCACCTTGCAGCTCACGGGCGCGCACGCGATGGGTTCGGGTGTGTACTCGTCGTCCGCGGGCATCCTTGATCTGTATAACGCCACCTTGACCGGCGTGAGCTTCGATAGCTCCGGGGCGGGGCGGGTGGGCGCGTTCGAGGGCAACCCGACGCTGAATGATGTTACGATTCTCGGGACGCTCGATATCTCGAACGAGATCAGCCAGCGCATCGCGTATGTCAACAATTTCATATCCAACAACGGCTCGATCAGGATCATCGACAATGGATCAAGCAGCAATGCGTATCTCTGGTCGCAATCGGACACGACGATAGGGGGAACGGGAGCCGTTGAGCTGTTCGTGGAAGATGGGAGCAATCTCAACGATGCGCAGCTCTATCCGGGCAGCGCCACCACGCTGACCATCGGTGCGGGCCAGACCGTGCGCGGCACCGGCCAGATCGGCGGGCAGGGCACCATCGTGAACAACGGCACAATCGATCCGGACAGCGACACGAGCACCCTGCAGCTTACTGGCTTGCACGCGATGGGAACGGGTGTGTACGCAGCGTCCGCGGGAACGCTTGATCTGTATAACGCCAACATGACCGGCGTGACCTTCGGCAGCTCCGGCTCCGGGCGTGCGGGCGCGTTCGAGGGCAACCCGACGCTCACCGATGCCACAAACATCGGAACACTTGAGGTCTCCAATGAGAACAGCCAGCGCATCATGTATATCAACAACACCCTGACCAATGATGGACTGGTCCGTCTCATCGACAGTGACTCAAGCAGCGATGCGTATCTCTGGTCGCAGTCGGACACCACGATCGGGGGAACGGGGGTTATTGAGCTCTTCGTAGAAGACGGCAGCAACCTCAACGATGCGCAGCTCTATCCGGGCAGCGCCACCACGCTGACCATCGGCGCGGGCCAGACCGTGCGCGGGACCGGCCAGATCGGCGGGCCGGGCACGATCGTCAACAACGGGACCATCGATCCGGGCAGCGACACGAGCCTGTTGCGGCTCACGGGCAGCCATGCGGATGGGCTGGGGATGTACACAGCGAGCGCCGGCACGCTGGATCTCTACAACGCGATGATCAACGGCGTGACCTTCGGCAGGTCCGGCACCGGACGGGTGGGCGCGTTCGAGGGCAACCCGACGCTCACCGATGTCACAAACATCGGGACGCTTGAGATCTCCAACGAGAACAGCCAGCGGATCATGTATGTCAATAGCACCCTGACCAACGATGGGCTGATCAGGATTGTCGATCAGGACTCAGGCAGCAACGCGCACCTCTGGACGCAGTCGGACACGACGATTTCTGGGACGGGCGTCATTGAACTCTTCGTTGAGGACGGCAGCAGCCTCAACGATGCGCAGCTCTACCCGGGCAGCGCGACCACGCTCACGATCGGCGCGGATCAGACCGTCCGCGGCAGCGGCCAGATCGGCGGGCAGGGCACCATTGTCAATCACGGGACGATCGAGCCCGGCGGGTCACAGCGTGCGTTTTCGGTGATATCGCCCGTTGTATGCGGCCCGACTTCAGGCATGGTGTTCAACATCGGCGGAACCAACCCCGGCGAGCATGATGTGATCTCATTGACCAGCACGATCACAATCGACGGCGCCGTCACGGTTGAGTTTGATGATGGGTACGCCCCGGCCTTCGGCGACCGCTGGACCCTGATCGATGGCGGCACCCAATCCGGCGAGTTCGAAAGTCTGGTGATCCTCGATCCTCCAGTCGGGCAGGTCTTCCGTGTGTTTACGAACCCCCATGAGACCTATCTGATTCTCACATGCGATGCGGACCTGAGCGGTGATGGTGGGATCGACTTCTTTGATGTCTCGACCTTCCTGAGCTACTTCAGTGCTCAGGATGTCCGTGGCGACCTCAACGGCGACGGGGTGTTCAACTTCTTTGATGTCTCCACATTCCTGCAGATCTATGGGCAGGGCTGCGATCTATGACCAGCCCTGAGCCCGATAACAACGGTCCGGTTCAGCATTCTTGACATGAAAAGCCCCCACACGATGGGGGTTTTTACGCCTATTACCGGGTCGATGTGATATCCTAGAAGGCCCGGCGCCGAGGGGGTGCCGACTGATCATTCTGAGAGGGACAACATGCACACACGACGCACGCTCGTTATCGCTTCGCTTCTTGCTGTCTGCGGCTCGACCGCCGGGGCGCAGGTGACTTCATGGCTCAGCCCGGTTGATGGGAACTGGAATGAGGACCTGAAGTGGGATACGGGGATGTCGCCCAACTCGTCGGTGATGGAGGTTGTACTCGGGCTGTCGGGCGCGTACACCGTGTTTACGACGAGCAACTGGAGCATCAACGATCTGACGATCAGCAACGCGGACGCGACCCTCTCCATCGCGGGAACCCAGCACACGCTGATGGGTGATCTGATGAACGATGGCACCGTCTTGGTGAATACGGACGCAACGATTTTCAACAAGTCACTCTACTTTGATGCCGACTCGGTGATCTCTGGCAGCGGCTCGATCGTGCTCAATGGCCTTGGCGGGCCAGATGATGCAAATGTCTGGGTTGATGGCGACAATGTGGTCACGCAGGCGCTCGGTCACAGCATCCGGGGCGCTGGGCGTTTGCTGGGTGCGATGAATAACAACGGCCTGATCGTTGCGGACGAGCCGGCGGGGAATGGGCTTCAGCTGGAGGGGCTGCTCGACCAGACCGGCGGCGGCATGGCTGGCGCGGAGAACGGCGCGCAGCTGCTGCTGGGCAACGGCGGGACGACAATCGGTGGCGAGCTCTTCACGAACACCGGCGGTGAGATTTTCGTCAATCAGAACAACCACCACCTCGACGGGGTGAACCTGACGGGCGATCTAGTTATTCCGGGCGGCGGGCGGACGCTGATCATCGACAGCACCTTCCAGAACAACGGCACGATTTCGATCAACCCCGACCTCAATGTGTTCAACGGGGTACTGCAATTCGATACCGATGCCACAATCCAGGGCAACGGAACGATCAGCCTTTTCTCGGCTGGCGACTTCGGTGATGCCAGGCTGCTCACCAACGGGGTTGTGACGATGACCATCGGCACCAACCAGACGGTCGAGGGCAGCGGCATGCTCGACGCATCCACCATGGGCACCATCATCAACCGCGGCACCGTCAACGCGAACGATCCGGCCCAGGCGCTGGGGCTCGACGGGACACATATCGGCGATGGCGGCATCTACCGTGCCGACGGCGGCGAACTGAACCTGAGGAACGGCTCGAGCGTGAGCAACGCGGTCTTCGACAGCTCCGCGGGCGGACGCCTCGAGCTGGACATCGGCGGAGCCGCTAGCGTTGCGGATTCGACGAACCTGGGCGACATCATCATCCGTGGGAGCGGCGGGCGGCTCGACATCGAGGGCACGATCGTGAACGATGGTGTGATCTCGATGAACCCGGAAGGCACGGTCTTCAACGCGAACATGCGGAGCCTCCTTGGCACCACAATCGACGGCTCGGGCAGCATCGTGATGAAGCAGGTCGGCAGCACGGGCGATGCGCGGATCTACACGGAGAATGGCGCGATCCTGACGATCGGCGCCAATCAGACGGTGCGTGGAAGCGGGCAGATCGAGACGATCGGTGACCCGATGGGCAGCATCGTGAATCTCGGAATCATCAACGGCGACGATGCAGCGTTCGATATGACGCCCGCGCGTGAGCTTGAGCTGCGTGGCCATCACGACGGCATGGGCGTGGGCGTGTACCGCTCCGACGACGGGATCCTGCAGCTTGGCAATACGCTCGAGCTTAGCAACGGCACCTTCGACAGCTCCGGCGCTGGGTTCGTCGGTGTGGTCAACGGCGGGACCGCGACGCTGAGCAACACGACCAATCTGGGCGACATGCGTATCCTCGGCAGCGGCGGCAAGATCGTCCTGATGGATGATTTCACCAATGAGGGCACCCTGACGATCAACAGCAACAGCAATGTCTTCAACGCGTTGCTGGAGTTCGGGGCGAACGCCGTGCTCGATGGGGCGGGCACGATCCGCATGATCACGGCGGGGAACCTTGACGATGCGCAGCTCGACGCTGTCGATGGCGTTGACGGGACCATCTGGTTCGATCAGACGGTTGCGGGCAGCGGCACGATCGAGGGGCGCGGGACGGATGGTCGGATCATCAACATCGGGCTGATCCTCGCGGATGATCCGACGATGAGTCTTCAACTCAAGGGCAACCATATCGGTACACCGATGGCGGGAGCCGGTACCTATCGTGCCGCGGACGGGTGTGTACTCTCGATCGGCAGCGGCACATTCCTGGTTGGCGGCATTCTTGAGTCCGACGGGACGGGCGAGGTGGCCGCGACCAATGGCAACTCGGACCTTGTGAACGGCGTCAACAACGGCACGCTGGGCGTGTGGGGCAGCGGCGTGACGCTGCGGCTCACCGATTCGTTTATCAACGACGGCACGATCCACATCAACTCGACCGCGAATATCTTTAACGCGAGCCTGCGGCTCATGACGGACGGCTTGGAGATCTCCGGGACCGGCGAGATCGTGTTGACGACCGCGGGCAACTCGGATGATGCGCAGCTTGAGACCGACGGCAGTGACATCGTTGCCACGCTGGGCGAGAACCAGACCCTGATGGGGGATGGGCAGATCAACGGCTCGTTCGAGATCCTGGGCACGATTGACCCGGGTGGGCTCAGCCGGGTATTCACAACGGACGACATCACGCTCGCGGACAGCTCGCACATGATCTTTGATCTCGGCGGCGACGCTGCACCGAACTTCGATCGGTACAGTGTGCGTGGCGGGCACACGATCGCGCTCGACGGGACGGCGACGATCAACCTTGAAACAGGCTACGCGCCGAGCTTTGGGGACACATGGGATGTGATCGACGGGTTGACGACGGGCACATTCGACGAGGTCATCACCGGCATCGCGCCTCCCGGGCAGGTCTACCGCGTGATCTACGAGAACGATCGCGTGTATGTCATCCTGACATGTGACGCGGACCTCTCGGGCGACGGCGTGATCGACTTCTTCGATGTGTCCGAGTTCCTCAGCTACTTCTCGGCGCAGGATGTTCGGGGCGATCTGAACAACGATGGGGTGTTCAACTTCTTCGATGTGTCGGTCTTCCTGCAGCTTTACAGCCAGGGCTGCAACCCCTGATCTGAAACGGTTCTGATCATCATGACCCCGCCCGATCGGGCGGGGTTTTTCGTGCGCGAACGGTTCCCCACTCTTTAGTGGGGACGGATCAGTCGGAACCGGGGTTACAACTGTGTTATCGAAGCACGAGAATACTGGCTTATCTGCACCCGCATGATCTCAGAGAGGAACAAACAATGAGCAACAAACGAACCACGATCACTACACTCACCATGCTCGGTATGTGCGCCGGCTTTACGACGGGAGCGGAGCGCGATGTCCAGTTCACGATCATCATCCCGGAATCGCGCCAGATTGTGATCGACAACACGGGGTCTGATCCCATCGATCTGAGCGGTTGGCGTTTCTGCACGCACAACACGAGCGTCGTTCGACGATACACGAGCCCGGATGGGTTTGATGGGATCACGATCGATCCCAACGCGAACCTTGTTCTGCACCTGAACAACGATGCGCCTGCGGAGCTTGATAACCATATCAATGTCGCGGATCTGGGCGGGTCGTTTGCGGATTTCGAGTTCGACGCGTTCGCGATGGGGTTGTACTTCCCGGGAACGGGTGGCAATGTGAGTTTCGGTAACGGGGACACCATCGCGGATCATGTGCAGTGGTCGTTGTTCGGGCTCAACAACTTCACGGCCGACGATCGCACGGACGAGGCGGTCGCGGGTGGTGTGTGGACAGCGGTGGATGATTGGATCGCGGTCCGCCCGGACACGGTGCTGATCGAACTGAACGACCCGACCTTCGCGGAGCTGCACGGGCCGATGGATTACCGCGTGTTCAACGCGTGCCCGGCGGACCTCAATGGCGATGGTGTGCTGAACTTCTTTGATGTCTCGGCATTCCTCAGCGCGTTCAGTGCGATGGACCCGGCCGCGGATTTTTCGGGGGATGGGATGTTTACCTTCTTTGATGTGTCGCAGTTCCTGTCGGCATTCAACGCGGGGTGCCCCTGAGACTCGTTCTCAGTTGTCGCTGGATATTGATACATGAGCATCTGAACCCCGCCCGATAGTGCTGCGACTGCGCAGGACTTCTCGGGCGGGGTTCAATTTGGTGGAGATTCTCCGCTTTTGCGGAGATTCTCTTGCAAGAAAGCCGACGATCGACAAGAATCTATGTTCGAGGGACCACTTAATGGTCCTATACCCCAATAGTCGACTTCTGTTCGGTGGAGAGTCTGGCATGAACAACCCGAGTCGTTTCGAATCGCTGCGCCGCAAGGGCACATTGGTATGCGGTATGTCTGTCGGTGCCGTGTTGGTAACCTATGCCCTCGCAGGTGGACCCGGCGGGAGTTTGCCCGTTCAAACCACGCTCAATGATTTCGCACTCCCGGGCACGCAGCCCGGAGGGCTCCATCCTGAGCACCCCATGGTGGGTGCGGATTCGTGCGCGAGCTGTCACGGGTTCTATGACGAGATGCATGACCCATACTCGACTTGGTCCGCGTCCATGATGGGCCAGGCGATGCGCGATCCGATTTTCCTCGCGGCGATGACAATCGCGAATCAGGATGCTGACTTCAGCGGTGCGCTCTGTATCCGTTGTCACTCGCCCAGCGGGTTCCTTGAGAACCGCCATGTCCCGACTGACGGCTCGGCGCTCAACGACATGGATCTGCAGGGAGTCGGGTGTAACTTCTGTCATCGCATGGTCGACCCCGTGTACACCCCCGGCGTCTCGCCGGATGTTGATCAGCAGATCATCATGGATCTGGGCGCCGACGCACCGACCCCGGCACAGACCCACAGCGCCGCGTTCATCGTGGACCCGCAGGACCGACGACGCGGCCCATACGACGAGGGTGAAAACTTCTTCTATCACCAGTGGGAGCAGTCGCCTTTCCATCAGGAATCGCAGATGTGCGCGACCTGTCACGATGTGTCCAACCCGATCTACTCGGCCCAGCCCGACGGGACCTACACGCTCAACGACCTCGACGCGGCGCATCCGACGGGCAATGTATACGACACCTTCCCCGAGCAGCGCACCTATTCGGAATGGCTGATGAGTGACTTTGCTCAGGGCCCGATCGCGATCGGCGATCGGTACGATACACAGCTTGTTGAGGTCTCAAGCTGTCAGGACTGTCACATGCCGGAGCTTGAATCTCCCGCGTGTCTGTTCGAGGACGATCGCCCGGACTACTCGAACCACTCGTTCGTTGGCGCGAACAACTGGGTCCTCAATGCGATCCGCAACCTGAACCCCAACGACTTTGTGACGGGGCTTCAGCCGAACCTCGTCGCGAACCAGATCACGCGCACGGAGAACTTCATGGCCGCCGCGTCGGACATGGAACTCTCGCTCGTCGAGGGGAACCTGAATGTTCGCATCATCAACCAGACTGGGCATAAACTCCCGACCGGGTACCCCGAGGGTCGCCGGATGTGGCTCAATGTCCAGTACTTTGACGCATCCGACGCGATGATCGCGGAGCACGGCGCGTATGACGAATCGACCGCGGTCCTGACACAGAATGACACCAAGGTCTACGAGATGAAGATCGGTCTCGACGAGCACGCGAGCGCCTTGACGGGCATCCCCGCGGGTGAGTCGTTCCACCTGGTCCTCGCGAACAAGGTGTTCAAGGACAACCGGATCCCACCCCGTGGGTTTACCAACTCGAACTTCGAGATGATCCAGGCCGCTCCTGTCGGGTATTCCTACACCGATGGGCAGTACTGGGACGACACGCAGTTCGAGATCCCGGCGGGTGCTGTGCGTGCGGAAGTCAAGCTCCGTTATCAGCTCACGAGCAAGGAGTACATCGAGTTCCTCCGCGACGAGAACACGACCAACACGCTCGGGCAGGAGATCTATGACGAGTGGGTCATCAACGGCAAGAGCCCGGTGATGGATATGGATATGGGTTCCATCAACATCTCGGCACCGTGCCCCGCAGACCTGACGGGCGATGGCGTGCTGAACTTCTTTGACATCAGCGCCTTCCTGAACGCGTACAACTCCATGGATCCGATCGCGGACTTCACGGGCGACGGCGTGTTCAACTTCTTCGATGTGTCCGCGTTCCTCAACGCGTACAACGCGGGCTGCCCGTAAGGCATCGAGCCGTATTCAAACACAAAGCACCGGCGTTGGCCGGTGCTTTTTTATGCCTGAGATGTGCGGTTACTCATCGCGTGTGCGTCGATCCGGTGCGAGGATGACGCCGATGTTGACGATCCGTTTGCCCTCGCCGGGGTGGGACTCCTTGCAGATATCCCACAGACGCCCGAGGAGTTTGTTGACCTCTTCGAGCTGCTCATCATCCACCCAGGCGCTGTAGAGGCCGGCGTGGGTGTCGCGGTTTGGGCCTCGCACGACGGATTTGGGACTCGCGGTCGCTCGCTCATGCAGGCGTGACATCAACCGCCCGACCGCGTTGCCGTAGGCCTGATGATACGAGACATTGTCCGGGTCCTTGATGTTGTGCTTGGTCGCAACGGATCGTGCGATCGGTTCGTAGAGCTGCTCGTAGCGTTTGCCGGCGAGCCGTTTTTCGCCCTCGGTGATCAGGCCCGCATCGACGAGTTGCTCGATATGCGGGTAGAGCGATGTGCGCGAACGCCCGGTGAACTCTGCGATCTCAGCGACGGAGCATTCCTCCAGTGTGCAAACGGCATTGAGTACTTCGACCCGGATCGGGGATGCGAGGACCCACATGGTCTGCGCGTCGTAGATCACCTTCAGTTCTTTCAGTGCTTTACGCTTCTTGCTCATGAAAACTCCCGCGAGATCTGTTTCCGTGCTTTATTACAGCGTCATGATACGATTGCACAAAATTGACGAAAAGCAAACCCTTTCTTTGCCTCGACCCAAGAGAAGTGTGGGCGTCAAGGATTTATAGTACAGTGAATGACCCAGAGTCGGGTCGTTGACGAGGGGCTCATAGATCATGATCATCTACTCGGATGGGTGGACGCAAAGTTGTGCGGCTGTATCGTGTCATGTCCTCTCGTGGTCATGCGTGTGACAACACGCAACTGAGAGGAGTTAGACATGAAGAGCAGGATTATGCAATGCACGGCGCTCATCGCCGCGCTCGGTGCCCTTGTTGGGGCGAATGCCGAGGAGCAGACGAGCACCGATCTCCGTGACGGGATGCGTCCCGTGGCAACCGACGGGGCGACGGTCCATCCCGTATCCGGCGAGAACAATCTCAACGCGTCTTTCCGGGCACGGGTTTCGAACGATCAGCGCATTTCGTTGCCTCACCCGCCGTTTGACGAGATCCCCGAGATGCCCATGCCCGAGCCGCTTGCTCCGGGTGTGCTGCCAATGAACGACGGGCCGTCCACGATGACCTTCCATGACGCGACGACCGGTGAGACTTACGAGCTCGATGCTCGTCCATCATCGCGCGCCACCGGCGGGCAGAGTGCTGAGGGCGAATACCCTGGATTCAACAACATCGTCGATACCTCGATCGAGAACACACGATCGTTCGGGAACATGTCCCTGGCGAGCGGGCTCGACTCGTGGCCTCGCTCGGGCAATGTCAAGCTTGTCATGCGTTTCACCGATGCAAGCGGGATCACGCGTTGGTTTGCCTGCTCTGGTTCGATGCAGGACCCCGGGGTTGTGCTCTGTGCGGCCCACTGCGTGTACGCACGCACCCCCAACGGCATCGTCATCAACGACTGGGCGGACCAGATCTATGTGTACCCGGGGTGGGATGGCGACAATAACAATGGCCCATTCGGGTTCCCCGACTCCGATGAAGTGATCGAAAACTTTGGTGCCGCGTACGGAACCGCATTCCTTGCTGGCACAAACTACATCAACAACGGTGACTTCGATTCGGACTGCGGGCTCATCCGCCTGACACGCGGGTCATCGCGGAATATCGGTGCCCTCACCGGTTACTTCGCGTGGGCATGGGGCGGCAGCTGCGCCACCATTCAGTCGCGAACATACCACAACTTCTCGTACCCATCAGAGAGCTGCCCCACCGCGGGTCTGCATAACGGGCGCGACATGTACTACTGGAACGGGACGATCGATGATTGCCCCGGCAATCAGCTCCACCTGGACACGGGCGGGGGCAACTGCTTCGACACCGTCTGGGGTGGCATGTCGGGATCGGGCATGTACTACATCGATGGCGATAACCGGTATGTGCACGCCGTCTGTTCAAACTCGAACCGAACCACAAGCGGCAACTACGCGCGGCTCTGGGAAACCTTCGTCGATGACATGACGAACTTTGAGAACGACACCCGCGGCACCACGCTCGACATCGAGCCGCTCCGTTTCCGTGCTCGTGGATCGACCAGCGTCCTTCAGGGACAGGCGATGGACGACTCGTGCGATGTCACCATGGTCAACGCGACCAACTTCAACCCCGCGAGCGACACTTACACCATCCGCGTCTACCTCTCGACGAACAACAACATCTCGTCGTCGGATACGCTCCTGGCAACCTGGAACTACTCGGTTGATTTCGCCGCGATGCAGAACTTCAACTTCGTCGTCCCCGCGCCGGTCATCCCGATCGATACGCCTCCGGGTGATTACTTCATCGGGATCGAGCTCGATTCGGGCACCGACGCGTGGTCGAGCAACAACGACACGGACACCTGGGACGCGCAGCCGATCACGGTCCTCGAAGCGTTCGCTGATCTCGACGCGACCCTCTGTGATGCGACATCCGGCACCTACTACCAGGGTGAAACGATTAATGTTCTCCACCGCACTTGGAACTACGGCGATCGTCCCGCGGACGACACGCGTCTCGAGTTCCGTGCATCGACGAACACCATCATCTCAACCTTCGACACCTTTATGGAAGAGCGGTTCTACGGCACTGTGAATATCAACGATGATGTGTATGTGAACTCGTTCGTCCAGATCCCTTCAGATCTCTCGCCGGGCACCTACTACATCGGTACGATCGTCGAAACCTCGGACAATGAGTCCTCGACCGCGAACAACTCGATCGCGGACACGAACACGATCACCGTGATCGAGTGTGTCCCCGATCTCACGGGCGATGGTCAGGTCAACTTCTTCGATGTGTCCGCATTCCTCAGCGCGTACAACGCGATGGATCCGATCGCGGACTTCAACAACGATGGGATCTTCAACTTCTTTGATGTGTCCGCATTCCTCAATGCGTACAACGCTGGATGTCCATAATCGTCATCTGAACACTGCGTCACATAGTGCAGCCGGGCCCTTCGGGGCCCGGTTTTTTCGTGTGTAGATGTTGGAAAATGCCCCATAATCAGTACACTACATGACCACGAACACCATTCTTTATATTGAGGACCCCACAACATGATCCGGAATGCCACAGCGCCATACGCGTTGGTCGCCGTCTGCGCAGTTGCGTGCAGCGCCCACGCACAGCACACGACCGAGCTCTCGCCCTTGTTCGAAACGAACGCCCCAACCCTGATTTCGATCGAGGGTCGACTGGTCGAGTTCAGCCCGCTGCACACAACGACCCACGAGCAGGTCAACGCGATCAGCGTACGCGGGCGCGTGGGCGATCAGGGTTCGTTCGTGCTCGCGCGCGGTCCGGTCGGGGTCGAGGGCAACGCGTGGATCAACGATCGTGCCTACACGATCCGAGGCACCCACAACGGTGAACTCCGGGTCACTCGCTTCCACCATCACGACCGCGCATGCGCCGGTGCGCTGATCCCCGAAAACGGGAACGCCTCGCCCAACCCGCAGACGCAGGGCTCGTCGTTTGGAACGGCTCGGGGCGGCGATGATCCCCTGAGCACGCGCATCCTCATTGTGTACGACCAGCTCGCGGAGAACGATGTCTCCGATATGCTCGCGTTCGCGGCCGCGATCGTGGAATCCGCGAACACGAGTTACGACAACTCCGATATCAGTACAATGGGCCTCGAGCTCGCGGGGATTCATAAGATCGAGAATCGCCCCGACGGCAACTCGGGCGTGATTCTTCGGCAGCTCACAAACCAGCACGACCTCACTTTCGATTCGATCCATCGGGTGCGCGATGCGCTCGACGCGGACATCGTTGCACACCTGACGGAGCTCAACGATGCGTGCGGACGCGGGTGGCTGAGCCCGAACAACGGCAGCTACATGTTCACCACAACCGATGTTGATTGTGCGTTGGGGAACCTGAGCTTTGCGCACGAGGTCGGGCACAACCAAGGGTGCACGCACGACCCGGACAACGCGGGCGGCGCGTATGTTGAGTACGGGTACGGGCATCGGTGGGACTCAAACCGGTACAGATCCGTGATGGCGTACTCGCCGGGCTCTCGCCTTATGTACTTCTCCAACCCCGATGTCACACACAACGGGTTCCCCACGGGGATCGCGAACCAGCGCGACAACGCGCGTGTGCTCGAGCTCACGCAGAACACCATGGCAAACCATCGCGTGGGCGATGGCACGGGTCCCGATTGCGATCTCAACGCGCTCCCCGACGACTATGAGATTGCGCTGGACCCGTCGCTCGACCTCGATCGCAACGGCGAACTCGATGCCTGCCAGATCCTCGCCAACCCTGCGCTCGATTGCGACGCGGACGGCACACTCGATACGCAGCAGGTGCTCCCGCGCGTCGAGCACATCCTCGGGATCGCCACCGAGTTCGGAGGCGGGATTGAACCCGAGTTCAATGCCGACACGCTCCTGCCCGAGGCGAGCGGCGATGTCGTCGTGCGTATCAATGCGAACGGGGATCTGGGCACCACGAACGAATACCTCGCGCTCGTCTTCAATAACGGGGCATACATCCGTGATGTGTTCACGGGTTCTGGTTCCGATTGCGAAGTAACGGGGCTCACGACGAGCTTCATCGTGAGTGACGAACTGTTCAACTCGATGAACGAAGAGGGGATCTCGCTTCGCGTGGTGCCGACGCTCGATGTCGATCTGGGTGTTTGCGCCTATATGCACCTCGATGTATCGTTCGAGTATCACACACCGAACATCGAACTCGATGCGAACGGGGACGGTGTCATCGACTCGTGCGCCTGCCCTGGAGATCTCAACGGCGACGGCGAACTCAACTTCTTTGATGTCGCGGATTACATCGCGGCCTATCAGAGCATGAACCCGGTCGCGGACTTCAACGGCGACGGGCAGTTCAACTTCTTCGATGTCACCCAGTTCATCGTCGCCTTCAATGAGGGATGCCCGTAACAGCCCGGCAGAAACCATTTTCAAACACGAACCGGGCTCGAACGCTCGGTTTTTTCTGTGCCACTCTTCCGATCCGTGGTACGCTTATCTCAGAGAGAGGTACATCATGCAGAATCGCTCAATGATCGTCCCCGCGTGCGCGGGGCTTGCCATCGCCACAACACTTGGATTCGCCGGGGCCGGGCCGGTGATTCATGAATCGGGCTGGTCGCTCGAATCCAACTTCCCGTTCACCAACCCGATGTCCGCGTTGATCAACCCTGACGATGGCTTCATCTATCTGGGAATCCGCTCGGGCGATCTCTATCGCGCTGATTCGATCGGGAACACCGAGGTGCTCCTGCAGACGGACGATATCGCGGGGATCTCGCACGATCCGAGCACTGGGGCGTTGTTCTTTTCGGAAGACTTCCCGGGCAACATCATGCGCGTCGATCTCAACTCCGACGGCACGGCCACCGAGACGACATGGGTCTCCGGGTTCCACTCGGGCGATGATGACCCCGTCGGGATCACGCCTGTTCCATTGGATTACTCGGGCACCCTGCTGACGCCGGGCATGATGGTTTCGACGGATCGTGGCTTCAATGGAGCCAATGATATCTGGACCTGGTCCCCCACGGTTGCCCAGGATGAGATCCAGATCCGCGACGACAACGGCACGCTCATCGACACGGTGGATATTGCTGTTCAGGGCTCAACGATCGCGATGGCTGATCGCGGTGGCGGGATCAAACTCCTCGCGGATGACGCATCGGTTTCCACCCTGAGCACGACGGGTGCAACCTTCACCGAGGCGCAGGGGATCGTGTTCGATACACGCTCGATGGATCTGCTCGTCATCGATGCGGATCACGACGCGGTGTATCGGGTGAGCCCCTCCGGCGAGGCCTCCCTGATGTTCAGCGGACTGGGGATCTCCACCACGAACTGGGGCGGGATCAACATCGACGACGATGGCACAACCCAACGCATCGTGATTTCATCGGTTGATAACGACCGGGTGTATGTGTTCTCCATCACACCGCCGTGTTCGGATGCGGATCTTGCGGGTCCCTTCGGGCAGCTGGATTTCTTCGATGTATCCGCTTTTCTCAGCGCCTACAACGCGCAGGAACCGGAAGCCGACTTCAACAACGACGGTATATTCAACTTCTTTGATGTCTCCGCCTTCCTTTCCGTTTTCAACGCCGGGTGCCCCTGAATACACAACGATCAACTGACACGAAAAAGCCCCGGCCAGCTGGCCGGGGCTTTGTTTTCGTAACGAAGGACGAAAGAAATCAGACAGGGACGCCGAGCAGTTCCATCACGCGGTTGACGATGTCCTGCGCGGTCAGGCCGCACATCTGGAGCATCTCGTCGGGGGTGCGTGCGCTCTTGGGGATGCGTGTGACATGCATCTGCGCGAGTTCGAAGCCGTCGCCGGATTCCATGAGCGCGTCTGCGATAGCGCTGCCGAGTCCGCCGCCGTAGTTGTCCTCGAGCGAGATGACGAACCCGCCGTTCTGCGCGACGATGTCGAGCAGCTTGTCGGAGTCGAAGGGGATCGAGTACATGTCGAGAAGCGTGGCACTCACGCCGGCCTTATCGAGGAGTTCGACGGCCTTGTTGCCCTCGTGGACCATGATGCCCGACGCGGCGAGGACGATGTCGCGACCCTGCGCGAGCGTCTCGAAGCCGCCGAGGTTAAAGACATGATCGTCGGAGTAGAGCAGCTCGGTGTCGGCGCGGATGGTCCGCATGTAACACATCGATTCGTACTCGGCCATGACACCCGTGAGTGCGTACGCCGCGTAAGCATCGGCGGGCTGGAGCACATAGCACCCAGGGTTGCCGTGGTGATCGGTCATTGTCGAGAACGAACGGAACCAGGCGACATCGGGGAGCGACATCTGCGAGGGGCCGTCGGACGCGAGGGTGATCCCGGAGTGCGAACCCACGAGCTTGAGGTTCGCGCCTGAGTTCATGCCCATCTCGATCTGGTCGTAGGCGCGGTTCATAAACTTCGCGAAGGTCGAACAGAACGGGATCTTGCCGGCGGCGCTCATGCCGACGCCAACTGAGACCATGTTCTGTTCCGCGATCTTGCATTCCACGAATCGATCAGCGAGCACGGCGTCCTTGGCGAAGGTTTCCGCGAAAGTGGAGTTGCTGACATCCGCGTCGAGGACGACGACATCGGGGTTGATGTGCCCCAGTGCCCGCAGCGCGACGCCGTAGGCCTTGCGTGTCGCGAACTTGCCGGACTGGAGGACATGCTCCATGTCCATGTCGCGCATCGCCTCGCTCAGGGGCGGGAGTTCTGTGTCGTTCTCCGCCTTCGCGGGTGCTTCCGCGGGCGGTTGGATCGTGAACTCATCCGTGCCGGAGAGCGAGCTGGTCAGTTCGATCCGGCGTTCACCGAGCTCGTTGACCGCTTTCTGCAGCGCATCGCCCGTTGCGGGTTTGCCGTGCCAGCCGCCGCCCTGCATCGAAGGTGCGCCCCACCCCTTGACGGTGCGTGCGACAATCGCGACCGGCTTCTGATTCTCGTCGTTGGAGATCGCGATGAACCGATCGAGCGCATCCTTGATCTGATCGGGAGCGTGCCCGTCGATGTCGATAACCTCGAACCCGAACGCCTGGAGCTTGTGCACCATGACCTCGGGGCCCTGCTGACCCGAAACACGATCTGCCTGGCCATAATCGTTGCAGTTGAAGATCGTGCAGACATTCGAGAGCTGATGATCGATGATGAAGTCGAGGGCTTCGAAGACCTGCCCCTCGCGGGATTCGCCGTCACCGACGAGGCAGTACACACGACGATCATTGCCATCGATCCGTGCCGCCTTCGCAACACCCGCGGCCGCACTCAGACCCTGACCGAGCGAGCCGGTCGCTGCGTCGAAGAAGTCAACGCCTTCCATCGGGTTGGGGTGCCCGTCGAGGACGGAGTGCCAATCCCGCAGACCGCTGAGGTCGTCTGTCGTGAGTTTGCGACGATCGCCTTCCTTGCCGACCACCACACCAAGGGTTGCCATCGCGGCGTAGACAGCCGGGACGGCGTGCCCCTCACTGAGGACAAGTCGATCTGAGCTGGGATAGCTCGGGTAATCTGGGCTCCAACGCATTGCGGAGAACATCAACGAGGTGACAATATGCGAGATACTCATCGCGCTGGTCGGGTGACCCGAACCCGATGCGGCCGTCATCTCCAGAGAGAGCCGGCAGAGCTCGATCGCTTGTGCGTGTACCGCTGCTTCATATGACATGAATATGATCCTTCTTCTGATCGCGTCGCGCTTTCCGAGTGCCCAAAAACGAAGAACGCCGCGTCTGGTTTCCTTGATACCCCGACGCCTCGTCACGAGGATCAGGGGGTCCCAGAGCACGGCGTCGCGTACATTCCTAGCTGTGTGGGCACATCCTAGGAGCCCCGCCTGACGCCTGCATACCCAGAGCGTGTGAAAGTGATTCAAATTACGGATTGGCCCGCCATTTGCAGGCGGGCTATCCACACCTTGATCCAGTCATCCACAAAGCATCCCCACACCATTCACACAGGGAGCCACATCAAGCATCGAGTGGCGGAGGTGGTAGACTGGGTAAACCACAATCCAAGCGATTTTTCCCGACTCGAACCACAAGGTATTGCGATCTGCATCCTCTTTCCACACCATCCCAAAGCCTACGATTCTTTGTCAGATCTATGGTGTTGTACCACCCACACACGCGGACCCAAGCACCGGTTCGCAATGGAGTTGCGCGATGAAAGTCATCTGTGAACGAGCAGCACTGCTCGAAGCCGTCAATCAGGTCTCCAGTGTCGTCGCATCCCGCTCACCGCGCCCGCAGCTTACCTGCATCAAGTTCAGCGCATCCAAGAGCGCCGAAGGCGATGAGCTCGTGCTCTCCGGGACCGACGCGGAGATCGCGCTGACCGTGCGCATCGGACGCGTTGATGTGGTTGAAGAAGGCAGCTCGCTCGTGCTCGCGGACAAGCTCCGTCAGATCGTGTCCGCTGAGGACAACGAGAACACGCTGACGATCGAAACCAACGCCGACATGACGCATATCAAGGGCGAAGACGCGCACTTCACGCTGCACGGGTTCGATCCCAACGATTTCCCGGTGATCGCGGATTACAAGACCCTCGCAGAGGGTTCAGCCGCGGCCTCGCCAGCAAAGACGATGTACTCCACCGACGCTGGGATCCTCGATTCGCTCATCACCCGCACACTGTTCGCAGCCGCACGCGAAAACTCGCGTTATGCGATCAATGGCGTGCTGATGGTCCGCGACGGGAAGAAGCTCGAGATGGTCGCAACAGACGGACGACGCCTCGCAAAGTCTGCCGTCACCATCGCAAGCTCTGGTGAAGCCGCACAGTGCATCATCCCGAGCAAGGCGCTCTCGATGCTGCAGAAGCTGACCGCCGACGAAAACGAACCCGTCCACATCGCGATCACAGACAACCAGGCGGTCTTCGCGTTCGGCGACGAGCCCACGGACTCCCGTGCGGTCCTCACGACCAACCTTGTTGAAGGCACCTTCCCGCCATACGAGGATGTCATCCCGCGCGATCTCGACATCAAGGTCACCTTCAACCGCGACACACTCGCGTCCGCGGTCAAGCGTGCGGCACTCCTGACGAACGAGGAATCCCGAGGTGTCCGCATGGCCTTTACCGGCGGGGATAAGTCCCTGATGCTCTCATCGCGTGCACCCGAGATGGGCGAGGCCACGATCAATGTGGATCTCGCCGATTACGACGGCGCGGACATCGAGATCGGATTCAATCCCGCGTTTATCACCGATGCACTCAAGGTCATCAACGACCCGCAGATCATGATCGAGCTCAAGGCACCGAATAAGCCCGGCTTGTTCAAAGCCGGCGGCGATTTCCTCTATGTCGTGATGCCGGTCAATCTGAGCTGATCTCAAACCGCCCCAGTACCCAATCAGGCCGCGGGTTCGCGTACGCGTTTCGTTTCGTGCGTTTCATCGATGTGTACATGCATCGGGGTTGAACGGTCGTGCGCACCATGCTGGGTGACCCGCAGCTCGTGATCTTCCGGGCTCGTACCCGTCTGCGATGCAACGGGTTGCGCCGCGACGCGTCGGTCGTATCGCACAGCCCCCACGGTAAGCACGGGCCCGAGTGAGAGGATCATGATTCCCAGCAGTTGAGGCGTGCCGAGCGTGGAGAGAACCGATGGGTTCGAGACGGTGCACGCGCAGACCAGACCGATCGCGCATGACGCGATCGCGATTCCTCTGAGCAGCCCGCGCCGTATAGAAGGCGGCACGACGCCCGTATGCGGGTCATCTTGGCGATGATCCTCGCGTGTGAACACATCCGAACTGGGTAACAATGATCGTCCCTCACTTTAACTGATGCATCCCTGCATCGGGTACCTATTGTACACCGCTGCAGAAACTGGTGCTCAATCTTGACGAGTCGCCCGAAGCGCCTCCGCGACGCGCCAATGATTTGTGCTCAGCGTCCGGCGCTGGTATGGTTTCGGTTCAAAGAGGTTAACTTTGCCCACGCACAAACGAGTTCAAACCCGAACCACCCTCAATGCTGCCCGCTGCGCCCTCATCGCGGGAACACTCCTCGCGGGCGTCCCGACCACCACCCTCCACGCACAAAGCGATCCCACGGGCGATGTGGATGTCGCCCCGGACGATCTGGGGCTCTACGAGAACCGGATCATCGCTGAGGTGTATATCCGTCCGGCAGAAATCGACGGCGAGGCCTCTCCCCTGAGCGACAGCGCCCGCCAGCAGGCCATCAATAACACCCGATCCCAGCCGGGCATCGTGTTCGATGCCGACCTGATCCGCGATGACATCCGTCGATTGAACCGGCTCGGCACCTTCTCTCGCGTTGAGGTTTATGCCGGCGTCAACGACGACGGCTCCGTCACCCTCGTGTTCGAGGTCCTTGAGCGACGCGTCGTTGCGGATGTCCAGGTCGCTGGGAACGAGCAGATCAACGACGCGCAGATCGCCGCGGTTGTCGATGTTGTGACGGGCACCCCGATCGACCGATTCCAGATCGATCGATCCGCTCGACGCATCGAGGAGTTGTACCGCCAGAAGGGATACTACTACGCACGCGTCTCGGTCGACGAGGACGAGCTCCGCGACACCGGGCTCGTGCTGTTCCGAATCCTTGAGGGCGATCGGCTCAAAGTCACCGGCATCCGGTTCACCGGCAATGAGTCGTTCTCCGACAAGCAGCTGCGACGCGAGCTCGAAACCAAGGTCGCCACCTTCTTCAGCAAGGGCCAGCTCGACGACGACAAACTCGATACGGATATCGCAAACCTGATCGAGTTCTACCGCGATCGCGGGTATCTCGACATCCGCGCGGACCGGCTGGTCCAGCCCGCACCGAACGGACGCGAATCGATCGTGACCTACATCATCGAGGAGGGGCAGCTGTACACCCTCCGCTCGGTGCAGATCCAGATCGAATCGGAAGACGGGCAGCAACCTGTATTCGATCAGAAGCAGATCGCCGGGCTCATCAGCATCAAAGCCGGGGATGTGTACTCTGTCCGCGAACTCGAAAAATCGATCGAGACCGTACGCAACGCGTATGGGCAGATGGGCTATGTCGACGCGGCCGACTCGCGAGCGAACAACATCTTCCGCGTCGAGAAACGCGATCCAAATGAGCCCGTCGTCGATCTGATCTTCGCGATCAGCGAGGGCCCGCGCTATCGCGTGGGCGAGGTCATCATTCAGGGGAACGACCTGACGAAGCAGGCGGTGATCCGACGCCAAATCGAGCTGCGTCCCACACGCCCCCTCGACACCACAGCGATGGAACGCTCAAAGATCCGTCTCCGCCGATTGCGCCTCTTCAATGATCGCACGGGTGCCAAGATCACCCCACAGGAGCCCGGCGTGGAGTTCTTCTCCGAGGTCTGGGACGACGAGTACCTCCCGCGTGCCCGCAGACCCAGGTCCACCGACACGCAGCAGGACCCCCGCACCAAACTGACCCTGAGTAGGGAAGAGGGCACCTATCGCGATGTGCTCATCGAGATCGAAGAAACCAACACCGGGTCGTTCGACATCGGCGGCGCTGTTTCCTCCGACTCGGGTGTCATCGGACGCATCGCCCTCACCCAACGCAACTTCGATATCCGGGACACACCCGATTCACCCGGTGAGTTCCTCTCCGGGCGAGCGTTCCGAGGCGGCGGCCAAACCTTCCAGATCGAACTCCTCCCCGGAAACCGGGTGCAGACCTACTCAATCGGACTCACAGAGCCCTACCTGCTCGAAAGCAAATACTCCGGCTCCGTCAATCTGTTCTATCGCAACCGCGACTTCGATGAGTTCGACGAGAAGCGCACCGGCGCACGCATCGGGCTCGGACGCCGATTCGGCACGCGTTGGAACGGCAACCTGACCTTCCGCGCAGAAGAAGTCGAACTCTCCGACATCGAAGCCGATCGCCCGATGGATGTCTTCCGCGTCGCGGATGCCAATCTGCTCATGGGCACAGAGGTTTCGCTCAATCGAACAACACTCGACTCGCTGACCCGTCCGACGAAGGGCGCACGGACGAATGTCTCCGTCGAGCAGGTCTTCGGTGACTTCGAGTTCACCAAGATGGACCTCTCACACTCCGTCTTTATCCCCATCCGCGAAGACTATCTCGGACGATCCACCGTCCTCAACCTTCGTGGCCGGATCGGCTACATCCCGCAGGACCGAGCCGACACCCCAACCTATGAACGCTTCTATATGGGTGGGCAGTCATTCCGCGGTTTCAACTTCCGCACCGTTTCGCCCAAGGGCATCCGAAACGACAACGGGATGCAGTCGGACGACCCGATCGGCGGCAACTGGCTCTTCTTCCTCGGTGCCGAAATCGAGCAGCCCTTCTACGAGGACATGCTCTCTGTTGTGTTCTTCGTCGACTCGGGCACGGTCACCTTCGATCCCGGATTCGACGATTGGCGCGTCTCTGCGGGGTTCGGTTTCCGCTTCTACATCCCCCAGCTGAGCCCCGCGCCCCTCGCGCTGGACTTCGGATTCCCGATCACGAAGGAAGACCTCGACGAGAGTCGCCTGTTCACCTTCTCGATCGACCTGCCTTTCAACTAAATCCGACATAATCCACCACAGTTCCACAAACAAACGACGGTACGCTGTCAACATGCGCATCGGGTGACGGTATACCATGTGGGAGCCGGCACACACGAATACCGAACGAACGCATCGGAGGAATATCATGCTTAGCACATCCGGACGAACGCTGCACCCCTTGATCCCCACGCTGCTTGTGCTCATCGCAGCGCTCGCGTGGCAAGCGGGCGCAAACAGCGCCAGCAACGAGCGCCCGCCCGCACAGCCGACAGCGGTCGCGACGGTCGATATTGTCACGATCTTCGATTCACTCACAGAACTCAAGGACCTCGAATCAAAGCTTGAGCAGAGCCGCACCACCTCCCAGAACGCGCTCGAAGAGGTCAACAACCGACTCAAGACCATCAGTGCCGATCTCGAAGCGATGACGCGGGGCACCCAGGAACACAAAGAAAAGGTCCGCGAGGCCATGGAACTCCAGGCGGTCTACAAGGCCCGCTCCGAGGCGCTCAATCAGATCCTCTCGATCGAGCGTGGCTCGATGACACGCGATCTCTACAACAAGGTCTCGGACGCCATCAAGCGTATCTCCGACCGCGAGGGGTATGACATCGTCCTCTTCGACGACTCGACCTTCGTCGTCCCTGAGAATGCCGCCTATCAGGATGTGTACCGTGCGATCGTGACGCGTTCATTGATGTACCGCCACGACGGCGTCGATATCACCGATCAGGTCGTATCGCTCATGAACTCCGAGTACACACCCTGATCGCGTGCTCAAGGAACCACCGACGATGACGCAGACCACCACGCCCGAGCAACAGCAGACACCACAGGTGCGCGCTGAAGAACTTGCGCAGATCGTCCAAGGCGAACTCGTTGGCAACCCCGATATCATCCTCTCAACCCTCGCACCCATCGAGGCCGGGGGACCGGGAGCGCTCACCTTCATCCGCGCACAGAACTTCGCCAAACACTGGGCGGATTCCGACTGCGTCGCGGCACTCGTCACCAAGGGCGTCGAAGTCCCGGATCACAACCCCGACGAACGGGCCCTGATCATCGTCGATGACGCCGACATCGCCGTCGTTCGCATCCTGGAGATGATCGACCCGGGTGTCGCGCACCCCGAAGCGGGTGTCCACGCCACAGCGCAGATCCATCCCGATGCTGAGATCGATCCCAGCGCCAAGGTCGGCCCCGGATGCGTCATCATGAAGGGCGCACACATCGGCGCAAACACCGTGCTGATGGCCAACGCGTACATCGGAGGCGGATCACATGTCGGCTCAGAGTGCCTCATTCACCCGGGTGTGGTCGTCGGCGATCGGTGTGTGATGGGTAACAACTGCATCGTATTTGCGAACACCGTCATCGGAGCGGACGGCTTCGGATACCTGCCGGGCGATGAGACACGCGGCGCAATCAAAGTCCCGCAGATCGGGTCCGTCGAGATCGGAGACGATGTCGAGATCGGCGCGTGCTCCACGATCGATCGTGCGAAGTTCGGCGTCACCAAGATCGGCAACCGCACCAAAATAGATAACCAGGTCCATGTCGGGCACAACTGCATCGTCGGCGATGATGTCCTCCTTTGTGGGCGAACCACCCTCGGCGGTTCCGCGACCATCGGCGATCGAACCATGGTCGGCGGCGCGGTCGTCATCAACGATCAGGCTCGTGTCGGGAAAGATGTAAAAATCGCAGGCGGCGCCATCGTGCTCGACGAAATCAAAGACAAGCAGACCGTCCTCGGCGTCCCCGCGATGCCCGCACGCGTCGCGCTCGCAAATGTCGCCGCACAACGAAACCTCGCGAGCTTCTGCCGCAAGGTTGAGAAATCCCTCAAGAAACTCGATCCTGATTTTAAGCCGCCCAGCGCCTGATCGGCACATAGACTCGCTTGTGCAGCGCATCACACTGAACCAATCCACACAACCCATCTCCGGGATCGGGCTCTTCTCCGCCCAGCCCGCGACGATCACGATCGAGCCGAACGAATCGGCGACTGGAATCGTCTTCGCGTTCAACGACCAGCAGATCCCGGCACACATCGGATCGCTCTCAACACGACCCGCACACCCAGTGTTCGCGCAGATGAAACCCCGCTGCACCAGCGTCGGCAACAACACCCATACCATCGCCACGATCGAGCACATCCTCTCGGCGCTCGCAGGGCTCGGTGTCACGGACGCGATCATCCGGGTTCAATCCGACTCAGCTCACGCGGAAATCCCCATCCTCGACGGATCCTCCATGCCCTTCGTCGATGCGATCCTCGACGCGGGAACACAACAACTCGATACCACAATCGAACCGATACGAGTTCGGGAAACGATCGAGGTACGCGACGCAGACGCCCTGATCAGCATCGAACCCAGCGAGACCCCCAGCTACACCTACCACATCGATTACCCAGACTCACCGATCGGCATGTCGAGTGTCACCTGGTATGGCGATCGAGATGAGTACATCTCGTCTGTCGCACCAGCGCGGACATTCTCGCTCGAGCACGAGGCGAATCAGATGCAGAGCCTCGGGCTCTTCACCCACCTGACACCCGAGGACATGCTGGTCATCGGTGACGACGGGCCGATAGACAACGACTTCAGGATCGACGAGGAATGCGCCCGCCATAAGCTCCTCGATCTCATCGGCGACCTCGCGATGGTTGGCGCACCGATCGTCGCGAAGATCAGCGCGAACCGATCGGGTCACGCGCTGGCACACGACGCAGCCCGCGCGATCCTTGATCAATCCAAAAACTGACGCGCATCTCACGCTTTGTGCGCAACATCTCGGCGATGCGCGTTGTCGCGCTTGAGCCGACGATTGACCGCTGTACAATTCAAACGCCCATCGCCGCGAACGATCGTCCGCGGCGTAAACCCCGCAGATGAACCACCCCCGCAGCGTCCGATGTCCGCGTGCATCTCGCTGCGCTGGGTTTCACGCGAAGGGGAGGCGCACCATGCGCACACAATCCATTCTCGTTTCGTTCCTGTCCATTCTCACGATCACGCTGATCATCGGGTGTGCCGATCTTCAGGGCGCGATCGCACAAACCAGCGCCTGGCGAGACGAGGCCCACACGGTCAAGGACTCGCTGAGTGAGCAGATCCGATCGATGGAGTCCGAACTTGCATCGCTCGAAACCGGTTCACCCAGCGCAATCCAACTCACAACGGACCTGAAGATCGCCCGTGCGAAACAATCAACGCTCGAGGCCGCGATCGCGCAGGCGGATCTGGTGATCCAGGAAGCCAGCGAACCCACGGACTCGATCACCACGATGGCACGCGGCGTCTCCTCGTGGGTGCCCGCGCCGGTCCAGGGCCCGCTCGTCCTTGGCGCGGCGCTCATCGCGACCCTCGCGCGTTCACGCCAGCTCAAGGAATCGAGCAAGTCCATCGTCAACTCGATCGCGCATGTGCTCGAACGCGACGAGCAGTTCCGCTCTATCTTCGAATCGCACGCGGACACGATACGATCCATCCAAACACCAAGCGCCCGCAGGATCGTCGATCAAACCCAGTTGAAGCGCGGCTCACGACCGATTATTGAGTAACGGGGATGGTCTCGACCGCGACATCGACCCACTGATCGCGCATGCGGATCGCGATCAGGCGCGCCATGCGACCGTCGCCGAGCTCCAGCGCCCCGGGTCCGAGGTGGACCCGATCCGGCAACAAGTCGCCACCGCCGAGGAGCGAAACAACCCACGACGGGATGCCCGTTGTCCCGATCCTGATCGATCGGGCGTCGGCCCATAGGTCCCCCTGCTCGTCAAGCTCGAGGGTGACCCTCGCGCTCACGATCGATGTGCCCGAGTTGTGCCGGACTCGCGCACCGATCGTGATCCCGTCCTCTTCGAATCGCATCAGCATCCGCTCAACCCGATCGTCCCAGGCGTCCGCGCCCATGTGTGTTTCGATGGTGTCACGCAAACGCACCATGATCCACGCGTTCGCTTGCTCATCGCTGATTTTCGCGTTCCACCTCGGCTCATCCTGCGACCGGACCGCGGTGAGCTGTGTCGTGATCGCGTTCTCGATCCTTTCCGCGCGTTCGATAACCCCAGCGTCGTCTGCGCGTTGAGTGTCGAGCTCCATCCACCATCGCGGGGTGTTATCCAACCCTGAAAGCATCATGATCACCACGACACCCAGCACGAAAACAATCGCAATCAACGCGATAGCAGCATGCACGAAGTACGCATGGACAAGATCAACAGATGAACGCTTTGACCTGGGCACGGGCAGACTGTACCACACTCGGATACACAAAATGAAAAACCGGCCCGACGAATCGGACCGGCTTGGTATCACTTGCGTGCTCTTCCCTATACAGGGCTGGGGGAAACACCCAAGAACAAGGTATCGTTTAACGCTTCGAGAACTGGAAGCGAGCGCGAGCACCGGGCTGACCGTACTTCTTGCGTTCGACCTTACGCGCGTCACGGGTGAGGAACCCTGCGTCGCGGAGTGCCGGTTCGAAGTTCGGATCGTAGTTGACGAGGGCACGCGCAACGCCGAGGCGGATCGCCTGGGCCTGACCCATGTACCCGCCGCCGTGGGCGCGGACGAAGATATCAAGCTTGCCTTCCGTGTCCGTGACCTTGAGGGGCGCGATCGCGTCGTTCTGGTCGCGGATCTCGGAGAAGTATTCTTCAACCGTCTTGAACTGCTTGCGGCTGATCTGAATCTTCAAACCGCCGTTGCCCGAGTCCTTGGCCGGACGGAGACGAACGCGTGCGACCGCGGTCTTGCGACGACCGACGCCCCACCACCAGCCGTGCTTGTCGGCGGGCTTGGGATCGGGGAGCACGCGGGTCTGCTGCTCGGCTTCGGGTGCGGCCGCGACGGAGTCGCCGGCCATGTCGGGGTTGGTGATGGTGGTTTCGTAACCTGCCATATGTATTGGTACCTTTCATGGGCTGCCCGCATCCACGCTGCCGATCACTCGTCGACGCGCTTTGGGCAGATTGTGTTCGTTCTTAGTAGAGGTCGATCGCGTTCACGCCAGCGTGGGGGTGATCGGTTCCCTCGTACACCTTGAGCTTCTTGAGCATCTGACGACCAAGGCGGCTCTTGGGAAGCATGCGGCGGACCGCGTCTTCGATCAGCAGCTCGGGCTTGCGCTCACGCAAGTGGCCGTAGGTCTCGGTCTTCTGTCCGCCGGGGAACCCGGAGTAGGTCTGACGCATCTTCTGCTCAGCCTTGCGGCCAGAGAGCTTGATCTTGCTCGCATTGGTGACGATGACGAAATCGCCGCAGTCAACATGCGGGGTGTACTCGGGGCGGTGCTTGCCCATGAGGACAACCGCGATATCGCTCGCGAGACGACCCAGGACCTGGTCCGTCGCGTCCACGGTGCGCCATTGCTTGGTGACTTCACCGTTCTTCGCCATGAATGTCTGACGACGCAGGTGGGTGTGCTTCTTGGTCGATCCCATGATCAAACTCCTTGCTTCCGTAATATGGCTCCCGATTCGATGATCGGGGCTGATCCAACGACTCGACGCGGGGGGACACACAGGGTGCCGACAACGCCGGGCGTGCTTGGTACGCTGCCTACCGGGCAGGGCGGGCGACAGATCGAGATCTGATCGCATGCTTGTCGAAACGATGGCCGCGGCAAACCACGGCGGAGAAGTAAATTAGACCCCCCACCCCATCAGGTCAACCCGCACAAACCTCAAGTTCTGAGGATCGGCAACCCGAACCCGATCAACCCCAATACACTGGGGTGAGGAAACTTGCCCGATCAGCCGATGAATCGGGACCCCAACGCATGACGCGAACCCCATCCGAGCCCTCTATGAGCGACAACGAACACAAAAATCAACCAAACACCAACGGCACGGATGGGACGCACGACGCGGACACCGATGCCCCACTCGAGCCCGCAAAGCTCGATCATTGGTCTCCCGTCACCGAAGCGATGCGTTCACAAGGCGATCCACGCGTTACCAAGCGGGGCAACCCGCTGGACCCACCGGACAAGGGCAGCTCGATGTCGCGGATGCTCGCCATCGTCGCGATGATCTTCGTCGTCGTCTTTGTCGTCCTTTGGCAGAACACGCCCGACCCGACCAAGCAGGCGATCTTCTACGGCAAGACGACCCCCGATGAAGCCAGAGCCCCACAGCCCGATGAGCCCGCACCGGGAAACTTCGGGCAGGTCGATCTCATGGGACGCCTGTTCCTGCGCGGCCTGAATCTGTTCGGGCAGCATGACATCATGTCGCAGATCGAAGCGCCCGGGATGGACTTTATCGAAGAAGACCGGGTCCGCATCGTTATGATCAGCGCCGAGTTCGAGGACACCGAGGCCGCCCTGCAGCGCCTCGAATCGCTCCGGCTGGAACTCCTCGGGTTCGATGAATCTGATGACCCCGACGAGATCGCCCTGAGCACCAACGACCTGGTCCTGCAAGAAATCAATATCCTCCGCACACTCTACACCGATGGTGCCGATGCGCTCAGTGCTGATCAGGCGCAGCAGCTCAAAGACCGGTACGGGTACATCGGGCATGTGGCCCTGACCCACGGACTCCCGAGCACGGATGAGACACGGGAGAAACTCACAAACGGATTCACGACACTGCTGCTCTTCCTTGCGTTGGTCGGGTTGATCGTCGTGCTGGGTCCGCTGCTCGGGCTTGTGCTTCTTATTCTGGGGATCGTGCAGTTCTCAACAGGGAAGTTGCGGATGCGAGCCCGAGTCCCAGCGCCGGGCGGCAGTGTGTACCTCGAGACCTATGTGCTGTTCGTCTTTGGGTTCATCATCATGGCCGTCTCAACCTTCCTGATCCAGAACTCCAAATACCCCGAGTTCGCGGCCTTCTCACTGCTCGCTCAGTGGCTCTTGCTGGGCACGATCTTCTGGGCGCTCGTCCGTAAAACCCGATTCCACGATTGGAAACAGTCCATCGGTTGGAACACCGGCGAGGGTGTCTTGAAAGAAATCGGGTGCGGTGTCCTCGCGTACATCGCGTCGTTGCCTGTGTACATCATGGGTGTCATCGTCACGATGATCCTGCTCATTCTCAAAGAGATGATCCAGACGCAATCCAACGGCGGCGTTGTGCCCGATCCGGAACCCGTCTCCAACCCCATCTTCGAGATGATCGCGCAGGGTGATCTGTTCATCATCCTGTTCCTGTTCGTCCTCGCGACGACATGGGCGCCGATTGTCGAAGAATCCATTTTCCGCGGCGCGCTCTATCGACACTTCCGCGCCCGCCTCCATTGGATCCCCACAGGGATCGTGACGGCGTTCCTCTTCGCGTTCATGCACGATTACGGGCCGCTGATGGTGGCTCCGCTTATCGCGCTGGGGTTCATGTTCTCGTTCATGCGTGAGTGGCGCGGGTCACTCATCGCGCCCGTCACAGCGCATTTCATGCACAACTTCTCGTTGATGTCGTTCATGATCATCCTGGTGCAGTTGATCAAGGACCCGGTGGGGTGAGACGACTGTTGGAATTCCCCCAGAGGCGGACCTTCGGTAGGCAATAGGCACGAGATGCTATTGCATCCTCCCCCACTGATCCGGGGGAGGTGGGGGCTCCCCGTGAATCAGTTGCGGGGTGCCCGTACTCGCCGTCTTCGGCGCAGTGCGGCTTATGCCTGAAACGATCTGAGCTGTATGAGCGTGGTATGCCCTCCCCGCGGGGGCGCGGGGAGGGACAAAGACTCACCTTCGGTTGATATCACGCCGTCGCGGTATTGAGCTTGGTCTGCTTGTCGTCCGATTCCCGGGTCATCCGCAGGAGCGCGCTCGCGGAGACCTTCGAGATCACGATCAGCAGCACGATGATCGCGACGATGCCGGCGACGATGAGCCAGCGGGGCTTGTCGATGCCGCCGTTCCAGCCGGTGAAGCTCTGCCCGATCATGACGGCGGCGAGCGTGCGGGGGAACATGCCCATGAGTGTGCCGAGGAAGAACACCCCACGCCGCACGCCCAGCGACGCGAACAGCAGGTTCGTCAGCGCGAACGGCGAGCTGGGCGAGATCCGCACGAGCGTGACGATCAGCAGGGCCCGCCCGGTGCTGGCACGCAGCAGGGCGTCGCGGAGCATCTTGGTCTTTGGCTTGCTGACGAGCTCCTGCTCGACGCGGGAGCGGGCGATTTTGGACACCACCTCGTAGCCAACCAGCGATGCGCCGCCGAAACCGAGCAGGGCGAGCAGCGTGCCCATCGGGATACCGAAGGCGTAGCCGGCGAGCAGCGCCTGCGAGACGGTGGGCAGACACCCGAAGCCGGCGAGGATCACGAACCCGGCCAGGTAGATCGACATGCCCGTCGCCAGGTGCAGCGTGCTCGAGCCGTCGCCGACGAGCAGCACCCGCAGGGGCTCCATATTCAGCACGAGCAGGACGCCCGCGAAAGAGGGCAAGGTGGACCAGGCGACGCCGAGGATGGCGGCCGGGCCAAGGCGGCGGAGCATCGCGCACCCGCCGAGCACACGCTCGCGCCCCAGGCGTGAGACGAAGCCGACGGCGAAGAGGCCCGACGCGAACAGACACGCGCTCCAGGCGACCCAGTTGTTCGGGGTGCTCAGGATGTAGGCGTTGATCCACTCGCGGGTGGGCTCGCTGACGGTCGGGATTAGGAACGGGATCGAGAAGAGGACCCCGACAAAGAGAACGCCCCAGTGCAACGCTTGTGCACCGAGGCGGGTTCGTGCTGATCGTTCGCTGGCGTGGGCGCTGGCGCCGACCATGACGCAGGCGGCGGCGCCAAAGAGCGAGTTGGATTCCTTGCCGCACTCGCTGCAGCAACAGTCGACGCTGCCGTCGCACGCCGAAGCTTCCTCTTCCTTGGGCGGGTAGAGGTCGAGGTTCACGGTCCGTGAAGGGCGGACGGTGTCCTTCTGCAACTGAGACTCGTTTTCAATTGCGGCTGACATCGATGGATGGTAGCCCCCTCAGAGGCAGTTTCCAGCCCATTTGTCCCTCCCCGCGATCCGCCTCTGGCGGACGAGGGAGGTGGGTCCGCCGCAGGCGGAGTCGGAGGGGTCTTCTGAAACTCGCAAGATGCCCAAGACCCCTCCGCCTCGGAGACTCGGCACCTCCCCGCGAGGGCGCGGGGAGGGTCAAGAGTTGGATTAGTACTTCTCGGGTGGATCGGCGGGCGGGTGGGGCTCATCGTCGGGGATCTCGCCGCGCCTCATGGCCTGTTCAATCGCGTTGTTGGCCAGCTTGCCCAGCCCGAGCAGGATCACGACTGCGAGGACGATCCCGCCGATGATCAGCCATTTGGGCTTTTCGACCTGGTCCCATGTCTCTGCTTGGGCCCCGATCCAGACGGCTGCGAAGGTCCGCGGCGCCATCCCCACGATCGTCGCGATCATGAACGGGATGAACTTCACGCCCGACACGCTCATCGCGTAGTTCGTCAGCGCGAACGGCGAGTTTGGGGGCACACGCAAGAGCGTCAGGATGCACAGCGCCCGCATGAACCCGTGCCGAATGAACGCGTCACGGATGATCTCGACCCTCTTGTGCTTGTGGATCTCGGACTCGATCCGTTCGCGTGCGACGAATCGCGCGACGAAGTACCCGATGATTGAGGCGCCCGTGAACCCGAGCATCGCCGCGGGGAAGCCCCACGCGATCCCGAACGCGAAGCCCGCGAGGATGGCCTGCGAAACCGTCGGCAGGAGCCCGAGCCCGGCGGTGACGATGAAGATCGCGACATAGACCATGACACCCTGCATTAGGGGCAGCCCGGGTTCTTCCTCCGTCCCGATGAGGAGTTTCTGTGCCGGCCTCATATTGAAGAGCAGGGTGATCCCCGCGATCGCGGGCAGGATCCCCCACGCGATCCCGAGCCACGCGGCGGGGCCGAGGCGTTTGATGATATCGCCGATGGACTCATCGCTGTTTGAATCGGTTTCAGGAGGGGTAGGTGCTTCGCTCATAGGGCGATGATAGGGGAGCGGGGTGTTTACCGCTTCTTCTTCATGCGGGATGTGACGATCGACACGACGATGACCACCACGGCGCAGACGAGCAGACCTGAGAGTATGAACAACTATACGAAGGGTGGCCCGATGGAACCCGCAGGGTTCCTTCGGGAGCGAGTACCGACGAACTGCGTACCCGAAGGAGCGGAAGACCGCTCCATCGGGCCACCCGCCAGTCAGATTAGTCTTCGTGTTCGAGGGGTACAGCGATGTACCCGTGGTGCTCGGCGACGACTTTGACTTGTTCTTCGACATCAGGCGACAGCGATTTTACTATTGCCGACTTTGTGCTGTAGTCTACCTCAACGCTCGTTACACTATCTATTTTCATCAGGTCTGTCCTCAGCGCGATAGCACACGCCTCACAGGACATCCCTTTGATATCGAACACAGCAGTTGATCTCGCCGCGATACCCGAGATAGGTTTATTCTGTTCATTCCCATAGAGCGTTTCTGCAACCACAGAGGCATACTGCGGAAAAAGCACAAACGATGCGACGAAGGCTGTTGACACCCAGAGCATTACCTGCGGGAATACTGCGTGGTGTTTCGACCCTGATGCGCATGTATCATCGCTACAAACACCATTCTTACATGGCGAGGATCGGAAATACACCTGCCAGAATGAGATTGTGAGAAGCAGCACTGATACCACCACCAGCAGAGGACGCCAACGTTCGAAGAACGCGCTCAAACCTGCCGCTGACGCTCCAAACCCGAGCAGCAGCAACGGCAGCCAACAGCACGCTGATGATGCAACAGCGGTAATCACCGCACTGAATATCGATAACATGCTCGATCTGCCGGGGGCATTCGCTGTTTGGCGGCTCATGATTGCTGACCCGCTTCCTTCAGGGCGTTGATAAGCATTTCCCGCGGGGGTAATCCGTGTGCGCCGTTGAATACTCGGCAACCGAACGAATAATCCTCACCAGACCGTTTCTCGGGATCAACATCCACACCCTCGATCTGAATGGTTGGTGATCCGTACATTTGCTCACGCACGGCATCCTCCGGCGTCGACACTTCGACCCGCTCGGTGTTCGCTTGAATTCCAAGATCCGCGGCGACCTCTCGCACGAGAGACTCGGCCGGTTCCGCGTTCGGGCAGCCCTCGAAATACACGATCCGTACATTCATGACAAGCTCCTTTTTAACTTCGCTTGAGCATCGACGACAACGCTTTCATTGCTGCGTCGAAGCGGTCATCCGCTTCGGGCGCGCCGCACTGCGTCAAACAGAGACGGAGTTCCTGCTCGACGATCTGAACGGTGACCCTGTTAAGTGCGGCTTTCACGGCCGCGATCTGGGTGAGCAACTCGTCTGCACAGCGCCGCTGCTCGACCATGCGCTTTATGGAGCCCACATGACCCTCGGCACGACTCAGGGCATTGACGAGCAAGCGGGCTTCCTCGTCATCGAGGTATGATTTCTGATTGATTTGCTGAGATTCCATACTTAGACAACATCCCCCCGGGGGGGATTATTTCGCTGGATTACACTATTGGTCATTTTCGTGGATCTAGGGAATTTTGGAGATTTCGAGAGCGCCTAGACTTGCCCGTCCCATCGTCGGGATGCCACAACCTGCCCTCTCCCAGCGAGAAACCGCTGTGATCGGAGTTTTCCCATGATTCCTAAACCACCGCCCCGCGACGGGGCACTCGGCTTCGTGTACCTCCCGCCGGTTCGCGTGCAGGGGTATTCTGTCGCGGGTGAAGCAACCTCGATCTATATCCCCGAGATGGATGTGTGCTTTGACATGGGGTTCTCGCCCCGCTCGGCGCTCGCAGCGAAGTTCTGCGCCCTCTCGCACGGGCACATGGACCATGTCGGTGGACTCGCGTACTGGTGTTCCCAGCGGAACTTTCAAGGGATGGGGCCCGGCACGATTGTCTGCGACAAGCGCATCGAGGACGATGTGCGTGGGATGATGACGGGGTATCAGAATCTGGAGCGCCAGAAGACGCCTTACGAGCTCATCACCCTCGAGCACGAAGAAGAGATCCAGCTCAAGAACAACATCATGCTCCGCGCGTTCCATACCGAGCACACCTGCCCGTCGATGGGGTATGTGATCGTGGAGAAGCGCACCAAGCTCAAGGAGCACCTGCAGGGACTCCCGCAGGAGAAGCTCAAAGAGATGAAGCTGCGGGGCGAGGAGATCGTCAACCATCTCGAGGTGCCGCTGCTCGCGTACACCGGTGACACGCTGCCGGGCGCGCACCTGCTGCGTGATGATGTCCGGAAGGCGAATGTGATCGTGACGGAGTGCACCTTCTTCGATCCGGGGCACCAGGAGCGCGCCAAGATCGGGATGCATCTGCATGTCGAGGACCTGGTCGAATGGCTGAAGGTCGCGGAGTGCGAGGAGATGGTGGTTGTCCACATCTCGCGCCGAACCCACCTTGGCCAAGCCCGCAAGCAGCTCAACCAGCTCGCGGGCAAGGAGCTGGCGTCCAAGGTTCATTTCCTGATGGATCATCGCACGAACCGAGCGCGGTATGACGAGCAGGCAGAAGAAGCGCGTCGGATCGAGGAAGAGCTCGCGAATCGGGACTGAACCGACCTGAGTCAACCACGGGGCGGACGGATCGCCCCTATCCTGTACACATGCTCTGGACGCTCTGGCGCTCCATCTCGGTTGAGTTCTGGCGCTTGCTGCTGCTGACGACGGCGGTGCTTGTCGCGACGATCGCGTTCGCGATCACGATCAAGCCGCTGGCGGACGGGAAGCTCTCGCCCGATCAGGCGCTGCGGTTCATGTTCTACGCGATCCCGCCGATGCTCGCGTACGCGACGCCGTTCGCTGCGGGCTTTGCTGCGACGATCGCGATCCATCGCATGTCATCCGAGAACGAGGTGACGGCTGTCTACGCGTCGGGAGTCTCGCACAAGAAGTTCCTTGTGCCCTCGCTCGTTGCGGGTTTGATCCTCGGCGGCGCGATCTACGGGCTCAACGATCAGGTCATCCCGCGTTTCCTCAAAGAGATGGAGCGCATGGTCACTCAGGACTTCGCGAAGATCTTTGTTGGGTCGTTGCAATCGGGCGAGTCCGCACGCATCGGCAACAACGAGATCCACGCGGACAAGGTCCAGCGCATCGAGCCCGAACGCGGGTCGCCCGTCACGGACCAGTACGCGCTCTACGGCGTCGCGATCGTCAAAGCCGACGAGCAGGGCGTGGTCTCGATCGATGGCACCGCGAAGCGTGCGTGGATCCAGGTCCGACCCGTGTGGTCGCTCAACGCAGAAGATCAGGCGCGGATCGGCAACGACGACGCCACGGCGGTGCTGATGAAGTTCATAGACCTCACGATCGATCGTGACGGGTCCCCCATCACGGTCGATCCGTTCACCCTCCCCGCGTTCCCGATCCCACGCGTGTTCAAGGACGACCCGAAGTTCATGACGGGCGCGGAGATGGTCGCGCTCAAGAGCGATCCGGATCAGATGAACTTTGTCGATCACAAGCGGATCAATCTCGCGAAGGGGATCGCGTCGATCGATGTGTTCCGCGATATCCGGGAACGGGCGAGGAAGGGAGAGAGCATCGAGCTCACGAGCCCCGCGGGTCAGCGCGTCACGATCCTCGCGGGCGGGTTCACCGCATCGAGTGAGACATGGACCCTGCTGCCCGATCAGGTGACGGGCGCGATCGAGATCCAGGTCATGGATTCGTCGGGGCGTATCGATCGGCTCCGTGCCGATTCCGCGACGCTCAGCCCTGAGCGTGCCCGCACGAACGATCCGCTCAATACCCCTGCGATCAATAAGCCCACCCTGAGCTTCTCGCTTGATCTTCAGGGTGTCTCGATTCTCTCTGACGACAACACGAGCACCCAGCAGAGCTCGACGCAGTACACCGGGTTGCGCTTCGACTCCGATCCGCTCGACGAGCTTCTGACCTATCCGAGTTTGGAGCTGCTCGAGTTCGCAGAGCCGTACATCAACGAGTCTTCGATGCGCTACGCGGAGTTCCTTGTAAAACCCGCGGAGCGGTTGCGTTTGCAGATCGATGATCTGCGGCGCGAGATCCTCTCCAAGCAGCACGAGCGCTGGGCGATGGCCATCGCGACATTCGTGATGGTGCTCGCGGGATCGATCATCGCGCTGCGTCTGCGTGAGGCACAGGCGCTGGCCGTGTACATGTGGAGCTTCTTCCCGGCGCTGGGCACGATCGTCGTCATCGCGGGCGGGCAATCCGCGGTGCACGAAAAGGGGGCCCCGGCGTTGCCGTTTATCTACATCGGCGTGCTCGGGCTCTTGATCTACACGCTCGCGTCGTATCGCAAGCTCGCGAAGCACTGACCCATGCCCAAGACCCCGCCCGATCTCGATCGCACGCTCTGGTGGGACCCCATCGCGCGTCGCGTGTCGATGATGTGGGCGCTGATCGTGCTGCTGCTTGTGGTGCGTTTGGTGTGGCAGTTTGTGTCGCCGTATACCCTGATCGAGGATGAGGCGCATTACTGGGAATGGTCGCGTCATCTCGCGTGGTCGTACTACTCCAAGGGCCCCGGCGTCGCGTGGGTCATCTGGGCATCGACGCAGATGCTCGGCGATACCGAGTTCGCGGTGCGCCTCCCCGCCGCGATCGCAACCACACTGGGCACGATCGCGGTGGCGCGGACGGCTTGGGTCATGTTCGAGGATCAACGCCTCGCGTTTATCAGTGCGATCCTCTATAACGGGATCCCGGGGTTCGCGGTCGCCTCGATGCTGATGACCATCGATGCGCCGTACATCGCGTGCTGGGCATGGGCATCGCACTTCGCGATCGTTGCGATGATCAAAGACAGGCATCGCGCATGGATCGGGTTTGGCGCGTTCATCGCGATCGGGTTTCTGTTCAAGTACACGATCCTGTTGCTGATCCCGAGTGTGATGCTTGCGCTGATTCTTTCGCGTGCGTACCGATCACGCGCTCAACGACGATGGTTCCTGCTCGGATTGTTCATCTCCATGCTCGGGTTGATCCCCGTCGCGATCTGGAACGCCCAGCACGATTGGGCAACGGTGCGCCACCTGCTCGGGCATCTGGGCATGAAAGGAGGCGATACCGAGAACACCTCCGCCCCGCACGAACCCTGGACGATCGTGTGGGTGTTCGAGTACATCGGGTTGCAGATCCTCGTTGGGGGACCCATCCTTGCGCTAGGGTTCTTTGCGTATCTCAACGCGAAGAGGCGCGCAACAGACTCCATCCGATCCGCGATCAACATCGCGATCGTGATATCCATCCCGCTGCTCGTGTTTTATCTGCTCGTGGCACTCAAGACCCAAACCGAAGGCAACTGGGCGATGGCGGCTTTCGTTACCCTGATCCCCCCCAGCGCCTGGTGCATCCGTGACGGGGTGGTGCGTGTCGATCATGTCATCAGATTCTTCTGGGGCGCTGCGTTGTTTGTCTTGGTCGGCGTCCTCATCCTGTTCCCCGGCGCAAAGACCCTCTCAAAGATCCCAAAGATCGGCCCGTTGATCCCCATGTATCGCATGACGGGGATGCGCGAACACGCGCTCGATGCCCAGCGGGTTCTCGATGAGATCCGCGAACGAACCGGGCAGGACCCGTTCGTGATGACGGACCACTACGGACGCGCATCTGTACTTGCGTTCTATCTCCCGGGTCATCCGGTCGTGTACTGCAGCAGCGCCCACATCGGCGGACGCAAAACGCAGTACGACATCTGGGATGAGACCAATATCGCGATCCCGGAGACCCACGCGTCCCTCATTGGTCGCCCGGCGTTGATGCTCGGAGGACCGCCCCACCATTGGGAAGACGCGTTCGAAACGATCGAAGAACTCGGTCCGCTCGTCAACGAGCCCAAAGACCGCGGCACGACCTATATCGGGATTGGATACAAAGGGTTTCAAGACTGGCATCCACGCACACTTTCGCACCCGTAAATGCGTACCATCTGGAGGAATGTAAAAAGGATGTTTTTGTGCGATATCTGAGCCCATTCGAGAGAAACCGACGGCGTATGCGTCGTGTGCGACTCACACTGATCATTCTGGGCGCGTTCGTGCTGCTCACGCTGCTCGATTTCCCGCTCCTGCACCTGTTCTATCACAAGCCACTTCAGCACATCGAAAACCATGATTGGTATCGTCTGCTGCGGATCATGGGGTTCATGGGAACTTGGATTCTGGTCTGCATCGTGTATATCGCGCACGATCGCAATCGGCATCGCGGTCTCGCGATCTTTCTGTCCGCGTTGTTTGCTGGAATGTTCGCGGAGCTGCTCAAACTCGTCTTCGCTCGTGAGCGTCCCGTCAGCTGCGGCGAGATTCAGCCCGGGTTTTATCACTTCCGAGGCTTCTTCTCTGGTTTTCAAGATGGATCGAATCTGGGGATCCCATCCAGCCACGCCGCGGTGGCGTTCGGCGGGTGCATGATGCTCGCGTGTTTTCTTCCCAGGACCAGGTTCACGCTCTTCATGCTCGCGCTTGGTTGCGGCATCACCCGCATGCTCTCGGGTGCACATTTCGCGACAGATGTCTTCGTGGGGGCCCTGATCGGATTCGGATGTGCGCGGATGATGTGCTACTTTGCGTCCAAGCATGTCCCGGACCTGTTGCCCCGATACCGGTCCCCGGTCTGAGCCGCTACGATAGAGCGTCCATGACGCTGCTTGATCGGTACATCGCGAAACAATACCTGTTCAACATCATCGCCCTCACGGTGATCCTGTTCAGCTTTGTCGTCGTGATCGATGCGTCCCTGAACATCGACGAGTTCCTCCAGCGGGCCGGCGATCTTGCCCAGCAACGCGGCGAGGAAGCGCCGGGCGCCGTCCGGCGGTGGGTCGTGACCCTGTTGCTCGTCGTCGATTTCTGGTGGCCCAAGCTCCTCCAGCTCTACTCGTTCCTGATCGGGATGATCCTCGTTGGCGCGATGGGGTTCACCTTCTCGCAGATGAGCCGGAACCGCGAGTTCATCGCGATGATGGCCGCGGGCGTGGGGCTCCATCGGGTGATGAAACCCATCGTCGTTGTCGCGGGGCTTTTCATGGTCTTGCAGATCGTGAACACGGAGATCTTGATCCCCCGGATCGCACCGCTGCTCGTTCGGGATCACGACGACATCGGGTCGCGCTCGCTCGGGAGCGCGGTGGTGCCGCTCACGCTCGATGGGTCCGGGAGACTCTTCCGCGCTGCGAACTTCCACGCGGATACCAACACGCTCGACGGGGTGTACATCCTCGAGCGCGACGAGAACGGGAAGGCCACACGCGCAATCACCGCATCGTTCGCGGTATACAACAATGGCGGTTGGGACTTGGAGCAAGGACTGGCTCGTGAGCGCGGGGCCGCGACTCCCAAGCCCGCGGTGCCCATCGATCGCATCGAAACATCGCTCGACCCCAACACCCTGCGGATGAACCGGTACGAGTCGTACGCGCAATCGCTGAGTTTCATGCAGGTTTCGCAGATGCTCGATCGCCCGACGCTCACGGACCCCGCGAAGCGAAACAGATACTCAAGGATCAAATGGGGGCGGTTCGCGATCATGCTCTCCGCGATGCTCGCGCTGGTGATCTCGATGCCCTACTTCATCACACGCGAGCCGCGCAATATGGTGATGCAATCGATCAAGTGCGCCCCCATCGCGATCGTCGCGTTGATCGGAGGCGTGCTCGGCGCCAGCGCCACGATCCCGGGTCTGCCCGCCGCGATCGGGGTCTTCATCCCCGTGATGATCCTGTCGGTTGTCGCGGTCGCTCAGACGAGCGCGATCAAGACCTGATCCGACCCGCTCACTCGTCCTCGACACCCAGATCGCGCTTGGTGAACAACGCGTGGAACGCGACGCCCGCGCCCTCGATGTTCTCGCGTGCGCCTTCCTGACGATCGATCACGGAGATAATCGCGGGGACCTTGGCGCCGAGGGACTTGAGGACCTCGACCGCTTCGAGCGCCTGCCCGCCGGTTGTTGCGACATCTTCGACGAAGACGACGACATCGCCCTCTTCCACTGTGCCCTCGACCTGCTTGGCGGTGCCGTACTCTTTTTTCGCGTTCCGCACAAAGATGCTCGGCAGCCCGGTCTCCAATGACGCGACCGTCACGAGCGGGATCCCGCCGAGCTCGGCACCCGCGAGGCGGACAACCTTGCCCTGCTCGGCGCTGACTTGTTCGATGATCTGGGCGAACATGGGCCCGAGCTGGCGCAGGATCTCGGGTTTGGTCGAGAATCGGTATTTATCGAGGTAATAGTTGCTTGTGCGACCCGAGCGGAGGGTGAAGGTCCCCCGCAACAGCGATGCATCCGCGATTTGGGATGCGAGTGCGGCGCGATCGACGGGTTGTTGGACGAGTGAGGTATTAGGCATGGGTGTGAGGCCGATGTTTGGTCCGAAAAAGCGTGGGAAAGGATCGAAAAAATCCTGAATTGGTAACAACTTGCGCCGATGTGCGACATAATTGCGAGCCCAACGCGTTGTGCTCGGGTCATCGGGGCGCTGAACCGATGATATCCCCGTCGGGTCCATAAGCGGACCGATGGCCTGCTTCCAGAGCAGGGGAAACAGTACATTCCGCCTCACGCGCTTTGTCGTTTATGCGTGCAGGTTGAGATGAGAATCAAGGAATCGGGAGGATTCAATACATGAGCCGTCAACCCAGAGCTGTTCTTCTCGCATGCGGGCTCGCCCTGAGCGTCGTGGCCGCGTCTTCCAATGCACAGGTCGCCCCACCGCCGATCGAGCCAGCGAGTGATCAGCCGACATACACCCCGCCACCAAAGCCAGAACCCCAGCCCGTGGTCAAGCCGGCAGAGCCGCAGCCCCAGGAGAGCTTCTCCGCGCGTCGTCGCGATCGGAACACCGAAGACCTCCCCACGAATGTGCCGTACCCGAAGCTTGCGCAGCCGGGTCCGGACGGTCGCATCCGCCGAATCCGCCAGCTCCCCGATATCGCGGCGCTGCGCTCGAACCCGAATGTCGGCCCTGCTTCCGTTGAGCAGATCATGCCGCTGATTTACCTGCGTCGCTATAAAATGGAAACCTCCGTGATCGACAACCTTGATCTGTACTGGGAGCTTTCCAGCGGGCTCATCCAGAACATGAACATGGGCGACATCGACGAGATGGGACGCGTCGCGGACATGATGAAGCCGCTCGTCCCAGAGATCACGCTCAGCCAGGACCTGCTCAACAGGCAGATCCTCACGCGTGTGCAGGGCGGGATGAACAAGTACATCGTGAATGAATACAAGAAGGCAATCACCGACGAGATCCAGGTGCTCGATGGCGAGAAGGGTCTCGAAGAAGTCTTCCGTTTCGTCCTCGAGGACTCGCTGCACGAAGCCAAGCTCGCCTACCAGGGGCTGCTCGTCGAACTCATGGACGATGTCGCCGAAGTTGTTGACCTGGCGGGCATCGAGAAGACCAGCGCTGTGCAGGCGCTCATCGATGCGCAGCAGGAACCCAGCGTCGATCCCGAGACCCAGTTTGCCCAGATCGATGCATTCGACGCGGTCTTCCGCGAACTGAGCTACGAGGACGCGAACGCCATCCTCACCGCTCTGCGTGGGACTCGCGAGTTTGAGAATCTCGCACCGACCATCACCACCGTGAATGTGCTCCACGATCGCAAGAAGGTCTATGAGGGCAACATCGGCACGCAGATCCGTGATGGCAAGACCGGCGAGATCCGTTTCAACAGCAACACGGATGAAAAGATGCCAGACAAGCCGAACATCGAAGGCCAGTCTGAAAAGACGGACACCGAAGACTAATCGGTATCTCCGAGTGAACTGAGATCAAAGAAACGCCCCTTGTGAAAAGGGGCGTTTTTCATTTGGTCTCGTCGCTTTACTCTGCGTCTGATTCCTCAGAGGAGTTCCCAACGCCGCCCAGCGGACGCATCATCGGGAACGGGAGGACATCGCGGATCGTGCGCTGATTTCCGAGCAGCATCACGATCCGATCCATCCCTAGACCCAGCCCACCCGCGGGGGGCATGCCCACCTTGAGGGCATTGACGAAGTCCTCATCGAACGACCGGAAGGTCGATTCCTCATCGTCCACGCCTGAGAGCTGTTCGCGGAACTTCTGCGCCTGGATGTCCGGGTCGTTGAGTTCCGTGTAGGCCGGACCGATTTCCATCCCGCCGATGAACAGGTCCCAGCGATCCGCGAGCGGGACCGGGTCCTGCTCGGTGCCGGGCTTGGGACGCGTCAGGGGCGACAGCGACGCGGGGTAGTCCAGCACAAAGGTCGGGCGTGCCGGGTCGATCGTGGGCTCGGCAACTTCCTCGAACAACTCGTTCACCAGGAAGATGTCCGCGATCGGTGTGCCGTCCTCGCTCTTGGTCTTGAACCCGCGCGCTTCGCACGCCGCACGGACCTTGTCCATGTCGCCCATCGAGAACCCGAGGACCTTCTCGAAGAGCTCCGCATAGGTCACCTTGTCGAAAGCCCGATCATAATCGATCAGCAGGTCGCCGAATGGCATGGCGCTGGCGCTGATGCCCTGCTCGCCTGCAGCGATCTGGGCCAGCTCGCGGATCAATCCTTCCGTGAGATCCATCATCGTCTCATAGTTGCCGAAGGCCTGATAGACCTCGAGGCTCGTGAACTCGGGGTTGTGCGACTTGTCGAGTCCCTCATTGCGGAAGTTCCGCGAGACCTCGAACACGCGAGGCATCCCACCCACGAGCAGGCGCTTGAGATAGAGCTCTGGCGCGATCCGCAAGGACAGATCGAGATGCAGCGCGTTCATGTGCGTGAAGAACGGGCGAGCCGCGGCCCCGCCCGCCTGCGTCTGCAGCACGGGCGTCTCAACCTCGACAAAATCGTGACGCTCGAGGTACCGACGCATCGCGCTCATGAGCTTGGAACGCAGCATCAGTGTCCGCGTGGTGTCGGGGTTGGACCACATATCGACATAGCGCTGCCGGTACCGCATGTCCGGGTCCTGAAGTCCCAGACGCTTTTCCGGTGGCGGGACGAGACACTTGCTCGCGGGTTCGAGCGAACTCGCCCAGCAGGTCACCTCGCCGGTTTTTGTTTTGGTCAAAGGCCCTTGGGCGATCACGATGTCCCCGTTGTCGAGGAGCTTGGCGAGCGCGAACCCGTTCTCATCACAATCGCGCTTGGAGATCGCGATCTGGAAGCTGTCGTTCGTGTGATCACGCAGGTTGAGCCAGACGAGCTTGCCATTGTCACGCGAGAGCACCACGCGGCCCGCGACCCGCACAACCGGCCGTGTGTCCACGATCTGTGGGAGATCGGCGTCTGGCAGATCGGGGTTGTCCCGCTTTGCCTGCTTGTGCGCCTGAGTGGATTCCTTGTTCGCGTTGTCCGCGCCCTCGTCGTAGGCCTCGTGGGCCTGCGCGAGTGTTTTGAGCCCATCGGCACGGAAGCCATAGGGGTTGAAGCCCAGCGCGCGGACTCCCTCACGGTTTTCGCGGCGTTGCTGCTCGAGGCGATGGATTTCCTCTGCTGCTTCCTGAGCATTGAGGACGACTTCTTCGTTTTGTTCTTGTATGTGTTCAGTCACGCACGATCGTACACGCACGAATGACGCGGGTCACTGCGAAGCGGGTTTGGATCCGCCGAGTGTGAGATCAACCCTGGCGGTCATCTCGGTATCGCACAACGGACGCGTCGTGGGATCCTCAGAAAGCATGTCGTGGAGCGTGATCCCACCGAATCGATCAATCAGCGAGCTGGCCGCCTGATCGAGACGGGTGTGCAGCGGACACAGACGCCCGGAATGGTTCTCAAGCTTGAGCGGGCACTCATGGATACGCTCGATGGGGTCAATCGCGTTGATCACATCGAGCATAGTGATTTCACTGGCCGGTTTCGCGAGCTGGTACCCGCCACCAACGCCGCGTCGTCCGGTGATCAGTTCCGCCTTGGCGAGGGATTGGAGCACTTTGGCGAGGTAGTTCATCGGAACAAGCGTCACCTCGGCGAGTTGGGCGGTGGAAACAAGCCCATCGGGCATGTACGCCAGACAGCTCATCGCTCGCAATGCATACTCAGTCGTCTGTGAGAGCAACAGAATACCTTTCCAATCCGAAGTCACACTACATAAGGTTGACCCAATAGTAGAACAGGGGAGCATCCGTACAAAGGAATTATCGACCCAAATATCCAATCACCCCGAACAGACTACTTAAGCACTTGCAAAAGATCGTGTTACGATCGTATCGCCGGGTTGCTCAATGCTTGTTGTCGGTGATCACGCCCGTCCTCGGGGGTCTCGCGGAGCAGGGTTTCGATGATCTCATCGATCCCAACCTGGTCCGCCTGCGCATTGAAGTTTGTGAGCACACGATGGCGCAGCACCGGGTGAGCAATGGCCTTTACGGTATCGATGCTCACGATCCCATTGCCGACGAGCATCGCGTGCGCCCTAGCCCCCTGAATCAGTGCCTCGCTCGCGCGTGGACCTGCCCCCCAGCTCACATAGTCACGCACAATATCAGGAACCTGTGTCCCCTCATCCGTCCTGGTCGAGCGTACGAGCCGGAGCGCGTATCGCATGACATGCTCGGGAACTGGTGTGCTGCGGATAATCTTCTGCACCGTCGCGATCTGGTCCGCATCGATGACGGGCCGGATCTCCACCTCGTCCTTCCGAGCGCTGCGCCGGATGACCTCCAGCTCTTCCTCCTCGCTCGGGTATCGCACGAGGACCTGGACCATGAACCGGTCGAGTTGGGCCTCGGGCAGCGGGTAGGTCCCCTCCTGCTCGAGCGGGTTCTGCGTTGCAAGCACGAAAAACGGCGATGGGAGCGCGTGGCGCGTTCCGCCGATGGTCACCTGACGCTCCTGCATCGCTTCGAGCAGCGCCGCTTGAGTCTTGGGCGGCGTCCGGTTGATCTCGTCGGCGAGCACGACATTGGCGAAAACAGGCCCCTTGACAAATCGCAGCGAACGATGCCCGGTCGCTTTGTCCTCTTCGATGACTTCGGTGCCTGTGATATCTGAGGGCATCAGATCGGGTGTGAACTGGATTCGGGAGAAATCGAGCGACATGGCCCGTGCGATCGTCGAGATCAGCAATGTCTTGGCAAGCCCGGGTACACCCACAAGCATCGCGTGCCCACGCGAAAAAACCGCGAGGAGGATCTGATCGACCACCTCGTCCTGGCCCACGATGACCTTTGAGATCTCGGCGCGGAGCGCGTCGTAGTGCTCACGGACCTGCGCGATGAGTTGTTCGCCGTCGTCTTGTGGGTTACCGCTGCGTTGGTGCATGTGCTTGGCCCTCCTTGCCAGTCTGTCTCATCATACCGAACCCGCGAGTGGGTGGGTTCATTGCATCGATCCGCACAGCGAATAAAAATGACAGCTGCGTGGGGTCTCTTCACGCAGCTGCCTGATTCGATCCTGTGGAACCAGGATCGGCGTCGTGGTTTTTTGTCGCCTGGCTCACGGTGTTGTGGGCCGGGGCGATGGGGTCTGATTGGGATCAGCACCCTCTTGATTTCAGCGTTACCGCGGGAGAAACACAAAGTTTCAGCTCGCTGATCAATTTCTCAATCAGCTTTGCGCGATCTTCACGCCCGCTTAGTCCTCGTCGCTTTCGAGACGATCGAGCAAACGCTCAAATAGATCCGTCATGCGTCCCATGTGGTCTTCCATGCGATCCATCTGGTCTTCCAGACGGTCCTCGAGGGCACTGAGGCGATCTTCGAGCTGTGCGAGATGATTCTCCATTTCTTCCGCCTGGCGAACGATCAGGCGACCGTCACGGAGTTCCATGACCTGACGCTGCGCATCGCGCATCGCGGCACGGGCCTTGTCCTGAGCGATCTCGGCTAACTCCCGCTGACGCTGAACCTCGAACTTCTGTTTCGCGGCTTCCTCGATACGCTTCTGATGCTCGAGATCGATCGCGAATTCCTTTTCGAGGTTTCCATCATGCGGATCGGGTGTGAAGAAGAACCTGTTGCCCGTGGCGAGGCGTTCGTGGAGCCCATCGAGATGGGTATGGAGCCGCTCCTGAACGATTGCCAGCTGCTCATCTGATATGCCCGAATCGCGCAGGGCTTCGTGGATCTGCTCCTGGATATCGTGGCCGAAGTCAAAGTCCAGACCAAACGAGAACTCGTTGTCGCCCTTTTCGTGCCAAATGCTGGGGAAGTCTGAGTCATCTCCGTCTTCGATGGATTCAACCACGATCGAGGCGGCGCCCAGTTTCTTCGCGTTGTATGGCGCGAGTTCTGCTTTGAGCTTGAGTTTCTCACCGCCACGCAGGACGACCATTTTGAGCGTGTCCCCTGGTTCCTTCTTGCGGAGGACCTTGCTCAGGAGTTCGCCGTTGGCGTAGTCACTGCCATCGAGCGAAACGATGACATCGTAGTTCTCAAGTCCTGCCTTCTTCGCGGGGAGCCCGTCGATGACTTTCTCGACGAATATCGCTTGGGTATCGCCGAGCTTGAGCTGCTTGCGGACCGCGTCGCTCGGTTCGGTCAGGTTGATCCCCAGCATGACCTTGGGTGTCGATTCCGATGTGAAACTCATGACCCGCGCGGGCATAGGTGCGTCCGGCGCTTCGGGCGAAGTGGTACGGATCTCGAAGGCCTGATCCTTTGCGTCCTTCTCGATCCAGTGCCCACTGACCTTGGCCATGCCCGGGACCTTGATCTCCGTGATCGCTTTACCGTCTTCGCTGAGGAAGATGACGACATTCTCTTTGACCTTGATGCGATCGTGATCGATCTCTTCGCCGTTCATTTCCGCGAACTTGACGATGCCGTTGACGATTTTGACCTCGTACTCGTTCTTGTCGTCGTGATTGCGGATGACGATGACATGCTCGTCCTTGATTTCCCTCGACTCGCTGGATGCGGCCTTGTCCTTCGTGTCGTATTCGACCTTGAACTGCGCGTGCGCCATTGATGCGGGGAGCCCCGTCGCAGCGATCAGGGTTGCAACGATCGCTTTTTTGCTGATTGAGTTGAGCGTCTGCATCTTCATACTCCTGTCGATTGTGGTGGTTTGAATCTCTTGCGTGCTTTGTAGATGCGCCGCGGATTGGTGCCTGTCAGGAATCGGCGCGAATGATCTCAGAACGCGCTGTAGCCGTTGCGTTCGACACGAACAGGAACGGGGAATGCTTTGCCAGTTTCGTCCTGCATCATGCGGTATGCCTGATCGATGACCTGGCGTTCGATGATCTGACGGATGTAGATCACCTCGATCGTTCCGTCGGGCAGGGGTTTGGTTTCGACGACGAGCTGCTCGGGCATCTCCGCGATGACCTTGCCGCTCTTCTGTCCGGATTCGAGGTATTGCTCGAACGCCTGCTCCGGTTCCGCGTCCTTGAGCCCGATCCCCGGGATCCCCGCGATCAGCGGCGATTGCTCGATTGTGTTTGCCCGAGGCATCCCCAGAGACCACGCGATGAGCAGGGCCGCCGCGATCGCCCATCCGCCCCATTTGGACGCCATGGACATGCGCCGTTTGGTGCCCTCCTCATCGATGATGCCGCCGGGCAGCTCCACGCGATCCGCAACAGAAACCATCCCCGCGAGCTCGTCGCGGACCATCTCGTGCTGCTGCTGGGTTGTTGCGAGTTCGCACCAGACCTCGGGCTCGTTCGCCGCGAGTGCGCGGAACCGATCCCAATCGGTCGTGCTCGCGCGTCCATCGATCACGCGAGAGATCAGCAGATCGCGTGCGTGATCGGGGAGGATCTCATCGAGGACCTCGTCGATCTGATTGTCGTGTTCATGTTCTGCACTCATGGTGCACCTCCGATCGCCGAGCCCTGCATATTTGCTCGGCGGGTTGCTTCTTGTTTCTGCTGCTGCTCCAGGATCTCCCGGAGCATGCGTCGCCCGCGTGCGATGCGGGTTTCGATCGTCGTGACGGGCAATCCCATCGCGTCGCCGATCTGCTCGTAGCTCATCGATTGCAAGCAACGCAGCAGCACCGGCTCGCGGTAGCCGGCGGGCAGACTCCGCGCCGCGTGGAACACCCTCCGGGATTCCTCGGACTCGACGAACAGTTCGTCGGCCATGTCCCTGGTGTGATCGCGATCTGGCTCGAGCCCGACCAGACGCAGCATCGATCGTTTGCGCCGGGTGCGTTTGCGGCCCTCCGCACGAGCGATGTTGATCGCGATCATGCGGATCCACCCGCGGAAGGCCTTGGGATCCTCAAGGGTCGAGATCTTTCGGCACAGCTGCATCGCGACCTGCTGGAGCAGGTCCTCCAGATCCGCCTCGCGGGATTTATGTGCGAGGATGATCGCACCGATCCAGCGACGGGAGTCGTCCCAGAGCAGCGCGAGGGCATCGCGGTCACCCTTCATCGCGGCGCTGACCACTCCCTCGTTGACGCGTTGCTCGTCCAACTTCCTGCGCATCCTCCGCTTGGGCACGCTCGCCCCCGCTTGGTTTCCTAAGATGCTCTCCGCCCGGATCCCTGTCACGGTTGTACCGAGATTCGAGCGAATTGTTCGGATTCATCCAATCAAGCGTGTATCAAACCCGTTCGTCCGAGAAAAACACGCAACCAGACCCCTGACACCCCTGCAGTCCACCTGAGCATGGCCCGAAACCCGATCAAAAAACGCGATCCGGTCAATCTCCCTGGGAGAGTCGATCCCGGCGGGTACGAGCTCGACGACACCTTTGTCATGTCGTTTGGGGATCACCTGGAGGATCTGCGTAAGCGCGTGTTCCTCGCGATCATCGGGATTGTCCCGATCTTCGCGATCGCGTTCGGGTTTGGACGAACACTGCTGAGATTGCTCATCGAGCCCGTCCAGGAACAGTTGACCAAAGCCGGCGAGGGTGCGCAGCTCATCTCCACCAGCCCCGTCGAGACCTTCTCGTCCGTGATCAAGATCGCGATGATCGTGACGGTGCTTGTGGGTGCGCCGTGGATTCTCTTTCAGCTGTGGAAGTTCATCTCGCCGGGGTTGTACAAGCACGAACGACGGATCATCCACCTGCTCCTGCCCTTCTCCGGGTTCCTGACGATCTGCTCGGTGCTGTTTCTGTACTATGTGATCCTCCCGGTCATCCTCGCGTTTTTCATTGCGTTCGGTGCTCGCGTCTCCGGCGAGCCGAATGTTCCCGTCGCGCCGGTCCCCGAGGGGATCGTGCTGCCGAGCATCCCGGTGCTGCAAGCCGACCCCGAGGGGATGCAGCCGGGCATGATGTGGATCAACCAGACGAGCAACCAGCTCCGCGTGTGCTACGGGTTCGAAGAGGACGGCTCAGCGATCATCCGCCTGATCTCGATGAATGCGAATGTCGGTATCTCCCCGATGTACCGGATCAGCGAGTACATCAAGACCGTTCTGAACATGGGATTGGCGTTCGGGGTTGCGTTCCAGACACCGGTTGTCGTCGTCATGCTCGGGTGGGTCGGGATCATCAATCCCAAGGCGATGCGTCGATTCCGCAAGCATGCGATCGCGGTGAGTGTGATCCTGGGTGCTGTTCTTACACCCGCGGACCCGCTGTCGATGGTTCTGCTGGCCGCACCTTTGTATCTGCTGTACGAGTTGGGGCTGCTGATCCTGCATGTGCTCCCGATCGAGCGTGTGATCGGCAAGGATCCGATGAAATCGGCTCAGGACCCGAGCGCCGTGACGAACGAAGACGCCGGGGAGGGATGATGCGTCAGCCCGAGCCCCCACAACCCACGACAACGGACATCGAGATGATGGAACGCGCGATTGAACTCGCGCAGCAGTCCGCCGATGCGGGCGAGGTGCCTGTTGGCGCGATCGTGTACAACACTCAAACCGGGGAGATCATTGCCCAGGCGCACAACACGCGTGAGATGCACAACAACCCCGCGGGGCACGCGGAGTTCTCCGCAATCCAGAGCGCGTGCAGCTCGATCGGGGATTGGCGCCTCAACGACTGCACGCTCGTCGTGACGCTCGAGCCGTGCCCCATGTGCGCCGGGTTGATCGTCAATGCACGCGTCGGGCGATTGATTTATGGCGCTTCCGATCCCAAAGCGGGCGCGGTGCGTTCGTTGTTCGAGCTATGCGACGACACGCGATTGAACCATCGCTGCGAGATCCACGCGGGCGTGCTCGGCGATCGGTGCAGCGATCAACTGCGTACCTTCTTCCGCGATCTCCGCGCCCAGCGTAAATCGAACGGGTGAACCGATATGCCCGAACTCCCAGAAGTCGAAACCGTTCGGCGCGGACTCGAATCAATCATCGATCGGACGATCGTCGCGTGCGATGTGCGTCGGCGTGATGTGATCCGCGATCGATGCGGGGATCACCCCAGCCCACGCCGGGGCAGAATCGATCAGTGCTCGCTCGGAATCGGATCGCGTGTGATCGGGCTCGAGCGATTGGGCAAGCAGCTCGCGTTGGTGATCGAGGGCGACGAACATCGTGTTCGGTTCATCGTGATCCAGCTCGGGATGTCGGGGCAGGTCTCATTGATCGATACGCCTCGGATTCCCGACGCGAAGCATGTGCATGTCGTCTGGACACTCGACGACACCCGGCGGGTGTGTTTCCGCGATGCACGCCGGTTCGGGGGGGTCACCCTGCTCAATGATCGCGATTCGCTCAACGCGTGCTGGTCCTCGCTGGGTCCTGATGCGTTGACGATCACGGGTGCTCAACTCCGTGATCGCCTCGGATCAAGCGCTCGGATGATCAAAGCCGCCCTCCTCGATCAGGGGGTGCTCGCTGGTGTAGGGAACATCTACGCGGACGAGGCACTCTATCGCGCGGGGATCGATCCCAGAACCCGCTGTGATGCCCTGAGCGGATCGCAGATCACAGATCTCGCTCGGTGCACCCGTGAGGTGCTCAGGGCGGCTGTGCGTGCCCGTGGGTCCACCCTGCGGGACTACCGGGACACGAGCGACCAACCTGGGAGCGCCCAACTGCATCATCGGGTCTACGGGCGAGCGGGGCAGGCGTGCTCGAAGTGTGGAAGCACGATCGAATCCACTCAGATTGCTCAGCGGACGACCTGTTGGTGCCCCATATGCCAGTGCTGACTGGGGACTGAGGAAATGGAACACCCTGAATGGGTTACACACGCTATCCACAGTTCATACTGATCCCCGTGTGTCCAGCGAGATTGGATCATCCAGTTTGCCCCGGATGTCTCTTCTCTTACCCCTCAATGAATTGAATTGATGGTGGTGGTGGTAATTGGAGCGCCCAAAGTGTGGATATCCAAAGCGACGGGCTGCTAAAGCGCTTGTTTCGAGTGATTTACGGCGGTTGAGGAGGATGCAGCGACCTGTCGGTTGGTTGTCGTTTGCGCTCGGGTGCGCGGCGTTGCGCGAGTTGGCGAGAGAGGTGCAGGGTGCGAACCGAAGATCCACTGAGCGCACCCGCGCGCAATCGGGCGCTTATCCACGACTTATACACAGCGTAGATGACAGCATGAAAGTCCCTAAACGAGCGCGTTTTGACACTCATTCAGGGGGAGGAGTTGTGAAGTGAATACCGAATCAGCGCGCACGGAGTCGTGACTCGATCGCTCGGATCTGCGAGAGCAGTTCCTGATCTTCCTTGCATTTGCGGGAAATCGTCCGCACGGCGTGCATCACCGTGGTGTGATCGCGTCCGCCGAAATGGGCACCAACCTCTTCGAGGGAGTGCTTTGTCTGTTGTCGCGCAAGGTACATCCCGATCTGTCGGGGATGCGCGATGGACTTGTGGCGACGCTTGCCAAGCAGATCGGTGCGTTTGATGTGATAGAACCCGCTGACCTCGGAGATGATGGAATCGATGGAGATCCCGGCACCAGCGCTGACCATCGCGCTGGCGAACTCCTCGCCCAGCGCCTCGCGGGTGAGGTCCAGGTCGATGCTGCATCGCTTGGTGCTCGAGAAGATCTGCAGGCGCGTGATTGCGCCCTCGAGCTCGCGGATGTTTGTGTCGATATGGTGCGCGATCTCTGTGGCGACATTGTCGGGGAGTTGGAGCCCCCGTTCATCGGCTTTGCGCTTGAGGATTTCGACGCGTGTCTCGAACCCGGGTTTCTCGACTTTGACGACGAGCCCCCAGAGGAAGCGTGAGACGAGGCGATCCTCGAGTTCGGGGATATCCTCGGGCGCGGCGTCGGAGCTGAGGATGATCTGTTTATTGCATTGATAGAGTGCGTTAAAGGTATGAAAGAACTCTTCTTGCGTGCGATCACGCTTCGCGAGGAAGTGGATGTCATCGATCACCAGAAGATCCACATCGCGGAAGGTGTGACGGAACTCGACCATGCGTCCGGATTGAACGGCGTTCATGAACTGGGTCATGAATCCATCGCACGAGACATAGTGCATCGTGATATCGGGCTGGCTTTCCTTGATTTTGAGACAGACCGCTTGGAGCAGGTGGGTTTTGCCAAGCCCGACCCCGCCATGGATAAAGAGCGGGTTGTAGGCGTGACCCGGGTTGTCGGCGACGGCAACCGCGGCGGCGTGGGCCATCTGGTTGTTCGGGCCGATCACAAACTGGTCGAAGCTGTATTCCGGGTTGATGGGGAGTGATTGTTCACGATCGAGCCATGCACGCTCTGAATGCACCACCGGTTGCGGGGAGGCGGGCGCGGGTGCCGGGGTCTTTTGTGCGGTTTCAGCGTTGGAACTGGCCTTCTCTTTGGTTGAACGCTCATTCTTCGATGCGTTGTCCCATTGATCGTCGGGGCCGAGCATCCGCACGGCGATAAGCTGGCCTGTCACAGATCGGATCGCGTCATTGAAGGCGTCGAGCCCGTTTCTGCGGAGGTAATCGCGGTGGTACTCGGATTGAGCGCGTACGCCGAAAGCTCCAGCGCTGAAGCCGAGCGGTTCGAGTTCATCGAACCATCGGCGTGCAACGCTCGGGTGCTCATTGCGGATATGCGCAAGGACATCTTCCAAGACCTTGGTCGGGTGGTCCGGCATGGAGTGACGGCTTTCAATATGCAAAGCAGCGGTGGCGAGCTGCGTGTGTGTTCCTGATCGGCCGAGTTCGAGATCCCGAATCGGCTTTCACTTTCGCGATCCATACCGTAATCAGGATGCCTATGTGATGTCAACCATCGCGTGGAGAACTCGTGCATAATTCCCGAATGTGTCGGGTGTAAGTACGCCGCAGGGTATTGTGATTGCGCGGTTTGCAGTGTTGGTGGTTCGTGGGGGAACGAGACGATACTCTTTGTGTATGACTGGAACCGATGGTCATTTCGCAACACTTTCGCCTGAGGAGCGGGAGCGGATACTGAATCTCGCGGCGCAACACCTTCGCGACGGCAAGAGTGTCATTCTGCCTACGGAATCGGTTTATGGCGTCTTTGTTCACGCGAACGATCATGGGGCGGAGCTGCTCGCGAGCTTGACGAAGCCAGCTACCTTTGTGCATACCCCCCAGTTCACGCTGCATCTTGCGGATCTGGATTGGATCTTTCCTCTGTTCGAGATCGAGTCGGCGGTCACGCGTCGGCTCATCCATAAGCTGGCACCGAGTCCGGTTCGAATGGTGTTGCGTCAGCCGGAGCATGTGCTGCTGCAGATTCGTGAAAAACTGGGGGTCTCGGCGGGGGTGGTTGATCTTCGTGATATGGTGGCGTTCCGCGTCCCCGATCATCCGATCGCACGCTCGGTGATTCGTCAGTCTGGGCACCCCACGCTGGCGCGAGGGGTTGGCGTTTCGATCTGGGGTGGACTCGGTGGAGCGGACCTGGCGAACACGACCGTGTTCGAGGATGCGGATGCGCCCGAGGTCATCATCAACGAGGGGCCCGCGTTGTATGGGAAGTCATCATCGACGATCAACCTGTGGCCCGATGGGCGGTTTCGGATCGGAAAAGTTGCGGCGGTCGACGAGGCATTCATCATGGATAAGCTGAAAACACGCGTAGTGTTCGTGTGCACCGGAAATACCTGCCGATCACCGATGGCGGAGGGGCTCGCTCGTGCGTGGGAGCGCCGACGCACGCCCAACGGTTTGACGATTGAGGTGAGCTCCGCGGGTGTTGCGGCGGGTGAGGGATCGCCCGCGAGCGATCAGACGCTGCAGGCACTCCGTGAGCGTGAAATCGATCTCTCGACGCATCAATCGCGGTTATTGACCCCTGAGATAGTGGATCGTGCGGACATCATTTTGACGATGACCCCCTCACACGCCCAGGCGGTCATGCAGATTGCACCGGATTCGGCGCATAAAGTGTTTCCGATCGATCCGCTCAATCCCATCGCTGACCCCATCGGTCAACCGATCGAGGTCTATCGTGAGGTTGCGGATCAGCTCGAAACCCTGATTGACGCACGCTTTAAGGAGTTCATTGATGAGTAATCCGGATCAAACCTCGAGCACCATGCGGGTCGTCATCGGCACGGATCATCGCGGCACCCACGCGGGAGAGCATGTCATTCGGACACTTGAGCGCCTCGGATACGAGGGCTACATCGTGAATGCGTGCGAGGGATCGTGCGATTATCCGGAGCAGGCGTACATCGTGGGCGAAGAGATCAACTCGGGCAACGCGCAGCGCGGTGTGCTTATCTGCGGTACGGGGATCGGGATGTCGATCGCGGCCAACAAGATCAAGAACCTGCGGGCCGCGCTCGTTCACGACGAGCTGACAGCCCAGCTCTCGCGATCGCACAATGACGCGAATGTTCTCTGCCTCAGCGCCGACCTGCTTGGTGAGCGTCTCATCGAGAAGATCATCGAGGCGTGGATGAGCGCGGACTTCGAGGGCGGGCGGCATGCTCGTCGCGTCAAGAAGATCTGCGCGATTGAGAATGGGCAGGACCCGCGCACGCTCAACGATGCGCAGCCCGCCTGATGAGCGTTTGCTGATTAATCTTCCGTTCGTACAAACACGGATACCTCTCCGAATCCTACGAGCACCCCGCCGGTGACGGGGACGATTGTTTCTGCGCGCCGCCCGATGGAGGCGGGGATGGCGAGCGTGGTTCGATCGGTGGTCATCGTGTTGTCGTGGTTGATCAGCGCGAGTTCCATCTTGAGTGATTCGTTCTCGATCCGTGATTCGCTCAGGAGCACGGCGTGCTCTCGCGCCCAGGCGATATCGATGAGTGATTCGTCGGGGCTGCGTGCATCAACGCCGATGGTCTGATTCTGAGCGCCGAACGCGACGAGGCCGGCATTGCTCAGGATGGTGGTGCGTCCGATCTCGGGGATCACGCGCATCCATCCGCGTGTGGTGATTCTGTTGTGCGTATCGATTGGTCGAGGGTCTCGGGACCCGTCGCTGGGATCGATGGCCCAGAGTGAACCGCGATCGGAGAGCACGAGCAGGTGCGAGTCTGTGAGCCATGCACCGAGAGAGTCTGCGATGTCCTCGCTGTTTACGACCCAATCGACGCTTCCTTGTTCTGTGTCGAACGCGGTCAGACGGAGCGTGGTCGCGACAAAGAGGCGCGAGCGATCGCCGACACGGATCCAGCGGGGCTGGTGTCCGAACCGTTCGGTGATCTGACCTGTTTCACCGGTGCGTGGGGCGATCTTTGCGGCGATGGAAGTGGTTGAGCCGTTTCGCTGGTCCTGTGCACGGTCGACGATCATGACGCCGCAGATCCCGAGTGCGCCGTGTCGTAAGTCGATATCGTGCACACGATTGATCGGGAGATCGCGTTGCCAGAGCAGTTCTCCGCCGTAGAGGTCAATCCCCATCGCGCGACCGATCCGATCGGTGACGACGACGCTCTGTCCGTCTGAAACGACGATCAGCTGATGGATGGGTTGGGCACCCTGACCCGGTACGGAGATGAGCGCGTCGATGCGTGCTTTATCGTCCGCGACGCGGGAACTGCCCTGCTCGAGCGCGAGTCGAATATTCTTCTGTGCCCAGACCAGTTCTCCGGTGCTTGTGTCGACGCATTCGAGTGTTCCCGAATCGTCCATCGCGACGCTTTCGGGCCAGAAGATCAGGACACGCGTTGGTCCCTGCCAGACCACAGTCGGTGGCTGCGTGCCCGGGGCGGTGCGTTCCCAGAAGGGCTCGAACACATTGCGTCCGGCGCGGAGGTATTGCAATCGCGCGAGCTGGGGCGCGTACATCAGTACGCCGCCGGGGTCCATCCGATGGGCAGGGCGGAGTGGCATCCCCGTGACGAGCAACGGTGATGGGTCGTCAACGAAGCGGGAACCGAGCTTTGGGAGTGTGTCGGCGTTGCCCGCGGCGACAGCGAGTTGTTCAAGGGTAATCGGGCGGCCTCGTCGTTGGAGTTCCAGGTTGGGATAGGTCTCAAGGAGTGCCCGAGCCGCGGCGTGCGCATCGCGTGCGCGGTTTGTTTCGATCAGGCCGGAGATCATGTGATCCGCGAGCGATCCCAGAAGCGAGAGGTCGATCTCCATGCCCATCTCGCTCAGGCGCTCCACGCGCTCGATCCCTGAGCGAGCTGCCTCGATGGATGAGGGGACTTTGTTGTTCGCCGCGTATCGATCCGCCGCGCGCAGGAGGACCATTGGGGTGCTGCGTGACCACGGGAAGCGTTGTGAGAGTGATTCGTATTGCTCGGGCGTTGCGTTCTCTCCGAGGTACTGGATCTCGGCCGTGGCGAGATCGTCGGCACTCTGATAGGGGCCGAACCCTTCACGCTCGATAATCTGACCGATGCGTCGTGTGGCCTCGAGCCCTGCACGCACGGCGATCTCGGAGCCTTCCCACATCGCGCTGCGCAGGCTTGGCTGATCGAGCACGCCCTGATACGCGATGATTGCTTCTTCGAAGTTCTGATATCGCTCCTGGATCGCGCCCAGTTCCATGCGGTAGGCAACGCCCTGATCGTGGGTTCGTGCGAGCTCGCCCAGCGCGATCATGAGGGATTCGACGCGTTCCTCGCCGAGCTTTTCGAGGGAGAGATTGGATATTTCCTTGTCGCTGGTTTCCTGTGGACGGACGATGTCGAGGACGACATCGAACAGCGCATCGCGCAGGGGGGATCGCGTGTCCATGGGTTGGGCGTTGAGGACGCGCATCGCGCGCTGCACGCTTGGAACGATGTCATCGATGCGCCCGGTCCTGTGCGCGAGTTCCGCGATCGTGATCGCGGCGCTGGGGTCGGCGTTCATTCGATTTTCCAGCAGCACGGACGCGGTCTCCCATGCGAGGAAGCTCATCGCGTCGATCTGGTCGATGACGATGAGCTGCCCGTCGAGTGCCGCGATGTTCCCCGAGGCGTCTATGGGGACGATCTCTGGTTCGCTCATCCGATCCGGGTGGAGAACACGGACACCGTTCTCGACGGGCGCGAGGATTCGCTCGCCCATGACGACAACGCGCCCCCGGATCCCGACCTGCGCATTGTTCTCGTCGCCGAGCTCGGGTGAGCGCTTGGAGCTGGTGGTTGTGAATCGGGACGCGTCGTAGATGCTGATTCGATCGTTGCTCACACAGATAAAGCGTTTCTCGTCGATCGTGAGCAGGTAGTAGGACTCGCCGATGGCGTTGGCGGGTCGGTTTGCGAGGGTCTGCCCGCTGGCGGGATCGATCTGGATGATCTGTGACCCGTCACTGGTGAGCACGAAGAGCCCGTGATCATTGATAACGGGGGTGTTCCCCGCGTACGCGGGGCGGTTTGAACGCGCGTAGAGGTCCGGGGCGGGGAGCGGGCGCGCCCAGAGCACCTCGCCGGTGGCGATGCGGATCGCGGCGCCGAAGCCGATCAGGTCGGTGTAGTACGCGATCCCGTCTCGGACGACTGGGTTGTGTGCGAGCTGCCCGGATTGTTGGAAGGGGAGTGATCCCGCGGACGCGAGTGGCTGGATCCATTCGAGTCGTCCTGTCGCGGCATCAAGACCAATGACGCTCAATGAGATCAGCCGCTGACGACGGTTGTTCGTTCGTGCGGTGACGACGATCGTGCCCTGATCAAGGACGATCGGACCCCGGATGGATGCGTCTGTGAGGGTTTCGTCGAGGGTTCTGATGTCGACCCGCCAGCGTTGTTTCCCGGTTTGTTGATCCAGGCGGACGACATCCTTGATTGGGTCAGTCTGCGAGTTGCGTGGCACGCCCGGGGTGACGAACAGCGCATCGCGTCCGTCTGAGGTGATCGAGGTCATGTCCTCGAGCAGTCGACCAAGTCGCGCACGCGCGTCGGGAGTTGAGGGGATCTCGTCGTTCGGGTTGTATGTCTGCACACGCCAGATCGGACGCATGGTAAACCGGTCGAAGCAGGAGATCGTGTACCCGTCGTTGGTAAACAGGAACTGATCCTCCACGAGCGGCACACACCAGGGGGTTGGTTTCCAGCTCGCGCCGCTCAGGCGTGAGGGCATGTTGCTGTCTGCAAGATCGAGCTGCGTGCTTGGGGTGAGCGGGGCCTGTGCGAGCACATCGGGCACGATGCCCTCGAGCGAGACGCCGGGCTGTGGTTCCTGATCCCAGACGAGTGCGCGAGCGCGGTGCGGTTCTGGCAGGACGGGTGGGGTGGCGTTGATGAATCGTGTCGCGAGCGTGCGGAGTGTGTTGATGCGATCGGCGTGCTGTGTTGCGTCCGGGTGATCAGCGAGATGATCGAGCACGCCCAGCCCCGCGTGGAAGCGTCCCGCCTCGATGAGCTGTTGGGCACGGCGGAGCGATGCGATGAGTCCCGGCTCGGTGAGCCAGGCGTTGGTTGCGGCGTCCAGCCAGGTCGTGTCTCCATCGAGCCAGACGCGCGCGATGGGGGTGATCTGTCGGCGATAGGTATCGAGCAGATCGGGGTGCGAGCGGATGAAGGTGTTGACGCGTTGGCGCACCGGGACATGGATGCGATCCGGGTCGGCATCGTCGAGGGGGATGAGCCGATCGCCGTGGTTGCGGATGATCTCGTCGCACAAACGGACGGCCTCGTCGTGGTTGTCCTGTGCGATGAGTTCCGCGGCCCGGGCCAGCGCATCGAACGCGATCGGGGAATCCGCGATGTAGATCGGGTTCTCGGTCGCCGAGGGGATGAGCTGGCGAGCCTGAGCGTTCGCCGTTGAGGTGCAAACGGGCGATGAGAGCGCCAGTCCCGCGATCAGCGGGATGAGTGCGGGGTGAGATAGTGATCGATGCATCATCATGTGTCCGAGAATCGCCTCTGCCTCTGTACGATACCCGCCGCGGGGGGTTCGTGTTGCGTCCGATCACACGATCGGGCAAGACGGTGCTCCGACCCAGTCGGCACAGCCGGGCAGCGGAGACAGATCTGGATGAGGTGTGGATGAAATAGAACCCGCTTTGAGACGATTATGTTTCTGATGAGCACACCAACGACGCCCAGCGCGACCTCGGCTCAGATGCCTCCACAAGCGACCCTCACGGGTCGGTTTGGAGCCGTCTTCGCATCCATTCTTCCGATGATGCGGACCCGGCCCCGGCGGGTGATCGTTCTGGCGATCGCGATCATGATGATGAGTGCGGTGGACCTCTACCTGACCCTGCTCTATGTCACGAATACGGGGATGAATGAGATGAACCCGTTTGCGCGGGCGATGATGTCTTACCAATCTCCGTCGGTACTGGCAATCTGGAAGCTGACCACGGTCGCTTTGAGTCTGGGAATCTTGATCCTGATTCGCACCAAGCGGAGCGCGGAGTTGGGTGCGTGGGTTGGGTGCTTCGTGCTGGGGTGGTTGATGATGCACTGGGTGCATTTCGTGCATGAAACCCGCGACATCAGCCTGCAGATCGTGCAGGAGCTTGCGACCACGGATCCGACCTGGGTGGTGATCGAAGCGGCACCGCGAGAGCTGCAGGCCGGGCGGATCGTGATCGATTAATCGCTCATGGGCATCATCAAAACTCGATCGCGACGATGCAACCCACGGGTGTGTGTGCTACGCTCGTGTTGATGAACACGAATCCTCGATCCATGCTGGCACTGTCTCTGGTCTCTGCGTCGTTCCTGCTCGTGGGGTGCAACAAGGCGCTCGCGCCGGAGTTTGAGGCATTGGGCGTGCAGGAGATCGATCGCAGCGAGGATCGGTCTGTGATCGAGTTTCGGGTCCGCGCATCGAACCCCAACGGCGAACCCATCCCCCTGCGCACGGTTTCATATCGCGTTGAGATCAACGGCGAGCAGGTCTTCGAGGGCGTGCGATCGCCTGAGACCACCCTGCATACCTATTCGAACTCAGAGTTCGTACTCCCCGCGGTGGTGCCTCTGGAGTATCTGAGCGGGACGATTGATTACGCGCTGCTCGGGAGTGTTCAGTACATTCCGCCGGGAAGACTGTCCGAGGTGCTCTTTGACGCGGAGATCCTTGTCCCTGAGGCGATGCTCGAACTCGAAGGCACGATCGACGCGGGCGAGTGATTCTTATTTTTCAGATGCGCATCATCCGAGGGTGATGTAGTCATGATCCACGCTGCTGAGGATAAAACTCGCATCGGGGAGGATCTTCGACAGGCGTGTTCTTAGCCTCGGGAGATAGCCCCGCTCGGTGTTGGTGTGGCCCGCGAGCAGGATGCTGATGCCCGATTGCCGAGCAGCGAGTATGTGATGATGCGTCATCTCACCTGTGATGAAGAGTTCGCAGCCCTGCTCGTGCGCATCTTTCCACATCATGCCGCCGGATCCGGGCACGACGGCGATGGTCTCGAAGGTCTGCGATCCGGATTCATGGTCCGGCGCGAGGGCGTAGCGGATTCGTGAACGGTCGAGATGGTGCTTGAGCCGATCGGCGATGGTCTCGATGGATGCTGGGCGATCGAGCGTGAGTCGTCGACCCGCGCCGATGCGGCGGACGGGTTCTGGGACGAGCTCGACGATGTCGTAGGCGGGTGTCTCGTATGGGTGGAAGTGTTTGAGGGTTTCGATGACGATCGCGAGGGCACGCTTGGAGCAGACCATCTCGATCCGTGTTTCCTTGACGCGTTCGAGGGTGCCGACCTCGCCGATGGTTGGGTTGGCTCCTTCGTCTGGAAGGAATGTCCCCTCGCCTTGCGTGTTGAAAGAGCAGAGCTTGTAGTTGCCGATGCCCCCGGCGCCGGCGGTGCCAAGGGCGGCACGGAGCTTGTCTGCCTCCTCATTGGGAACGAAGGTGATGACCTTGACCTCGCGATCGGACTCGCCTCCGATCGCGGGGATGAGTGCGCGGCAGTCGCCCTGGATGATGCCCTCCTGCTGCTCGTCCAGCGGAGAACTCACGCCCTCGCACAGCCAATCCGTGATCCCGCCTTCCGCAGCGTCGAGCGCGGTGTGAGGCGTGTAGATCGCGATGCCTGCTTCGGCGCACCCGCGGATGATCCGCTCGGTATGGGTTCGATCGGTGAGTGATTCGAGGGGCGAAAAGATCGGTGGGTGGTACGCGACGATAGCGCTGACTTTCGCGTCGATGGCTTCCTGCATCACGCGTTCCGTCAGGTCGATCGTGAGGAGGATCGGGCCTGTGATCTCTCGCTGGGGGGCGCCGAGTTGGAGTCCGACCCTGTCCCAGTCTTCCTTGAGCTTCACGGGGGCGATGGTTTCCATCGCGTCGACGAGTTCCTGCACGATCATGAGTGCCCTCCTCGGGTTGCGAGCGCGAAGTGCGGCTCGTGGGATTGTATGTACGACGCGTTCGCGATCACAGTGCGTACAGTGGATGCAATGGGCGAAGAATTGAACAGAATCTGGTTGCGGGCACACGCGAAACTCAATCTGGCGCTCACGGTGGGTCCGCCAATCGATGAGCCGGGGTCTCGGACGCACGGATTCCATCCGATCTGCTCGTACATGCACGCGATCGGCCTGTTCGATGAGATCGAGCTCAGACGCAGCGAGACGACGAGTTATGACATTCGGTGGGTAACGCCGGGTGGAGAAACGCGTGAGGTCGAGTGGGATATTGAGGGCGATCTGATTGCCCGCATCCATCGGGTGATCTCGGATCGTGTCGGACAGGATCTGCCCTGCGTGATCCGGGTTCGCAAATCCATCCCGGCGGGCGGCGGGCTCGGTGGCGGGTCGTCAGACGCGGCGAGCGTGCTGCTCGGGCTGAATCAGATGTTTGGTCTGAAACTCGAACAGCCCGCGCTCGTTGAGATGGCGATGTCGATCGGTTCGGATATCGCGTACTTCATCGACCCGGGGTTCACCCCCCCACGCCCGGCGATCGTCGCTGGATTTGGTGAACAGATCGAGCGTGTGGAATCGAGTCATCGTGGTCAGGTGCTGACCCTGATCTTCCCCGATTTCGGATGCCCGACGGGGAGCGTGTATCGTGCGTTCGACTCGATCGTGGACCGGGGAGCGCCTGATAGTGAGCGGGTCCGCTTGGTGGTCGATGCAGAGAACCTTGGTGATGATCTGGTCGTCAACGATCTGTATCCCGCAGCGTGCGCGGTGCAGGCAGCGCTTGGCCCGCTGCAGAAGCGTCTTGCGGATGCTGTTGGGGCTGGGGTCCATCTCTCAGGGAGCGGTTCGACCCTGTATGTTCTCGGACGCGTCGAGGAGGGGTTGTTGCAGGAAGTGGTGCCCGAATGTCGGGTGGTGTATACGCGATTGTGCTGATTCACGGTACACTCTCCAAACAACCCCAGTGAATATGGAGCGCCAATGAGCGACGAGACTTTCGAACCGAACGAACAGCATGATTTCGACTCTGATCCGGAGAGCGGGGTTGAGGAGCATGATGCGTTGGGCGGATCCACGATCATGCACAGTGAACGCTTTGCGATCGGGATCGACCTTGGCGGCACGAATATTCAGGCGGGCGTGGTGAATCAGGCCGGCGAGGTGCTCGGTCGCGCCAAGATCCGCACCGAAGCGGATAAGGGTTTCGAGAAGGTGATGGATCGTGTCGCGGCGGCGGCGCGCGATGCCTGCGAGGAAGCGGGCGTCAAAATGTCCATGATCCACACCGCCGGGATTGGGGTGCCCGGGCCGATCGATCCGGACAAGGGGATTGTGGTCGAGGCGGTCAATCTGCGTTGGAACAAAGCGCCCGTGGTGATCGCGCTCTCGGATCGGCTTTCGGTCCCTGTCTACGCGGACAACGATGTGAATGTCGCGGTCTATGGCGAGTGGCGTGCGGGGGTTGGCGAGAACAGGTCGAACCTGCTCGGGGTCTGGGTCGGAACGGGTGTTGGCGGCGGGCTGGTTATCAACTCGCAGCTCCATCGGGGAGCGCACCACTCGGCGGGTGAGATCGGACACATGATCATCCATCCCGGCGCGCACTTGGGGTCGCGGAGCGTCGAGCACAACTGTTCGCGGACGGCGATCGTGCACGAGCTCATCAAGCTCATCAAAGCGAATCATCACTCGATGTTGCCGAGCCTCACGAACGGGAAGACGAGCAAGATTAAATCCAAGATTCTCTCGATCGCGTATGAGCAGGGCGACGATCTTGTGTGCACAGTGATCAACGACTCGGCAGATCTGCTGGGGATGGCGATCTCCAATGTCGTGACACTCTTGAGCCTGGACATGGTGATCCTGGGCGGCGGGTTGGTGGAAGCGATCGGTAAGCCTTATGTTGACATCGTCCGCGATGCGATCCGACGCGAGGCATTCCCAGAGTCCCTGCGCCAGATCAAGGTGGAAGCGAGCACGCTCGGGGACGATGCGGGGCTGGTGGGTGCGGGGATCATGGCACTCGAAGAGCACTGGAAGTGATGCGATCGGTCGAGCGTGAACAAAAAACACCCCGCCGTCGCGGGGTGTCTTTGTGTTTCGAGATGATCTCGGGTCTTAGAACTCGAGGTTGATATCATCAAGCAGCTGATCGGCGGCTTGCTCGAGCTTGTCGTCGCTCAGGTAGGTGCCCGAAGCAATCTCGTCGCGGACGCGATTGATCAGGTCGGTTCGTTCCTGAGGTTCTGTGCGGAGTTGGCTCAGGTACTGTGCATGACGCGAGAGCTCGACGCGATCTGAACTCCGAGCCCCACCACGGCCTCGGACTTCTTCAGCGCCGGACTGATTCGCGTACGCGGGATCAACACTGACCCGTCGCACCCGGAGTCCCGATGCATTGTTGATTGATGAGATGTCACTCATGTATGCTGCCTCTTTTCTTGTGTCCTCAATCGTGCCCACCACCTGGACACCACTATATGTTGTTGATGAAACCACTGTTCCATCCATCCCGTACTCTGTGTATCGGAGCAACTGAAACAAGGGCTGTAAAATCAATCAATTTTCTGCCGATTGTCGTAAATCAAGAACCCAAAGTAGTTTGCAAGCGATAACTTTGAGGCGGACCCAGTGGAAACTCGGAGTGAACCGATGAAAAAGATCAAAACCAGCGATCACAAGGGCGTTTTTTCTTTGTTCGGGTATCAGTCGTGTGCTCGTCGAGCCCGGATTGAGATCGGAATTGCCCTCATTACGGGCACTTTGCTCGCTGGATGCGGGGGAGACCAGACCCGAGACGAACCGCTCCCAGAGTACTATACAGAACAGTCTGGTAATGTATTCGCAGATGAGCCTCAATCTTCGACATCTGTCTTGGATCAGGATGAGGCAATCGATGTCTCCGCCCTATTGGGGGGGGAGTCCCCAACCGGGGCTCCATCAACGAATCCCAACATGGTTGGGGGCTGGTCGATCGTCTTATCGAAGCTCGGGAACACGAGCATGGATCGCGCGCAGGAGCTGTTGCGGGTGATTCAGAGCGAAGCGGGGCTTCGTCAGGCGTTCATCGAGCAGCGTTCCGAAGGGCTGGTCATTGCGTACGGGAACTATCTCGGGCGTGAGGAGGCGATGAAGGACCTGGAGAAGGTTCGTCAGACGAAGATGATGAATGCGACCCCGTTCGAGAACGCGATTATCACGCCGCCCTCAAGCAATGAGCTTCGTGGTGCGAACCCGATGCACGATCTTCGGACGGTCAAGAATCGGTACGGCAAGCAGGCGGTCTATACGCTACAGATCGGGGTCTACGGGCGAGCGGATTATCAGTCGCCGGCATCTGAAGAGTTGGCGGCATACCGCAAGGCCGCGGAAGAGGCGGTCCGCACTCTGCGTTCTCAGGGAGAGACTGCGTTCTACTACCACGCACCGGCACGGAGCATGGTGACCGTTGGTGTATTCGGGGAGAAGGACTTCGACAGCACGACTCTGCCTCCGACGCAGTCCCTGATGCTCAAGCGTACTCGTGAGAAGTTTCCCCACAATCTACTCAATGGTGCGGGGATCAATGAAACGGTTCGTACGGAGACCGGAAAAGTGAAGATGCTTCAATCGAGCCAGCTCGTCGCGATCCCTGAAAAATGAGTTTGGACGGTGGGTTTGGGGGTCAGTCGCGACCGGCGGGATTCGAGATCCCCTGAATCCAGATTGGTTCGATATGCGTCACGCGCCACGGATCGGTGTCGCTTTGGCGTTGCCAATCGACACGCCACCAGCTCAATGAGGGAACCATGTTTCCCTGTGTCCGGACCCGGATTTGTGTGGTCGCGACGAGATCGCCATCGTAGATCCCGGCATTGACCCTGCCGACGCTTGCGCTCTGGACGACCCCCGGGTTTCGGGAGGTCGCGATCTGCACGATCCGATCGGCACCCTGCGCATTCTGGAAGATGCTCGAAAGTTGTGCGTCGGGTTCGAGCATGGAACGGAGGGTCGATGCATCGGCGTTTGCAACGGATTGGACGAGATCGTCGGAGCGTGCTTGTAGATGTTCGCGCTGGGTGATCGTGATGGTCCCGATGATGTAGATCGTGATCCCTACGAGGATCATGACCGAGGAAACGGGGATCGCGATGCGTTTGAAGCTCGCGCGATGACGCATGATGAGCAGGGTGAGGACGCCCGTGATGACGAGTGCGGCCGCGGGTACGAGGGGTTGCTCGAACACCCAATATTGAAGGGGTGAAGGGGCGGGAAGCTCTGGGAGCGTGCTCGGTTCGACGATATTGCTTTGCATAGGTGATGTATTGTTCGCATGGAATGTGCTTGTGGACGGGTGAAGATGGAGCGCAGGGGGGAATTGGGCCGATAACTGGGGTAAGAACGCGCGGTCGGTGCGCACAACGCGTGGGTGCCGGAGTCAATGCATTGCGCGTGGGATGGAGCCCAGCATGAACCTTGATGAGCTGCTTGCGTTGAACCCGGAGGATGTGGACCCATCTGATAACGAGGGGGTTCCCGGGGATGATGCGTTGCTCGAGAAGAACCTTGAGGCATTGAGCCGACGGAGCCCGCTGGAGGCGAAGCGGATCCGATCGGCGGCTTCGCGGGGTGATCTCAGATTCATCGAGAGCGAGGAGGGGCTCAGCGCCACGATCGGGGGGATCGCGCTCGCGTCCAAGCGGCGGCCCCTGAGTGAGGCGAAGAAGTTCGCGTCGTCATTCGATCCGGAAGAGCTTGCGATCGCCGGTGTGCTTGGGTTCGGTCTTGGCTATCACTGCCGGGAACTCGTTGATAGCCTGGGCGAGTGGGGTCTGGTTGTGTGCTACGAGCCGGATCTGGGATTGCTTCGGAGTGTGCTCTCGCGGGTGGATTTCACACAGATGTTCGGGAGCGGCCGATTTGTGCTCATCTGCGAGCCGGACGATTCGGTGCGATGCAATCAGGCATTCGCGGGGAATGAGGCATTGGTGGGCATGGGTGTGCAGTTGATTTCACACCCGCCGAGTACGGGGCGCTTGGTGACGACGAGCGAGCTGTTTGGACAGACCTTCACGAACGCCTTGCGTGCATCGCGGACACATGTGGTGACGACGCTCGCGAACTCGCGGACGACGCTGCGGAATGCGTTGATGAACACTGATCACTATGTGCGGAGCGCGGGGATTCAGGGGTTGAAGGACTCGTGCAAGGGCAAGCCCGCGATCGTGGTGTCTGCGGGACCGAGTCTGGAAAAGAACATCGAGTTGCTGTGTGAGCCGAGCGTTCGCGAGCGGTTCGTGATTGTTGCGGTGCAAACGGTGCTCAAACCGCTGCTGGCGAAGGGGATCCGCCCGCACTTTGTAGCGGCGCTCGATTATCACGAGGTCTCTGGTCGGTTTTACGAGGGGCTCAGCGCGGAGGATGTGCAGGGTGTGCGGCTGATCGCGGAGCCAAAGGCGAATCCGGTCATCCTCGATTCGTTCCCCGGAGAGGTGGTGTGTCCGGGCGAGCAGCTGCTCGATCGGATGCTCGGTGAGCGGCTGCATCGTGATCGTGGTCAGCTCCCGCTCGGCGCGACGGTGGCGCATCTGTGCTACAACTTCGCGCGGTATCTGGGCTGTGACCCGGTGATCCTGATCGGTCAGGACCTGGGCTTCTCCGATGGGCAGTACTACGCGAACGGCGCAGCGATCCACAATGTCTGGGCATCGGAACTCAGCGCCCATCGCACGATTGAGATGTTCGAGTGGGAGCGTATCGCACGCATGCGGGCGCACCTGCAACAGCGAGAGGACATCCACGGCAAACCGATCTACTCCGATGAGCAGATGTGCTCGTACCTCGCGATGTTCGAGGAGATGTTCCTCAGGGACAGCGCGAGCGGGTTGCGGGTCATCGACGCGAGCGAGGGCGGCGTTCGGAAAAAACACACCGAACCGATGGCCCTCGCGGATGCGATTGATGTGTTCGGAAGCTCCAGAGTTGATTTGCCCCAGCGTTCGGTGCCGGTTTCGGAGAGCAAGACCGATGAGCGCGTTGATGCTCGGATCGTTGCTCTGATCTCGGACATAGAACGGATCGTCGCGATCAGCGAGGAATCGATCGGGCTGCTTGAGGAGATGATTGAGCACCAGCACGATCAGCAGCGTGTTGGCCGACTGGTCGATCGGGTTCACGCCGGGCGTGATGAGCTGATGAAGAAGGAAGATGCGTTCTTTCTCATTGAGAGTGTGAATCAGATCGCGGTGCTCAATCGCATGCGGCGTGACCGGGTGATTAAGCTCCGTGCGAGCAACGCCGACGCGAGGGAGAAACAACGCCTGCAGATCGAGCGGGATATCGAGAATGTGCGATGGACACGAGACGCGGCGCGGAGTGTCGTGGAACTCCTGACACATTTGCGATCGGTGCTCCGCGGCGAGGGCGCCAAGATCTCATCGGATCGGCCCGATCCGGCGGTGGAGGCAATCGGAGAATCGCAAAGCGCTCGCAAAGATCGAGTGCATGCGATGATCCTTGCGGATACGGAGATTGGTGGGCTGGGGACAAAGCGCGATCTGGGATCGCGGGTCCTTCCTGAGAGCATGGGTGGATTCAACATCATCCAGACGACGATCGCACGCGTTGACAGCGCTGCCAGTATCGATGCGATCACCATCGTGACGCCCGATCCGCAGCGGGTGCGTGAGCTTCTCGGCTCGATCCAAACAACTCACCCATTGAGTATCGTCGCGTGCGAGCCAGGGCTCGTGCGAGAACACGCATCGCGTGTCGGTGCGGCGAGGTTGCAATCGAGCACGAGCTGGCGCGGTTCGATCGGGATGCTGTGTGCGTACGACGAATCGACGATCCCGGAGTGTTTCGCGGACATCATGTACGAGCACCAGATCGATGGGATCGCGGTGCTCGGTGCGGATTGGGCGATGATTGACCCGAAGCTGATTGATGAGACCGTCGAGCGGTTCCGCCAACTCTCCAGCGACAAGCGCATCGCGTTCTCCCAGGCCATCCCCGGGCTGGGCACCATGGTGATCGATCGCGAAACGATGGGCTCGTTGCGGGATTCGCGGGCACAGAACGGGCGTCGGAATCACCTCGCAACACTCGGGACGCTGATGAGCTATCTCCCCACTGCGCCGCAGGCGGACCCGATTGTTCGTGGCGTGTGTGTTCAGGTAGACCCCGAACTCCGCGACTCGGGTGTGCGGGCGATCGCGGACTCTACGGCGCGGATCGATGCAATGCGCAGCGCGTACGCGTCGATCACAGACCCGATGAGCGCGGATGCGCTGATGTGTGCCCAGGAGCTTCGTGAAACGATCAAGATCCACATGCCTCGTAGGCTCGTGCTGGAGACATGCACGGGCCGATTGCTCGGCGGACGATGGGGCGCATGGAAGCGCGGGTCTCTTGAAGCGGTCGAGCGGTGTCCGATCGAGCTGAATGCGGCGCATGCACTGATGCGTGAACTCGGGACGGCACGAGAAGACGCCTGTGTGATATTCGACGGCGTGGGCGATCCCCTGATGCACCCGGGGGCGCTCGACCTTGTGAATCTCGCGAAGGAGGACGGGATCGCGTGCGTGGAGATGCGAACAGACCTGCTCCGTGACGGCGCATCCGCGCGTGATGTGATTGAGTCTGGCGTCGATATTCTCAGTGTCGACATCATTGGTGATCATGCAGAGGTGTACATGCAGCTCGCGGGCATCGATGGGTACGAGCGCGTGTGTGATCGCCTTCAGGGCATCCACGACGAGAACACCGATTCGTCAATCTGGATCGCGGCGAGGATGACCCGGTGCGAGCAGACGCTCGATCAGATCGAGTCGTTCTATGACAAGTGGTTGATGCTCACGGGGTGTGCGATTATCGATCCGCTCCCCGCCTGCGCACGAGATCAGCGCGTACGCGCGATGGATATCCCCCGCTGGCGACGCGAGCAGATGGAACGCGAGACGATGCGAGTCCGTTGCGACGGGGTCGTGATCGATTCGGGCGGGAAGCCGATTCTGGCGCAGGGATCGGAGATCAACGCGATCGAAGAGGGCATCGAGCGGGCATACCAGCGGATGCGGAGCGCCGTGCGTGCGTCGGCGCTGGAGATCAAGCTCAACGCGGAGGAATACGCGGCGTGAACACATCAGACGATGCCATCGCGATTGTTCTCGCCCGTGGCGGCAGCAAAGGCCTGCCCGGCAAGAACACCGCCAGCGTTGCGGGGAAGCCGTGTGTGCTGTGGACAATCGAGGCGGCGGTGAATGCTGGATCGATCGCGCGGGTGGTCGTGAGCAGCGATGATGCTCAAGCACTCGAGATCGCGCGTTCGCACGGGTGCGAGGTCGTTGAACGCCCGGATACGCTTGCTCACGATACCGCGACGATCGATGATGCGGCACGCCACGCGTCCGAGGCGGTCGGTTCGCCCGGTGGCCCGATCGTGATTCTGTACGCGAATGTGCCGGTGCGCCCGGAGCGGCTGATTGATGACGCGGTGAAGATGCTCGTTGAGTCGGGCTGCGACAGCGTGCAGAGCTACGCAAAGGTGGGCAAGCACCACCCGTGGTGGACGGTGCGGGTCGGTGATGACGGGCAGGTGAAGCCCTGGGAGGGCGAGGTGCTGTATCACAACTGTTTTCGGCGTCAGGACCTGCCGGCGGCGATGGTGCCCGATGGGGGCGTGATCGCGCTGACGGGCGATGCATTGATGTGTCGGGTTGGTGCGCCGGAGGGGCCCCACTGTTTTCTGGGGAATGATCGGCGTGGGGTGATCACGAATGAGGGCGATGTGATCGATATCGATTCGAGGATTGATCAGTTGGTGGCGGATGCGATCTTGCGTGAGCAATCTGATATACAGGGTGCCACTACTCGCGACGCAGTCGCGCAGTAGTGCTACCCAAGGATCGAATAACTGATGTTTCAAAGACACTACTGTGCCTCTTCGAGGCGAGTAGTGGCACCCTCGGATGGGTAGACTCCTGAGATGCGAATCGGTAACAAACAGATCGGAATCGACCACCCGCCTTACATCATCGCGGAGATCGGGGTGAATCACGACGGGGAGGTCGAACGCGCATTGGCGCTGACCGACGCGGCGGCCCACGCGGGCGCGGACGCGGTGAAGCTGCAGTTCTTCGAGACCGATCGGCTGATGAGCAAGGCGGCGAAGCTGGCGGCGTACCAGAAGAACGCGGGCGAGACCGACCCGATCGAGATGCTGCGCCGGTTGGAGCTGAGCATCGACGAGATGGCGCGGGTCGTCGATCGGGCGCATGAGCGGGGCATCCACGCGATCGTGACGGTGTTCAGCACGGAGCTGGTCGAGATCGCGGAGACGCTCGCGTGGGACGCGTACAAGACGGCGAGCCCGGACATCGTGAATCGGCCGCTGCTTGAGGCGCTGGCGAAGACGGGCAAACCGATGATCGTGAGCACGGGCGCGAGCACGCTCGATGAGGTGGTGCGCGCGGTGGATTGGCTTGATGCGGTGCGCGATCGGTTGGCGGTGCTCCAGTGTGTAAGCAGTTATCCGGCGCCGGAACCTGCGTTTGGTGGGATCCGAGCGATTGCTGAGGCTACAGGCTTGCCGATAGGATACAGCGATCACACAGCTTCCCACCGAACTGGAAACAGTGCAGTTGTTGCAGGCGCAAGCTTGCTTGAGAAGCACATCACAGATGATCGTACTCGGAATGGTCCTGATCACAAAGCTTCTTTGCTAACTGCGCAACTTGGATGGTACGTTGAAACTTGTCGTTGTGGCCCTGTTGGGCGAGCGATGTTTAGCGAACTCATCGACACGATCGCAGAGTTTGAAGTTGAATCACAAAATCAACTTGCTCCGAAAGGCATGAAGAAATTCTGGATGCAGCTCTCAGAAGTTTTGCGAAAGCCTACGCCAGAGAATCCGCCATCTAGGTCATCGCCGGTATTCAAGGCAGTGATGAAGATGGGTAAGTCGAAAGTGAATAAAGAACTCGGCTCTGATGCTATCCATGCTGCTGCAGGGTGTCGCTACGAGAAACGCGTCCTCGACTGCGAGCGCGATGTCCGCGAAGTTTCCCGCCAGTCCGTCGTCACCACCGGCGAAATCGCACCCGGCGAGACCATCACACGCGAGATGCTCACCATCAAACGCCCCGGGACGGGGATCCTGGCGTATCGTCTCGACGAGGTCATCGGCACTGTCGCGAAGCGCGCGATCGAGCATGATGTGCCGATTGTCGAGGAGGATCTGGCGTGAACGAGAGCGGACAGCACAAGATCATGGTCGTTACCGGCACCCGCGCGGAGTTTGGGCTGCTGCGCCCCGTGATGCACGCGATCCACGCGCACCCGGGGCTGGAGCTCTATGTCGTCGCGGCCGGCTCGCACCTGGTGCAGCCGGCGGTGACCTTCCGCGAGGTGAAGGCGGAGTTCGCGATCGCAGACTCGATCCCGATGCAGACGGCCGGCAAGGTCGGGCGCTTGCACGATGTGGAGTCGCTGGGCAAGGGCATCGCGCGCTTTGGGCGCTCCTACGACATGAACAGCCCGGACATGGTCGTCGTGCTGGGCGATCGGATCGAGGCGTTCGCGGCGGCGTCCGCGGCCAGCGTGGGCGGGATCCCGCTGGCGCACATCCACGGCGGTGACCGGGCGGAGGGTGTCGCGGACGAGGCGATGCGCCACGCGATCACCAAGCTCGCGCATGTCCACTTCCCTGCGTCCAACACGAGCGCCAAGCGCATCGTGAAGATGGGCGAAGACCCGGCGCAGGTGTATGTTGTGGGTTCGCCCGCGATCGATGGGCTGGATGCGATCAACCCGCTCGGTGATGGTGCGTTCACTGAGTTCGGATCGCCGGAGGTTGTGGTGCTGATGCACCCGATCGGTCGCGAAGATACGGAAGAAGCAGACGCGATGCGCAAGGTGCTCGAATCGGTCAATGACAAGCGCGTGCTCGTCCTGCATCCGAACCTCGATCCGGGTCGGCGTGGGATCATGGAAGTGATCGAGAGCGCGCCGATCGATGTGCAGGTGCGACAGGGACTGCCTCGTGATGTGTTCGTGGGGTTGCTCAAGCGGGTTGGTGCTTCGGGCGGGGCCTTGGTTGGCAACTCGTCGGCGGGATTGATCGAGGCGGCTGCGATCGGATGCCCGAGCGTGGACATCGGGGATCGTCAGAACGGGCGAGAGCGATGCGAGGGATGGACCTTCCACGCGGACGAGACTGTTGATTCCATCCGAAACGCGCTCGCGCGGGTCACCGACGCGGGTGCGGAGCGATCGTCGCATCCGTATGGTGATGGAACGAGTGGGACGCAGATCGCGGACCTGATCGCGAAGGTGCTCACCCATGCGTCCCATTGGGCGTTATTACGCAAGCGGTGCGCGTTTTAAGCGGCTTTCCCCCCTGTTCTTATGGGGGTTTCTATTCCGGACACGCAATTCTCTTGAACCTGATTGCTTTGTCGGATGCACACGAAAGTCTCGTCACTGCTGCGCCGATGTGTGTGAAGATTGAAATGGACTTCTAATCGGAGCACATCATGCCAGCAACTCAGGAACAGCGTGAAAAGGCCGTCGTCGACGCCCTGAAGGAAATCTCGCACATCGCGACCCTCCCGGAGGTCACGCTGCGGATCATCGATCTTGTCGAAGACCCGTCGAGCACGGCGCAGCACCTGCACGAAGTGATCAGCAACGACCCCGCGCTGTGTTCACGCATCCTGAAGGTTGTGAACTCGTCCTTCTATGGGTTGCCAGGACAGATCGCATCGATCAATCGCGCAATCGTCATGCTCGGGCTCAACGCGGTGAAGAACATCGCGATCGCGGCATCGCTCGCGAAGCTCTTCCGAGGCGGCGAGCTTACACCGTTCTTCAGCGCCAAGGAACTCTGGGATCACTCCAACGCGGTCGCGATCGCGAGCAAAATCCTTTCCGATCGGCTGGGCATGGGCATGGGCGACGAGGCATACCTCGCGGGTCTGATCCACGATATCGGAATCATGATCGAGATGCAGTACGACCGGGTGCAACTCATCGACGCGCTCGATCGGTGCAACTCGGATATGAACGGTCGTCCGAGCACATCGCTGCTCGAAACGGAAGAAGAAGTCTTCGGCGCGAATCATCAGGACTACGGCAAAGGACTTTGTGAGAAGTGGAAGTTCCCGACCCCGTTCATGGCAGCGGCCGGCTTCCACCACAACCCGACCGCGGCCCCGAAGGAAGTCCAGAAGATTGTCTTCCTCGTGCACGCGGCCGACAAAATCGCATCACAGCTGCCTGGCGGGTTCCGACTCGATAACCCTGAGGTGGACATCGATCAGGAAGTTGTCGAGGCGCTGAAGCTCACACCGGAAATCATCGAGAGTGTGCTTGAAGCGCTCACCGAATCACTGAACGACCCTGAGCAGGCGAACTGATCACAATCGGAACACAGCACGGCATTGCCGAACGGAGAGAAGGACAACGGGCTGCCCTACGGGTGGCTCGTTGTTTCTTTGATCGAGCGGTCAGGACAGACGATCGCGCCAGAACGACAGCCGCTCATGGTTGGTCATGTCGAACTTCAGCGGCGTCACGGTAATGTTCCGCTCGAAGAGCTCGTGCACATCGGAGCCATCATCCGTGCCCCGAAAGTCGAGACCGTGCGCGGTTGACCAGTAGTAGGCGTCACCGCTGGGTGATGCTCGGCGTTCGTACTGATCAACGAGCGCGTGGGTGTTCATCGGGCACACCTTGATCGGGGTATCGTCGCTGAGATGCTCGGTGCCCGGTATGTTGATCGAGACGACCTCGTGCTGGTTTGGGAGCCCGCCCTTGATGAGTTCATCGATTGCTCGGCGTGCGTGTATGGCGGCGAGTTCGAAGTCTGGGGTTTCCTGGTCGATGTGGAGCGAGACCGCGATCGCGGGCACGCCGAGGAATGCGGCCTCGATCGCCGCGGCGACTGTTCCGGAGTAGATGATGTTGATCCCGCAGTTCGCACCCGCGTTCATGCCTGATACGACGAGATCGGGTCGGCTCCCATCGCCGTATCGCTCGGGCCAGAGATTGGTCAGCGCGAGCTTGGTGCAGTCCGCGGGTCGCCCATCGACAGCGATCCCGTCCTGCCCGTTGATGTGGACCGGCTTGGTCATCAGCGCTGTGTGGTAGGTGATCCCGTGGGAAGTCGCGGACTGGGCCGTCAGTGGGGCCACGGTGAAGATTTCACCCAGTTCTTCGGGATGCGCATCGGACCCGGCGAGCTCGGCGTGCAACGCCTCGATACCGGGTGCGTGGATGCCGTCGTCATTCGTCAGCAGGATCTGCATGATCAGAGGGTAGGTCCCTCGGCAGATCGGAGCCTGTCAGGATGAGGATTGGTTTGTATGACCGCCGTGGGGCCGGGCGCGTCCCTCAGCGATGCCGGCCTTGAGGTCATCGAGCCGGTGCTCGTAGGGCGTGTATTTCTTCACGGAGCTGGTATAAATCTCCTGACGAACCTGATCACGCGATGCGGTGTTCACTGTTCGCTTGGATTTGTGGAACTCGAGGATGTCCTCGGTCCACTCGCGTTCGAGGAAATTGAGCACGCGCTTGGATTGTCCCTCGGGATCCGCAACAAGATCTTCATAGCGCAGATCGATCATGTCGACCTCGGGGATGTCGTGCCAGGCCCGCATGGTGCGCTCGTAGTCCGCGTAATAGCGTCCGAGCCAGTGGAGATTCTGGGTCTGTGGGTGCGGGCGGGCGAAGGCCTGTGTGAAGTTGGAAAGGCAGCAATCGAGCTCGTCGCGGACGCAATGAATGAACTTGCATCCGGGGAACATGTGCGCGATGAGCGGAACGAACGCGTAGTTGAACGGCTGCTTGTCCGTTACGGAGAAGTGCGGGTGGACCTCATTGAAGCCCTGCATCGCGTTCTTGGCCATCTTGTTGAGGCGTTGCTGCGTGTACAGCTCGCGGTTCAGCGGGTAGCGTTGAGTGAACTTGAGCTTGTGGATTTCTTTCTTCGGAATCGTGCGAGACACGGCGTTCATCTCGCCGCCGGGCACGATCTCCTTGACCTGCGCGAGCATCTGCTCGGTGAGCGATGTGCCGGATCGCATCATGCCGACGATAAAGATCAGGCGTGAGCCGTCTATACCCTTGGCGTTGGCGAAGGGGATCTCGTCTTCTGTGCGCCAGCAGTCGATGAGCTGATCGATACGCTCTGAGTGAAGCTCGGGGTCCCATTCGTACGGGTCGACCTCTTTGCCCTTGAGATATGCGTCGAACGCGTTGTCATACTGCTTGAGGTGGTTGTAGAGTCGGCCGAGCTGAAAGTAGCCAGCACGCTTGAACGACCGTTCGGTCGATTCAGCGATATGGGCTTCCATCGCGGCGATCGATTCCTCGGCACTGATGATCTTGGGGGAGAAGCGCGAGCCGGAGATCGCGATCGCGAGCGACTTGTTTGTATCAAGCTGGATGCTTTGTGCGAGCTGCTGGAGCTGGAGGAATGCCTTGTAGGCGTCCTCTTCGCGACCGAGGTCCGACAGTGTTGAGGTTTTGTGTCGAAGCGCGTAGAAGTGGTCGGGCTTTTTGTACAGCACGCGCTCAAACTCCAAGAGCGCCTCATCAAACTCGCCGCCCTTATGGAGCGCGGATCCGTATTGGTGACGGATGTCAGGGTTGTCGGGTGCGATCTCGGTCGCCTTGCGGTATGACTCGATCGCCTCGGGGTGTCGCCCGAGCGCCGCGTTCGCGCGACCCATGAGCATGTAGGCGTCGATATCCGTCGGGAATCGCTTTGCGACCTCAGTGAGCTTGGTCAACGCCTGAGACGCATACCCCTCGTCGATCGCTTGGTTGATCTTTTTGTAGAGCTGCATCCGCTTCTGCTGCTGCTGGGGAGTCAGCTTGGGTGCTCGCGCGGGGGGGGACGATCGCTTTGGGTTCGATGGGGGCATACGCACACTCTATCGTCGGAATGGTTCGTTGGGTTCGGGCGGATCCACGCGAACACGCGTCCGGACCCCTTAAGGATACACCTGAGACAGCAAGGGGGTTATCGCCCCTGTCGGGTTCGGGCCCCTTCAGGTGTTTATGGGTCTGGAGCGTCCCTCTTCGATCCCACGCTTGAGTTCACCCAGGCGGTGCTCATAGGCGACATATTTTTTCACCGAGCTTGTATACAGCGGCTTGGTCACCTGATGACGGGAGGCGGTTTTCACCGTGCGGTCCGACTCGTGGAAGCTCAGGATCCGGTCTGTCCATTCGTGTCCGATGAAATCGAGGACGCGGCGCATCTGCCCTTCGGGGTCCGCGACAAGCTCTTCGTAGTGCAGGTCGATCATGCTGACCTCAGGCAGGTCCGCCCAGGCGCGCATGATCCGCTCGTAGTCCGCGTAGTAGCGCCCCAGCCAGTACTGGTCGTGGGTGTGCATGTGCATCTGGGTGAACGCGGTTGTGTAGTTCGAGAAACAGCAATCCAGCGGATCACGGTTGGTGTGTATGAACTTCGCTCCCGGGAACATCCGTGAGATGAGCGGGACGAGCGCATAGTTGTATGGTTGCTTATCGGTGATCGCACCTTTGCGAGCGACCCTGTTGAACTCCTTGTACGCGTTCTTCGCCATGGTGTCGATCGTCTGCTGGTTGTACAGAGATCGGATTGTCGGCCAATGCGTGCCATACTTCTGAGCGATCCTCTCGCCCTTGGGGAGCTGTGAATCCACGGCGTTCATCTCGCCGCCGGGTGTGATTGTGTCCACCTGGGCGAGCATCTGTTCTGTCAGTGATGTTCCTGAGCGGGGCATGCCGACGATGAAAATCAGACGGGAACCATCGATGTTCTTGAGCTTGGTTGATGGGATATTGCATCCCTCTTCCCAGCAGGCAATGAGACGATCGGTGTGCGCGGAATGGGCATCGGCATCCCACTCGTCTTTGTCGATCTGTTTGCATTTCTCGAAGTAGTCGATGGCTTCATCGTGATGTTTGAGTTGACGGTGAAGGCGTCCGAGTTGGGCATACCCAGCGCGGAGCAGGTCTGGTTCGTTGGTGTCGCCGATATGGGCTTCCAGACCATCGATCGCCTGCTCGGCGCTGATGTGTTCGGGGGCGAACCCCGACGCGGTAATCGCGAGGGCGTTGCGCTGCTCCTGATCCAGTTCCTTGTCCTTGAACTCTTCGACGAGTTGAAGGTACACGGCGTAAGCCTCATCTTTCCGTTCGAGCCCGACAAGGACAGAGGACATGTGGCGCATCGCGTAGAAGTGATTCGGAACTCGGTCGAGTGTTCGTCGGAACCGATCGAGTGCGTGCTCGAGATCGCCCGCGTTCTCTAATGCGAGCCCGTACTGAAAGTTGATTTCCGGCTGATCCGGTTGCAGTGAAGCGGCTTTGCGATACGCGGCGAGCGAATCGGGGAGCTGACGGACCGCCAGGTATGCGCGACCGAGCAGGACGAGCACATTGATGTTGCTGGGATACTTCTTCTTCAGTTCGAGGAGCTTTGGGAGCGCTTGGGGGGCGTGACCGCCGTTGACGGCCTCGTGCAGTTTCGCGAGCAGCGTGTTGAGCTTCTGTTGCTCAACCGGGTTCAGCTGCGGAGCGCTCTTCGATCTGGATCGTTGTGGGGATTTCTTCGGAGGCATGCAAACACTCTATCGGGTAATCCCAGCTTTGGGTTGGGTCTTATCCCATCCCGCCTCTCATCGATCCGGCGATATTGATCAGCAGATTATCCCGTCCGGGCACGATGAGGTCCGCTATTTCGATCACCTCGCCGAAGCTTTCCATGGCCTTCTCTCGATCGGCACACCCGCTGAGCACTTTGCCCTGATCGAGGTGCTCCTTGGTCGCGATGGTGTCGCCGGTGATGAGGGTGGTGTCGCTCATGCCCTTGAGCAAGAGCCCGCACGAACCGTGGCTATAGCCGGGGAGGGGGAAGAGGTCGATATCATCGGAAAGCGAATCGGGCGATGCTTGGGTGCGTGCGAGAATCGCGATGTCGCGCTGGAGGACCTCGAGGGTGGCCTGTTGATCCTCGTGGAATGCCTCGCCGGTCTGCTTGGCCATCTCCTGCGTTTCCGCGAGCCGACCCAGCGACTGGGCGATGGGGACCCCCACCGATTCGCGTTCCTGCTCGGAGATCAACCAATCTGCGTGTGCGAAGAGCTCGATCCCTCGGCGCGCCTCGGGATGAAAACTGGTCAGGAACACATGCGTGACCTGCTCTGGTGTGAGCCCGGATCGCTCGTGCAGGCGTGCCTTGAGCGCGGGCGCGGGCAGCCCCGGGTCGACAATGATCGTTTTGTCACCCGATCGGATGAGCGTGGTCGTCGCGTGCCCGGTGCGGACAGGGGACCGCTCGTCCCAGAGCGGGTGAGCTGCGAGGGTGCCGATGGAGATGATGCGGAAATCGAGGGCGCTGGGCATATGAAAGGGTATGCCCAGGCACGCGACCGCGTTACTTCGTCTCGCCGATGATCATCGCCGCGCCGACCGTGTTGTTCGTCTGCTCGTCCACGATGATGAAGCTGCCGGTGATGCGGCACTGGCGGTACGGGTCGTAGAACAGGGGCTTGGTCGTGCGGATCGACACACGCCCGATCTCGTTGAGGCCGAGTTTCTCGGCACTCTCGTCGCGGTGCAGGGTCTCGATATCGATCTGGTAGTGCAGATCCTTGATGATGCAGCGCGCCTCGTTGGAGGTGTGGCGGATGGTGTACTTCTTGCCGACCACCATGGGCTGATCGGTCATCCAGACGACCATGGCGTCGATGTCCTGCCCGCTGATGGGCTTGTTGTTGGGACGGCAGATCATGTCGCCGCGCGAGATGTCGATGTCATCCTCAAGCTGGATCGACACAGACTGTGGCGGGTAGGCGCGGGTGATGCTGTCGCCACCGATGTCGATCGACTTGATCTTGGATTCCATGCCCGAGGGAAGCGCGACGACTTCGTCGCCGACCTGGAAGACGCCCGAGGCGACCTGCCCGCCGTAGCCGCGGTAGTCGTGATACTCGTCGCTCTGGGGACGCACGACCCACTGGACGGGGAAGCGCGGATCGATCATGTCGCGATCACCCGCGATGTGGACATTCTCGAGGTGGTGCAGGAGCGACGGGCCCTGGTACCAGTCCATGTTGCTCGAACGGTTGACGACATTGTCGCCCGTGAGCGCGGACATGGGGATGAAGGTGATGTCGTTGATCTCGAAACGAGCCGCGAACTCTTCGAAGTCGTCGCGGATCTTCTCGTAGGTTTCCTGATCCCAGTCGACCAGGTCCATCTTGTTCACGCACACCACGAGATGCGGGATGCGGAGCAGCGAGGTGATGAACGAGTGGCGCCGGGTCTGTTCGATCACGCCGTGGCGTGCATCGATCAGGATCAGCGCGAGGTTGGCGGTCGATGCGCCGGTCACCATGTTGCGTGTGTATTGCACATGGCCCGGGCAGTCGGCGATGATGAACTTGCGCTTGGGGGTTGCGAAGTAGCGGTAGGCCACATCGATGGTGATGCCCTGCTCGCGCTCGGCGCGGAGACCGTCGGTGAGCAGCGCCAGGTTCATGCGCTCGTCGCCGCGGGAGACCGAGGCCGATTCGGCGGCCTCGAGCTGGTCCTCGAAGATCGACTTGGAGTCATAGAGCAGGCGACCGATGAGGGTCGACTTGCCGTCGTCCACGCTGCCGCAGGTCAGAAACCGGAGCAGGTCCATATCGAGGTACGCATCGGTGGAGAACTCCATGCCCTGATTGGCATTGGGGTCTGGAACGCGCGTGGGCTGGGTTTCGGTATCTGCACTCATCTTTAGAAGTACCCTTCCTTCTTGCGGTCTTCCATCGCGGCTTCGTTGGTTTTGTCGTCCATGCGGGCACCACGCTCTGATGCGCGGGCCGCGGCGACCTCGGCGACGATGTCCTCGAGCGTCGCGGCGGGTGAGTCGGTCGCGGCGGTGCACGACATATCACCCACGGTGCGGAAACGCACGGTCCGGTTGATCACCTCTTCGCCCTCACGCGGGCCGAACGGTGCCTCGCCGACGGGCACCCATTGTCCCATACGCTTGACGACATCACGCTTGTGCGAGAAGTAGAGATCGGGGATCTCGATGTTCTCGAGCATGATGTACTGCCAGACATCCATCTCGGTCCAGTTGGAGATCGGGAACACGCGGATGTTTTCGCCCATGCGGTGGCGGCCGTTGTAGAGGTTCCACAGCTCGGGGCGCTGGTTTTTGGGGTCCCACTGCCCGAACTCATCGCGGAACGAGAAGATGCGCTCCTTGGCGCGGGCCTTCTCCTCGTCACGCCGGGCACCGCCGAAGAGCGCGTCGAAGCGGTATTCTTCGATGGCGTTGATCAGCGTGGGGATCTGGGCTCGGTTGCGGCTTGGGAACGGCCCCGGGTCCTCCGCGGCCATGCCCTTGTCGATCATGTCCTGGACCTCGTGGACGATCAGTCGTTCGCCGATCTTGTCAACGAGCTGGTCGCGGAACGCGAGTGCCTCGGGGAAGTTATGACCCGTGTCGATGTGCAACAGCGGGAAGGGGAACTTCGCGGGGCGGAATGCCTTGAGGGCGAGGGCGACCATCACGATCGAGTCCTTGCCACCCGAGAACATCAGCGCAGGGCGTTCGAACTGGGCCGCGACCTCACGCATAATGTGGATCGCCTCGGCCTCGAGCGCCTTGAGGTGCGTCAGGCGGTAGTTTGAGATGGATTCGGCGGCTTGCGTCATGCCGGGTGTCTCCCTCGTCGGGTCTATCGTCAAGCCCAATGCCCGATCGGCACAGGGTCGGATCGTGTCTCTGATTCTTCAATCGGCCCAAGTTTCACGCCTCCCAAGCGGGAAATCGGGATTTGATCAAGCAATCAGCCGAAGTATAGACCAACGCTGCGGGGTTCTACGATGTCAGCAGCGTATGAGATCGGTTACGACCGATAGTGTCACGATTTTCAGACTCAAAGCAGGGAGCACCCGGTGAGCGAGACCGATAAACCTACGAAAACCGTCGGCAAAGCCACCAACATCGCGTGGCACGACGGCGAAATTACCCGTGAAGACCGCGCCAAGGTGCTGGGGCACTCCGGCTGCACCCTCTGGCTCACCGGGCTCAGCGGCTCGGGCAAGTCAACCATCGGCGTCGCGCTCGAGAAGGCCCTGATTCAAAGTGGCATTCTCGCCTACCGCCTCGACGGGGACAATGTCCGACACGGGCTCAACGCGAACCTTGGTTTCTCCGCCGACGATCGCGAGGAAAATATCCGCAGGGTTGGCGAGGTGGCCAAACTCTTCGCTGACGCGGGTGTGGTGACGATCTCCAGCTTCATCTCCCCCTACCAGCGAGACCGCGATCAGGTCCGGATCATTCACGAGGAAGCCGGGCTGAAGTTCCTGGAGGTCTTCATCGATACCCCGATCGAGGTCTGTGAGCAGCGTGATCCCAAAGGCCTGTATAAAAAGGCACGCGCGGGAGAGATCAAAGGCTTCACCGGCATCGATGACCCATACGAACAGCCACAACGCCCCGAGGTGCATATCCAGACAGATAAGCGAACCATCGAGGAGTCTGCGAGGCAACTCATCGAGGCGCTCACGGCGCACGGGATAGTCAGCGCTGGGTGATTGCCTTCGCGATCGCCTCGGCTAAAGCGTCGTGTCCGCTGGGGGAGTAATGCGTGTAATCTGACAGGACATATGCGGGGCTTTGTGCCGCTCTGAGTTCATCACTCGGATCGACAAGGGGGATATCAAGCTCATCACAAATGGAACGGATCCGTTCGATGGGGTCGACACTCAAGCGGTCGCGGTCAACGAACTTCAGGTTGTTCCGGACAGAGTCGTCGAGTGAAAAACGAGGCGGTGCGTACGCGATGACCATCGGTAACCCGAGCTCATCTGCAGTTTCTTTGATCTGTGCGAGCTGCTCGCGGACGAGCAGGTACGCATCGTCCATTCGTTCTGGCGCGGCTCCGTCTTGAATGTATCCGTGTGCGAGCATGACCCCAGCCGGGAAATCGGGATTGTACCGATGATTTTCGAGGCCAATGGCAAACTTGAAATGCTCGGTGGCGACGAGCAGCGCATTGGGTATAGCGAGATTGGTATAGATAGTCTTGAGTTTCGATTTGATACCTGAACTGGACACCGTCTGCGTTTCGGCGCGGGCCTTAGGGTTCGGTGGTTCAACGGTTTCCCGATCGGATCGGGCGATCGCGAACGAGATCATGTTCCCGCTCATGACCAGCGCGATCTGGTCCGGCTGCATGTCGCTCCACCGGCTGCGAAGCTCAAGCTCGATCTGTGCGAGATCAAGGGCTGGCAACCCGGTGTTGAGTACTTCTACGGGTTGGTCTGGTGTGTTCAGTCGTGCTTGAAGTTGTGCGGGCCAGGTATCGTTGGCCGCGATGCCCGTGCCCAAGGTGACTGAATCGCCGAGTGCGAGGATGCGGGTTGTGTTGTCCTTCTTTGGTATCGAAACCGGGTTACCTCGGAACCCCTGCGCGTTCATATCGATGGGGTGTCCACCGGTCAGAGATGCGTCGTATACGCGACCCATGAGACGGGGTTCGATCGTGCGGAGGGCGAACTCTACCGCAATGAGAACGAGAACAATCAGGGCGATGCCGATCCAGATGCGTTTGAAACTCGCGATGGACATCCGCACCCAGCGGGCAATGACACCCGGCATTCTGTCCAGGGGCTGGACAAAGCCGATGCGTTCCTGCTCGATCTCGACATAGTCGTAGCGTGAACTCGGGGTGATGGGTTCGAGCACCGCGTCTACATGCGCTGTATGAGTCTCATGCTGGTCTATTCCCATGATTTAGCCTCAGAACTGGAAGTAAATAAACTCGGGCGAGCTGGCGCCTCGGAACATGAGCACAAAGAGAATGAAAGCGGCGATCGCGATACACAGAGAGATGAACGCGTGATGCTGGAGCAGGTACACAAAGCGTTTACGGACGCGTCCCAGCTCAACGAATACAAGCACCAGTACCAGCGCGATGGGTTCCCACACACCGAAAGCTTCACCAGGCGCGTTGGTCGCGATCCGAGTGAGCACCTCCCATGCGTGCCCGATATCTGTCGCTCGGAAGAAAACCCATGACAAGCACACGAGATGGAAGGTGATGAACCAACGGACGAGCTTGGCAATCAGTGCTCGCGGCGGGGTCTCGCTTAGCCCGATGATGCGTTCCACGATCATGAATGTGCCCTGCAGACCGCCCCACACGACCCAGTTCCATCCAGCACCATGCCAGAGCCCCCCGAGCAGCATGGTGATCATCAGATTGATCTGCGTGTGTGTTGGTCCCCGCTTCGAGCCACCGAGCGGGATGTAGAGATAGTCTCGGAGCCATGTCGAGAGCGATATATGCCAACGCCGCCAGAACTCACGGATCGAACACGATAGATAGGGCTCACGGAAGTTCGCGGGCAATCGGATGCCGAGCACCAGCGCGGACCCGATCGCGATGTCTGTATACCCGGAGAAGTCGCAGTAGATCTGAATCGCGAACGCGTATGTCGCACTCAGAAGCCCCATCCCCGATGTTGCGGACGCGTTTCCGTACGCCTCGTTGACGATTGGGGCCATCGTATCCGCGATGAACACCTTCTTGCACATCCCCCAGACGATCAACGCGATACCCGCACGGATGAGCTGCCAGTTCTCATCGATCTCCTCTCGGAGTTGTGGGATGAGGGTGTCGGCGCGGATGATCGGGCCAGCGACGAGCTGAGGAAAGAAGCTGACATACAGCGCCACATCGATCAGGCTCTTGCGGGCGCTCAGATGCCCACGGTAGACATCGATCGTGTAGCTCATCGTCTGGAAAGTATAAAAACTGATCCCCAGAGGCAGGATGAGATCGAGCTCGGGCCAAGGGCGAGCGCCAGTCAGTGAGTACGCTGAGTTTGAGAAGAAATCGGCATACTTGAAGACCGCGAGAACGCCAAGATTCGCGACAAGGGATGTAATGAGTCCGAGTCGACGGCGGAGGGGGGAATCCGAGCCGTCGATGACTCGGGCCGCGGTATAATCGATGACCGTCGAGAAGACGAGCAAGGACGAGAAGGGCACGGACCAGACCATGTAAAAGGCATAGCTGGCACCGAGCAGCATCACCCGTCTCCACCAGAGCGGGAGCAGGTAGTACAAAACCGCGACAAGCGGAAGAAAAATAAGATAGACCGTTGAGTTGAACAGCATCGATGTGCTTCCAACATCGGCCAGACGCAGCGGGCGGACTCAGTCAAAGTCCTATCTGTATCATGCATTTGGGCAGACCTGAACACAGAAAGACACCCCATGATCGACCACGCCGAGTATGCCCAGGCCGGGCGTAAAGCCGTTGCCGCCGCTTCCATCGTCTGCCGTGAAGTGCAGAACAACCTTGAGCAGGTTCGCTCCGTCACCAAGGACGACAAGAGTCCGGTAACTGTCGCGGATTACGCGAGTCAGGCCGTCGTCGCGATGATGCTCAAGCAGCAGTTGGGCGAGTTCGTTCTGGTCGCGGAGGAGGCATCCAACTTCTTGCGCGATGAGGACAACGCGATGCTGCTGGATGCGGCCGTCGCTGCTGCGAAGGAGGTCTGGGAAGACGCGAACGCGGACGATCTGCTTGACGCGATCGATCTGGGCGCGGGCGATACGACCCACCACAAGTTCTGGACCCTGGATCCCATCGACGGGACCAAGGGTTTCTTGCGGAATCAGCAGTATGCGATCGCGTTGGGGTTTATCGAGGACGGCACCCCCACCATCGGCATCATGGGCTGCCCCAATCTGCCCATCAATATGTCGATGCCACTCGATGAGCGCGACGAGCACGGCTGCCTGTACTACGCGATTCAGGGCGAGGGCGTCTGGGAGACTCGTTCCGATGACGGGAACGCTGAGTCCATCCGGATTACACGACTCGACCACGACTCGAGTGAGGAAATATCTGTCTGTGCTTCGGTGGAGAAGGCACACTCAAATGTCTCAGATACTGACCGGATTCTGGAGTGGATCGAGCAGCAGGGCCTCGGCGAAGCCGGCGAACCCGTCCGTCTCGATTCTCAGTGCAAGTACGCGGTTGTTGCGCGTGGACAGGCGGATGCGTACCTTCGACTTCCGACCCGCAAGGGGTATGTGGAGCGGATCTGGGATCATGCCGCAGGATGCTGTATTGCGTGCGAGTCGGGCGCGTTTGTAACCGATATCTTTGGCAGGAACCTCGATTTCTCGCACGGGCGGGGTCTCGAGGAGAACAAAGGCATCGTGTGCGCCCCACCTCGGGTGCATGGGCTGATGATCCGGGCGATCAAGGAACTCGGGATCGGGAAGAACAACGACGAGTGAGCAGGCGTACGCCTCGGATCAGTCCGCTGCATTCGTGAACGCGGTGACCGGGGCTTTCGACAGGAACCAGATTGAGCGAGAACGCACAGACCATCCTGACGGGTGCGATGCTGATCCTGATGATCGGCACGATGGCGCTCGGACGGTTTTCTGCGGACATCGTCATGATGGGTGTCCTGCTCGTCCTCTTGCTCGCAGGTGTTCTTGGGCCACAGGAAGCGATCGCGGGCTTCGCGCACCCCGGCGTGATCACCGTCGCGATGCTCTATATCGTCGCCGCGGCGATGAAGGAAACCGGCGCGATGGCCCGCCTCACCAGCACCTTGCTCGGAAGGCCGAAGACAGAACGCAGCGCTCAGGTCCGGCTCGCGCTCCCTGTCGCCGCGATGAGCGCCTTCATTAACAACACGCCCATCGTTGCCATGTTCCTCCCGACCCTGACCGGGGTGGCTCGCCGATGCCGAATCGCACCGAGCAAGCTATTCATGCCTCTCTCCTTCGCATCGATTCTCGGCGGAGTCTGTACGCTGATCGGAACCTCGACAAATGTCATCGTCGCCGGGCTCCTGCAGGAAAACCAGGTGACCGCGGACGGCGGGCCCGCCACCGTCGATAACCCGGCCCTGTCCTTCAGCATGTTCACCCTTGCAAAGGTCGGGCTGCCCATCGCGATCTTCGGGCTCGCGTACATCCTGTTCTTTGGGAGACGATTGCTCCCCGACCGGGCCGATCCGATCGATCAGGCCGAGGCGCAGGGGCACGGGTATCACGCGGCACTGAAAGTCTCTCCCGGGTCGCCCATCATCGGGAAAACCGTTGAGGCCGCAAACCTTCGCAGTCTTCCCGGGCTCTTCCTGGCACGCATCGAACGCAGCGATGACTCTGTGATCGCCGTTTCTCCGCGCGAGATCATCGAGACGGATGATGTTCTCGTCTTCGTGGGGAAGCTCGACTCCGTGGTTGAACTCCAGCAGATCAAGGGGCTTGTGCCTTCGACCGTCGATGCGCATGAACACGACGAGCCCGATAACTCATTGAATAGCAACTATCGTCCGAACCTTCGGATCGTCGAAGCGGTTGTCTCGAATAACTCAACGCTCGTAGGGCTCACGATCCGACAGTCCGGGATCCGGACCCGCTACGGCGCTGTCGTCGTCGCGGTCCGTCGTCAGGGGCAGCAGATCCCCGGCAAGCTCGGGGAGATCCGACTGCGCCCCGGCGACACACTCCTGCTCGAAGCGGAGCCCGGCTTTGCGTCCCGATTCGGCAGCTCCAATGACTTCTATCTGGTAAACGAACGGTTCACGCCCGCGTCTTTACGCCACGAGCGTGCTTGGGTTGCGCTCTCAATCCTTGCTCTGCTTGTGACGCTGATCACCTTTGGGATCATGCCTCCGATGACCGCGGCCATGCTCGCCGCGGGCCTGATGATCCTTACGAGGTGCTGCACCGGGCCGCAGGCGCGTCGCGGTGTGGACTTCTCGATCCTCACCGTGATCGGGGCCAGCTTCGGAATCGGGCAGGCGATGCAGAACACGGGGTTGGCGTACGACATCTCCCACTTCATCCTTGAGACCTTTCAGAGTATGGGTCCGTGGGCGCTGCTCGCGTGTGTGTATCTGCTGACCTCGGTATTCACAGCGACGATGACGAATAACGCGGCCGCGGTCCTTATGTTCCCGATCGCGATCGGGCTGGCGAGTGAGGCCGGGATCAACCCGATGCCGTTCGTTGTCGCGATCACCGTCGCCGCCAGCTGTGAGTTCTCGACCCCGATCGGGTATCAGACCAACCTGATGGTCATGGGGCCCGGCGGGTACAAGTGGCTGGATTACACCAGGTTCGGCGGCCCGTTGACCCTGATCTGCGGCGTGCTCTGTGTTGTACTCGCGCCGCTCATGTTCGGCGGGTTTTAAGGCACGGGACGCACATAACATCGAACCGGACCCTGCATCCGGCCGACAATGGCCCTGTGGCTCGAACTCACCCGTTCGTCTGTCGTATCATCCGTTCATCGACCGCGTACTGATTCCTGCGAATAGCGCAAGGGGACACCATTGAAGATTCTCATTACAGGCGGATCGGGGTTTATCGCGGAGTACTTCCATCGCGATCTCTCCGCCCTGGGCCACGAACTGGTCAACCTCGACCTGATCGAGCCCAAGGGCCCCCAGACGCAGATGCCACATGTCATGGGCGATATCCGAGACCCGAAGGCGCTCGATCGCGCGATGGACGGCGTCGATCTCGTCGTCAACCTCGCCGCGGCACACCACGACTTTGGTATCGAGCATGATACCTATTACTCGGTGAACGAGTTTGGATCGCAACAGGTCTGCGAGGCGATGGATCGCGCAGGGATCAAGGATGTGATCTTCTACTCCACCGTCGCGGTGTATGGCGATGCACCCACACCACATGAAGAGACCGCGCCAACCGCACCCAACACACCCTATGGCGGCTCCAAGCTCCAGGGCGAGGGTGTCTTCAGGCGATGGGTCGAGCAGGGTGACAACCGACGCGCACTCGTCATCCGCCCAACGGTTACCTTCGGTGTGCACAACTTCGCGAACATGTACTCGCTCATACGCCAGATCCACTCTGGCAAGTACTTCCGATTTGGACCCGGCAGCAACATCAAGTCATTGAGCTATGTTGAGAACATCGTCGACGCGACCCTGTTCCTTAAGGGGCTACAGGACAAGAAGCCCAACCGAGAAATCGAGCATTTCGAGATCTTCAACTACATCGACAAACCCGATCTGACGAGCACCGAGATCTCCGATACGGTCAGCGGTTGCCTGGGCAAGAAGCCGGCGCCCGCAGTGCCATACGCGATGGGCATGCTCATGGGTTTGCCGTTCGATGTGGTGATCAAGCTCACGGGCAAGAATCTGCCGATCTCGACCGCGCGTGTAAAAAAGATGTTCAAGACCGAGACGAGGTTTGAAGCGGATAAGCTCCTGGGGGTGGGGTACACGCCCAAGGTTCCTCTCAAGGAGGGGATCGATCGGATGGTGCAGTGGTATCTGAGCGAGGGCAAGACCGCCAGCGCGGAATGGCACCAGCCCCCCGCACAGCCCGTGATGTCGAACTGATCCATACCGAGCATTTGAGTACAAACAACAAGCGGACCCACGAGGGTCCGCTTGTCGAATCTTCATACAAAGATTCAAGAGGGGTCTGTTCGAGTGCCAACCTGCTCAGGGGCACCCAGCGTTGTACGCATTGATAAACTCTGAAACATCGAAGAAGTCCCACACACGATCACTGTTCCAATCCGCGGCGGGATCCTGCGCTGTGAACGCGTTGACGAACGCGGACACATCGAAGAAATCGAGCACGCCGTCGCCTGTCAGGTCAGCGGTGCAGCCCGCTTCACGGGTGATGCTGAAGTTGTCCACGGAAACATCGAAAAATGCGAACAGGTAGAACTCTTCAGGGTCGTATGTTGAGAACACGATCTCGTCAACATTCGACACAATATCCGCGAAGGTGGCACCCTCGGGGAGAACGGGACCGTCACGATCATCATCGCCACCGAACCCGCCCCACCCATCGGGAAGCTCAACGCTGTTCGGATCGAAGCTCACGCTGAAGTTTGTCCACTCGGTTTGATTCAACTCGGAGATCTCGCGTGAGAGCACGAAGTAGACACTCCCGTACTGGTGGAACCCGCCCGCGTAGCGGTAGTTTCGGAGTTCCACAACGAGCGGGCGTGTGTAGGGGACGAGCCCGTCGGGGAGGTTCTGGGAGTTGAGCAGATCGACCTGGATGTCCATCGAGAGTGTGACTTGACCGCTCTGGGTGTAGTCACCGAGGAACTCGGCGTTCCCCGAGTTGCGGTACCAGACGCCGAAGGTCTCATCGACGCTGCGCAGATACGCGTTGCCGGTGCTGAGCTCGGTCGTGCGGAAGGTGCCGTTGCTACCTTCCCAGCCGTCGTATCCGTCATTGAAGGTCGAGGTGTATGTCTGCGCGTTTGATGCGCACGCGATCGTGGCGATCGTCGCAATGGTCATGTTGAGCTGTGCGAGTTGCATTGTGGTTCTATTCCTTACACTGATGAGAACTGACGAGCCGGGACCCATCCCGGCACGCCCCCCTTGTTTTCATGGTGTGAAGCCTTTTTATCGTCTTCTGCGTGTCCCGACGAGACCCGTGAGCCCGAGCAGCGCGAACGCGGAGGGGGCTGGGACGGTTGATATCGAGATATTGTCTACGGCGATGTCAAAGTTCGTGAACGGGTAGCGTTCGACTGGGACCAGCGTCGAAAAGACGAACTGATCGACATTCGTCAGCACATCGGCGAAGGTCGCTCCGTCGGGAAGCACGGGGCCATCGGCATCGTCGCTCCCGCCGTACCCACGCCAGCCGTCGGGCAGCTCGGTGCTGTTGGGATCGAATGTCACGCTGAATGTGGACCAGTCAGCGTTGTTCTCAGCGCTTAGATTGCTATCGAGCTCAAAGAAGACGCTCCCGTACTGGAAAAAGCTGTGCGCGAAGCGTGAGTTGCGAAGCTCAACGACAAGCGACCTGGTGGCGTCCTGTCCGAAGAACTGAATCTGATCAACCTGCACATCGATCGAGAGGGTGACCTGATCGTACTGGGTGTAGTCGCCCAGAAACGATTCGTTTGTGGTTGTCTGCCACTCGACCCCGAAGCTTTCGGTGATGGAGTTGTAGTACGCGCCGTCGTTGCCGCCATTGGGGAGGATGTCGTTGAATCCACCCGTGGAGGTGAATCCCTCCAACCCATGATCAAAGGTGATGACCGTATCGGTGATCCCGGCATTTGCGACAACACACAGACCGGAAACGAGAGCAATTGATGAGTTTCTTGCATTAAACAAAGTGCAGATCTCCGTTCCCCTCTTGCAAACCCTTTGGGAACTCCGGGCCGCACCGGCCCGTAAAGAAAACACAAGCACGCGTTTCCGAGTGCTCGTGTGTTGTGGAGAGAAGCTTGATCAGCGTCGGCGACGGGTGCCGACAAGCCCTCCCAGCCCGATCAGTGCGAGCGCCGAAGGCGCTGGAACTGTTCGGGTTATAGAGAGGTTGTCAATCCCGATTGTGTGATCCGTGAATCCGAAGAAGAAGCCGGGCTGGTAAGTGGTGAACGCGATTTCGTCTACACCAGACAGAACATCAGAGAAACTCACACCATCGGGCAGAGTGGGCTCGAAGGTATCGGGATCTTCAGCGCCGTATCCGCCCCATCCACCGGGAAGATCAGTCGCGTTGGGATCGAAAGTTACAGAGTATGTGCTCCAATCCCCGTTGTTGGATGCGGAGATATTGTCGAAGAGGAACCAAACACTGTTGTACGGATACCCGCCGGTGGCACCGTCAAAGTCTCGGAGTTCAACCAGCCAAGGGCGGGAGACATCCTGACCAAAGAAGTTGAGATACTCGACCTGAATATCCATAGAGATCGTGATCTCATCCGCTGTGGTGTAATCACCCAGAAAATCTGCGTTGGTATTGTTCTCGAAAGAGATACCAAAGTTATTGAATACGGTGCGCATGTACTCGCCACCGTTGCCGCCACTGGGCTCAATCCCTGTTGTTCCTCCCGGGCCTGCTGGGCCTGTCCAGCCCTCCGCACCGTTTGAGAAGTCTGTTGTGACGGTCGTGCTCGCCCCGCCCGCGAGTGCGGGAAGGGCAGAGATACCAAGTGTTGCAATGATTGCTTTGGTGTTCATTGTGGTTCCTCCATCTGGAGCCTGTTTCTGCTCTCTCACTTTGTCGTTCTATCGACGACGACGAGTCCCGACAAGCCCGCCCAGCCCGATCAACGCAAATGCGGATGGCGCGGGGACGACACTGCCGTTCACGATCAGCCCTGGCGCACCCTGAGTGAAGCCGGGGATCCATTCGCCGTTGGGGTTCAATGAGTTCTGAATGGAATGCCAGACGGGCGTATCCTGCTGCGATGCGACCCAGACGGCATCGACAAACGCCGGGGAGTCGGACTCCGCGACAATCCAGTAGGTCGTACCTGCGCTGAGCACCGGGTTGAGGATTGAATCAACGGTTTCGAGAACCGGGTTCCATCCGATGGCGCTTGTCTGGACATCCCACGATTCGAGGATTGTGTCTCCAGGATTCGTCATCCCGCCGTTCGCGTCAGTCCGGACTGACAGCGTGTAGGGCGCGCCGGCGTTGGAGAAGTCGTTGCTCATCATCCAGACACTGACCTGCTCGAGTGCGTAATCCTGATCTGGGGTGAACGCGACCGCGACGGATTGTTCGACATAGACATCGAACCCGTAGTAGCCAATGAATCCCGGCTCTGGGGTGCCGGTATCAAAGATGACATCCGCTTGGGCCGCGCCTGCGATCCCCATCAGCAATGCGGCAGCGATTTGAGTGTTGTGGTTCATCGTGTTTTCTCCTTCTGCGAGTCGAGCCTTTGCTCAGTCTGTATGTCGTCGCAGCCCCTCGAACTGCGAACCGGGTGTATCCCGGCCTGCAGATATGTATAATCGATCCTTGGGCGAAGTTGCAAGGAAGTTTCTCTGAAACTGCAAAGAAATTGTGTGCAGACACTGCTCATCGCTGGTATGATGCTCAAAATCGATGTTATAAGCCCATTAGGCCGGATTTACTGATCCGCCGAAAAGGTCAAAAATAGAGACTCAAGTATCAGATGAACTTCTTCAATCACCCAAAGTATTCCCCTGATCATCCTGCCGGATCCACAATTGAGACCAAGGACCCTTCCTTGGCTGGGCTGGAGCGGCGCATCAATGAAGCAGGCGAGGCCCTACTCAACAGCTTTGTACGCGTGATCGATCAGATTCCGGGCGGTGACTCGGGCCCTCAGCGTCTTTCCAAGGAACTCGGAATCGACAAGGTTCTCGCATCTCGGATGCTCAAAGCGGTTCGTGCTCCTGATGCGATGAGTGTTGTTCATCGTGTCCCCGGGCCCGAGCCCATGCGTCGGGTGATCAAGGCTTCGTCCAAGCTTGGTGTCAATCCTGAGGATATCAAGGAAGCGGGCGTCGCCATCGATCGGTTCGAGACCCTGATCCGTACCGAGATCGGAGATCGGTCCGCCCTTGAGGCGATACTCAGCGCCTGGGTCCCAGAGGCTCGCCGCGAGTTTGAGCTCCGTCGAAAACAGGCGGCCTTCCGCGCCATGAGTCAGCTCAAGGGTGTGCAGGCGGAGGTGTACGCGGAGTGCGCGATTTTCTGGCCCAGCGATGACGGCGATCACATCGACATCGTCTGGATCAAATCCGTATTCGGATTGCAGCGGCTTCGTCCCGGGATGCGGGTCAAGTTCACCTCGCACCGCGCTGTTGAAGAAGGCACGGAGCGGCAGACCTTCACAATTACAGGCGATCCGGTAGATAGCGTAGACAGCGCTACATTAGAGCATTATTGCTCGGACCCAACACCCCGGCTCGAGGTGCATCATGCCGGGGAGGTGATGCATTATTTACTCGAGCCGGGGGGGTTCGGTGCTCAGAGCGCCATCGACCTCGTGACCTGTGAAGTGAACCGTGGTGAGATCCCGAGATACATCTCCAGTGAACGCAACCGCAAGGCATGGGCGTCGAGCGATATCAATATCCCGTCTCGACGCATGCAGTTCGATGTGTTGCTGCACAAGGATCTGTACACAAACGGGTACCCTGAGCTGCGTGTCTATGACACAACGATCCAAGGGCAAGCAGACATCAACGACCCATCACGGGATATCGATCAGCTGGATCTGCTTGAGTCGATCGAGAATCTTGGTTCCGGTCTGACACGATTCGGCAGCTCGCATGTCCCGCGCTACCGAGCCATGATCGGTGAGGTTTGTTCCAAGCTCCAGTTCGATCCGGATCTGCTCCGCGGCTACCGCGTGAGCAGCGATTACCCGATCTATGGCTCACAGGCCGCCATGCTGTTCTCGACGCAGGACCGCAACGAGCAGTGATCAGCGAACAACGCTGAACGCGTCCGCGCTGGCGCGGGCCCATTCTTTCCGCCAGAGCGACGGGATCTCGGTATCGTCGAGCAGCGACCCGGCAGGGATGAACTCATAGAGCTCATCAAATGACATGATGTGCCGATCGCTCACCCGTCGGTACACCAGATCGGGTGTGATATCCTCTGGCCTGCTGACCCCGATGGCGCTGAGCAGCTCGAGCAGGCTCTCGATCGTGGCTTCATGGAAGCGGTGGACACGGGGTGCTTTGTCTTTCACAACGAGCGCGTTGTAGAGTGCTTTGTTCTGAGTCGCGACACCTGTCGGGCATGTGTCGTTGTTGCAGCGCAGGGCCTGGATACAGCCAAGGGCGAGCATCATTCCCCGGGCGCTGTTGCAGAGGTCCGCGCCCAGAGCGAGTGCACGGATCATGTGGAAGCCCGTCATGATCTTGCCGCTGGCGATGATCTTGATGTCGTCGCGGAGCCCCGAGCCCACGAGCGCATTGTGCGTGAATGCCCACCCGTCGCGTGCGGGCATCCCAACGGCGTTCGCGAACTCGAGCGGTGCGGCACCCGTGCCGCCCTCGCCGCCATCGACGGTGATGAAATCTGGGCGCATCCCGGTTTCCAGCATCGCTTTGCAGATCGCCAGCATTTCGACGCGTCGCCCGATGCAGAGCTTGAAGCCTACGGGTTTGCCACCGGATTCTTCTCGGAGCCGTTCGACGAACTCGAGCAGCCCCTTTGGTGTGTTGAATGTGCGGTGGCGTGGAGGCGACACCACGGTTTGCCCGATCGGCACGCCCCGGATCTCTGCGATCTCCTTATTCACTTTCATGCCGGGGAGGACGCCGCCGTGTCCGGGCTTGGCGCCCTGTGAGAGCTTGATCTCGATCATGCGGACCTGATCGCGTGACGCGTTTTCCCTGAACTTCGACACATCGAACCCCCCATCGCGATCGCGGCAACCGAAGTAGCCGGTTCCGATCTGCCAGATGAGGTCGCCCCCACCCCTGATGTGGTAGGGCGAGATCGCCCCCTCGCCCGTGTTGTGCGCGAAGTTCCCCATCCGGGCCCCCTCGCTCAACGCTTCGATGGCGTGCGGGGAGAGCGAGCCGTAGCTCATCGCGCTGATATTCAGTCTCGAAGCGATGTAGGGTTTGGCGCACCGATCCTTGCCGATCTCCACGCGGGGTTCATGATCGAGACGCTCTGTCTCGACGAGGGCATGCGCGACCCACTCGTAACCAACAGCGTTTGTGTCGCGTTGTGTCCCGAAGGGCTGGGTCTCAAGATCCCCCTTGGCACGCTGATAGATGAGTGAACGCACCTCGCGCTCGATGGGGTACGCATCTGTGTTGAGCTCGACAAAGTACTGCTGGATCTCTGGGCGGATCTCTTCGAACAGGTAGCGCAGTCGCCCGAGCAGTGGAAAGTTACGCCGGATCGCGTGGTTGGCTTGCAACGCGTCGTACAGCCCGAGTGTCATGAGTGGCGCAATCACAATCAAAGAAAAGAGGATCGGCCACCAGACGAGCGAGATCAGGACGACTGTTGCAAGGATGAGGATGCACGCGGCATAGAACCAGCGTCGGAACATGATCAGATCCCTTCTTGGATTGCGCCGGGATGGAACAAACACGATCTCTGTCGGGAATCAGGGAACATCGACACCCTTGTTGAGTCGCGTGGAGGTATCACGGGGGATCAGAATGACAATGATCTGGTCGCCGGGGACTGCCTCGGTGAATGCGAACTGACGCGTCGCGACCTGGCCCGGGGGGAGTGCGTTGATGGATCGTCGGATCCGCGGCTCACCGGGTGCGACCGCGATGAGCTCGAAGTACTGGTTCTGCGTCGTGCTGTGAGAGACATTGGCGCTGACGACCGTGATACCCGTCTCGTTGCGACGCGCGGTCAGATCCATCTCAACTTGGGGGAGCCCGAGTTCGATCGTGCGTTCCACACGAAGGGTCGGGTAGCGCTGATCTGCGTCGAGTTCGATATCAAATGCGAGTCGTTTTTCCCCAGCGAGTTCGCCGAGTGAATACCCGATCTGGATCGGGAATGCTCGTTCCTCGCCCGGTGCGAGATTGAAGGGCATCACGCGTGGGATGATCTCCCAAGACCGATCGATGTCTTCGGGGTCCCCGGTGTATCCGCCGGGTTCAACGATGAACACCCGCCCCGAGATCGCGATTCCCCACGGGTTGCGGACGATCAGTTCATGCTGATGAAGCCCGGATTGCGAGATCAGTTCGTTGGGTGTGATACGCAATGACGAGAGGAAACGGACGAGCTCGGGGTTGATTCCCTCGATGAAGATCGGCGAACGCGAGATCGGGACGGTGTGCGTCGGCACATCGATGTTGCCGGTCGCCAGCGGGTGGACGACTGTGGCGTTGCCCAGCACATCAAAGACCTGCACGGGCTCGAGCCCCAGCGGGAGGGTGAGCTCGACGGGATCGAGCGTTGGGGATTCGAGCCAGAGCACGAGCCCGCCGCCGGGGGCGTCGGACTTGTCGGAGTCTGTGTCCGATTCGATCGAGCGTTCGGAGAGCACGAGCATCCGCACGCCGGGGATGAGCTCGAGCGATTCGACGGCACTGCGCTCACCCAGGTGCGTGGCGAGAGTTCTCCAGACGATGAGCTCCGGTGCGGGCATCACCTCGCCTCGTTTCCCCGGCGCGGTCCACCATGCATCGCTCAGACTCAGCGAGTAGTCGTGGGCATCACCGCCTTCGACTTTCGCAGCCCACCAGAACGATATTGCCTTGCGTGCGAGCGATCCGAGCGCGGACCAGGTCTGGGTGCCGCTCCGCTCGCTTGGGTGCTCAAGCGGATGAAGCTTGAGTGCGAGCTTGGGTGCCGGCGTGTCGGTTCCGTCAGAGACTGTGCGGATCTGGCTCCAGTTTGAAACAAGATCACCGATGGCGTTCGGGGAGACACTCAGGTCATCGACGAGCTGGACTTGCACGCCGGGCATTGCGAGTGTTGGGGGAATCGGGCGATCGATCGCCCAGGGTGTCGATGTGGTTGGGCCGGGCACGAACCCCGAGATCGCATTGCGAGCGTCGGCAAGCTCTTCGAGGAGAAGCGTTGCGGGTTCTTCGCTCGGATACTGTCCGAAACCCCAGGTATTGACTCGTTGCCCGAACCGATCGAGCATCAGCGTGCCCCACTTTGTCCACTCGCCGTTGGGATCCTTGAAGGCGTTGAGGACTTCCTCTGGATCCGAAGCGATGAGATTCGCGAGTGGCTTTGGGAGCTGTGCGAACTCGAAGTGCAGGTCAGTCCCGGATTGCAGCAGGTGCTCGAGTGTCTGGAAGAGCTGGGACTCGTCGTTGAGGTCTGTGTCTGATGTGTGGATATCCCACACGCGCACGCTGGCGCGATCGACGCCAGCACCCGCGATCAAGGCCGGGGTGGCGCCGAGGAGCTTCGGGTCCGTGAGCGATGAATCGACGGCGAACATGCCGGAGCCGCGCTCATACAACGCTGGGGGAGCCCATATGAAATCGAGTGTGCGAACACCAACGAGACGACGCTCAACATAGACCTCAAGCAGTGCCCGATACCACCCATAGCCGGGCAGGTTGGGCGTTGATTCACGCAGGATGCTGCGTGTGCCTTCGGATACGACGCGCTGGTCGATCAGGTTGTCGTGAACATCGAAGACACGCATCTGGGCATGGATTCGTTCGCCGGTGAGATCCCGGACCGTCAGCTTCAGCGGAGGGGGTGTGTCGGACTCGACGATGTTGGCGGGCATGCCGGTCGTGATCTCGAGTCGTGGGAGCTGGGCGACGATGAGGTTGTCGAACCACGCGGCACCATCGAAATCCTGATCCCAGACCTGGAACGCGAGACTGTCATCTACATGCTGCTGCTCGGGCTGCAGAACCTGTAGCTCGAGCTGCATGAACGCAGCACTCGGATCGAGCCCCTCGATCTCGATTGAAACCTTGGCCCATTCACCTTGGGTCTGAACGAGTCTGGAACGCACGCGTGAGGATTCGATGGGCGTCCCAAACTGATCGAGGAGCACGGCAACGATCCGCGCCCGGGCGTGCTCGAGACCCTGTGTTCGGACCCGGGCGCTGACGAGGTAATCCGCGTTGGGAAAGATGCTCAGCTCGCCATGGCGGAGCATGAGCGAGGTGGACCCGCCGTTTGTTGGGAGCTTGACGGAGCCGATCCCGGCGTAGGGCTTTGCTTTGTAATCGAGGACAGCGCCGTTCCAGATCGGGAATCCGGGCCGGTCTCTCGGGACAGCTGGGTCGTTCTGAGCGCGGATCCATCCCAGCGGGACAGGGAGCGGGTTCATTTCCCGCTCTTCGAAATCAAATGCTTTCACAACCCGCCCGGCGTTGGCTGGTCGTGATCCGGATTCATCCTGGGCCTGAGAGTGTGTTCCGATCCCCGCGCAGGCGAAAAGCCCAGCGATCAGACGGGTCCGGTGATATCCGCGGCGGGTGCGCATTCCAAGGTTATCGGGTGTATCGGCTCGGTTTGTCGAGAATTCGGGTTGGTATGGCAGAGGGGAATCGCAGATGGGTTCTGCTATGATCGTGCTTCGCTGTTTTGAGGGGGCAACCCAAGGCCAAGCCCATGACGATCCAACAGATCCCGTATCATCCGTATACCCCGCCAGCCGACAGCGAGACCGCTGCGCGGGCGTTTTACGAGATTGTGAATCAACGACGCACGATCCGTGCCTTCTCGGGTAAGCCCGTCCCTCGGGAAGTGATCGAGCAGGTTCTGTTGGCGGCCGGTACCGCACCATCGGGAGCGCACAAGCAGCCGTGGCGCTTCATCGCGGTGAGCAACGCTGAGCTCAAGCACAAGATCCGCATGGCAGCGGAAGAGGTCGAACGCGAGTTCTATGAGAAACGCGCGAGCGATCGTTGGCTGGAAGATCTCGAAGTCTTTGGGACCTCCCCCGATAAATCCTACATGGACACCGTGCCTTGGCTGATCATCGTCATGGCCCTGCGGACGACGGATGATGGCGGGCAGGTGTACTACCTCAACGAGTCGGTGGGGATCGCGACGGGGATGCTGCTGACGGCCGCACATCACGCGGGTCTGGCGACCCTGACGCATACGCCGAGTCCGATGAACTTCCTGCGCGAAGTTCTCGATCGTCCAGAGCACGAGCGTCCCTACATGGTGATTCCCATGGGGTACCCCGCGGACCACTGCACGGTTCCGGATCTGCAGCGCAAATCGCTCGATGAGATCGCGCTTTTCAAGGACTGAGCGTTCGGGTCAGGCGCTGAGTTCGTCGTAGACGCCCGAGATGATGCGTGAGCGGATCTGCTCGAAGCCGAGCCCGTTCATGAAGTCCCAGCTCATCTCCACGATCTCTTCCTTCGGCGTGCCCTTCTCGATCTCAGCCTGGATCGAGGCGATAAGAGACTCGAAGTACTTGATCTGCGTATCGATGATTTCGGGTCCGGCGATCGGGCCGTGCCCGGGGATGACAGTGGTTTCCGCGTTGCAGAGCTTGCGGGTCTGGCGGAGTGATTCGATCCAGCCGTTAGCGCTGGCGTTTGCGCTTGGGTCGAAGTACGGGTGGAGCCCATTGAATACGAGGTCTCCGGTATGGACGATGTTGTGATCGGGGAGGTGGATGACGAGATCGTTGTCCGTGTGGCCACTTCCGTAGTGATTGATGACGAGCGTGATCCCGCCGATGCTCAGGGTCGTTCCTGAACCCGATATCGCGATCTTGGGAACGGCGGTCTTTTCTGTCCAGGCTTTGCTCGCTTCCGCGGCGGATTTCGCGAAGGGCATGAGTTTTTCGTCGGCCTTGTTGCGTGCGAGTTCTGACGGGCCGGCCTTGGCACCCTGAACATACCGCTCGAGTTGAGACTTGATACGCGGGAGCGCGTTGGCGTGTGCGTATGACGCGCTGGCGATGGGCACGATAATCGCGTTCCCCCCGGTGTGATCGCCGTGGTGATGCGTGTTGATCAGAGTGAGCTCGATTGAATCGTTCGCGGGGATGTCGGCGTTGATCAGATTCGCTGCGTCGTTGAGTATCGCACCACCCAAGTAGGGGTACTTCGTATCAACGAGCAGGGCCTGACCCTGTGACGCGACAAGGAGGGTGTTGCCTCCCATCGTCTGATCCGCGATCGCGTATATGTCCTTCTGGAGGGTTTTCCATCCCAGAACACCGACAGGGAGGGGCTCTTCCTTCGCTGCGGGCTGGAGCATCCGTCCCAGCGTGGACATGGGCATTGCTGCGAGTGCGGAGAGCGCGAGCCCACCTCGGGTTGTATGGGTGAGAAACGCTCTGCGGTTGAGATCGTGCATTGTTGTCTGACGCGTGGGCATGAGAACATGTCTCCTGTCGTATACGGAATCGCCCCCTGACACGGGAAAGGGTACACCACACTCGCCGAGATGCCCACTAAAGCGCTATGATCGCTCAACGGGCAACGCCCACGGATATTGAGATAAAACCGCCCGCGAGGCTGGGAATAGGGATGAAACGCGTATGAAAGCGAACGAAATTCGGCCGGGTATGGCAGTGAATCTCTCCGGCAAACTCTATGTAGTGACAAAAATTGCGCATACGAAGCCCGGGAAGGGGCCCGCGTACATTCAGGCGAAGATGCGCGCGGTCGACGGGTCGGGGATGACGGAAAAGCGCTTCAACGGGTCCGACACCGTGGATGGGGCGACACTCGATCGGCGTGAGATGGAGTTCCTCTACGACAACGGCGACGGCGGCGGGACTTTCATGGATATGGAAGACTATGACCAGGTCGAACTCAACAAGGACCTGCTCGACGACGCGCTCCTCTACATGGCACCCAACACCAGCTGCACCGTCCTCTTCCACGAAGGAAACCCTGTTTCCATCGAACTCCCCTCCGCGGTGGTTGTGACCGTGGCGGACACACCCCCCGGAATCAAGGGGGCGACGGCGACGAACCAGCTCAAGGAAGCGGTGTGCGATACGGGTCTCAAAACCCGCGTCCCGCCCTTCATCGGCAACGGCGAGAAAATCAAGGTTTCGACCGATGATGGGTCGTACATGTCGCGCGTGAACGAGTGATCGTCGATCGGAATACAGAATGAGAACCGGTACGCCCAACCTGATCCTGATCGGGCTGCGTGCATCGGGCAAGAGCACGCTCGGGAAGCTGATGAGTCAGCGGCTCGGGCGTGATTTCATTGATCTCGATGATGTCGTGGCGGAGCGCATGAACGCGTCCGGGCCCGGCGAGGCGATCGAACGCGATGGGATCGATGCGTTCCGCAGCGCTGAGACCGAGTCGTTGCGTTCGGTACTGAAGACCCCGGGCCAGATCATCGCGCTCGGGGGCGGGACCCCCACCGCGCCGGGTGCGGCCGATGTCCTTCGCGGATCGCACGCGATTATCGTCTATCTGCGCGGAACCCCCGAGGAACTGCGCGAACGATTAACACGCTCGGACAATACCGATCGTCCGACGCTCGTCGGCGACGATGTGTTGAGCGAGGTACAGACCTTGTTCGGTCAACGCGACGAACTCTACCGAGAGATCGCGCATTCGATCATCCACATCGACGGCGTGCGTGAGGAATCGGTGCTGCAGGCGTTGATCGCCCTCGATACGGCGGGGATGTGATCAGGCGTTCTTGAGTTCGTCGTCGAGGAGTTCGCCGACCGGTCGCCAGGTGAACGACTTGAGCAGGTCGTCGAAGCGTGCGTCGCACCGGTCCAGATTGTTGTAATGGCGGAACTTGTGTGAGCGTTTGAGCCCTTCCACACGGGGCTGACCCGGGTCGACTTCCCACGGGTGGATGTAGAAGACATAAGGGTTGCCTGCGTTGAGGATCTTCTTCACGCCGCGCTTGAACACAGGGTAGGGAAAGAGCCGGAAGTAGCCGCCTCCCGCCCAGGGGATGCCCTTCTTCCCGACTTTGAGCACGGACACGCAGACCTCATGGAAACCCTCACGGATCTCGACGATGGGCTGCCCGGAATCCATGCCAGCGAGCTTGCCGTACCGGTCATGTGCGACGGTTGGAAACGCGGAAGAGTCGTATGTGAGTCCCAGTTCCTGCAGGATGTCGATCGACCAGTCGGTGATGGAGAACGATGGGGCGCGGTAGCCGCGGATTTTGGCTCCGGTGAGGTCTTCGACGATCCCGATGCCGCGTTTCATGTCCTCGCGGAACTCGTCGTGGGAGAGGTTGTAGATCAGATCGTGCCCGTAGCCGTGCGACGCGATCTCATGCCCGGCGTCTGCGATGCGTTTGATCAGGTCGGGGCACTTCTCGGCGACCCAGCCGAGGATGAAGCAGGTGCACCTGACGCCGTGGGTGTCCATAAGCTCGAGCATGCGATCGGTATTGCGTTCGACACGCAGGTCCTGCTCGTCCCATGTGTCGCTCGCGATCACGCCCTTGAGGTTCTCGACCTGGAACCAGTCCTCGACATCGATGGACATGGCGGCTCGGGTTGTTTCGAAACGCTTGCTCATATCAGATCATCTTGTGTCCGCGTTTGCGGAACGCTTTGACATCCTTCGGCTGCGGGAAGCTGAAGTATTGCTTGTTGGACATGTCGAGGGGTTCAGCAATGGCTTCGCCCTTCTTCATCTTAAGGAGGACATCGATCATTAATCGTGCGCCGTCCTGCTTGGTTCCGGTGATGACACGATCGAGGGAATCGTTGTCTTTGAGCGGCCATTCGAGTGTGCCAAGGATCCCGCCCGCGTCGAGCTTCTCGACCATCTCATGCACCGTGACGCACGCGGTCTTCTCGCCCTTGAGCAGCTGCCAGAAGTTGGGCATCATCCCGCGATAGATCGGGAGCCGGCCCGAGTGGATGTTGATGCACCCGACGCTCGGTGTTTCGATAATCGGCTTCTTGAAGATCTCCGGTGCCGCGACGGACGCGATGACATCGGGATTGATCGCTTTCACGCGCTCGATGTATTCCGGATCATTCACTGATCCGCACGAAACGATGGGGTGTCCCTTGGTTTCCGCGAGCTTGGCGATGGAATCGCCCCGGAGTTTGACCTTGAAGTATCGCGTGAGCAGGCGGAAGAAATCGATGGGGCCATAGAAGCGGAAGATGCGCTTCGCGGTTTTCCATTTGGGCTCGTGGAAGGCCTCCTGCACGGAGACGCCGACGATTTCGATCTGGTCTTTGGGGTACTCCTCAAAGAAGACCTCGAAGAACCGGATCACATAGAGCGGATCGTCCTCGGTAACAAACAGGAGCTTGAGGGGGCGATCTTCGACTGGTGCGCTCATGCCGACTCCTTCGCGGGTTCGGTCTCGGATGTTACCGTGTGCTCGTGGTGCGTGACAACCGCTGCGCCTCCAGCGAGCCAATCCGCGAGATTCGCGCGTCGTTCGCGTGTTTCGTCCGCGCTGTACTGGGGGTCCGCGAGCTTGAGCACCTCGGCGTACTTCGCTGCACAAACCTGACGCGTGTAGCCCTGGTCGAAGACTTCGCGAGCGCTCTTGCCCATGTCCGCGGTCTTTTGCTTGTCGTGGATGAGCACGCGGAGTTTGTTTGCGAGCCCTTCCGAATCGCCCAACGCGGACCAGATACCGCATTCCGTGCCCTCGACGATCTCACGCAGCTCGGACCAGTCCTCGCTCAGTGCGACGATTGCTTTCCCGACCGCGAGTGATGTGTAGAGCTTGCTGGGGAAGCTGATCCCCTCGATCCCTTTCGCGATCGTGACGAGCGACGCGTCGCACGCATTGAGCGAGTCGTTGAGTTTCTCGAAGGGTTGGTAGGGCAGCATGACGACATTGGTCATGTTGTGTTCTTTGATGTGCTCTTCGATCTGAGTCTTCTTCCCGCCGCCCCCGACGAGAACGAGCTTGAATGGTTCGCCCTCAAGCATCTTGGCCGCGCCAAGCACGGTCTCGAAGTCGTAATAGAGCCCCATGTTGCCCGAGTAGAGCAGGATGAAGTCGTCCACGAACCCCTGCTCTTGAGCTATCTCGGAGTCTTCTTTCTTCTTTGGGAACAGGTCCTCGCCGTCCGCCCAGTTGGGGATGACATGGATGTGCTCGAGCGTGATCGGGTAGGTCTCCGCGACGAGCTTCTTGGCGGCGCTGCAGAGCACGATTGCTTCTTTGGTACGCTTGTACTTGCGTCGATTCAGCGACATCCATACGCGCTCGACGAGCGAGCCCTTCCTGAATGTTCCCACCCAGACTCCGAGCTGGGGGTGGGCGTCGTGGAGGAGGGTGACATAGTGATGGCGGCGGAAGAGCGAGACAAACCATCCGATCGCGCCGAGGAACGGTGGGTTGGTGGTGTAGAGATAGACCGTGTCCTTGCGGGACTTGAAGAGCACCGTGAGGATCATGGGGATGACAAAGGTGAGGTAGTTGAACGCGCGCCCAGCGAGGTTGTTCTTGTCGAAGCGTGCAACCTTGAGACGGCGGATTTTGACGCCGTCAACCTCTTCCTTGAGCGGGCAGTCCTGCCATGTATCCGGTGGCCCATAGCTCGGGCGTCCGGTCAGGACCTCGACCTCGAACCCGAGCTCTGCGAGCTCGACAGCGAGTTCATGCAGGAGATGCCCTGTCGATGCGACATCGGGGACATAGTACTGATTCAGGATGACCACGCGGGTTTTCTTCGCGTTGTTCGTGCTGGATTGAGCGTTTAAGACTGTCAAAGTGTGTACCCGCGGAAATAGTGTGCGTGATTACCAATCCAATGATTGTTCGTAGCCAAAGTCGATCAGAGTCTGCCCAATGATTTCTTTGTATTTGGCGCGAATCTCGTCGTCAAAGTGGTTCTTCCAATCTCCTGCGACACCCTTGCGTGCGAAGTCTGTGCCGCTTTCGCGTCCCTTCTCGCGTCCGCCGCTCATCGCGCTGAAGCTGTTTGCTTTGGTGATTTTTTCAATCGTCTCATCGGATGCGTCAAGCTGAAAATGAGTGGCAACCTGTTTGAGCGTTGCGGCATCATTCTCCAGCAACTGCTCGTACCGGATGATGTGGCACAGATCCGGATCATGGTTCTTGTGCCATGAGTAGATCCAATCGCTGTACGCGCCGAGCGTGCGTTCCGCGAATCGGATCAGCCCGGTTCGCAGATCAGTCCCCTTGTAGATCGCGTGCTCAGGGTGCCAGGGGGTGTTTCGGACATAGAAGAAGTTGCTGACCGCAACATCGCGAAGATCTCGATAAAGCACGACATACCTGATCCCGGATTCGCGAAGTATGCGTGTGTTGTGGATGGAGCCATGAACATGCATCTTGGTCAGCACCAGCGCGTTCTCGAAACGAGTGAACATGTCCTCGGGGAGTTCGTAGTCATGTGACCCCCCCGTGAGCATCTCGTGCTTTGCCACCTCGGGGATCATCAGCTCATGGAACCCCTCGTATGACGCGATCATCTTTTCCAGCCAGGTCGTCCCGCTCTTCGGCAAACCCGCCACAAAGAGGGTGGTTTGCGGGTATCGATCGCCAAACTGGGCAAAGCCCGATCGGCACGCCGCGAGTTGTGACCGATAACGGGTGCGGACGCTCGCGCGTTTGGCCAATCGTGCTCCCGCGGGTGGGAGACAGGCCTTTGTCAGGTTTTCGAGCTTTTTCGTCAGCGACATGTCGTTCTCTCAACGCGTATTCGGCTTTATCCGCCGAGTACAATAGACCCCCAGCGCACACCGACCCGAATTTTGTTCCTCCGCGCGACCTCTCTGGGGTTCATTCCTTTACTGGCCGATAGGACGAGTGTGAGCAACTCCGACGAGACCAAACCGAACCAGTTATCGGGTGTACCCGCCCCGAAGCGACGGAGTGTGTGGACACCCAAGCAAAAGCTTGTGCGTGCGCTCTGGGGTACGCTCGGGCGGTGTGTCTGGGTCACCATCCCTTCCGCTCGCGCAAGCATTCTCCGCCTGTTTGGTGGGCGTGTGGGTGTGCGATGCCAACTCGCGCGCGATGTTGACATCGTGGTCCCATGGAATATCACGCTCGGGGATGATGTCATCATCGAAGACCGGGTGATCCTGTACTCACTCGGACCCATCGTCATCGGCGATGGTTGTGTCATTGATTGCAAGGCCCACCTGTGTGCGGGCACACACGACATGACCGATCCGATGTTCCCGCTCATCAAACCGCCCATCACCCTGGGGCAGGGCTGCTTTGTCGGCTTTGACGCCTACATCGGCCCGGAGGTCGTGCTCGGTGATCAGACCATCGTGCACGCGCGTTCGAGCGTCTACCGATCGACTGAACCCTGCAGCGAGTGGCGGGGCAACCCGGCCAAGCGGGTCGAGCCCAACGAGCAGGGTTCGGGAGAAGACGCGGCATGAGCGTACCAGGCTGGAAACAAACCCTCTGGCGCACGATCGGTGCGAGGCTCTTCCGCTGCTCCCCACATGTGGCGCACCGCTATCGGCGTGGGGTGCTGCGGTTTTTCGGAGCTCAAGTACACAATCGTGCCAAGATTCGTCGTTCCGCGCGCATCGACTGCCCATGGAATCTGACAATGCACGAGCTCGCAATCGTTGGCGACCATGCAATCATCAACTGCTCCTCCCCCGTGACGCTCGGCGCTCGGAGTGTTGTGTCGCAACTCTCTATCGTTTCGACAAGGATGCGGTCGCCTCAACAGCCCGGTCACCCGAGGGTTGACGAACCGATCGTGATTGAAAATGACGCGTGGGTAGCCGCGGACTCGTTGGTGCTCAGCGGGGCAGTGGTGTCGGAGGGCACGGTGGTGGGCGCACGAGGACTTGTTGATCCGGCGCAGCGCACGGATCCTTGGACGATCTCGGTTGGACAACCAACCCGTGCGATCAAGCAGCGTGAGTATGCCGCGCGATCGGGGTCAAAGCCATGAGCCCCAATCCCGCGCCCAGCCCGCACTCAGTCAAGAACCGAATCATGCGTGTGGTCTGGGGGATCGTGCAATCAACGATCTTCCGGTTCTCGCCGCGACCATTCCATGCATGGCGGAACATGCTCCTGCGTTTCTTTGGCGCGGATCTGCACCCAAGTGCCCGCGTGTATCCCAGAGCAACGATCTGGGCGCCGTGGAACCTGACCATGGGCGCGCGTGCGACGATCGCTGATGATGTGGATTGCTATTGCGTCGAGCGGATTACGCTCGGTGAGCGTGTCGTGATCTCGCAATACTCGTACCTGTGCGGTGCAACGCACGACTTTGAACTCCGCAATCGCCCGTTGATTCCGATGCCGATCACGATTGGTGCAGGAACATGGATCGCCGCGGATGTCTTTGTCGCCCCGGGCGTCACGATCGGTGAAGAATCCGTCGTCGGCGCACGCTCGAGCGTGTTCACAGATCTTCCCAGCTGGAAGGTCTGTGTGGGTTCTCCCGCCAAACCGATCCGGGACCGTCAGATGAAAGACGCCGAAACGAACGAGAAGAGCGCGTGATACAATCCACGCAGACAGAAAGAGGGCCCGTGTCCACATATGAAAAAATCTCGATGAGATTGGTCGCGGCCTTCTGCCGTCTGATCCCGATCCGGTCCGGAATCGGGACGATGAGTCAGTCTTTGAGCAGCAGGTTTCCCGGGCTTCGCAAGAGCGTGGAGATCCCATGCAAGCTCAGGAATCGAGTGCGCATCACTGCCCGTCTCGATGACTATAACGGGCGGATGCTGTATCTCTTTGGCACGCCTGATCCCAAGATCGTCTCGATCTGCAAAGGCTTGCTGCGACCCGGTGATGTGTTCCTCGATATCGGCGCAAACTATGGGAGCGTTGCGTTCCTCGTTCATGATGCCGTTCGCCCAGACGGGTGGGTGCATCTCGTCGAACCTCAGCCTGAGCTCGGCGATCGGATCGAAGAAGTGATTTCGCAGAACAGGATCGAGCACATGACCCTGCACCGGTGCGGGCTCTGGGATGAGGAAGGCGAGTTTTATATCACGGGCTCTCAGACACACACAGGCACCGCGAGTATCTCTGAAACACCTGTCTCAGAGGACAGCCATCGCGTTGAAGTTCGCAACGCAAAGGATTTCCTCCGCGAAACGACCAACGGCAACGCGTACGGTGCCAAGCTGGATGTCGAGGGTGCGGAGGCGCGCCTGCTCCCCGAACTCCTATCACACCCCGGTTTCCGCTTTGTGCTGTTCGAATCGCACGATCATGAAGTCAAGGATTTTGTCCAATCGAGGATGAGCGATCAGTCGCGTGCATACTACGGTGTGTGCCGGAGCCTGTTCCGGACCCGGCTGTTCAGGATCGCGAACAAAGAGGATGTCCAGAATGCGCACGACATACTCGCGGTTCAGCTCGCCAAGGACACGAGTCATGCACGGATATGGAGTGTGCGAGACCTCCGCAACAGCATGGCCTAAAGCCGGACGCAGATCTCGACGACCACCAAACGCAGTAGGACCAAACGGAATCGCTCATGACTATCTCGATCTTCATCCAGACGCTCAATGAAGAGCAGAACCTCCCGGGCTTGCTCGAGTCTGTGTCGTGGGCGGACGATATCGTGGTTCTCGATTCGCTCTCGACAGACCGCACGCGCGAGATCAGCGAAGCCGCGGGTGCTCGTTGGTTCGAGCGCCCATATGACGGGCGTGGGAATCATCAGAACTGGGCGATGGAGAACATCGAGTTCAAGCACCGATGGGTGTTCTATCTCGATGCGGATGAGCGGATGACGCCCGAGCTCCGCGCAGAAATTGAACAGATCGCGTCCGAGTGGGAATCAGGTGCGCGTTCGATCGAGAAGAACGACCCCGTCGCGTATTACGGTGGCCGCAGGAATATCTACAAGGGCAAGTGGCTCAAAAACGCGATGCCCCCGGGCAACATCATGCGATTCTTCCAGCCGCCCAGAATCCGGTTTGCGCGTGATGCCAACCCGATCCCCATCGTGGACGGGGATGTCGGATACCTTCGCGAGCACTTCATTCACTACAACTTTTCCAAGGGTATCCGCGAGTGGATCGAGCGCCACAACCGGTACTCGACCTACGAGGCCAACGAGACCATGAAGGCGCTGTCGGAAAACCCGGTGAAGCTGGGAAACCTGTTTTCCTCGGACCGCAACACCCGCCGGTTGGAACTCAAAAATATCTCGTTCCGTATGCCCTGCCGACCCTTGCTGAAGTTCGTGTACATGTATGTACTCGGTCGCGGGTTTCTCGATGGGCGAGCGGGGTGGACATACTGTCGATTGCAGGCAATGTACGAGTACATGATCGTGCTCAAGGTGCGTGAGCTCAAGCGCCCGGATCTGGTTGCTGCGGATCGAGGCGAGTCTGCGTTGAAAGATGGGGTGCGATCATGAAGCGAGCACTCCTTCCGTACCTGCGAACCGCCAAGCTACTCAAGCTGCGCTACCAAACCCGTATCAGGTGCGTGATGCCCATGCGCAGAGAACAGCGGCTTCCCGTACGGTTTATCGTTGGGTGCGGCCGCTCCGGGACCACGATCCTGGGGCGGGTGCTCTCGGTGAATCCCAGCGTGCATTATCTGCGTGAGCCGTACCACCTCTGGCATGCCATCGATCCTCGGACGGACTCGACAGGTTTGCACTCACAGGATGCTCCGGCGCAGATCATTCTCCGAGGATCAGATGCGAACGATCGATCGAAAGACCGATTCCAACGACTTATCGCATCGTCTGGCAGATCTGAAGTCCATTCGTGTGTGATCGAAAAGACGCCTCAGAACGCGCTCCGCGTTGAGTGGCTCGAACAGCTCGAGCCGCAACCTCGCTTTGTCCACATCGTTCGTGACGGCAATGATGTTGTTCGTTCGATCACCCGCCTCGCGGAGACTCCGACCTACCGGCTCGCTTTTCGATCGGCGTACAACCAATGGTGGGGTGAGCACGGAAGAAAGTGGAAATCGATAGCGAGGTCGGGGCGTGAGCACGGGTACTTTGTTGATCTCATCGATTCGCTACAGACCAATGAGCATCGGGCAGCGTACGAGTGGCTTATCAGTGTGATGGAGATCGAACGCTTCCGCGAGCATCTCGGTGATCGGTTGCTTGAGGTAACATACCGCGATCTTACATCTGATCCCGCGTCGGTTTTGCGCAGCATCTCGGATCACTTTGAGTTCCGAGCAGACGATGAATGGCTGAACAAAGCGTGTGCGCAGATCTCAGAGGAACGAAAGTATGAGCGGAAGCTCCTGAGCCTTCCGAATGAGATGGCCCTGAAGTTCAACGAGCTTCAGGAGCGATACGGAAACGAGGGGCGTGCGGTCCCCGCAGATCTGATTCCCAGCGAGGCAGTATGAACATAGTGCACACGATCCAATCTCTTGACCCTGCGATGGGCGGCCCGCCGGTGGTCGTTACACGACTGGCTGCCGCGCAGGCATCCCTCGGCCATCGCGTCACCGTGTACGCCTACCAAAGCCCCGGACGCGAGGAGCAGATCGAAAAGTCGCTCGATGGGCTTCCGGGCCGGGATTCGGTTGATTTCAGGTTCATCACACCCGGGGGCAAGGGCGAACTCATTTTCGGTAATCGAGCCAGGGATGAGCTCAGGTCTGTGATGGAGGACACCGATTTCCTCCATACGCACAGCGTTTGGAGCACCATCTCACGAGTGGCGGCTCAGGCCGCGCGTGAGCACTCCACGCCGTACACGGTGTGTGTTCACGGCATGCTCGATCCGTGGTGCATGAGCCAGAAGCGACTGAAGAAGCAGCTCGCGCTCCGATTGTCGCTCAACAAGATGCTCGATCGCAGCGCATTCATTCATTGCCTGAACAAAGACGAGGTCGGATTTGTTGAAGCGTTTGGGTACGCAGCGGATCTCGTGACGATCCCCAACGGCGTATTCCTTGAGGAGTTCGATCCGCGACCCGACTTCGGCAACTTCCGCGCCGCTCGTCCGGAGATAGGCGATGACCCGTATGTGCTGTTCCTCAGTCGCCTGCACTACAAAAAGGGGCTGGATTACCTCGCTGACGCATTCAGCAAGGTCGCGTCCAAGTTCCCCGATCTGAAACTCGTTGTGGCCGGTCCTGATGGCGGCGCTCAGGGTGGGTTTGAGCAGCAGCTTTCCGAAGCGGGTTTGTCGGATCGGGTCTTACTGACAGGACCGATCTACGGACAGGCCAAGCTTGAAGCTGTACGGGACGCGACCATGTTCTGTCTCCCATCGAGACAGGAAGGGTTCTCGATTGCGATCACCGAAGCGCTCGCGTTGGGGACGCCGTGCGTTGTCACGGATGCCTGTCATTATCCTGAGGTCGCAGAAGTGAACGCGGGTTTCGTGACGGAACTCAATGCGCAGAGCGTTGCCGACGGGATTGAATCCATACTCAGATCAACACCAGAGCAGCGGGAAGAGATGGGTGAGCAAGGGCGACGGCTCGTCAAGGAACGCTTTACCTGGCCGGTTATCGCGAAGCAATCAATCGGAGTGTATGAGCGATACACTCAAAGCAGCTGAGACTGCACGGATCTCGTGGGTGAGATACAGAATCCCGTTCCGGGGAATGTGAGAATGCAATGTTCGTAGTCCTCTCTTTTATCCTCTTCATCGGCATCGTGATGATTGCGACGATCGTGCTCCGAGATGCTTCGAAGTACGCTCCTGACCTTCTCTCGATGCGCAATCTGTTTCTCGCAGGGCTCGTTGTGTTCCAGTTCACTTCGGGGATTATCGCTTTCCTGCTCCCGGACTATTCCAACCCCTTCTCGATCTCCGAGTACGAAGGACCGGCGATTGAGTACACGATCATCCTCTTCCTTTTCACATTTGGATTTCTGGGTATATATCGATCGGGATTCATCGCCAACATCATTGTCCGCAAGGTGAATATCCCCGATGTGAACACCGCGTGGTTCCGTTTGATTGTTCTCTCGATCGTGCTGTTCTTCCTTGGTCTCGTCTGCCGTTTATTCGGCGGATATGTCCCGGTGGTCGGCCTGTTCATCTACATGATCGGCGCTTCGTTCTTCGCATTCGCGACGGGGATGGCCGCGTGGGCTTGGGCACCCCGGATGTGGAATCCGCTGCCGCTCTTTGTTACGGGTTTCGTATCGCTCGGCGGGCTTGCGGTTCTGTTCACCGACTCCTTCGGGCGACGCGATATGCTGGGTATCGTGATCGCGTTCATCTGGGGCTCGTATTACAGCCACTGGCGGTATGGATCATTCAAGAAACTGGTCTTCCGCTTCGCGTGTATATCCGTTCTCGGGATGCTGTTTCTTTCAGCCTATACCTCAACGAGATTTACCTTTGGTCTTGAGATGGCATCCCTTTCGAGCCGTGTGAGAGCGCTGGCTGACGCAGATATCGGCCAAGGGTTGCAGGACCTCTTCTCAGGCCAGAACGCGGGGATGTACAGCATGTATTTCATCTCGACTCGCCCCGAGCGAATCGAGGTCGACAACTTGCACTCTGTGAAATACTTCTTCAGCCTTCCGTATCCCCGAAGACTCTGGCCAAACAAGCCCGATGCGCTTGCACTCACCTCGGTGGATGAGGTCCATGCGCCTGGCAGGCCGAAGGGGTGGAACATCGGGCCCGGCATTGTGGGCCACATGGTCAACGACAACATCTTTATCGCGCTACCCCTGTATACATGCATCCTCGCGGTCTTCCTGAAAGTCTGCGATGGGCTGTTATCGAAGTACGCCCACATCCCGTATGTGGTCTTACCCATGGGGGTATCGCTGGGGCAGGTGATCGCGATTCCCCGGGGTGAGCTCGGAAACTTTTTCGCGAAAACGGTCCTGTACATCGTCGGCGGCTGGATCGTCATGATCATCGTCATCTATGCGATGAGGCTGTTCGGCGGCTCGTCCGCGCTAGTCGATGACGAAGAGCACTACGACCAGTGGGAAAACGATCCCGCGGATGAATACACCGATCAGGGCTTTGAGCCAGAGGCTCATCATTGACTGAAGTATCTCGTCAGTTCACTCGGATCATCTCAAACTATCTCAGACTGCTTATCACGCTGGGGCTTGGCATCGCCGTGGTCCCCCTCACGATACGCTGGCTCGGTGATGATGCATTCGGATTGATTTCACTGCTGGGGGCCAACATTGGGCTCGCTGGCATTTTTCGTCAGATCATCCAGCAGTCTCTCGTGCGTGAACTCGCGCAATCGTTCCATCAGGGCGATGATGTTTTCCGGCGTTGCTATGCCGCGATCTTTCAGATCGCGCTGCTCTGCGCGTTCCTGTCTGTGCTGAGTTTTCTTGGGGTGCTACTGCTGCTCCCCATGTTCAAACTGCCCGATGGCTTCGAGACGCCGGCCCGGTGGTTCATCATCGGGCAGGGGGCGTTCACCTGCGTGATGGTGATCACCGCGCCCCTGGTCAATATGTTCCTCGTCAAGGAACGCTTTATCCAGTACAACATCTGGTTCATCCTCGGTCGCGCAGGCAATATTCTCTCGGTGATCATCCTCGGCTATGTCATCGTCATCGATGACCCGGCTCAGGGTTTAAAGCTCCACGGGCTGCTCTGGTCTGCGATTGCTTCGCTGATCCTCGTGTTTGCCTCGGTCGCGGTGATCCGAGATGACAAGCGGCTCATGCCGACTTTCAGAGGGGCAGACAAGGAATCGCGATCCGGTGTCGTATCCACCTTCACATGGAACACCGCGGTTCAGGTTGCAATGAACCTGCACGAGCAGGTGCCCCCATTTCTCCTGAACTTCTTCGGGGGCACGCTCGCCAATGCGGCGTGGGGCGTTGGGTTCAGGTTCGTCGCCTATATACGCATGTGTACCACCGGCATCCAGTTCGGGTCGGACGCGGTGAGTGCGAGGCTCGCGAGCGATCAGGATGGTGATAAGGTCAGGAAGCAACTGCAGGCGCTCATCGGCGTGCAGACAAAGATGACCGCAGTCGTGGCAATCCCCGCGGCCGCGGTGATCGTCGTCTATGGCTGGCCCATCTTCAATATCTGGGTGGGCGGATCACTCAAAAACTATGAGCTGGTCATGCCGGTCGCGGTGTACATCTCAAAGATTCTTGCAATCGCGCTCGCATCCCGTGCCATCTCTGATACCTGGATGCTCATCCTCTACGGGGCCGGGTATGTTCGGCAGTATGCGCCGTGGATCTTTGCGGGCGGCATCTTCGCTCCCGTCAGCTCACTCATCATCATGCTGATGTACGATGGGCAGTACCAGATCTATGTGCCCTCGGTCTTGTTCGCGCTTGTTTTCCTGGTCGTGCACCTGTTCGGACTGCCTCTCATGGTATCCAAGTGTCTGCACATCCCCGCGTCAAAGCTTCTCTCCGCACTGATACGCCCATCTGTCGCGACTGTCGTCAGCATGCTGGGTGCGATCGGTGTCCTGATCTTGGGCGGCGCGATCGATGGGCTCGGTTTCGCCACCGCGATCACAAAGGCCAACAGCGAGAACATCGATTATGTTTGGATCATTGCTTCAATCATGGTCTTCGCGATTGTGTACGCGGCGCTGACATGGAGTCTCGTGCTCTCAAAGGGCGAGCGTGAGATGATCACGAAGTCCCTTCTTCGCCGCTAGGGAGCGGTAAACTCGAAATCACACACAACGGCGAAATGGTCACTGCCAGGGATGTTGATCTTGCTCCATGCGATCGGATCGATCGCGCCCTTGGTCCAAAGATCATCGAGTTGAACAGAGAACACGCCCGCATTCCCTGAAGGAAAGGTGCCTCCGGGTTGCAATAAGGGTTTGCTCATGCTGAAGCCCGATCGCCGCATGACTCGTGATCGGGCTTGCGCTGGTCCTGCATTAATGTCCGCGCCGATAATGGTTGGTGCCGCATGTTCGCTTTGGAGATTGGCACCGAACGATGCCTGATGATGGATGACGCTGTTCCCCGCGCGCCATCGCTCGATGGTTCTCGGAGAAACGGGATGCACGAGCCCGATCATCACATCATGTGATCCAAAGGCAACACGGACACGCAGGATGTGGCGAGCGATGTTCTCGTCAGTATCCGGCTGAATAACTTCGATGGGCACCGTGCTCAGTATGAATCCGGGCGAAGTGATCTCGTCTATCCACGCCCGATGCGCCCAGTGCTCATATGCCGTTCGCTCGAGCACGCCACGGTTGCGAATGTCTCTGCTCAGCTCCGCGGGCACTTCGATGAGAACGATGACATCCGCATCGATCGTTGTGAGCGAATCCATCGCCTCCTCGTATCTTGCGTTCTCAGGATTGATGTTGCAGCTCACAACCCGGATCACGCCTTCGGGTTTCGTGGTGAAGTCCACCTCGGGCAGGCGCATCGTCCGTCCATACACGATCGGATAGAACGCGAGCACGCTCGACACGATGAGCAGGACCGCGATCCGCCAGCGCCGCGTGCAGAGCGCGATCGCGAGCAGCAGCACCGTCCACCACGCGAGCCAGATCTGCTGTGAGACCAGCAGGTCAAGGTAGTACACCCGCGACGAGCCCATCCATGCGACACCGCTCACGATGGCACTCGGCAACACGAGCCACCAGAGCATGGCGGGGAAGATCCTGGATCGCGGTTTTGGGTCTGATTGATCGTTCGGGGTCACGATGGATTATCGTCACAATCAAACCACTGCGCGTATGAAAAAACGGGCGACCCTTCCAGGCCGCCCGCTGATGATCACATGTAAACCCGATGGGTTTTAGTTGTCCTTGTAGACATACCCCGCGTCGAGCGCTTTGCCGACACGCACGGAGATCTCTTCGAGGTGTGCGCGGGTGTAGCTGTCGAGCGCATCGCGGCTCTCGAGTGCCCGATCAGCGTAATCCTTGATTACGCGGAGGTGCATGGTTGAGAGCATCCGCACAGGCTTGGACGACGAGTTGAACCCGCGATCAGCGAACGCCATGTCGATCAGACGCGAGAGGTGCTCGCGCTGGAGATTACGACGCAGCGATGAGATCATCGGGTCCCGATCCGAGAAGCTGCCGTCGATATCTTCGCCGAGCTCGCTCCAGATCGCCTCGGTAATGCTCTGCATCAGCTCCGAGAGGGTCAACGCGTCCTGATCCGCGGGGACGAACAGCTCGTAGTCGTACACACGCTGGACCGTCTGCGGGTTCATGAGCATCGTCAACGCCGAGGCCTGCATGCCCATCACGCGGTCGTGGATCGGGAGTGCCGCGTCCGCCATGACGGAGTTGACATCGTCCCACCACTTGTCGACGGTGGTGTGCGCGAGTAGTTCAGGAGTAATCCCGAATGCCTCGTCGTAGAACGCGTTGTCGATCACGAACTGCATCGCGGCGCGCTGACGCTCAGCGGGGACAACCTCGATCGGTGCCCGGCTGCCCGGGTCGCCCTTCTTGTCGCGGTAGACATACGCCGAGCCGACCCAGTTCGCCATCATCGACAGCGACTGCATCTGTGTGTTGAGCGAGATCAGGTACCCACGCCGTGCACGCGACCAGGAATCGCCGTCATCGACGAACTTGGTCAGCAGCCCCTCGCGGATCGTCTTGACAAGCGACATCTGGTTGTTCGCGTAATCAATCGGATCCTCAGAGAGGTCATAACGACGCGCACGCGGGTCGGGACCAAAGGTGTCTTCGTCCGTGCCGTACTGGAGTTCAGGTTCGGCGACGCGTTCCAGCACCTTGGGCAGGTTCTTCTCTGGGCCGTACCCATACTCGATAACCCAGTAGTCGTACGGGCCGATCTCGAATGATGAATAGTTACCCTGCACCTCACCGGACCCGGGCATCATGATGTTGATCCCGTTGTAGTCCATGACGGACGCGGACCAGGGCTGCTGATCCTTCATACCGTCGGAGTTGATCTGGTCGAGCGAGTACGCGCTGGAACCCTTGAAGTTGTGACGCAGACCGAGCGTGTGCCCGACCTCGTGCGCGACGAGTTCAGCGAGCATCGGACCGACGAACCACTCGGGCACGCCGTCGATCATGTCGCCCTCGGGCTTCTTGGGCTTGGATTCTTCTGCGACTTCAGTCTCGTCCGCAGCTTCCTCTGACTCGGGCTCTTCCTCAGCGGGCTCGTCCTGCTTCTCAAGCAGTGCCAGGTACTCCGGCGGGATCATCGCCTTGAGCCCCGGGTTTTCTTCGAGCTGCTTGCGGATCATCTCGAGGGTTTCCTCGTCGATCTCCGGCTCGAGCGATGCTTCCGTTGCCGCATTTGCGGAGGAAGCGACTTCGGAGAGCTTCTCGAAGTCGTCCGCGAAGAGTTCGATCATGCTCAGGTACATGCGCATCATCGCGAGATCGAGCGCCTTGCCAGTCGCGGCCATGCACATGCCGTTGACCTGCGAGGCACGCCCGCCGAGCCCGTCAAACTCATCAAACCCGAGCATGTCGGCGCCGGGAACGAACCCGTCCATCTCGTGCAGCTGATTGACATGGCTGTCATGATCATGCCCGCACGCGGACAGGTTGTTGTTGCGTTCGTTGAGAATAATCTCGCGCTGCTGGGGCGTCGCGAGACGCAGGCGCGGATCCCAGTCGGGATTCTCTTCGAGCCACTGCAGTGTCGAGGGTGCGTATCCCTCCGTTGCGAGCGTACCGAGCAGGTCCTCCCACCGGTAGGTGAACACGCGGACCCAGCCGTCGGTGAGGACGACATCCGCGTCGAGGATCTCACCCGTCATCGGGTTGACGCGTGATGGGCCGATCGCGGTGGAAATATCGTTGCTGATCCAGCGGATGAAGTTGTAGCGCACATCCTCCGGGTCCTTGTCCATGTTTACGCCGGTAGCCTTGTCCTGATACTGGACCTGGATGGCGCCGTCGATGCCGATCGCGCGGAACGCATCGTTCCACTGCTCGATGCCCTCACGCACCCATCGACGGTAGCGGATCGGCACGGTGTGCTCGACATAGTAAACGATGGGTTCTTTGGGTGGGCTGAGCGAGAGGCGCGGGTCGGCCTTCTCGATGTGCCAGCGATTGATGTAGCGTTGGGACTTCTCGTCCGAGTCATACTTCCCAAGATCTGTGTAGGTCGTGACAAAGTATCCCAGACGCTGGTCTGCTTCGCGAGGCTTGAACCCGCGAGAGCCGGTGATCAGCGAGATGGAGTAGTGGAACTCCTTGATCGTGCCGCCCGCGACAGGACCCTCGTACCGGATCTCAATGTTGTTCGGGAACGCTTTGACGGAAGAAACCGTGGTGAGTGCCGGGTTGAGACCGCGCGCCGAACCACGGAAGAAGCTTGTTGCCTTGTTCACCAGCAACCCGTTGAGGTCGATCACCGGCTGGCCGGACGGGCCCGTTGCCAGGATCGGGACATCAAGGAGAACGCGATCCGTGAACACGGTTTCAAGCGAATCCTTCGATTCCTGATCGCCGCTCGAGCGCACCGCAATCTGAGGCTGGATCAACGCGAGCCGGTTCCCGATCCGCTTCCACTTGGTGTACAGATCACCAGACTGCAGACCAGCAAAAACCTCACCACCCGCGACGGTCATCGCGAAGAAGTGGTTCTGCTTCTCATATCCGCGCGGGACTTCCGCGAGGATCTTGTTTTCTTTCTTGTTCAGGTACAGGTTGTAGAACGAGCGCCCGTCCGCGGTCGAGACAACCTTCTCGAATCCCTGCGAGACATCCTTCCACGACTTGAGTCCATCGTTGCTCCGTCCGCTGGGTGCCCCACCACCGCGTCCAGCCATCGCGGCAAGCTGCGCGAGGTCGATGCTCTCTTCCGGTGCCGGGGTCGATTCCGTCGGCTCATTGTAGTTGGTCTGCGCCAGAGCATTCCCGGCGCTCAACGCCGTCATCCCCACCACGGCGCTCGCGAGTCCCACGATCGTTCGTGCGGGCACACGCTTCTTTGTATCCCTGTTCATCTGCACATACTCCGTTATTCGTGACGCCCCGAAGGAACGCCTTGCCCGAATGACTCGGGCAGCCTTTAAAAAGACAGGCCGCACACGCGTCATGAGGCCAGTCCACCATGTGATCGGGGTCCCTATCGTCGCACCCCCTCGCAGGGGGCAAAAACGGAACCGGGCGGAGCGCAAGACATGCGCACACCCTTCGAGCAAGAATTACCATACCGTGATCAAAAAGATTCAAGAAAACCCCGAAATCATGCGGGTTTCAGATGAATCCAGAGCACGATGACCGTTGAAGCCGCAAAAGTCAGTCCCGCGACGCGCACCATATTGTCATTCAATGCCAGTTCCGTCGGGTCGTCGTAGCGACCACGCATCAGGAGGGTGATCGTGCGGAGAAGTGCCAGGGTTGCCGGTGCCACCGTCACCCACATCAAGTTGAACCCGAACGCCTCATCTAGACTGCCTTGTCTAGAGACAAAGTCAAATACATAGTCGGCGTGTCGACTTTGGACATAACTCGTGTATGTCAAAAGGGTTGCGACGCCCGTCACGACCACAAACATCCGGAGCATCTGATCCGTGTAGTGCTGTTGCACATCCCGGGCGGCCATCGCGGCTTCATCGGAACCCATGTGGCGACGCTCGCCGAGACGCTTGCCGAACGCGAGAAACATACTCAGGAACAGGGTCGCATTGAGCAACCAGGTCGAAGGCGTGATCCCGACAGCGGCACACCCGCCGAGCACGCGGAGCACGAATCCCGTTGACAGACACAGCACATCCACGATGACGATGTGCTTGAGACCGCCCGAGTAGAGCATCACATTGATGATATAAAGGATCAGCAGCCCCAAAACCCAGATTCTCAGCTCCGAGGGCACACCCAGCACACTCGCAGAGGACGCGACGAGGATGCAGATCCCATAGACCTTCGCGATCCCCATCGGGACCTGTCCCGACGCAAGAGGCCTTTTCCGCTTCCGCGGGTGCGCTTTGTCGCGTTCGACATCCGCGATGTCATTGAAGATGTAGCAGCCCGAGGCTGCCAGCCCGAACCCGATGAAGGTCAGCCCGATCGCCAGCGCAAGCTCTGCGCGGGGCATGTCCTGAAGTTTTCCGTCCGCGAGTGCGAACAAAGGACCGATAAGCACAAACACGCCCTTGGACCATTGGTGTAGACGCATGAGTTTGATGAGCCCACGCACAATCCCGCCGCTCGGGGGCGACTGCGATGGGTTGCTCGGGGTCGGGTCGGGTCCGTTCATCGTTTCTCCTGCATCGACACAACGAACCCCGTTGCACAAGAGTTCACACGAATACACCGCAGAACGGGTCAGAAATCATTGTTTCCAGTGTCTCTGAGCCCAGAGTGGCCGATAGGGTGTGCAATCAAATGACCGACGACCCGACCCAGCCAACCCGCCCCACTGCCCCGATCCTGCATCGGGTGCAGTCGGTTCTGATCATCCAGGTACTGACGCTCTGTGCGACGCTGCCGCTGATTTTCTCTGGGTACTCGAACGGGCGTGCCGCCGCGGACGATTACAACTATCACTGGGTCGCGATCCAGAAGTTCGCAATCGAATGGCCGAGTCCGGATATCAGCGATTATCACTCCGCGACAACCCCGGGATACCACCTGGTCCTCGCACCATTTGTCCGAGCGGGACTGGAGCACACCGGCACTCAGCTTCTCGCGCTGACATGGACCTTGGCGTTCTTTGGATTGCTGTGCTGGGTCGTCAGTCGATCACTGGGGCGTATCGCTGCGTTGATCTGCCTGCCGATGGTTGTGTCGATGTACACCATCTATCCCGGTGTCTGGCTGTTGCCGGATAATGCGGGTTGGTTTATCGTGTTCGCGATTCTCATTCTCGCGTTGCGGGATCGAACAGGTTGGTGGACCTGGATGGGATCGGGCGCTTTGCTTGCCGTGCTCGTCGCGTTGCGACAGATCCACATCTGGGCCGCGGGCGTCGTGTGGCTCAGCGCATGGATCGGGAGCGGGCAGGGCGTGCCCACGAGCCTGAGGTCTTGCTTTGACAACATCGTGTCTCGAGCGGGTCGCACACTGATCTCGATCTCGTGCACGATCCCTGCGTTCGCGCTGCTGGGCTGGTTCCTGCTGCTCTGGGGCGGCCTGGTCCCGCCGATGTTCCAAGATAACCATCAGGGCCCAAACCCCGCCACGCCTGGGTTCATACTGATGCAACTCGGATTCCTCAGTGTGTTTTTCTTCCCAATCCTGAGGGCTCGTCTGCCGCATGTCTGGGCACATCATTGGCGATGGGCTTTGCTCTCGATATTCATCGGTGTGCTCTGCGCGATCGGCCCCGCATCCTCATACTCGATCGAGGATGGGCGATACAGCGGCTGGTGGAACTTTGTGAGTCTTATTCCCAGCGTGGCGGCGCGTTCACCGGTGTACATCATCGGCGCGATCGCCGGCTCGTTGGCGGTCCCGCTCTGGCTGAGTCTGGTTCCCCGCCGGGATGTATGGATCTGGGTTGGCACACTGATCGCCTTTACCCTTGCCCAGAGCGCGAATCACGCAAGCTGGCAGCGGTATCACGAGCCCATGCTGCTCATGATGATCATCCTGATGATTGCACGATCGAATCTTCTTGAGAAGATGCGTGTGCGGGTGCTGATCGGGATGACGCTGCTCTGCACGATGCTGCTCACGCTGACAGTTTACAGCCTGGTGACCGCGGACCCCTATATCCCGATCGAGAATCCGCTCGAGGCTCGGGCTCAAGTCCGGTCAATTCCCACAGGTCCCTGAACCGGAGATCGCCCGGGGCGTACAGAATCCCCGCGTCGGTGCCGGTTCTTCCGGCTTCTTTGCCGTCTGGGGGGAATTGTCGATCAATACCCTGCCTTTGTCAGCCGATGCAACAACAATCATCCGATGCCCGGGTCGTCTTTGTCCGTTGCGGGTTATCAGATCAATGAATCCGTACGACACCCGAGAGGGAGAAACACGCACATGAGCGACAAACGCGCACTCATCACCGGCATCACAGGGCAGGACGGATCGTACCTCGCAGAGTTCCTGCTCGAAAAAGGGTACGAGGTTCACGGGATCATCCGTCGAGCGTCCTCGTTCAATACGGACCGGATCGATCACATCTATCAGGATCCCCACAACCCCAACCCGAAGCTCAAGCTTCATTACGGGGATCTGTGTGACGCGAACAACCTGACGAAGATCATCGATCATGTGAAGCCGCACGAGGTGTACAACCTCGGCGCGCAATCGCATGTCCGCGTGTCGTTTGACATGCCGATCTACACCGCGGAAACCGTCGCGATGGGCGCGTACAAGCTCCTTGAAGCGATCCGCGATTTCCAGGACAAGTCGGGCCAGGAGGTCCGCTACTACCAGGCCTCCTCTTCTGAGATGTACGGCAAGGTCATCGAGACCCCGCAGACCGAGACCACCCCGTTCTACCCACGCTCGCCCTACGCCGTCGCGAAGATGGCGGGGCACTGGATCACCGTCAACTACCGCGAGTCCTACGGGATGCACGCGTCGTGCGGGATCCTCTTCAACCACGAGTCACCGCGCCGCGGCGAGACCTTCGTGACCCGCAAAATCACCCGCGCCGTCGGGCGGATCAAGATGGGTCTGCAGGACAAGGTGTTCCTGGGGAACCTCGACTCGAAGCGTGACTGGGGCTTCGCGGGCGACTATGTCAAGATGATGTGGATGATGCTCCAGCAGGACGAGGCGGACGATTATGTCGTCGCGACCGGGCGCACGATCTCCGTGCGTGAGTTCGCAGAGATGGCCTTCAACCACGCGGGCCTGAACTTCGAGGACCATGTCGAGTTCGATCCGCGCTACCTGCGCCCCGCCGAAGTCGATCTGCTCCTGGGCGATCCCGCGAAGGCGAAGGAAAAGCTCGGGTGGGAGCCCGAGACGAGCGTTGAGGAGTTGGCCGCGATGATGGTCGATCACGACATCGAGCTCGCATCACGCGAGAAGACCCTCAAGGACGCGGGGCATGTTCTTCCTGAGTTCTCGGGGCACGATCAGTAACTCAATGATCAATCAATAGTATATTGAACCCATAATGCCTGAGCATGAAATGGATCAATCAGAGAATGAGCCCGTTCGGGGCTCCGTGCTCGGCGAGCTTGCGTTCTTCGTGAGCACGATCCTGATCGGGCTCGTGGGTGCATTTTTGCTGCTCCAGTACATCTTCATCCCCAAGCTGGGGTTCCCTGGCGATCTGGAACGCATCGCAAAGCTCGGTGAGCGTCTCGAGTCAACCGATCAAGAAGATACCAAAGTCGAGATCGTCAGTAACTCGGTCGGCGTAGAAGGCATCATCGCGAGCGTTGTTCAAGAACAGCTCGGCAATGGATTTCGTGTGCGGAATCAGTCCGCGAACGGTCTGGATATTCTGTCTGGAAGGCTGTACATCAGCAGGGTGCTCGCGTCAGAACCGGATGTTGTCGTCTGGATCGTTCGCCCCGAGATGATGGGTAAGCCGCGGCAAATCAACCCGGAAGTCGCGTCAGTCATGCGCCGATTCGGATATGTCGAGACCGCCCCCTGGATCGAAAGCGAGCAGGCTACATCGGGGATCAATCAAGAAACGCTCGATCGACTCGGCGCGTCTGACTTTGATAATCTTGTCTCGTTCCGCACCCTGCCCCTGCGGATGCTCAACGAGAAAGCTCGCTCGCGAATGCGCAAGGGAATCCTGCTCGCCAAACCACTGGAGACCGATGCGCCCTATCAAATCGATCTTGAGATCAGTGGCGATAAGCTCACCCGCCATATCGATGATGTAACCGCGAGTTTCGAAGATCGCGCCGGCGATGGGAACAGTGTCGGTGTCGAACTCATCGAACGCACAATCAAGCAAGTTCAGGACGCGTCTGTCACACCTGTTCTCGTTCTTGCGCCAACGCATCCCGACGCGACTGCGTTCGTCGAAGCGGACAGGGTGTTCCGTGACGCGATGCGTGGGGTTGCCGACCGTACAGGCACGATCCTGATTGATCTGACAGGATCACTGGCGGAGCAGGAGTACGCGGACGCAATCCATCCCAATAGACCTGGAGCGAACGCACTGAGCGAACAACTCGGGGTATCCCTCCGTGGGCAGCTCGACAAACAGGAACAGGATCGGTAAACAGTGCTATTCCAGACGCCTGAGTTTCTCATCCTGATCCTGATCACCCTCGCGTTCCTGATCTGGAGCCGGGGAGTGGCTCGTCGTCAGCAGTTTTTCCTGCTCTGCGTCAGCTATGTCTTTTATGGATGGTGGGACATCCGTTTCCTTGTCCTCATCGTTCTCTCGACGGTCCTGGATTACTCCGCTTCGCTCGGGATCAAGGGGCATCGCCTCTCAAACTCGAAGCTTCTGCAGCTCGGGTCGTTCGTGGGTCTTGCGACCTTGGGCATGCTTGTGCCCAACTGGCCGATGCTGCAGGTGCAGGGGATCGATGCATTCCTCTCCCAGCCGTTTGTGACCCCCAGCAGCGAGAACCTGGCCGCGATCGGGCTCGGGGTTCTGTTTTCGGTCGTCGGCCCGCTCTCGTATGGCTTGTACTTCAGACTCAGCGAAAAAGCTCGCCGCAAGGCTTTTCTCATCACATCCATCGTGGTGAATCTCGGGCTCCTCGCCTTCTTCAAGTACTTCAACTTCTTCATCGACTCCATTGACACGGTCGTCGAGCAGTCCGGCATCGAGTGGGCCGCGCCGATGCTCAAGGTGACGCTGCCTGTCGGGATCAGCTTCTATACCTTCCAGACGATGAGCTACACGATCGATGTGTACAGGGGTGATATTGCTCCGGAGCGATCGATCCTGCGTGTCGCACTCTTTGTGGCCTATTTCCCCCAGCTCGTAGCCGGCCCAATCATCCGTCCCCAACATTTCCTTCCGACGCTTGAGCGCCCTTGGACAATCACTGGGGCTTCGCTTCGTTCCGGGATGAACCTGGCGATGGTGGGGCTGTTCAAGAAGGTGCTCATCGCGGATAATGTCGCGCCACTCGTGGACACCATCTTTGGGTTCCCGCAAGGGCAATCGAGCATCATCGTCATGCTCGGCACGGCACTCTTCGCGATCCAGATCTACTGCGATTTCTCGGGCTATACCGATATCGCAAGGGGCATCTCACGCATGTTCGGCGTCGAGATCCCGCTGAACTTCAACTTCCCGTACTTCTCGACCTCGATCATCGACTTCTGGCGTCGATGGCATATCTCGCTCTCGTCGTGGCTGCGCGATTACCTCTACATCCCATTGGGCGGGTCGCGTGGATCGAGCTTCGGGACCTACGCGAACCTGATGATCACCATGACACTGGGCGGGCTCTGGCACGGGGCATCCTGGAACTTCGTGATCTGGGGGGTTTATCAAGGCGCACTCCTTTGCATCAACCGGGTCTTCAGGGCGTTCGTGCCCGCAGAATCGGGGCTCGGGCGAGCGCTGATGACCAAGCCCGGGACCGTGATCCGATGGGGTGTCACCATGTATTTCTGGATGCTCGGTTGGCTGATCTTCCGGGTCACAGATTTCAGCGATCTGCTTTACTGCGCACAGAAGTTTGTCTTGTTTGATGCCAAGCTCTCGTTGGGGGGAGTCGGTATCGGACGCGGCGATCCCTTTACGGCGATGCTCGCTGCCGCACTCTTCTCCATCCTCCACTTCGGTTCCTACTTCTCTCGCAGATGGGATGAACGCATGAACTCCATGCACTGGGCTCTTCGTGCGGCTTTGTACATCCTGCTCGCGATGCTCTTCTTCTACGGCTGGCCATCGCAGAGCGCCGCGTTCATCTACTTCCAGTTCTAATCGATGCACCTGTTTCAGATGCACAACACCCTCGGGTTCAGCCGAGGGTGCTTTGCGCACTTACGAATCGGATTCACCTTTGTTCATCCAGAATCGGTCGCTCGGTGACCTTTGCCGGTACGGGCTGAGCCGTCGTACCGATGATCGGTCCCGTGCCTGTCTGCTCGTAATACTTATCCGGATCAACGCCGTCGGGGGCGCCTTGGATCAGAAACGCGTTGGGATCGGCCTTGTAGATGACAACCTGGAAGTTGTCCTGGATTCTCGCGTTGCCCGAGTTCAGGTCCCAGATGGTCACGAGCAGATCATTACCGTTGGCGTTGGTGGTGGCAAGGCGCGGCTCAGCCGAGTCCACCACCGTGACAACGGCCGTGTGCAAGCCATTGATCAGGCCTTCGCCATCGACACTGATCACATACCGGTTGTTCGCGGCGTCCCATGACGAAGATAGATTCGTGGTTGCTCCTGAAACATTGCCCGATGATGTAATGAACCCATACGCGATCGGACCGATCGGCGAGAGTTCGTTGCTGCCGAAGTCTCGCACCGGTTCCCCCTCCACGCGGAGGTTGCCGTCGACAATTACATCACCCGAGAAATCGCCGGCGTAGTTCTCGGTGCCCAGTTGGGCCGAAGTCCCCGCGGGGCTGTTATACGCCCAGACCGCGATGACATCGGGTGAGGAAGTGAACCCGACATTGCCCAGCAGGGCCGCCGAGACGCCGGGTAGCGTGGACTCGTCGCTGAAAAACCCCACGACCGAGAAACGGGAACCCTCGCCGCGGATCCCGACCTCGTCATCTCTTGAATCCACCAGCAGCGCACCCGACTGGAAACCAAAGCTGCTGCCAAACACACGCTCGCCCCGGATGTACACCGTGGGCTCATCGGAAACCGTGTTGGAACGAAACTCCGCGACGGTGCCCCCGAACGCGCTGGTGAGCGACAACATTGTTTCCGGGTCGCCAAGCTTGTTGATGTAGGTCTCGCTGTAGGGGAATCGCAACGATTCGGCGATCCCCGCGTACTGAGCGCGGGCGCTCCACCCCAGTTTGCTGAGCGTACTCAGCGTCGTGTAGGGGCCGCCCTCGATCGCGCTGACCCCGATCTCGAAGTACATCTCCTGATTGCCGATCTCGCGCCAGAACCGGCGGGCTTCCGAAGCCACGCCTCCCATTTGAACATCGAGGTCGAACAGCCCATCGACAACCTCCACAAGCTCCGAAGTGAAATACAGCTCATGGGCGATGTCGAACCCGTCCGCATCATCAAACGCTTCGAATCGGAACGAGTACATCCCGTTAGCGGGCTCGCCGTCGACCTCCAGGTAGCCCTGGTAGTTGAAAGAGCCATCGTTCATCGTCACGACACCCGACTGGACTTCGTAGGTCCTGGTTGCGTCCGGGTGATCCTGCGCATGGGCCATCGACGCAGTGATGCAGACGGCTACACATAGAGCATGCTTCATTGTTGTGGTATCCCTCTTCTGACTGTGTATTTGTGAGTCAGGATCGAGTATACCAGTTGTTCACTAATCACCGAGCACAAAATCGACAACCTGAGGCGTGTGGTCCGCGCCGCCGGATTGAAGCAATGTGTAATGTGTTACGCGATGTCGCGGCGCGACGAGCGTGAGGTCGATGTGCATGTCGATCACCCGGAACATTGTGCGCTCAAGCGGGTCCCCGTCCCGGATCACGAATGATCGCCCGCGACCGTGCCCGGCCTCTTCGAATGCGTCGGTGTACCCCGGCGCAATGACTTCGAGCGAGTCGGAACCACGCGGGGTGTTGAAGTCACCGATAACGATGTCGGGTGTTGGGAAGCCGGCGTTCTGGTCCTCGTACTGCTCCCAGACATATTGCCCCATTTCCCAGCCGGTCCCGTCCCACGCATCAATGGCCCTGCGCACGGTTTGCATCGCCTGCGGTTTCCACGCCGTCGGATCGCTGGGCAGATCGACGAACCAGATGACCAAAGGCGAGTCGTCAACCCGCTGAGGATCAAGGTCGAACTCTGCGAACATGACCCAGCCGAGCCCCGAGCTTGAATGGCTCATGACGCGCTGGCGACCACTGCTGCCGAACTGCACCCAGCCCGTGCGCGTCATGGGATAACGCGACGCGATCATCGCGCCGTCTTCGACTCGGTAATGTGCGGGGTCCGCGTGCAGCCGATGCGAGTAGTTCACCCAGCGCACCCGCTCATCGGGCGCGAAGTACTCGAACTGTTCGAGCAACTCCTGGCGGGGATCGCCCCAGTTTGCATTGGCGATCAGCACAATGTCGGTATCCAGATCCCTGATGCGTGTGCCCCACTGCTGAGCATCGATCGCCTTGCCGCCATGATTCCAGTGCAGCACACGGATCGCGTCTTGATCCTTGGAATCGCTGCCGGTCACGGCGCGGTGCAAGTGCCACACGCCGAACACCAGATGCAGCGAGCACCCGACCACGAGGAGCAGCAACACCGGGCGGAGGATCAACCCGCCAAGGCGGCGGGCGAGGCCCGCGAAGATCGCGGAGAGGATCAGCATCAACCACGCGCCGCCGATCATCACGATCGGAGGCATCCAGTAGAGGTACTGCGACCAATGGTGCTCATCGGTGAGCATCCGACCCGTGATCCAGGCCGCCAGCAGCACGATCCCCAGCAGCGCCGAGCCCTTGGCCAGCAGCGGGAGCACGCGCCGGCGTCCCCACCCGATCGGGCCGGGCTTAAAATCCTGTCGCACGAGTTGTTTTGATCGTCGGGGCATAGGCGGGTCTCTCGGATATACGCGATTCTACCGAACTATGATCGTGTCCACCGCTGTACTTTCATGAGAGAGGTTTGCTTATGTCGCTCAACTGGTCCGATCAACGCATCATCATCACCGGCGGGTCCGGGTTCCTGGGTCGTCACATCGTCGAGGGGCTCCACGCCCGAGGCGTCGCCGACAACCAGATCGTCATCCCACGATCCGCGAACTACGACCTGACGGAGAAGGACGCCGTCGTTTCGCTCTACAACGACGCGTTCGGCAAGGACAAGGCGACACTGATCGTGCACCTGGCTGCCGAGGTCGGCGGGATCGGCGCCAACCGCGAGAACCCCGGGCGCTACTTCTACGCGAACATGGCCATGGCGCTGCACCTCATCGAGCAGGCCCGCGTCGATGGGCTCATCGAACGCGGCGGCAAGTTCGTCCAAACCGGAACGATCTGCGCCTACCCGAACCTCACGCCCGTGCCCTTCAAAGAAGACGATCTCTGGAACGGGTACCCGGAGGTCACCAACGCGCCCTACGGCGTGGCCAAGAAGGCCGCGTGGCAGATGCTCGACGCGTACAAGCTGCAGTACGACATGAAGTCCACCTATGTCCTCCCCGTGAACCTCTACGGCCCGTGGGACAACTTCAACCTCCACTCCTCCCATGTCATCCCCGCGCTCATCCGCAAGTGCATCGAAGCGATGGACCGCGGCGACGACTTCCTCGAGGTCTGGGGCACCGGGAGCGCCTCGCGCGAGTTCCTCTTCATCGAGGACTGTGCCGACGGGATCCTGACGGCTGCGGAAAAGATGGACGACCCGACCCCGATCAACCTGGGCACCAACATGGAAATCACGATCCGCGATCTCGTGCACCTGATCGCCAAGCTCACCGGCTTCGCGAGCGAAGACACCATCGAGCAGAAGATCCGCTGGGACAGCACCAAGCCCGACGGGCAGCCGCGGAGGTGTCTTGATGTGTCGCGAGCGAAAGAGCTGATGGATTGGGAAGCGAAGGTCGGGTTCGAGGAAGGCCTCAAGCGGACGATTGAGTGGTTCAAGGCGAACCGGGATAATCCTGAGGCGTGAATGTAAGTGAATGCCAACATGATCTTCTTCGAGGTATTTTTCGAACAGATGAGCCATAAAGAACGATATAATTGACTGGCGACCGGCCCGTCCCTGTGGGCGGTTACCGGCTGCCACCAATGCCCGCTTGAAGCGGGCGTTCTTTTTTACATTCTCACAATGCCTTGGGGGTCACGGCTGGATGCGGCCTTGAGGAGAATTGGATCTGCTAGGTCAAAGAGCCGATCGGCATTGAATCGCTTTAGGCTTCCCTTTGGCTGTATTTTTCGGTACAAGGCGTGCGATACAAGGTCGGCAATTTGGATGAACCAAGATTGATATGAGTCCCGGATCACAGGATCTTCGATGATGCGGTCCAAGGGTATGGGCCTGCTTGCTGAACCTTGGAACTGGCTGGGTATGTGGTTGTAGACCCGGAGCTTGCGGACCAGTGATCGGAGCTTGCTTTCATTTGTTTCGTCTGCGAATATCATTCCTGTGTCATCGCCACAGTCTTTCTTTAGGTGTGTTTGATAGCGCTCAAGGAGTCGTCTCCAGGCCTCAGACTCAAAGCTAGCGGATTTAGGGTCATCCCAGTCAATATTCTGCTTGTCGACGTAAACATTAATAATTCGTGCAGAGTTTAGTCTTGCCGCCACCTCTTGCAGAAAGTACCCGTATAGCGCTAGCCGTTCCTTTCTGCCGCTCATTGACGAGAATGAGCTACTCCCTCGTGGATAAAAGAGCTCCGAACCATGAAGCTCGGTTCTTACTCCGATACCGTATTGATTTTTAATGGATTGACGTATGCTGTGAAGGCTGTCAAGATAGGTGCGCCAGTTTGTTGCGTCGATAATTAGGCCGCTGAGGATGAAGTGGTTGCTGCCTCCTTGGCCGGTGTCTCCGGATTCGTCAATATATATAAATCGCATCGATAGTCTCGGTATGTGCGTGGTCTTGGAAGATATGAGTGTAGCAGTTGCGGTTTTGGTATGCACCAGTAGAAGGCAAGATTAGTCCTGGTTGATGCGGTAAAACGCCTTTCCAAAACCGTACACTATGCTGGATGCATCCTCCCCTACACTCTACCCCCTTCCAAGATCGTCCTTCAGTGCACCCCGATCGAGCCACATGCTCAATCGCATACGCTCTGCCCATGCTGATTGACATCCTCCCATACCAACCCGACACCCTCCCCGCCTGGCTCGCGATGCGAGCCAAGCTCTTCGACGACGAAGACCCCGCGCTCCTCGACGAGGAAGTCCGCCAGATCGCTCGGGACAACACACTCAAATCACAACCCTTCCAATGTCTCCTCGCGTTCGAAGGCGACACCCCGGTCGGGTTCATCGAGCTCACGATCCGCTCGTCCGCGGAGGAGTGCATGAGTTCGCCGGTGCTCTACATCGAGGGGTGGTATGTCGATCCGGCGCATCAGGGCAAGGGCGTCGGGCGGGCGCTCATGGACGCAGCCTTCGCGTGGGGACGCGAACACGGGTGCACGGAAGCCGCATCCGACGCGCGTCCGAACAACACGGGCTCGATCAACGCGCACCACGCGATGGGGTTCGAGGACGCGGGCGTGATCCAGTGTTTTCGTCGATCGATCGACGAGTAGGACCGATACCATGATTCTCTGAACCAATACGCGAGTTGATGAAAACGAATTGCCTCGTTTCGGAGAAACTCGACATGACCCTTGCATTGCCCCCCATCATGTGCGTGGTTTCGACCGTCTGTGTAGGTCAACCAGTCCAATCCCCCAGCCCGAATCAAATCCAACACTTCGGGTTCTCGATTGTGGATGCGGGGCATGACGACCCGCATGATGACGAGGTGCGCCTTGAGTACGTCGATGAGGTCGCGGGGTTCTCAACGTTTGCAGATCTGGCGCCGTACTTTGCGACGGAGGACATCTCGCCCCGTATTGATGCGATGACGCAACGCGGGTTAAAGGTGTTCCTTCATGCGCAGGGGTTGTTGTTTGATCATGTGATCGATGCGGACTCGCCGACGGGCGTTCGGTATGTCCTCCGCGCGGACGCCGCGGATCGGTTCTCGACATTCGTGCAGATCAACGCGCTCGATCAACATCAAGATGATCTCGTCGCGATCTATCTCGCGGACGAACCCGCTTGGAACCGACTCGATGATGAGGAACTCCGGCTCGGTGCGTCGATCGTCGAGTCGGAGTTGCCCGACGTGCCAATTGCGGTCATCGAAGCAGCACCCGCGATCGGTGAGCTGAAGATCCCAGAATCTGTCGACTGGGTCGGGTTCGATCGGTACGCCGTGGGTGATCCAAGCACCGACCCCCAATGGCAGCAGGACTTGCAAAGTTTGATCGATCGCCGGACGCGTGAAGACCAACGTGTCATCATCGTGATGGAGACGCAATGGATCCCGGAATACACCAAGCTCGGGTACGACCAATCGATCATGGGCGCAATCGCAACCAATACTCTGAAAGCCGCGCAGGCGTGCCCCCACGCGATCGCGATCGTGGGGTACAGCTGGCCTGGCGGGCTCGATCGACCCGAGCAGCTGGGCGCGCGTCAGCTCCCGCCGGATGTCCAATCGGTGTATCGCCAGATCGGCCGACGTATCAAACAGTTCTCAAGGCACTGATCAGGCTCAGTTGAGAATCTAGCTGGTGACGAGTGAACCCCGGGCGTGAGTTTCTTCTGCACAGGCGCTGAATCGATGGTCCTCTATTCCGAATACACTTTGTGGAATGAACACCACGACACACACGCTCACACCCGACCACCAATCCCGTCTCCAACGCGAGCTCGACGAGGGCGAGGAGATCCGCTGGGTTGCGCAGCCGCTTGAACGCTTGCTGATCAGGAAAGCGAGAGTCGGGTGGGGGATTGCATTGATTGCGGCGTGCCTCTTCGGCGGGTTGTTTGTGTTGATTGGTGCCTTGGAGCACTTCTTTCCGAGCCGGGATCCTTACCGCGATCCGCCCGTGTGGGGGCCGATCATCTTTGGTGTAGTTGTCATGCTTGCTGGGGCATGCTCCCTGCCTCTCTTCATCCACAACGCGAAGACCGTTGCACGAGAAACGATCTATGCAATCACCGAGAAGCGCGCAATCATTCTTGTGGCGAAGAAGAATGGGTCGATCACCGAGCGTGACTACCGGGGCGATGAGTTGATCCATCTGGCTCGCAACGAAGAGCCGGACGGGACAGGTACACTTACCTTCGAGAGCGCCCGGGGTGCTGGCGCGTCATCCGGAACCACCTCGCGACACAAGTTCCAGGCCATCGAGGATGTCATCGAGGTCGAGCGCATGCTTCGCACCCAGTTCGGTGATTCATGATCAAGGCGTGCCGGGCATCTTGCGCTCGGCAAAGAGATGATTCATATAAAAAGAATCCCCGCGTCGAGCAATGTCGACGCGGGAATCCCATCTCGTTGTGGAGTCAAACTGTTCGACTATCGTCTGCGGCAGCTGCGGACGCCGGCAAAGGCACCGAGCATACCCAGCCCAGCCCAAGCGGCGGGTGGTAGCGGCACGACATAGAGCATGTCTTGCTCACCCTGCGCAACAGCAGCACGAAGTCGGCTCGCCATCAGCGCCCGTGTTCCCTGATTCACGGATTCGCTTGAGAGGGCACTCAACGCGGTCTGAACCCCCGCATTCGATGAACTCGCGCTCCCGAAGAGTGCAGCCCAGATTCCCGCCTGCACGGCCGAGATCTGTTCGCTTGTTCCGCCAGCGTTCTGCAGGTTGATGTCAATCCAACCGAGCGAGACTGCGTTGGTCACCACATCGATGACCGCGTCGGCCTGCGCCTGCGTATAAGTAGACCCGCTCAGATCAGGATCGGGCGCACTCGTGAGATCAACGATCTGGTAGTTCGACACCCCGTTGTTCGCGGTCTCACCCAGCTCGATGCAGAATGTCTGGAACGAGCCGGCCGGCGTTGCGCCGTGATAGATCGTGTGCGACATATGACCGGCGGAGAAAGTCCCACCCGGCGTCACGGTCACCGATATCCCCCCGCTCACCCCCGTGTATTCCATATCCACCGAGTCGGCGTGTGCGATGGAAACGCAGCCGAGTGCCGCGGCAATTGCGACGAGTTGTAAAGTGTTCGACATGCTGATGCCCCTTCTTATTCATGCAGCCGTGTTGTGAAGAACATAGGAAATCAAAACGATCCAGCTAGCGTACCTCTGAGCGGCTTCAACTCCGCCTCCAATTTTCCACATTTGGGCCAAAGTCCTTATTAAAAGCGCAATTTCGGCTTTGAAGGAGACAGTCTGCTGTTCCATCCACTTAAACAGGTGGTGCAATGCTCCCGCGTGTCATGGCTTTGTACACATTTAAGTATGACTCCGTTTGTGTCCTTTCATATGTGCTCATCGTGAGATCACTCGACAAGCAGTTTGAAGATATTCCCTTTGAAGTAGCACGCAGATCAGCGCTGAGATGCGTTGATCTCGTGAGAGGGGAATGATGAGAGCATTCAGAGCGTCGCCACCATGGTTGCCAGCGATCTCGGAGACATGCTCTTTGTTCAACATGGACCATCAAAAAACAGACAAAAATATCCGAAAAAGGTGGTTGTCCGATAAGTTGTGCCCCATCTTTGAGAATGAGGCGGTGTATGGGTACTCGTCTTGACTTTCGCACACTTCATATTGGAGGGGATCTATGAATCACACAAAGATGACAGCCTTTGCCGCGGTGCTCGCCACGGGCACGATTGCTCACGCGGGGCTCACTACGGGCATGTACGCAGAGCTTGAGTTCCAGCAGTTGCACATCGATACCGGAGAGGCCTACCTCGACTTTGAATCGGTGCCGGCGGGCACGAACCTGCTCCCTGGGGCGGACCCGTTCGGGGTTGGCGCGAGATTCGCATCGATCATCAACACCAGCGGCTCGTCCTTCGGGCCCGAGCATGTCGAGGTATCGAGTAGGCACCGCTTCGCGGAGTTCGGGAACTCCCTCGTCGGCTCGCCGTTCCAGTTCGGCAGCGACGACGCACGCGTCGGGTATGAGATCGCGTTCGACGAGGTCCAGCGCCGCGCTGCGGTGCGCCGCATCTGGAACACCGGGTCTACCACGAGCTTCTTCAACGCTGCGGGCGAACTGCTCGCGACCCATCAGAACACGACGAGCGCTGAGTTTGTCGGCTACATCGCCGACAGCGATGACGAATCGACCTGGGTCGCTCGGATCCTCCTCGACACCGCGTCGCCGGACAACGCTCGACAGGTAGGGCACACCGACGACCTGTACTTTGGCAGAATGGTTCCTGCACCATCCGCGTTGAGCGTATTGCTCTGTGCGGGCGTGGCGTGCGCTCGTCGACGACGCTGATCGCACTTTCGTCGAAACGGTTTTTGAGACATCGCCCCAGCACTCCTGGGGCGATTTTTGCACATCTGCGAGGCAGTCACTCAGCAGTTGATAAGCGCATGGTAGCCCTTGTTTTAGAAGCAAATTTCGCCATAATGGGATGCAGACGCACGCTGAGATGCGTTGATCTCGTGAGAGGGGAATCCTGTGAACTTTCAGACCTACGCCGCCATCGTTGCCGCGGGCGTTGCCAGTGCGCTCGTCGCACCCGTATACGCCCAATCCGCGACCACCTTCACCTATCAGGGACACCTGTCTGATTCCGGGAGCCCGGCCGACGGGATGTACGAGTTCCAGGTCCGCCTGCTCGACGGCTCGGGCACCCAGATCGGAACCACGCAGCAGCAGCTGGCCGATGTCAGCGAGGGCATGTTCATGCTCGATCTGGACTACGGGCCCAGCGCGTTCGACGGTTCAGCCCGCTTCCTCGAGATCGGCGTCCGCTCCGCGATGAGCGGCGGTGCCTATATCATCCTCTCGCCCAACACATCCATCGCCAGCGCACCCGTCGCACAGTTCGCGCTCGATGGCAACGAGGGGCCGCAGGGACCCCAGGGGATTCAGGGAGACCAAGGCCCACAAGGCCCACAAGGCCCGCAGGGGCCGCAGGGCAACACGGGTCCGCAAGGCCCCCAGGGCGACACTGGCCCCCAAGGCCCGCAGGGTGATCCGGGGCCAACCGGGCCCGAAGGGCCACAGGGTCCTGTCGGCTCGCCCGGCACGACCAGCTGGCTCGGACTTAACGACATCCCCGCTGGCTTTGCCGACGATGTTGACAATGACACCACATACACCGCGGGCACGGGGCTATCGCTCAGCGGCACCGCGTTCTCCATCCCTTCAAACGCCATTGTCCCGAGCATGATCCAGTCCAACGCGGATTCACTTTCCAGGGTCTCTGCGGGCCGGGTCCAGTTCAACGCCGCGGGCACAGGAGATGTGTCCGTGCCCGTCTCGGATCTCAGCATCGGCTCGACCAACGCCGCCGCCTCGCCGCTCCATGTCTGGAACGGCACCGATCTGAACGGGAGCTCGGGCGGGTACATCACGATCGGGCCGAACTCTTCTCGCATGATTTTGGACGACAACGAGATCGCGGCCCGCGCGTTCGGGAACCCGTCCGACCTGAACCTCAACGCGGACGGCGGCGACATCATCCTGGGCAACACGACCGACGACGGGCTCGTCGGCATCGGCGAGAACAGCCCCTCCGATCGCCTCCACATCAACACCGCGCCGGGTCAGCCGGCGTTCCGTGTCCAGCAGGACGGACAGACCCGCTTCCGTATCAACGCCAACGGTGGGCTCTCGCTGGGCGCGAACAACACATCCGTTGCGAACTCAAATGTCTATATGTCTCAGTGGCTCGGCGTCGGCACCCCCACCCCCCAGACCTCGATCCATATCGAAGTCGGCGATGAATCCGATCACGGGCTGCTGATCGCGGAGATCGGGGTCGGCCCATCACTCATGCTCTCGACGCGCCAGTTCATCGCGGACAGCAACTTCACTTTCAACAACGATTTCGACTTTACCTTCCGCCCGATGGACTTCTTTGTCTTCGCGGACCGCAATGCGTTCATCGAAGCCGCGTCATCAATCGATCTCAACGCGGGCATCAATCTGAACCTCGACGCCGCGAACGAGATCGATATCTCCAGCGATACGGTCGTGGATATCAACTCGACCGGGATCGTCGATATCGATGCGGGCACGAGCGTGTTCATCGAGGGCGCTGTATTTACGGGCAATGATGTGACGATCGCCGATGACCTCACGGTCAACAACGACATCATCGTATCAAGCGTCGCAACCATCGGCGGCGCCAAGGCGTTCACTTACACACTCAACTGCTACGGCGACGCGGGCAAGCCCGGCGGCGGGCTCTGGTCCGTCTTCTCCGACGCACGCCTCAAAGAGAACATCCACACCATGGGCGGCTCGCTCGAGAAACTCGACGCCCTGCGCCCCGTCACCTTCAACTACAAAGACAAGGACCACTTCTCCTACATCGAGGGCACGGTCCCTGGTTTCATTGCTCAGGAAGTACAGCAGATCATGCCCGAGTGGGTCGGACAGGGCAAAGACGGATACCTCTACCTCAACCCGGTCGGCTATGAGGCCATGGTTGTTGACGCCATACAGGAACTCCGTGATGAGAAGGACGCACAGATCGAATCGCTTCAAGCCGAGAACGACGAACTCCGCGATCGTCTCGAGCGGCTCGAATCGATGATGCTGCAGATCAACGCAAGGAGATGATCGAGCCGATGCAGGTGTGTATCCTCCAGCATGCCCGACGCTGTCAATCCCATCAAGGTCCGCTTCTGCGTGAACAATCCGCGCACCCTTGCGGAGCGCAATGCGCTCATTGAATCCGGGTCCGAATGCATCGGCTGCCTGGGCAACTGCACGCGATGCTTCGAGACCCGCTTCCTTGAGATCAACGACGCCTTTATCGAGGGAGACTCGTACGACGAGATCCTCAGCAAGGGTGAAGGCACAGAGAGCGCATGAAAAAACGCCCCGGAGATCCGGGGCGTTTCTGTGAGATGGAGTTCGATGATCAGCGACGACGACGGATCGTGCGGACGCCGGCGATGCCGCCGAGCAGGCCAAGGCCCGCGAGTGCTCCGGTGGGAAGCGGGACGACATACAGCATGTCCTGCTGGCCCTGAGCAACGACCGCACGCAGCCCCGCGAGGCGGCGTGAGTTGTCGAAGGTGCTCGTGCTCATGAGCTCTGCGTAACGAGCGGCGAGACCGGAGTCGGTGCTGCCGTGGCTCTCATTGAAGTTGTGACCCAATGCTTCCCAGATCGCTGCCTGGATCGCACCCATGCGCTCAAGGTTGAGCGAAGCGTTCGAGCTGGTCGCCTGAAGCTGGTTGTCGATCCAGCCCATCGCGACGGCGTTGGCGACGATCGCGTTGACCGCATCGGCGCGTGCCTGCCCGTAGCTGGTGCCGGGGTTGGGAGCATCCGCGAGATCGATGATCTCGTATGTTGCGCTCCCGTTGGAAGCGAACTCGCCGACTTCGATGCAGAATGTGTTGAAGGTCTCGCCGGCACGATCACCAGAGTTGATCATGTGGGTCATGTGACCCGCGTAGTAGGTGGTCCCATCGAGACGGGCGTGCGTGGCGCTTGTGCCGCCAACGATACCCAGGTAATCCAAATCAATCGATGCGGCAGAAGCCATTCCGGTTGCGGCAACGAGTGCGAAAACACATGTCTGTCGAAGCATGGCGCTATTCCTCTCTCAGCGTCGTATGAAACTCAGCCGCGTTTAAACACATCTCGCGGCGCGACACCAGCATACCCCCCTAGTTTGGGGATTAATACTGAAAAAACCCCATTCGATGGGGCAAAATGCAAAAATTGCAACTTCGGAGTCTCGCTGTTTGCTTATCGGACGCAGCGGCGGGTCATAGAAGAAAAACCCCGCACCAGGCGGGGTTTTCGTGAGTCTGATTGATGTCGTGAATCAGCGGGACTTGCGGATGATCCGGATCCCTGCAAATCCTGCAAGAAGCGCGAATCCAGCAATCGCTGCACTCGGAAGAGGGACAACATTCAGGTTGTCTTCCTTCGGCTGCACGAATCGACCGGCATCGATGCCGCTCTGGAGCCGCCCGCGCTGGGCGGAATCGAAGTCGTTTTCGAGCCCAGCCAAATCGGACGCGATACCACTATCAGTCTGGTTCAGTAGCACACCAAAGGAAACGGTCTGAGCGTTGAACTCAGTTGTTTCTAGATCGATCACGATCCCTCGGGTGCTCGATTCCAACTGGGTCATCGAGTCGTGGATCGACATCGCAAACGCGTTGGAGTGACTGAGCTGAGCGGAGCAGATAGTTGATAGAAGTCCGACACCTGCAAGTGCCGTCAAAGCTGAATATTGAGTCTTGCCGTTCATGGCCTCTCTCCTGCCGGTTCGTTCGTAAACCGGCAATGCACACTACTCTGGATTCCCTCCGCGCCGGTCCAGTGTGCCAGACGCGATCCAGCCCGGGGCAAACTCACCCGAGATGACTCAAAATTATCCGATTGTGTTGGTAAGTCAATGTAAAACGGGGAATTACAGCGTTATCGACCGTAAAGTGGCAAATTCGGCACCAATACCCCCATATATCGGGGGCAATTGGGCCATTTTACCTAGCATGTGAAAACGCACACGCCGGGGGTATCCGGCGTGTGCGTCGAGTCATTACATGATCAGATCGTGATCGATTACTTGCGACGGCGGATGGTACGGAACCCTGCGATCCCGCCGAGCATGCCCAGCCCTGCGAATGCTGCCGGGGGAAGCGGCACAACATAGAGCATGTCCTGCTGGTTCTCGGCGACCATGGCCTTGAGCCCGTTGAGACGCAGCGAGCTGTCGAAGGTCTGGGTGTCCATCAGAATGTTGTAGTAGTGCTCGAGGGAGTTGCTCGTGCGGCTGTGACCGATTCGCACATCGCTGCCGAATGCTTCCCAGATCGCTGCCTGGATCGCACCCATCTTGCCGAGGTAGTCTGACTGGTTCGTGTCTGCCTGAAGCTGAGCGTCGATCCACCCGAGTGCTTCGGCGTTTGCCACGACCGCATTGATCTGGTCCGCGATGGCCTGGCCGTAGGGCGTGCCGGGCATCGGGGCGTCTGCGATATCAACGATCTGGTATGTCGTGTTCCGGTTACTGTTCGCGGTTTCGGAGAAGTCGATACAGAAGGTAGCGAAGTTCTCTCCTGTACGATCACCCGAGTTGATCGTGTGATTCATGTGGCCCGCGTAGTAGGTTCCACCCGCGACATTCAGGTGCATCGCACCGCTGCCGCCAGCAACACCGTTGTAGGTCGCGTCGACCGTATCCGCAGCCGCTACACCAGTCGCGACACACACAGCAAACATGGCAATCGAAGTCTTCATTTTCATCTCTCCTGTATCTGACTCGTTTTATCTGTCGCGGATCACCCGCGGCACGAGTAGAACATACACGCAAGTCGTTGTGCAGCAAGCACATGGAGAGATTTGCTCATGGTTCTTCGTGGGTCTGTGACGGTTATATCCGCATCGACGCGCGATAACATGCTCCGCTCATCAAAGATGGCGGTTATCGGTGGAGCGGAGCAGCATTGTGTCTCGCGCAAACAACAACGCCGACCCGAGGGCCGGCGTTGTGTGTGGTTTCAAACAAGAAGAGAGAGGCGTGATCGGTGTGGTGGTCCGATCAGGCCGCGCGGCGACGCGAGGTGGTTTTGCGTGCGGCGGGCTTGCGGGTGATGCGACCCGCAACGCTCTTGCGTGCGGTCGACTTCTTCACGCCGGTCTTACGAACGGGGCTCTTGCGAGCGACGCTCTTCTTCGCAACGCTCTTGCGTGCGGGTGACTTCTTTACACCGGTCTTGCGAACGGGGCTCTTGCGAGCAACGCTCTTCTTCGCGACGCTCTTGCGTGCGGGTGACTTCTTTACACCGGTCTTGCGAACGGGGCTCTTGCGAGCAACGCTCTTCTTCGCAACGCTCTTGCGTGCGGGTGACTTCTTCACACCGGTCTTGCGAACGGGGCTCTTGCGGGTTGCGGTCTTCTTCGCAACCCTCTTACGAGCCACGGGCTTGCGGGCCACGGTCTTGCGACCAGTGGTCTTGCGAGCGGTTGTCTTCTTTGCGGTGGTGCGGGTCGTGGTCTTCTTCGCAGCGGGCTTACGAGTTGCCGTCTTGCGTGCGGTCGACTTCTTCGCAGCGGTCTTGCGAACCGGGCTCTTGCGAGCGGTCGTGCTCTTCTTTGCCGTGGTCTTGCGTGCTGCGGGCTTACGGGTGGTTGCCTTGCGTGCCGTGGTCTTGCGAGCAGCGGTCTTCTTTGCAGCGGGCTTACGAGCGGTTGTCTTCTTTGCGGTGGTCTTGCGTGCCGTCGACTTCTTCGCAGTGGTCTTGCGGGTCGTGGTCTTCTTCGCGGTGGACTTCTTCGCTGCGGGCTTGCGTGTGGTGGTCTTCTTGGTCGCGGTCTTGCGGGCCGCGGGCTTGCGGGTGGTCGCCTTGCGAGCGGTGCTCTTCTTTGCCGCTGGCTTCTTGGTGGCGGCCTTGCGTGCCGTGGTCTTGCGTGTGGTGGTTTTCCTCGCGGTGGTTTTTTTCGCGGGGTGTTTCTTGGTTCGAGTAGCCATGATTGTGACTCCGTGTGCCCAGTGCTCGGGCGGTAATGGTGCTGGGCCCCCACATGTGTGCGTAGAGACCGATATGTTCTGTGCCGCCACTCACTTGAGATGGCAACACACGGCACAGCGCACCGGCGCTGCGTGCGTACTCAATCGTCGCGCAATCTGCGCGTACTGAACTTTGTGAACCAAGAAACATCCACAACTTGCTATCCAAGTTCGGGATTTTGCTTTTGTGCGCAAGAATCGCGCACAATTCACCCATCAGGGTTTCATTGCATCGCGACGGCGCTGCGATTCCTCGTACCACACTCGCGCCTCGTCCGTATGCCCCATCGCTTCAAACTGATCCGCGACCTTCCTCGCAAGCGTGGGGTTCGATGCGCTGAGTTCGGCCGCCTTCACCAGGTGTTCCTGAGCGGCTTCCCAACGACCGAGTTGCGAATAGATACTCCCCAGATCTGCACGGATGATGGCGATCCTTGGGTGTTCCTCGATAATGCCCTCGATCAGTTCCAGTCCCTCGTTGAGCATGGATTCCGACCCGAGCGAAGCGCCACCCGCGGCGATCCCGCGAGCGATCGTGAATGCCTCGTACGGATCGTCCGTGTTCGCGACCGCCCTGCGGAGCAGATCACGCCCTGTTTCCAGGTTGCCCTGCTGAAGCGTGGCGTTCGCGGCACGCGCCATCAGCATGGATTGTTCCTCGAACCGATCCATGGTCATCGCGTGCTCGACGCGTTGGGCACCCACATCGAACTGCCCGCTGAAGCTCGCGATTTCCGCCGCCGCGACCCAAGTCATCACGGACGCGTCTTCTGATTCGATGGCCTTCGTCGCTTGATCTCGTGCGAGATCGACGAGGCCGAACTGTAAAGCTGTACGACCGATATCGATATGAACGCCCGCGGGGTTCTCGCTCTCGTGCGTGTTCTCGCCGGCGAGTTCAAACAGGCGGAGCGCCTCATTCATCTCGCCGAGGAATCCGTGCATCGATGCGTGCGCGAGGATGAACATCGGGTCGGTCTGAGAATCTTCGATGAAGTCCTCGAGACGATCCGCGATCGCTCGTGCTTCCTCCGCGTCCTCGTCGTTCCCCTGCGTTTCATATTCGTCCGCGAGCTCGTTGTAACGCCCGGCCTGCCATTCGATGTCCCAGTACAACTCGGCGCCGTTGGCATCCCCCGCGGAGGCGACGCTCTTGGCGAGTTCGCCTCGGATCGCGTGCAGCCGCGGATGTGCCTGTAACGATTTGGAATAGAGATCGAGAATGGCCAGTCGCTTGGCTTCGTCGTGCTCGCCGTCGTTTGCCGTGCCCTTGGCATCGTCCATGGCGCGGATGAGCACCTGGCCCGCCTGGAGAACGAGCGCGTCGGTCGGTTCACCGTCCATGATGACCATCCTGAGCTGCTCGAAGGCGTCCGCGTGCCGATCGACCATGCTCAGGAAGTACGCGAGGCGAAGTCGGTGCTCCGCGTTGAGTTTCCACCCGATCCCGCCAAGCTCGGGCGCATCCGCTCGCTGGTACGATTCGATCGCGGTCAGCGCCCGATCTCGCTGCTCGGGTGACGGGTCGTACTCCGGTCGATTCAGCGTATCGCCGGGCACGATTGATTGATTGAACTGCATGTCACCACGCCAGCGGAGGAGCTTGGCGTTCCCGGACCAGGCGCTGATTGCCGCGAAGCCCAGCGCAACCATGATCAATGCGAAGCCGCTCGCGCGGACGCGACCCTGTTTTTTGAACTGAAGCTTGTAGAGGCGGACATTGGGCTGATGCAACAGCTTGATCGCGAGCACGAGGATCATGGTGCAGATCGCCGCGACTCCTCCCGCGAGGAGCATCGGGATCGCATCGAGCATCCCGCGTGTAGCGTAAAAGAACCAGAGGATCAGACCGGCAGCGAGGAGTTCTTCCCAGAGCGCAAGATCGTAACGGCCCCGCCGTTTCTTCAGCGCCGCCTTGCGCGATTCCTTCGAGTCCGCTTTGGGCTTGGCACCCAGCGCGATCTTCCCGAACCCAAGCGAGAGCGCGTCGTTGGGGCACGCGCTGATGCAATCGAGTGTTTTCATACACCCCGGGTCCACGACCATCCCAAAGTCCCGGACTTCCTCCGACACCTGGACATTCGAGGTGCACACGCTCGTGCAATAGCCGCATTGTCGGCAATCGTCGTTCACACGGATGCGTGTGGGCGACACCGTATCGATTGGCTTGAAGAAAGCCGCATAGGGGCAGCCGTATGTACAGAACCCCTTCGCGCCCAGAAAATACACGCACGCGAATCCGCAGATCAGCAGGAACGGAACCGCGATGTACCACGCCGGGAAGGTTGCCCAGAAATCGTCGACGACCAAGCCGTTGGTAAACTGATGGATCTGTTCGACCGGGCGCAGCCAGTATGGCCAATCAATCGAGAGCGCCTCCAGCGTCGGCGCAAGGACCAGACGCTTGAAGCTGGGCCAGAGGAACATGTAAAACCCAAGCCCGATCGGAAAGTACACAAGCAATCGCGATCGGAAGGCCTTGGGGCGGATCTTCATTCTGGTCATGATCCAGACGCACAGGTCTTGAAGCGCCAGGACATGACACCCCCACCCACAGAAAAACCGTCCGAATAACACGGTTGAGAGGATCGCGAGGAGGAAGAAGATCGCGCCAGCGTTGACGACCCCGACCTCAAGGGTCTCCATCGTTTCGGATGGTTCCACGGGTGAGATGGTCATCCCCAGAATCAGCCACTGGATCAGATGGATGATCATCAATACATTAATAAGGATGAGCACCCCGGCCCGCCAGCGGGCCCGCCGGGTCCGTCCCATCATCGGTGCACCCGAATTACGGGATTCCAACACAGGGAGCGTCACGGATCGACCGATGCCATCATTGTTCGTTTGCGTTTCGTCGTGGGTCTTGCTCATCGATTGCACTCTATCATGGGGGGACGCGTTGTCACTGGGCAACACGCCCTTTCGCTCCGTTTTCCCCGTTTCCCGGATCTGTCATGTCCGATCATCCCCTCAACGCACAACCCGACACACAAACTGCACCCTGGACGCCGGGGTCATGGTCTTCGACGCCCGGCGCGAATGAGACGCAGTATCAGTACCCCGACGCGGGTGCGTTGGATGCGGCCCGCGCCCGTTTACGGGACCTCCCCCCGCTCGTGACCTCCTGGGAGATCGAGAAGCTCCGCGAGCAGATCGCGCAAGCCCAACGCGGCGAACGCTTTATCCTTCAGGGTGGCGACTGTGCCGAAATGCTCGATCTGTGCCGATCGGACCTGATCACCAACAAACTCAAGATCCTGCTCCAGATGTCGCTCGTGCTCATCCATGGGCTGCGCATGCCCGTTACGCGCGTAGGGCGCTTCGCCGGGCAGTACGCCAAGCCCCGTTCATCACCCACCGAAACCAAGGACATCGCGGGGAGCGCGTGCACGCTCCCGAGCTACTTCGGCGACCTGGTGAACCGCATCGACTTCAACGAATCCGCGCGCACCCCCGACCCGGCACTGCTGGTGGAGGGGTACATGCACGCCGCGATGACCCTCAACTTCATCCGATCCCTCCTCGACGGCGGGTTCGCCGACCTGCACCACCCCGAGTACTGGGACCTCTCGTTCTTCCACAACGCGAGCGTGTCCGACCAGCGCCGGGCGCAGTACCTCAACATGTCGCGCACGCTCGCCGACGGCATCGCCTTCATGCAGAACCTCGGCGAGCAACGCGTCGAAGAAGCGACCCGCGTGGATTTCTACACCTCCCACGAGGGGCTCAACCTCTACTACGAGGAAGCCCAGACCCGCACCGTCCCGCGCCGCGACGGGTATTACGACCTGTCCACGCACCTGCCCTGGATCGGTGAACGCAACCGGAACCTCGACGGGCCTCATATTGAGTTCTTCCGCGGGATCAAGAACCCCGTTGGTGTCAAGGTCGGACCGACCATGGACCCCGACGAGCTCATCCAACTCATCGACGCGCTCAACCCGAGCAACACGCCGGGCAAGCTCGTGCTCATCACCCGCATGGGCGCCAAGAAGATCGCCGACGGACTCCCGCGATTGCTCGACAAGGTGAAGAGCGAAGGGCGTCATGTCCTCTGGATGTCCGACCCGATGCACGGCAACGGGATCACAACCAGTAGTGGCATCAAGACCCGATCCTTCGATGACATTCTCTCCGAGCTCGAACAGGCTGTCGATTGCCACAAGCAGGCCGGCACCATCCTCGGCGGCGTGCACTTCGAACTCACTGGCGAAGATGTCACCGAATGCATCGGTGGCGGGTCCGGCATCACCGAGGACGACCTCGTCAAGAACTATGTCTCGCTCTGCGATCCGCGATTGAACTACCAGCAGTCGCTGGAGCTTGGGTTCCTGCTGGCGCAGAAGATTGGGAACATTTAATTCACAGCTCGCGCATACCGCTCATACATCATCTCCAGCGCCGACGGGATCACCCGCACGCCCCCCACCGTCGAGATGAAGTTCGTATCTCCCACCCAGCGCGGCATCACATGCACATGCAGATGACTCGGCACCCCCGCGCCGCCTGCGATGCCCTGGTTGATCCCGATGTTCAGACCCTGCGGCTCCAGCGCCCGCTCGCACAGCGCCACCGCACGCTCAACGAGCAGCCACAACTCGCCGCGTTGCGCCGGTTCGTAATCGGATAACGACGGGCGCGCCTCGCCCAGCGCCACGAGCAGGTGCCCATTGGTGTATGGATACTTGTTGAGCAGGATTATCCCGTGCTCGTTGCGGAAGATGACATGGTTCGATGCATCGTCATCGGGCGTGCGCCAGTAATCGAGGAGGAAGCTCCCGGACGATTCGCGCTTGGGTTGTTTCTTATCGGGCTCCACATCTGGGGAGTCGTCGGCACGATCACCCTCGTGGAGGTCCTCCAGATACTTCATCCGCCAGGGTGCCCAGAGGGCATCCGGCCCAAACGGCACAGACCCACCATCACGATCTTCTGTTCCCATAAACGAGTCTAGGTCAGTTCGCGAGTCGCCGATGGATCCATCAGTACCAGGAGAGAACCGTGCCCACGATCATCGTTGCTGACATCATGACGACGCCCGTTCAGACGGTGTCTATGGACGACTCCGTGGGTGACATTCGCGATGTCTTTGAACACTCGAAATACCACCACCTCGTCGTCATCGGCGATCAGGGCGAATGCGCCGGAGTGGTCTCGGATCGTGATCTACTCAAAAACATCTCCCCATTCATCGGGAAGATGCAGGAACGCGCCTCGGATCTCAACTGCCTCAAGCGTCGTGCCCACCAGATCATGACGCGCCAGCTCGTCGCGGTACGCAGGAACACCTCGCTCCGTGCGGCCGCACGCGTGATGCTCGATCACCGTATCTCGTGCCTTCCCGTCGTGGATGCGCACAAGAACTGCATCGGGATCGTGACGCTGCGTGATGTTGTCCGCTGGGCCGTGCTGGAGCTCGAAAGCGAATCCGATTCTGGTTACGGCCACTCAGGGCTCGCGGCCTGACCCCTGATCACCCTCTCTGAACTCAACCTCTTCGATCGTCGTCCGGCGCAGGATGACCTTTTTGCCGTCGATCTCGCCGTCGGCCTCCTGCGTCTCGCGCTTCACCTCATGGCGCTCGGGCTCGTCTTTGGGCACGGGTTTGGTCGTCGCGCCCCACAGGTGCCCAAAGAACTGTCCCACCGCGCGTGAAATAGAGATATCCTTTTCTGGGTTGTTCGGTTTCTGATCCACACCCCATCATACGCGAGATTCACCATGACAGACGATACAAAGTGCCGATGCGAATGGGCGCGATCCGAGATCGAACGCGAATACCACGACACGGAATGGGGCGTCCCCAACCGCGACGAGCACCATGTGTTCGAGATGCTCACCCTTGAGGGGGCCCAGGCGGGTCTGAGCTGGGAGACGATCCTCAGGAAACGCGATGGGTATCGTCGTTTGTTCAAGAACTTCGACCCTCACAAGGTCGCACGCTTCAACGACAAGGACTTTGAACGCCTGATGCAGGACGCATCGATCGTCCGCAATCGCCTCAAGATCGAATCCACGATCAACAACGCGCGTGCGACGCTCGAGCTCTACGAATCGGGCACGACCCTCTCCGAGCTCGTCTGGTCGTTCGTGGACAACACCCCCGTCGTCAACGCGTACACCTCGCTCAAGGACCTCCCCGCCCAGACGGACATCTCCAAGGACCTGAGCAAAGCGCTCAAGAAACGCGGGTTCCGATTCGTCGGCCCAACCACCATGTACGCGATGATGCAGGCCATCGGGATGGTCAACGATCACACGACGCGTTGTTTCCGTTACGATCAGGTCTAACACCGGTGGCACAGGCGTCTGGCAGAGCGTGTATGGCGAGGACTTCGGATCATTGTGCCAAAACGGAATGTTCGATTCCCAATAGCTTCAGTATGAACGACCCACGCGATATCACATACAACGAGACCCAAACCTTTGCTCGTAACCGGTTCCTGCTCACGATCATCGTGTGCGAGTCGGTGATCCTCACCATGATCCTGGGCGCGTTCGCGATCAAGTACGCCGGTCAGCAACAGCACCAGCTCACCATCGCGTGGGTGATCTGTGTGCTCGTGATGCCCACGCTCATCCTCAACATCCGTCAGCGCACCCAGATCGCTGGGCACACCCTCCGCGTGTGGTTCCCGCCGTTCCCCAAGTGGAAGATCGATCTCACGACAATCAAACACGCCGAGCAACGCAAGCTCTCACCGATCGGCGATCTGGGCGGGTGGGGCTACAAGATCACCAGGAAGCACGGACATGTCATGAACACGCACGGCGATCAGTTCATCGTCATCACGCTCGCCAATGACAAAAAACGCACCATCGGAACGCAACGACCCGAAGAACTCCTGACCGCGATCAGGGTGCTGGCGGAGCTGCCTCCGGATGAATCAGAGTTAAGTACGCTTCAGGGTGCCACTACTCGCGTCGAAGACGCGCAGTAGTGCTGTCAATTATCCAAGAAGACACCACTGCGCCCTGCGGGCGAGTGGTGGCACCCAGATAATGATTTCAGTACAGAAGAATCAGAGATCTTCCTTCACCGCGCCGGATCCGCCCTTGGTGTAGGTGCCGTCGCGGACCTGATCGATCATGTCGCAGATGCGATCGGGTGTGAGGTTCTCGTGCAGGTCCTCGTCCATGAGTGCGACGGGCGCCGTCCCGCATGATCCGAGGCACTCGAGCTCGACGAGCGTGAACTTCCCGTCGTCTGTCGTTTGTCCGACATCGATCCCGAGCTTGGCCTTGATCGCTTCGGTGCACGCGGTGGCTTCGCAGAACTCGCACGCGATGGATCGGCACACGGAGATCAGGTGCTCGCCCTTGGGGTGCTCCCAGTATTCCTCGTAGAAGCTCACGGTATCGAGCACTTCCGAGGGCGCGATGTTGAGGACCTTCGCGATCTCCTTCATCGCCTGAGGCGGGACCCACCCGTACTCGTGCTGGATCATGTGCAGCGCGGGGAAGAGCGCCCCCTTGGGCTTCTCGTACCGCGGCATGTAGACCTCGCGGAGCTGCTTCTCCATGTCGGCCGTCAGGTACGGCTCGTCACGCAGCTCGATCTTGGTGTTCGCGGAGTCTTTCGTAATCCAGGCCATCTGGGATCCTTTGAAATCAGAAGTGCATGTCCACGCGGATCATAGCGCCATCGCCCCCAACCTTCACGCCGGGGTACGACCCAGATCAGTCCTGCTCGGCGTCCTCTCCCGCATCCTCGGGCTGAACCAATGGCTCGTCCGCCTTGCGGACTTTGAGCTCGTAGGTTCCCCAGCTTGTGATGGACCCCGCCGCGATCGTCACGATCCATTGCCCGCGATTGATTTCGAGTGATTCCGGCACCGCGTGCAGGTCGGTCCGATCGCCGACGACGATGTAGACCCGCTCGAATGGCCTGGCTTCGCTGGGGCCAAGGAGTCTGGAGGATTCGCCCCGAACGCGAACGGAATCTATCGTGATGATCTCATTGATCGTTGGTCGGCGCTCCAGCGACACCTGCACCGCCCGTTCAGTCTCATTATCAATCCGTACGGTGTAGGTGGGGTTGAGAGCGCAGCCGAAGCCAGAGAAGACCAGGCAGAGTAAGACCAAAGGGCTGATGCGAATCGGGTTCATGCCGGATAGTAGTCGATCATGCCGCGTTGCGATAGCGCCCAGAGAAAGTCGCGATATCCTCGGCTGTTCCGGCGAAGACGAGCGATTCTTCACTCTTGAGTTCGTGATGCACATCCGGACGAACTTTCAGTTCTCCGCCAGGCAGTCTCGATGCGATGAAGACGATTCCCGGATAGTCATGCAGCAAAGACTCAATGGTCACATGGTGGCATGTGTCGAGGTTGCTGACTTTGTATTCCACAAACCGCAGAGAACCGGAGCCGATCGAAGGGTTTGAAAACAACAAGCACGAAACCTCAGGGCGGACCAATGACTCAACAATCCCGTCTCCCCCGTATCGGCACGGGTTGATGACGACATCCGCGCCGGCGCGGGTGATCTTCCCGACGGCGGAATCGGTTTCGGCGCGTGCCGCGATGTGGAGGTCGGGATTGAGTGCCTTGGCGGTCAGGCAGATCATGGCGTTCGCGGCATCATTCGATGTCACCGCCGCGAGCCCCGTTGCGCGATCGATTCCCGCAACCATGAGGGTCATGTCATCCGTCGCATTCCCGCGAAGCGCAATCATCCCATCACGGCGGAACTGTTCGACGAGGCCCTCGCTTTCATCGATGACAATAAAGTCCTTGCCCTCGCCCGCCAGCTTGCGAGCGACGCGTTCACCCGTACGGCCCATGCCACAGATGATGAAGTGGTTCGTGAGTTTGCTTGCGAGCTTGAGCATGCGCGCCTCCGGATTTGTAGCTTTCGTAGTTGCGTATTGAACGATCTGGCTCAAACAGTACGAGATGGTGCCAATCCCGCCGAGCATGAGCAGCGCCGAAAACATCTGCGCGTCTTCGGATTTGTCGTAGTCTGAATACCCCACCGTTGTCACGGTGATCAGGGTCATGTAAAACGCCTGCCAGGGAGTCCAGCCCTCGATCTGCACATACCCGCATGTTCCCGCGGCGAAGACAGCCATGAACGCGAGGAGAACGCGCCGAATGGTCTTGCTCCAGCGGAAAGGGTTCAGGTTGTTCCAGATTGAACGGCTCCCCATAGACGGGTAATCGGGCGTTCACTGTGGAAGAATCACTGAACTATCGTTTCAGAAAGAAAGCACTCCGACCGCCAGGCGGTTATCGGTCCAGCTCGGCCGCCACGATGTTGAGCGACCCCACCACCGCGACGATGTCCGCGAGCATGTGTCCTTCGAGCATCTTGGGCGTCAACGAGAAGTTGATAAAGCTCGGCGGGCGGGTCTTCACGCGCCACGGGACCTTGCCGCCGTCGGCGACAATGAAGTATCCGAGCTCGCCGTTGGCGGTCTCGTGGGCCTTGTACGCTTCGGCGACCGGCGCTTCCCAGCCACGGTTGGTCATGATGAGTTCGAAGTGCTGGATCAGCCCCTCGATCGAACCGTAGACCTCTTCCTTCGGGGGCTTGGTCATCTTCTCATCGACATACATATCGACAGGGCCCTGAGGGATGTTGTCGATCAGCTGATCGATGATCTTGATGGACTGCTTGATCTCTTCCAGACGCACAAGGAATCGTGAGTACGCGTCACCCTCGTGCGCAATGGGGACGGAGAACTTGACCGCTTCGGCGCCCTCGCCGTCCCAGTTGTCCGCGTAGCACAGGTACGGCTCGTCCTTGCGGAGATCACGACGCACACCGGACGCACGCGCGATCGGACCTGTGGCGCTGAACGCGATCGCCTCGTCGTGTGTCAACACGCCGATGCCCTGAGTTCGATCCATGAAGATGCGGTTGCGATTAACAAGGTTCTCCAGATCCGCGATCGCCTGCTCCAAGTCCGCGTGCAGGAAGTTCTTGACCATCCGCTTGAACTTCTCCTCGTCGGGGATTTCCTTCATGATCCCCCCGACGCGGGTCCAGTCCGGATGGAAGCGCTGACCCGAGATGTAATCGACGATGTCGTAGATCTTCTCACGCGGGTTGAACGCGTAGAGGAACCCCGTGAACGCGCCAAGATCGAGGGCCGCAGCGCCAACGCAAAGCAGGTGATCCTGGATGCGCCCCATCTCTGCCATGATCGTGCGGAGCACCTTGCAGCGCTGGGTGATCTCGATGCCGAAGAGTTTTTCGACGGCTCCGTGCCAGCAGATGTCGTTGCTGATCGGGCTCAGGTAGTTCATACGCGACACAATCGTCACATACTGGTTGTAGTCCAGATGCTCGCCGAGCTTCTCGAACCCGGAGTGCAGGTACCCGATATGAGGCGTGCATCGCGCGATCCGCTCGCCATCGAGCTCAAGCACCAGACGCAGCGTCGTGTGCGTCGCGGGGTGCTGGGGACCAAAGTTCAAGACCCACCGATCGCCCGTGTCGACATGATCTTTGAGGTAGTTCAGGTTGTCGGCGTTGGGGTCAATCCCCGTGTCGGGCGTCAGTGTGTATGGCATATCAGCGTCCTTATGGCTCGCTTCGCGGGTTCAGAATCGCAACCCCATTGTAGAGCCGGAATTCGATTCAGACACCCGAGCCGACGCACTCTCCAGCGCTAACCCAATCGCCCCCTAATCGTCTTGGCTACCTCGAACGCATCGAGGAACGCGTTTTCCACCGCGGGCAGTGCCCAGTTGTCCTGATTCACAAAGTGCATCGACTCGCGATACGCGGATCGAATCAGCCCGGCGGATCCGTCTGCGACAAAGCCAACACGGGAAACAGGCATCGCGTGCCCCCAGCGAGCCAGGCGAATCTCCATCACATCCGATTCGTCCATCCCCACAAGATGAAGGGTGTCGCGGAGCTTGGAAGTCAATGCTTTCGCATAGGTCTGGATCGGATCACCAAGGAACAGGGTGAACCGGGCATCCTCGTACGCCAGAGGCCAATACAGCGTGAGCACGCTGGGCTCGATCGGGAGCGGTGCTCCCCCGGGCTCCTTGGTGAAGGACCCGTTGAGCACATCGGTATACCGCCACATCCCCCCGGCTTCACCCTCGCTCATGGGGAAGTCTTCGGGGTGCTCGAGCAGGAAGATGTCATAGAAATCCAGCGGGATTGGCTTGTTGACGATGACATTCGCCACCATATATGCACGACGCGTCAATCGCATCGCGTTGTATCGTGCCTCGTCCTCCTGCTGTAACCCCGGGATCATCATGCGCGCGATGTTCTTGGGGCACGCGTTTACAACCTCGCGGGCGAGCAGCGATCGATACACGCCGTCGGGTTCTTTCCAGGTCACGAGCCAACGCCCGTCGGGCTGCTGACGCGTGTCTACGACATGTCGCCCCGGACGCAGGTGCGGTGCGTGTTCCGGATCGATCCGATCGAGCGGGATCAGCTTTTCCCACAGCTTGTCCGCGATCCACGCGTTTCCACCGGGCAGCACCCAGCGACCGAACTCCTCGGCCGCGAGGAAGTTCCACCCCAGCATCGCGGAAATCTCTTCCCACCCAGCCGTGAACGACGAATAGCAGTACGCCTGGATCGCAGCGGCGAGTGCGGCGGGCACGGGCATCCCCATTTCCTGCTCGATGTGCTCACGCAGACTCAGTCTGTCGAGTTCAAGCATCCACGGCTGATCGAACGGCACATCGGGGTACTCATTGGTCATCCGGATAACGAGTTTGCGATACGCCTCATACGCCGGTATATCTTCCTTGGAGACACCCATACCCGTCCAAATATCAGGGTTGATCTCCCCGTCGATCTCGACGGGCGATGCGGTCTCATCTGCACGGATCACATCGTGTAATCCGAGCTCGCCGTAGAACCGATCCAGCTCGCCGCCCGGGTCAGGTGTGATGAAGTAGGCGCTGCCCAGCGAGAACGGTGCTCCCTCTATCCGTCCGCCCTGCGCGTTGCCGCCGAAGATGTCGTGGAGTTCAAAGACAACGGGGTTGTATGCTCGCAGTTCGTACGCCGTGGAAAGCCCCGAGAGCCCGCCCCCAATGACGACCACATCGATCTCCTCGGACGGGGCGGGTGGCTCTCCATCCGGGAAGACATTCTGCTGCGAGTGGAAGGGGATCTCTTCCTCGAAATCATCGCCCTCAAACCACGATTTAAACGCGAACCCATCGATGATGCGTGCCTTTGGATCGGAGGTTCGTGCCCCGAGCGGACGCGAGGCCTTGAGTGTTTCGAGCGCCGCGCCCGTCAGCGGGCTCATGCCGCCCGCCCGCTGGGCCACCGAGCCCACGATCGTTTGAACGGCGCTCTGGGCACCCAGAACCGAACCACCCGCGCCAAGCGCGAGTATACCGAGCCCTCCTTTGAGTACTTCGCGACGAGTCGGCATAATCAGCCCCCTTCAGATGTTGATCAATGTGTAATATGGAGTGTTGCTCTCTCCATCATCTTCAATCCAAACCCAAGTGCAACCGTAATTTCGGTTGATGCCGCATAACCTTTCTCTATGACACGCTTCTTTCAAGAACTCTGGATGATCCTCGTTGAGTCATCAATCTGGCTGATCCTGGGTTTCGCAATCGCAGGAGCGATCCACGCGATCGTGCCACGCGAATGGATGCTCAAGCACCTCTCCGGACGCGGGTTCTGGCCGATCGCCAAGGCGTCGATGCTCGGCATCCCGCTCCCGCTGTGCTCCTGCTCGGTCATTCCCGTTGCCGCAGGGCTCCGAAAAGAGGGCGCGAGCAAGGGTGCATCGGCCGCATTCGCAATTTCCACCCCTCAAACGGGGGAAGAGTCGATCCCGATTACCTGGGCACTCTTCGGCCCGGTCTACGCATTCACCCGCCCCGTCGTGGCCGTGATCACCGGGCTGATCGCCGGAATCCTGATCGATCTCACCGATCGACGCGAATCATCCGAGCCCGAGCCGGAACCCGCGACCGATCCCGGAGCGATCTCCCTCTCGATCACGAACGCCGATGACGCCACCAAGGCCGTTGAATCGGTGGAGGCCCGCGCCACGCCCGCCGGGTCCTGCTGCTCGGCGCCGAAGCCCGAGCCCGTATCCTCGTGCTGTTCGGGCAACACCCCCGAGCCGGCCGGTTCGTGCTGTGCTTCGGCACCGGCACCATCGCAATCGACCCTAGCCCAGAAGGTCAGATCCGGGCTGACGCACGGGTTCAAGACCATGCCGATCGATCTCGCGGTCTGGCTAACGGTCGGCCTTCTACTCGCCGCGGCAATCGGCGCCTTCGTTCCCGAATCCTTCTTCACGGAATACGCCGGGGACGGGATCGGTGCGAAGTTTGTCATGCTCTTCGTGGGGATCCCGCTCTACATCTGCGCCACCAGCTCGACCCCGTTGGCGTGGTCGCTCGTGGCCGCGGGGCTCTCGCCCGGCGCTGCACTCGTCATGCTCCTTTCAGGACCGGCGACCAATGTGGCGACAATGTCCTGGATCATCAAAGACCTGGGCATGAAGGCCCTCGTGATCTACCTCGGCGTGATTGCAACCGTCGCGCTGTGTGCGGGGATCCTCTTCGACGCAATGCTGTCCCGGTTCGTCCAGATCGCGAGCGCCGCTGATCTCCACGATCACGCCTCTGGGTTCGGCATCATGGGGATCTTTGCGATTCTGTTCGTCATCCTGATGGCCTGGGCGTTGGGGATGCGGATGCGCCAGTTCATGAACGACAAGGGCTGGGGCAGCACATCCGCACCGGCAGCGGGGTCATGCTGTTCCGCGAAACCCGAATCCTCCTCGTGCGGATGCTCCGGGGCATGATCGCCGACAACACCCAACCCGAGGTTCGCGATCGCAATGTGTTGGGCGGCCCGCTCATCGCTTGCTCGCTCGACTCGCTCACCGGCTTCTACCGCAACGGGTGCTGCTCGACCGGGCCGGAGGACGCGGGCAACCACACCGTGTGTTGCGTGATGACCGAGGAGTTCCTGTCCTTCAGTGTTTCGCAGGGCAACGACCTCGTCACGCCGCGTGAGGACTGGGGCTTCCCCGGGCTCAAGCCGGGCGATCGCTGGTGCCTGTGCGCCATCCGCTGGGTCGAGGCGCTGCTCGCGGATTGCGCGCCCAAGGTCGTGCTTGCCGCGACGCACGAGCGGGCGCTGCGGCTCATTGAACTCGAAGACCTCCGGGCGCACGCTGTCGAAATCGGGTGAACCATCCATCGCACAGACCAGTACACCCGTCATGGGTGAGACCGCTTCAGGCGTCAATCAGCAGTTGCCAGACCGCCGGGGTGCTTGGCCGTGGTCTCTGCTGCTGGGGTTCTCCGTCGCGTGGCTGATCGGGGCGGTCATCGCTTTTTCACACATCGCGATCGACACACTCTGGTTCCTGGGGCTCGCGTTGGCCGGCGGCTTGATCGCCTTCTTCTGGTGCATCATGACGCTGCTCGAGATCGTGGCCCGCGTGCGGGCGCGCTCGCAACGACTCGGGATGACCCTTCGCCGTGTTATGGCGTGGGTTGCGGTCCCCATCGTCGGCTTCATCGGGCTGCTGCTCGCGTACTCCGACCTCGATCTCGCCCTCCGCACGAAGCTGAGCAACGACCCCCTCACAGAGCGTGCACAGGCCATCCTCAGTTCCGGTTCGACAGACAGGATGTCCATCAACGATCGCATTGGTCTGTTTTATGTCCGCGATGCGCGAGCGCAGGAAGACGGGACCGTCCGCTTCACGATGCAGTTGCCGTGGGTCTTTACCGAGACGGGTCTGATCTATGACCCGCACCAGCGTCTGCCCGGCGTTGAGCCGCCGCAGGAAGAGTGGGAGCGGATCAGCGAAGACTGGGTGAAGTTCGTCTGGTCAGACTGAGCCCGCTCCACCGACGGCGCAATCGTCACTACAATCGCCCATGATTCAGCTCGGCGTCAACATCGATCATGTCGCGACCCTCCGTCAGGCCCGCTACCCCGGCATCCCTGATCCCATGAACTCGGGCTCCGAGCCCGACCCGGTGCGGGCCGCCCACGAAGCAGAACTCGGGGGGGCCGACGGCATCACCGTGCATCTCCGTGAGGACCGGCGACACATCTGTGACCGCGATGTGGAACTGCTGCGTCGCCTGGTGCGTGTGAAGCTCAACCTCGAGATGGCCGCGACCGACGAGATGATCGCCATCGCGTGCAAGACCGGCCCGCATACCGCCATGCTCGTGCCCGAGGGGCGCGAGGAGGTCACGACCGAGGGCGGACTGAATGTTGCCGGACAGCTCGATCGGATGCGGGAAGTCGTCGCACGCCTGAAAGAAGGCGACATGATCGTGAGCGCGTTCATCGATCCCGATCGCAAGCAGGTCGAGGCCTGTGCCGAAGCGGGTTTCGATGTGTGCGAAGTCCACACCGGCCCGTATGCTCACGCATTTATGATGCACGGCGGAGACATGCGACGCAAGGAACTCGTCCAGCAACTCAAACTTGTGGAAGATGCGGGACGCGATATTCTTGATGCCGGGATGCGATTCAACGCAGGTCACGCACTGAACTACCACAATGTGCAACCCATCGCCGCACTCTCTGGTATCGATGAACTGCACATCGGCCACTCGATTGTGTGTCGATCGGTCTTTGTAGGATTGCGCCAGTCTGTCGCGGACATGAAAGCGCTCATGATGAGTGCTGCGCGCTCTTGATCCGATAAGAACTCGAATGCTGTACGAATGTCACCGGGAAAGCCCTTGTGTTTTCCTTGGATCCGGCTACGATCTTTCCATGCACGGGGCTACCGAATCCAACAACAACTCAACACGCAAACGAACCAAGTCCCGATCGACCGGCCCTTTCGTGAATCATGACGCCGCGATCGAGTTCCTGAACTCCACGATCAACATCGAACGCGTTCGCCCGGACAAAGTCAGCTCCGATGTCTGGAAGCTCGATCGCATGCGGGCGCTCATGAGCGTTCTGGGCGATCCGCAGGATGTGCTGGAGATCGTGCATATCGCCGGGTCCAAGGGGAAGGGCTCGACATGCAACATGCTCGAGGGGATGCTTCAAGGGTGCGGGTACACCACGGGCGTCTTCACGAGTCCGCACCTGGTCGATGTCCGCGAACGCATTCGTGTTGCGGGGTTCCCAATCACGGAGCAGGCGTTCGATGAAGCGCTCGCCGAATGCCGCAACGCCGCGCACAAAATCGAGAAAGAGCACGGCAAGGCCACCTACTTCGAACTGTTGACTGCGCTCGCGCTGCTCGTGTTTGCGCAGCAGGCGGTCGATGTTGTCGTCCTTGAAACCGGGCTCGGTGGGCGTCTGGACTGCACCAACATTGTCAAGCCCCGGGTCGTGGGCTTGACCAAGATCCAACTCGAGCACACGCAGATCCTCGGCGACACGATCGAGCAGATCGCCGCCGAGAAAGCCGGAATCATCAAGCCGGGATGCGTCGCGATTACCGTGCCGCAGGAAGAAGAAGTGATCGGTGTCTTCCGATCAAAGGCCGAAGAGGTCGGCGCGAATCTGAATGTGCTCGCCAGCGACATCATCTATACCCAGCGCTTCCAGTCCGGGATTCAGACAGGCCCATCGGGCCTGGTGTGTGTCGGTGACGAGGAGAGCGGTTTTGAGCATGTGACCGTCCCACTAATGGGCATGCATCAGGCCGGAAACTGTGCGCTGGCTCTGGCGATCGTGATTCATCTCCGCGAGTCCGGGCACATTCTTCCCGAGCGCGGCGTGATCGCGGGACTCACGCAGATCGACCCACGCGGACGCCTCGAATGCGTGATGGAACGCCCACGGATCTACATCGACGGCGCACACACGCCCGACTCGGTCCGCAGCGCGATCCAAGCCGTTGCGGCCCACCTCGATTACGACTCGCTCATCGTTGTTTTCGGGTGCTCGAACGATAAAGACATCCCGGGCATGATCGAGGCGCTCTCGACCGGTGCAGACAAGGTGATCTTCACCCGCGCCACCTCAAACCCGCGTGCGATGGATCCCGAGGAACTCCGCAGCGCGTGCCTGGGAAACAACGGTGTTATGTCCGAATCCGCACCAACGGTGAAGGAAGCGATCAACGCAGCAGCCCATGTATGCGACCACGGACAGGACCTGATTCTCGTCACGGGTTCTTTCTATGTCGTCGGCGAAGCGAAGCATCTGATTGAAAGCAAGCTCGCTCGGCGATAACCTCTCCGTGTGCAACCGGCGAGCCGGTCTCGTCATATACGCACAATAATCAGAACAATAGATCGCGACGCCGCGCGCTCATTGCGCACTGCACGAACGCGGTCCGTCATCACACGGAGAACAACATGTTCGAATCGATCAAGACCGCGACCCGAGGCAAACCGACCATCCTCGTGGTCGCACACTTCTCGGGCGAGTCCATCTCAACCGAGACCAAAGCACTCGATAACGATGGCTCCATCGCCAAGGCCGCCAAGCGTTCAGACGCTTCGGGAGATCTGGGAAGCATCGTCGAGATCCATGACTCCAACGGATATGAGCGTGCACTGCTCGTCGGGCTTGGCAAGAGAGACGGGTTCAAGCCCGGTGCGCTCCGCATCGCCGCGGGCGCCGTCGGGCGTGCGATCGCCAAGGCCAAGGCAACGAGCGTCGAGATGCAGGTCGTCGCCGCACTGAGCAAGCTCAAGAAGGCCGACGCGGTCGACGCGTTCAACGCCGGCGCGATGATGGGCGAGGGGATCGGGCTTCTTTCATGGCGCTACGACGACCTGCGCGGGTCGAAGACAACGCTCACGCCCAAGCTCAAGCTCAGCGTCCACGGCTGTTGCAAGGCCTACAACGACGGCTTTGAGCGCGGGCTCGGGTTCGCCGAGGGTGCAAACATCACACGCACGCTCTCGCAGACGCCCCCGAACATCGCGACGCCCATGTGGATCGCCAACGAGGCCAAGAAGATGGCCCGCAAGAGCAAGAACCTCTCGGTCTCCGTCTTCTCGGGCAAGAAGCTCGAAGACGAAAAGCTCGTTGGCCATATCAATGTCGGAAAGGCTTCCGAGAACAAGCCGTGCATGATCCGCATCGCCTACACACCCGATCGCGGCAAGTCCAAGAAGCCCATCGTGTTCGTCGGCAAGACCATCAGCTACGACTCGGGCGGGCTCTCCATCAAGGTCGGTGGCGGCATGCGCGGTATGAAGCGTGACAAGGACGGCGGCTGCGGCGTCTTCGGCGCGATGCACATCATCGCCAATGTCATCAAGCCAAACCGCCCCGTCGTGGCGCTCCTCGTCTCCGCGGAGAACTCCATCTCCGACGAGGCATACCGCCCCGATGATGTCCTCGAGTTCCGCAACGGCACCACCGTCGAGATCACCAACACGGACGCCGAGGGACGACTCGTCCTCGCCGACGGGCTCTGCTACGCGTGCGACAAGGAAAACCCGGAGTACATCGTCGACATGGCCACCCTCACCGGCGGCGTCGTTGTGGCGCTGGGCAAGGTGTTCGCCGGGCTCTGGTGTGACGATCAGGAACTCTGTGAACGCGTCGAGGCCGCGGGCGAAGCGACCGGTGAGCGCTGCTGGCGTCTGCCCCACGATGCGGAATACAACGCGATGATGAAGTCACCCGTTGCCGATATCCTCAACTCCGCGCCCGTACGCGAAGCGCACCCAATCCAAGGGGCAGCGTTCCTCTCGCACTTTGTCGAAGAGGGCGTCAAGTGGGCTCATATCGATATCGCCGGCACCCACGCTTCCGACAAGGAACAGCCGCACATGATCGCGGGCCCCACCGGGTTCGGCGCACGACTCCTCGCGGAACTCGTTGAACGCTCCTGAACGACAACTCTACCGATCATCAACCATCGACGCCCCGAAGATTTCGGGGCGTTTTTCTTTGGTCTGATCCCCGCCCGAGTGCTTATCGCTTCACCCGCGCGATGGCGTTATCCAGCTCGCGTCGCTGGTTCTCAGTGAGATCCGCTCGCAGCGATTCGAGCACGCTCAGCGCAGAGCTCAGTGATGTGCGTCGCAGCTGCATCGCGACGCGCTCCGCGTCGTTGATCTTCTGACTACTGCGCAGGCTCGAACGCAGCAGCGCTTCCACCCGGGCACGCAACGAGGGATCGTTTTCCGCGCGGGCAAGGACATACGGCGAGACCAGCCACAGCAGGTCCTCCATGATGCCGTTCTTGCGTCCGCTCGTATCGAGATGCTCGAAGCAATCCACCATCGCGGTAAACTCACCGGCACGCTGCAGGGCGGGCATGGCGATCATCGCCGCGTCGGGGCTGAAGTCCTCTGGGCGTTCCTTGAGCAGCGCTGTGGCGAGGCGCGCCGCGTCCTCATCGCGCCCGAGCAGCACGAGATCTCCGATCGCGCCGGCAAAGTCATTTTCCTTTATACGATCTTTGACGCGATCATTGAGATCGATGAGAGAATCGATGTCCAGTGAGGCCTCGATCCGCCGACCCGCACCGCCAGCGGTGATTAACGGATCGCCGAGCACGGTGATCTTCCAACTGTCGCGTTCCGTAAACCGGACCGAAGCCGCGAAGGGGACGCCCGCCACAAAGCGCCGGGCCACCTCGGGTGTCGGGACAAACCCGTTGAGGTAGGGCTCGTCCACCGACCCCGCGTACGCGTACACCCCCCGCTCAAGCATCCGCCCAGCGATCGTGCCGCGCGCGAAGGGGCGCTGCGCTGAGAAGGAGTGCACGATGTGCATCACACCCGGGACCTGCATCATCGGGAGATCACCCGCGTATGTTTCCTCCTGGCGTCCACCCTCAAGATCGAAGCGGTGGGCGGTCCCCTTCGTGTTCATCAGGATCAGCATCGATGAGCCGGGCGTCATGTCCGCAGTCCCGATCGGGCGGACCTGACGCAGGTACCAATGGTCGATGCCGTTGCGAGGAAGATCGTGCAGCTCGACCTCGAAGCCCATCTCCTCAAGGGATTTGCCCGCTTCGGTCCCGTCGTACATCCCCCATGGCTGCTCCGCAGGGTACCCGTCCCAGATGAACGATTGATCGATTTCTAGAAACAACGCGCACATCGCACGATACACGCTCTGCGATTCATTGCCGATCAGCTGCCCGCAGTAGGCCCATCGCTGCCCGTTGCCAGAATGATCCCGACGCCCCAGCCGATCGGTGAGCGCCAACCGATCGCGCGGGCCCGCGCCGGTTTTGATCTGTGTCCCCGTGTTCATCGCGAGGGTGATCGCATCGATCTCGTCGCCGAGCGTGTTCCATGTCGAACCCGTGCTCCGGGCGAGCAGCTCGAACTGCACCTCGATCTGCGTGGCTTGTTCCGGATCGAGCTGGGCGTGAATCCGAGCCGGGCGCTCCATATACGCGATGGGCTGGAACCGCCCCGCAGCCAGCGCGAGCCCGCCCGCCCACGCCTGCTCGCTGGGGTCCGTCAGCACAATACCCGGCGAAACGATCCCCTGTTCGCGGATGCTCTCGAGCACCGGTCGCCAATCCGAGGCCTGCTCGGACAGCGCCATTCCTAGCGCCCGATCGATCTGTGATGAACGCTCCTCAAAGTCTCTCGGGAGCACCCAGCCGTTTCGTTCGTCAAGTTTCAGCACGCGGTCGGGCTTGTAGGCGCGCACAAACCGGGCGATGTGCTCACGCGATTCCACGCTCCCATCGTCCCAGAGGATTGGAAAACGGATCATCGATTCCCATTGCGAGATCGCGTACAGATAGCTCCCGGGGTTGTCGACAATCACCACAAACGGCAGCGATTGCTGTGCCTGACGGAGCAAGCCCGCCTTGAGCCCCGCTTGCAGGATCGGGTCCGCTTCATTAATCTTCTCAAAGAGCTCCGCGAGCGAACCCGAGTGGGTCTTCTTCTGGTCATCCGGCACGCCCTGAGGCGTCGGGATGATCGGGGGACGGTCTTCCTGGGCGGCGCACAGCCCCCCGCACAGGAACAACACGGACACACACACGCTCTGGATCGCTCGTCTCATACCTCATCCTACGGGCGCGATGCCGACGAAGTTCTCCGCATAGACTTGCCCCGATGCCCAGCACCGATCGAGAACAGTTCGTACAACTCGCTCACAACGCCAGAACAGGCGCGGATGAAACCATCGTGATCCCCGTCGCGATCCGTGTGCTCGCCGACCAGCTCACACCGGTCCTCGCATACCGACGCCTCGTTTCACGGGATCAGCGAACCGCCCCATCGTTCCTCCTCGAATCCGTCGAGAACGGCAACCAGCAGGGGCGATACTCCATCCTCGGCGCCCACCCCGTCATCGAGTTCAGCGCCCAAAGCCACGCGACCCGTGTCGTCGATCATGAGCTGGGCACGGACAACTCGTCCCCGTCGGATGATCCGCTTGCCGACCTGCGCGAGCTCAGCGCGGGATGGTCCTACCACGCGCCGCAGGACGCGATCGATCGCGGTCTGCTCCCGGACTGTGTACTCGGCGGGTGGTTCGGCTATAGCGCGTACGACTCGGTTCGGTACGCTGAGCCCAAGAAGCTCAGCTTCGACCACGCCCCCGCGGACGATCGCAACCTCCCCGAGGTCAGCTTCGGGTTCTACGACGAGCTCGTCGTGTTCGATCATGTCGAGAAGCTCGTTCATCTCGTCAAGCTCGTGCGGATCACACCCGATCAGGATCCTTCGCAGCGCTATGACGACGCGATGGGTGCGCTGGACGCCCTTGCGACGCAGGTTCAGGAGCACTCAAAGCCGCTCTCGCTGGGGCGGGTGCACACCAAGTCGCCGGGGAAGAACGAGCCGATGCCCTGCAACATCTCACGCGATGAGCACGCGTCGATGATCGAGCGTGCGAAGGAATACATCGAAGCGGGCGACATCTTCCAGGTGGTCCTTGGGCATCGCTTCGAGCGTCGCGCGCACGCAGACCCGTTCGATGTCTACCGATCGCTGCGTGCGGTGAACCCGTCGCCGTACATGGTGTACATGCAGACCGGCGGGTGCATCCTCGTCGCGTCGAGCCCCGAGATACTCTGCCGTGTCCGCAACGACGAGCACGGCAACGCGGTGGTCACCAATCGCCCGCTCGCGGGGACTCGCCGTCGTGGACGCACGCCCGAGGACGATCTCGCGATGGAGCGCGACCTGCTCAACGACCCCAAGGAGATCGCAGAGCACGCGATGCTCGTGGATCTGGGGCGCAACGATGTCGGCGTCGTCGCCCAGCCAGGATCGATCGAGCTCTCCAAGCTCATGTCCATCGAGCGCTACTCGCATGTGATGCACATCTCCTCGACCGTCACCGGCGTCATCCGCGAAGGGCTCGATTGCTGGGATGCGCTCCGCGCAGCGCTCCCCGTTGGCACGATCTCCGGCGCACCAAAGGTCCGCGCTATGCAGATCATCGACGAGCTCGAGCATGTTCGGCGTGGCCCATACGGGGGTGGGCTCGGCTGGGTTTCGCTTGATAAGCAGATGGATATCGCGCTCGCGCTGCGGACCATGGTCGTCCCGATCGACCGGTTCGATGAATCCAACCCCGATGGCGCGTGGGAATACCACATCCAGGCCGCCGGCGGGATTGTTGCGGATTCAGTGCCCGATCTTGAGTTCAAGGAAACGGTGAACAAGGCGGCAGCGCTGGGTGCCGCGATCGATCTGGCCGCCCGCGCGTTCTCAGAAACAGAATAAATCTTGGGTCAGCTGAAGAACTTGCCGAGCATCGTGTTCGTCCACGGCGCGAGGATCAGCAGCGTGCTCGTGCAGGCCAGAGTCGCGTACCCGGCCCATCGGAGCGTTCGCATCCGAGCGTACCCGACATTCCGTTCAACCTCGGGGTATTCCTGGTGCGCCGAGGTCCACATCCGCAAGCCGAACCATGTCAGCACGGTATACAGCGTGATGCCAACCCCGATGTACACCATCATCAATGAGGTGAAACTCATCGAGAGGGTCAGGTTGGCGTCGTAGTAGCCATAGAGAGTCAGGTTTCCTTCGTAGTACGACTGTGCCTGAGCGCTGCCAATTGCTGCGCGCTTGATCAAGCCGTCGTCGACACCGGTAAGGAACAGGCGGAAGCACAGCAGCGCCCCCACACTCAGCACGCACATCGCCGTCAAACCCAAGGTCAAGCGCGTGAATGAGCCATCCCCGCCACCGCGAAGCCGCTCGATGCAGTTTCTTCGACAGATCACGATCGTGATCAGCGAGGCGATGACGATCATGATCCCGACGCCTGGGACGATGAGCTGCTCGCGTTTCGCGATGTCGGTACGGGGGTTGGGCTTGAGATCCAGATCCAGATCGTACTTGGCAAGCAACTCGGCGGGGTCGTTGTAGTACGAGCTGGGTTCAACACGCACATACTGCGCCTCAAAGTTGTGGGAACCCTTGTCATACCCGCGGGGCACGATATGGCTGAAGCGCTCTCCAACAGAGTGGATCGAACGGTACATCGGGTCAACCCGGACCGTGAAAGTGATCACCCAGGAAAGGAGAAAGCCGGCTATCAGGATTGCCGTGATTCTGAACGCGAGCGCGAGCATAGCACCCAGTATATCGCAATCCTGATCGCCGGAGTTAAGCCGGGTTTACCTATTACGGGGGGCTTCGTTGCCAGCCCTTTATTTATCCGGAAGGGGTAGAGGGGCATTCATCCCCGATGAAGAGCACCTGGCGTGTTTCGATCTGCTGAATCGTCTCCAGCGGCTCAGTACAGTCCGTGCAATCCGCATTCTGGCCCTGTTTGGTGATCGCATAGGTCACCACGCGTGTGTAATCGCACATCACGGACTGGGGGCCGCCTTCTGATTGGGCAACCGACCAGGAGCCGTATGTGATATCTACATCTTCTTCACACAGGCAAGCCCCGCACAGAATCGAGCTGGTGGATCGGAGACAATCGAGCAGCTCTTTCGTCGCTTGATTCATGTTCACGGTCGCGCCAGCCGTTCCGCTCACCATCAGTTCCGTCATCCCAGGGGCGATCGGATAGCTTACTTCTGCGAGCAAATCGATCATCGGTGTTGGGTCAGGCAACGCGCCGGCGGTCTCAGACATCGGATCACCAGAGATAAACCCTTTTTCAATAGGGCCTTGCGTGCCGCCGTCGATATCCTGATTCGTGAACTTGCTGTGCGCAATCGATTCTCGCCAACCAAAGATCCCGGCAGATTCTTCGCTCAGACCGTTGTCGATCAAGAACTGCTGGAAGGCAGGCGCGTTGACGGGCTCGTGGGCCGTGACTGCCCAGTCATCCCCAGCGATTGGCTCGAACCACATCCGCCGGATGTTGCCCACGCTCAGTTGCTGCAGCGGGATCGCCCAATACCCCATAAACGAGCCATCCGAGTGGAGCATCTCGTTGAGTTCCCACCCGCCCATCATCAGGACACGGTGCTCGCCAGTCGTTTCCTGGGCCTTGGCCGTGCTTGCGGTCATCATGATAAGGGCACACAAACTAGTGTGCAAAAACAGTCGTAAGTTCTTCATTGTCAACGCCCTTCGGTTTTGATTAGATCTGAAGAATTGCACAAATCGATCTCATGTCAAGAGAGAACATTGAAATCATGGGCGAAATTCAAGAATCGAGATGTATAAAAACACACCCCTCCCAGAGGTGTGCCTTGAACAGAATGGTTGGACTGATCAGTTCCGGTGAAACGGGAACTCAGCGAGACATGGCCGCAAGAGGCTTTGGCTCGTGCAGAGAGTCCTTGAGATGCTGTGACGGCTTAAACGAGCAGGTCGTGCTCTCACCGATCTGAATGGGCTCCTTGGTTGCCGGATTCATCCCCACGCGGGCAGAACGGTGCTTCTTGGTAAAAGTCCCAAACCCGCTGATCGCGACTTTTTCTTCGGATTTGAGCCCCTCGGAGATCGCGTTGATCACCGCTTCGATCATTTTGCTTGCCTCGGCCTTGGAGCTCTCGAGCTCCGATGCCACTGCTTCGATCAGGTCAGATTTGTTCATCGCGAAGCCTCCATGCTGCGAGTTCGAGTGTGTATGCGGGTGTCGTGTCGGCTCCGAAACGGCCCCCATTGCAGACACCAGCATCGGAAACACCATCCTATAACCTTGAATTATCCCCATTGCTCCACGCCTTATCCCCAATCTCAGGGTGCACCGCGTGTCTCAAGCAGCTCAGAAACGGATAGCATCCATCCCATGACTCACCCCCGCGTGCTCATCACCGAACCCATCGCGACATCCCCTCTGGAGTGGTTACGCACTCGGGCGCAGGTCCGGGTTCTCGATCGCGATGCGCCATCGGACGCGGACCTGGAGTTCGCACAGGCGATGGTCGTGCGGACATACACCCGGGTGGACGAGGCCCTGCTCGATCGAGCCCCCAATCTCCGTGTTGTTGCCCGCGCTGGCGTTGGGCTCGACAACATCGATCTCGACGCGTGCCGATCGCGCGGCATCCCGGTGGTGCACACCCCAGCCGCCAACACCGAGGGCGTCGTCGAGTTCGTGACTTCCATGATGCTCCGCGTCCTTCGCCCGATCACCACGCTCGATCAGCCACTCGAGCCCGCTCGCTGGGGACGATTCCGTGACGAAGCAGTCACGCCGCGAACATGTGTTGGATCCTCGCTTGGAATCGTGGGCATGGGGCGGATCGGATCGCGTGTGGCGCGTGTTGCTGAATCCCTGGGGATGCGCGTGGGGTATCACGACCTGATCGAGATCGACGAGCGATCCCGCGGCGACGCGATCCCGATGGATCTTGATGCACTCGCGCGCCAGTCACAGGTACTCACGATCCATGTCGACGGGCGGGCGAGTAACGCCAAGCTCTTCGGCTCATCGTTCTTCGCGATGCTCCGCCCCGATGTTGTGCTCATCAACGCCGCACGCGGAATGGTTCTCGATACCGACGCCGCAACGGAGTTTGCGCGATCGCATCCCGAAGCACGCCTCATCCTCGATGTCCACGACCCGGAGCCGATCCCGGAAGAGTCGGCGTTGTGGGGTTTGCGGAATGTGATTCTGACACCGCACATCGCGGCAGGAACACGCCAGGCAAAGGAAGCGATGAGCTGGGTCGTGCGTGATGTCATGCGGGTGCTCTCTGGTGAAGCGCCCGAATATCCCGCAGGCTAATCAATCAGCAAACCAATACCGGTGTGAGATCCGACCGCGTTGGTCAAACTCAACAATGATGGCGCCATGCTCGGCGGTGGCATACCACGAGCGCCCAGCCCGCTGCTCACTCCAGCGTTCGTCGTTGAGGCGGGAAGGCCCGGTTGATTGCAGGACCACACCCGGGTTGAGCCAGTCAATGAACGCGTACGCCTTGGCTCTTGCGCTCCCGTGGTGCGGGAGTTCAAGCACACCCTGCCCCAGCATGCTCGGGAGTTCCGGATAGGTTATCCGGAGCCGATCCATCGCCGCACCTTCGATATCGCCCGTGAGCAAGACCGAACCGCCGAGCGGTACATCCAGCAACGCCACGATCGAAGTGTCATTGTCGTCGAGGGTCGGCGCGATGTTTGGCCCCGGCCAGAGGATGTCCATGGTGTGCCCGCCAACCGTGATCGTATCGCCCTGCGTGATGTTCGTGAACCGAAGCCCGCGGGACTCGAGATGCGTTCGAACGCGCGTGAACGCGTCGCTCGGGTCCTGATCCAATCGATGTGTGATGTACACGCCCGAGATTGGGATATGGTCCGCGATAGCAGGGATGCCGTTGTAGTGATCGAGATTGTCGTGGGTGATCACCACCGCGTCGAGCGTCGTCACGCCCAGCGCACGCAGTGATCGCGCGATCGAATCACCTACGCGTCGATCGAGTGAGCCGCAGTCCCAGAGCACGCCGTGCGTGCCCGATTGAACCAGAACGCAAGAGCCGTCTCCGACATCAAACATCACGACGCGCACGAGCGCATCGGATCGATGAAGCGTCGGCTGCGCCCACCCCCATATCCCAACGACGACGACAGCCGCGACCATCGTCCACCGACGCAGACGACGCGGTTGCGTCAAGATCAGTGCGAGCACCAGCGTCGCGATCATCGCCCACAACGCGCTCACGCTGGGCACCCAGGCCCACGCGACTGGCAGTCCCTCGAACCATGCCGCCAGATCAAGTGTCCAGGCGCTTGGCGCATCCATGATCCAGGCCGTGTGCTTCGCAATCCCCGGTGAAAGGATCCCGATCAGGATCTGGAGGTATCCCAGCGCCATCATCAGCCCGATCATCGGCACCAGCACGATCGACGCGATCGGCGCAAGCACACCCACCACGCCCGCGTGATACGCGATTGTCGGCAGCGCCACGATCCAGCACGCGACATTCACTCGCACCAGCTCGCCGCACCAACGCAGTAATGCCCACGACCGCGACTTGTTCGGCACAGGGGTGAGCAACCCCATATGCCGGTCGAGCATGGCGCGTGTCCGCGCCTCGCTGAGTATCACCAGCAGCGCCGTGATGCCCATGCTCAGCTGGTAGCCCATCGATGTCGCATCCAGCGGCCGCCACATCAACAGCCCGAGCCCGACCCAGGCCAGGATCGTGATACGGTCGTAGCGACGCCCGAAGCGGTGCGCGAGGAGCATCGCGCCCACGATGATCGCCGCACGCATAATCGGTGGACGCAGCGGGATGAGCACCATGACACCCAGCAGGATCAGGACGATGATCGTGCCCTCCAGCCTTGGGTGCTCGCCGAGCAAACGGATGCCCAGTGTGCACATGAACACAACAAGCGCAAGGTGGAAACCGGAGATCGCGAGCACATGCGCGACCCCCACGCGCTGGAACCGGCGGAATACATCGTTGAACATCGGATCGCGTTCGCCGAGCAGCAGGGCGCTCCGCATCGCGACGCGCTCGTCGCTCGGATGCGACTCGTCGATCCCCACGCTGCGCATCGCCCGGTCTCGCACCAATGCGCGGAGTCGCATGACGGAGGACCGCGCGCGTGCGATCAGCCCGCCGGGTTCCATGGGACGCATGTGCGAAGGATGCTCTACGATCAGCGTTCCAACAAAGCCGCGCTGCGCCGCGAGCCGTGCCCAATCCGGGTTGCCGGGATTGCGCCGTTCGCTGGGTGCACCGAAACGCCCCATCAGTTCGACGCGATCGCCCGCGCGTAGCTCATGCCCCTCCGGCACGACCAGACGCATCGTGCCCTCGCACGCAACCCAGTCCGTACGCCCGTCACCGGTGTGAATGAGCACTGATGCGAGTGAGAGCTCGGCGCGGATGCTGCTGTGTGGCCACATCGGCGGGTCCGCGAGCCCCTGCGCACGATGGACGACCATGCTTGGTCGGGTGATCGTGCCCCGTACCTCCAGCGGGAACGCGCGCCCGTCGCCAATCATCGAGGGGTTGAGGCGTGCGAGCATCGCATCGAGCCGATCGGGGTGTGCCGGATCCACGCGGAGCATCGTCCACCCGATACCCAGCAGCAGCACGCTGATGCCCAGGAGCACGGGGCGGAACATCCGACCGCCAAGGACACCCAGAGCGACACACACGCCCGCGACCGCGAGCGAGATGGTGCTCATCGAATGCAGATCAGTTCGGATCAAACGCGCGCCGAGAAGTATGCCGATCGTGAACACCGCGAGCGCAGCGATCGCGCGTCGCCTCGCTCGGTGTATCGTTTCGTTTCCGTCCCCTGACCCCATCGATTTTGTTGTACCACATCGAGCATGGCTCGGCACGAAAAAACCCCGTGCTTTCGCACGGGGCTGTGATGGTCATGATGTATGCGGATCAGTTAATGGCCTGGATGATGTCATCAAAGTCATCGACGACATCGTATGTGATGTACTCACCATCATCGCCTTGATGACGCCCGCTTTCATTCTTGAAGTTGAAGCCAAAGCCGAGGTGGTACCCATCTTCGGTATCGGCGTTGGCGCCCCAGCCCTGATCGCGCGTGCCCAGGAAGTAGCCGTCCGCACCCGCGGACTGGATTAGCATGCTTCCGCGCGGGCGCGAAGGAAAGATGTCGTGCGGCTCAATATCCTCGAGTGTTTGGTTGCTCGGGAGCGCGTAGTACGAGGGGCTGGCGAGGAGCGCCACGAGCGTGCGGACGCGATCCTCGTCATCGATTGGCTGCGTGCCCGATCCGCCGCTGAGGCGCTGTGTGCTCAGGGCGCTGTACGCGTTCTGGTTCACGCCGCCGAGCCCGATGTTGTTCGCATCATCACCGAGGAAGCAGTCGTTGCTCGCGAGGTAGAACCACGCCGGCCCGGCGTATTCGCCGCTGCCGTCGGAGCTGACGGACGCGAACTGCCCGAACCCGTCGGGATCATTATTCTCAGGATCGATCGAGCCGCGTGAGCTGGTGTCCTGCACCCACGCGAGGATCGGGTTCCCGAACGCGTCGACGAGATCGGGCATGAGCTCCTGACCGAGCCCGTTGCCAACGACCTGCTGCTGGGACTCGGCGTCGAGGACCTTGAGGAAGTTGGTGTCCGGTGCGAAGTATGCACCGCTGGAACCGATGAGCTTGGTGTTGACCACAACGGCGCCCGGGTCGGAGTTCGCATACGGCGCGATGGAGATGATCCCCGCGTCCTCGTTGATATCGCCCGAGTAGTCCTCATAGCTGCCGAGTACCACATCCGAGCCACCGAGCTCGATGAGGATGTTCTCCATGGCGGACATGCCGGCATCCTCGTTGGATTCCAGCCCCATCTCGTAGGCGGAGAAGTAGCCGGGCATGCGGGATCCGTTGTCGTTGCTGAACGATGCGACGGCGTTGGTGAACGCGTTCATCATGTTCTGGGTCGAGTTCTTCTTCCCCGCCTTGCTCACGCCGGAGAGCGCCGGCAAAAGCAGAGCAATCAGGACGGCGATTATCGCGATCACGACGAGCAACTCCACGAGGGTGAATGCACGCGTTCGGGCGCGAAGGGTCTGGTTGGTTGCGGGCATCTTCAGCATGGTCAAACTCCGTTGAGACCCCGTAAAGGGGGTCAGATAGCGTCCGGCATATCCCCACACCGGCCGCGCTCGCGTGTCATCGACCCGCAACTATACGACAGAAATCGGGTTACGGATGCTCAGATCATCCAGAACAACAGGATCACGATCAATCCCACCACCCCGACAAATACCCACAAGGACACGCTTTTCTCTGCCTCGCCGAGATACCAGCCGCATTCCGGGCACATCTCGGACTGGTCATAGATCGTTGCGTTGCAGTTGGGGCAGGTATCGAGCTCGGACCCGAACTGGTCCAAATCCATGGCGCTGGGACCTTCTGGATCGAGCCCCTCACTCAGGTCCCAATCGCGATGATCGGGGTGATCAGGGCCGTTCCCCCCCCACTCTTCGGGGTGATCGTTGCCTGAATCGTGCCGAACGCGTCGCATGGGTGATGGTATGCAATGGGATTCCGTGCTTTGGGATTCAGTGGGCCCGCTGAAGGCCCGATACGCGTTGCATGTTCACGAACGGTATCTCCAGCATGTTCGGGTTCGGCCTGATCCAACTCCAGCGGAATCAGGACGAGATCCACACCTCGCTCGAGCGCCTTGCGACGGGCAAGCAGGTGAATCGTGCTTCGGACGATCCGAGCGGGATCATCTCGATCAACAAGCATGAAGCCGAGATTTATTCCCTGAACAAGGAGTTCGATGCGATCACCCAGCAGGAGTCCTACCTTGGTGCCAAGGAGGGCGGGCTGAGTGTCCTGAGCGATCTCATCATCGATCTCGAATCGTTGATCGTGGAAGCCGCGAACACCGGCGGATTGTCCCAATCAGAGATCGACGCGAAAGCGCAGGAAGCCCAATCGATCATCAACGGGATCGATTCGATCGCACGGACCACGATGTTCAAGGGCGAGTCCGTCCTTCAGGAATACACGAGCGACTTCATCGATGAAGACCTGGGCAACATCGCGGAGCTCCTCCGCAAGGACCCGGAAAAAGCACAAGAGGTCGCCGAGCGAGCCCGTGAGAAGATATCGACCACCCGAGGAGCGATCGGGAACAAGCTCAACGAGATCGATTCTCGGAAGAATGTGATCGGCGAGACCCTCGTGAATCTCAACGCGTCCCTCTCATCGATCCAGGACACGGATTACGCGAAGGAAACCGCGAAGCTCGTGCGGGCCCAGATCCTCGAATCCGCGACGATCGCCGCCATCGATATCTCACGCGAGAGCGCCAAGCAGATGCTCGGGCTGCTTGAGAACACCCTGCAGACGCAGCGGTCCTGAACGCCAGCATCGCTCCCGATCAAAGCAAAAAAAGCGCATAAAAAAGGCGGTATCCCCCACGAGAAGACACCGCCCGTTGTGTCTCGTTGCTCGTGCGGCCCAGGAGGAGTAGCCTCGCAACAAGACACAGTTCGTAGCACTCAGGAGCATCGCAGTGTGTGCAGAGTGCGATGCTCTTTCCCTTAGAGACCCCATCAGGTGCGCTCGGCTTGTGTGTGCGGCAAGCCGAATCGCGTTCCAGGTCGCGCTACGAATGATTTGTCATCGACCGACCACGACGCCGCCGATGGACCAGCATCTCCGAAATCGACTTCGGTGTCAAAGGGATTTCACACGAAACTGATCCAAAAAATGAACCTTGGTGCAACCAAGAGCGATTCAGGGGCGGGAAATGATCTGGAAACGCACGCCTCGGATCGGGATCTTTGCCAGCGCTGAGAGCTCTTTGAGCCCCCCACCCCGCAGCCACCGGTCCGTCTGATAACGCGTCGACGCGTCCGGAACCCCCACTTCCACATGCCCGGCCTTCATCCCGATCAGCGAACATCGCGACGCGATCGCGTCGGGCGCGGCGGCACTCCAAGCCTGCGCGATCGCTGACTCGGCGCGGGAGACCTTGCGGATTGTCTTCATGTGCGCCGCCATGTCATGATGGAGATCGCGGGCGCGATCCGGGCGCACACGCATGGATCGCAATCGATCGAGCGGATCGACGCGTCTGGGTGTTTGTGAAGATCGTGGATCGGGGGCGCCCATGTATCGAGTCTATCACGACGCGCACCGGTTCGTTGCTATCATTGCCGACGATGGGTACACGAATCACGATCGAAAATCTCGTCAAGGTGTTTGGGGCGGGCAAGTCCGCCGCGACCGCGGTTGATCATCTCTCGTTGACGATCGAGCCGGGCGAGCTGTTCTTCCTGCTCGGCCCGTCCGGGTGCGGCAAAACCACTCTCTTACGCATGATCGCGGGGTTCATCGACCCGACCAGCGGCACGATCGCGTTCGATGGCAAGGATGTCACCCACGATCCACCCAACAAACGCAACACCGGGATGGTGTTCCAGTCCTACGCGCTCTGGCCGCATATGACCGTCGCCCAGAATGTCGCGTTCGGGCTCAATGTCCGCAAGGTCGCGAACCCGGAGAAGGACCAGCGTGTCCTCGACGCGCTGGCCGCGGTGCAGATGGAAGAGTACGCCGCCCGCAAACCCAACCAGCTCTCCGGCGGTCAGCAGCAGCGTGTCGCACTCGCGCGGGCGCTCGTCATCAAACCCGATGTGCTCCTGCTGGATGAGCCGCTGTCGAACCTCGATGCGAAGCTCCGCAACGATCTGCGACTGCAGATCCGCAAGATCTGCAAGGACTCCGGGATCACAACGGTCTATGTGACGCACGATCAGAAGGAAGCGCTCTCGATGGCGGATCGGGTGGCACTGCTCAAGAGCGGGCACATCGAGCAGATCGGGACGCCCCGGGAGCTGTATCGATCGCCACGGAATCGATTTGTGGCCGAGTTCCTTGGTGAAACGAACCTGATCGAGGCCAAAGCCGGCGAGATCGCGCATGATCGCGTCCAGTTCGAGGTTGAAGCCGGGTCTTTCGACGCGGTGGTCAGCGAAGGCCATGGCCTACAAAATACCGAACAAACATTGCTGTCTGTGCGTCCCGAGGCCATACGCCTCCGCAAACCAGACTCAGATAACACGCTCCCGGGGAAGCTGCTTGAGACCACTTATCTCGGTGAGACAGCGCAGCACCTCGTGGAAGTGCGTGGGTGTCCGCCGATCAAGATCGCGGAGATGAACCCATACAGCGCGAGCAGTGCGGTGCATCCTGAGCCGGGTGATCCGGTCTGGGTGGAGTTCATGCCGACGGATGTGGTGCCGGTTGAGCGTTGAGTCTTCGTGTGTTGGTTTCAGGCCGCTCGCTTTGAGCCATGGGAATCGGATTCGATCGAAGGCACGATCACGATCATTCGTGTGCCTTTATTCGGCTCGGACTCGCACCGGATGAGCCCCCCTACCGATTCAATAAGCATCTGGCAGACGCGCATGCCCAGCCCGTGGCGGGGGTACCGCTGGTTGTGAATGCGTGCAGCGCGTGGGCTGTTTGTCGGTGTCAGGAGTGATTCGATATGCGACTCACTCATGCCGACGCCGGTGTCTTCAACAACAATGATGATCGCGTTGGCGGTGGGGGTGTTCCATGTGGAACAACTGTCAGTTGTGGGATTGATCTGCACCGTGATCGCGTGCTCGGGGTCGTCAGGTGATGGGTGCTCGTGAATCGCGCGGAGTGCGTTTCGGATCAGATTATCAAGGACTTGCTCCAGGACAATCGCCGGTGCATTGGGGCGGAGGTCGGCATGTACTGTCGGAAAGCGGAGCAGTGCATCAGATGTCGGATCGAATCGGAATGAGCGCTCGAGCCGCTCCATGACGCCAACCAGGTCGGCACCCCGCTGCTGGTCCTCGGGTTCGCACTGCGAGAGGAAGAGCTGGGAGAGTCGCGAAGCTCGCTCGCACCCTTCAACGACAGTGCGGAGGGTGGATTGAACGATGTCCGGGTCGTGGGGTCGCATGAGTGCGAGTTGGGCCCTGCCCGAGAGATTCGTTATCAGGTTGTGGATTTCGTGTGCATAAAGCGGGGCCATCGCGCCTAGCTCTGCAAGCTCTGAAGCGCGATCATCGCCCGCGCCTGGATGGCCAGGCGGTGGCACGGGTGGGCTGGATTCGGAGGGCGAGGGCATCGCTCGAGATATCGGATCGTTTCCGGACCCGATCAAGTGTGATCATCGAACTGAAGTCAGATCAGCCGTGCTTAGCAGGTGCGTACCGGAGTGGCTCGGGGAACGCAGATAGCAGGGGGCCGTGGTGCTCTTCGATCCCCCCACCGCTGGCCAGCCAGGCCTTCATTGTGTGCGGCCTGAGATCCATCTCGATGAGTTCAGCGAGGTCGGCCCAGATGAACCCGATGTCGTCCTCGACACTTTTGATGGGTGTAGGTTCCTCGTGCACGGGCTTTGTGTGTTCCATGTGGAACACAAGGTTGACCTCGTGGTGCACACGCTTGGGGCCCTTGAAGGCTTCCTCGTGTGTGAGGAGCAGGGGGCCAACGCGAACCTCTTCCCCGCATTCCTCGAGCATCTCCCGCTTGAGTGCGTCCGCGGCGGCCTCCGCGAACTCCACATGCCCACCCGGCAGGTAGGCATACCCGTGTTTGAGGTTCTGACAGAGCAGCACGCATCCGTGCTGGATGAGTACGCCGCGTGCAATGATTTCGGTCGTGGGGGATTTAGGCATCGAAAGATGATATTCTTGATCAGCCCCTCATGCAGGCATGGGGGCACAGAACGATTGATTTGTGCACGGAGGTACGCGATGAGTTCAGCAGATAAGAAGCAGCCGAAGAAAACCAAACGCGCCCGGCTCGGACGCGGGTTGAGCTCATTAGTCGATGCGGCACCTATCCAGGTTGAATCGAGCCCAGTATCGGTAACAGCACAACCGGAAACAGGCAATGCGAACATTAACCGTACATCAAGGCGCGATGAGGTGATGGAGCTCTCGATAGAAAAGGTCCGTCCCAATCCACATCAGCCCCGTCGCGTCTTTGAAACAGAGGCGCTCGAGACGCTCGCGAGCTCGATCAAGGAACACGGGCTAATGCAACCGATTGTGGTGCGGGCAGTTGCGGGTGTTGATGCGTATGAGCTGATCGCGGGCGAGCGGCGCTGGCGGGCGGCGAAGCTGGCTGGGCTGGGAACGATCCGGGCGATTGTCGACCAGGCGGACGATGAGCGCTCGGCCGAGCTCGCGCTGATTGAGAATATCCAGCGTGCGGATCTGAACCCGATCGAGCGTGCCACAGGAATGAGGCAACTCATGGATCGTTTCGGGAGCACCCAGCAGCAGCTCTCCGAGCGGATGGGTATGAGCCGGTCTGGTTTAGCGAATCTGTTACGCTTACTCGATCTGGATGAAGCGACCCGAGATCATGTTGCATCGGGCGCAATTAGCGTTGGGCATGCCAAGGTTTTACTCTCGTGCGAGGATCAAACAAAGCGAACGGAGCTTGCTCGTCAGACGATTGCTGAAGAGTGGACCGTGCGCGAGCTCGAATCCGCGATCGATTCGCTTCATAGTTCACATGATGAATCGGGAGCGGGAGAAGGCAATGAGCAGCCCGGAATCCCGGATACAACGGCTGCGATGCATCCTGATCGTGTCGGATCGGTGCTCCGAGACCTGGAACGCTCACTCAGTGAGCATCTTGGGACGCGGGTGGTACTCAAAACCAACAAGCAGGGAACGAAGGGTCGGGTCCAGATCGAGTTTTATGATCTTGACCAGTTCGATGGGTTGCTTGCGAAGCTCGGTGTGCAGGGCGAGTTGCTGTGAGTACATTTACCTACTGAAATAGGGTATTATGCATAAAGTGGTGGGTCTACACGGATTATTGCATGTTAGGAAGCAAAAATATTAGGTATTTTAGTGTTCATGTTTTGCCTTTGGAGCAGAACGCTTATATGGTATCGGTGTACTGTGCCTTTCCGATCATTTCGCACAGCTTTGATGTGTCTCTACGGGATTTGATTCAGAATGCCTCAGTTTCGAGGCACGGTGTATCACGCAACACTCTAGAAGAACTGGAAATCGGTACCACCAATGGCTAAGAAGAAAAAAGTAAGTCGTCGTTCGAGCACAAACTCCAACACCAGCTCTGGCGCTGGCGCCATGTCGACCGCGGAACTGCAGGCTGAGCTGCAGCGCCGTGAACGCAATGTGCGGAAGCTTGAGCGTCGACGCGAGAAGCTGCTTGAAGATCTGTCCACGGTCGAGCAGGCGCTCGCGGAAGAGGGCGCACTCAGTGCTGCTGGTGGCATCCGCCGCCGTCCGCGCAATGAGAAGAACCTGGTTGATTCGCTCGCTGATGTCCTCAAGGGCAAGGAAATGAGCGTCACCGAGGTGACTCAGGCAGTCCAGCAGGCCGGTTACATGACGACCGCGGCCAACTTCCGCACGATCGTGAACCAGGCGTTGATTCGTGAGAACAAGCGATTCAAGAAGGTATCGCGCGGCCGCTACACCGCACGCTGAATCAACGAAGCACATCAGGCTGTAAAAGAACCCGCATGTCCGATCGGACACGCGGGTTCTTTTCTGTCAGTGTTTGATCAGCGATCAGGGCTTCACGCCGTGGTCAGTGTTTGATCAGCGATCAGGGCTTCACGCCGTGGTAGAGGCGTGTCGGGCGATCGAGGAAGAACGCGTGATCGAAATCTTCGGTGAGGGCGCGAAGGTTTGTGTCCTTCATGCGTGCGTGGGAGTTGTAACGATCATGGGCACGCTGCGCGGTGGTGTGCATCGCGGGGCTCGGGTCCCATCGGATCGAATCGATATCACCGGCGTGGTGCGGTCCGTTCGAGCTGGTGCACCCGATGAGGGTCGCGGGGAGAACAAAGAGTGCAGCGACAGTCAGTCGTCGGGTGTTGCGATGGGTCTTCATGAGTGTAAACCTTTATGTCACAGGCGTTGAGTTGAGTGTCATTCACCCGATGCGTGTGCGTGGGTGATCAGGTGATGTTTTCTCAGGTCACGAGCATAGCGGAGAAACACCGCGTTGTCACGCTGACATGGGGGTGTCTGCGTGATGAGCTTCGTCCGATACGCACGAGGTTCGGAAGGGTTGCGAAGGGTGATATGGGAATTGCAACCCTTCTCATTGTATGGGGTTATCGATCGTCTCCGTTTGGGTGGTTGTCCACAATTGGACGAATTATGCCAGAGTGGACGAAATGGAGGGATCAACTCGCGTGTTGTCGGAGTATGTTGTGACAAGACGCGGCGTATCGCGGTCGGTCAGACAAGTTCGATCCCTTTGAGTCTCTGATTGGGAGCCGAGCGATTCTGGGCGAAGACCAGGCCTCCAACGAGTGGAAGGTCGGGATCTAGACCTGGGCACCCCCCTGTTCATCAGGGTTTCGGACACTGACACCGACTGCGATACGCCGCGTTTTCTCATGCGCTGATCTCGAGCCATGATATAGACCACCCTGTCTGCCAGAGCGGCAGTGGGGGTGCGGATGGGTGCCAATTCCGGGCGCACATGACCGATCTGCGGGCTGGAATCAGCATTCCGAGTCTGGCGCGCCAGTTGCATTCAGTTCCCCGGCGATGGTGCACAAGATGTGCCCAACGCCGCAGTTAGGAGGAACTGACATGCGAATGGATAAACTCACAACGCTCGCACAACAAGCACTCGCGCAGGCCCAGCAGTCTGCGATGGGCAACAGCAACCCCGAGGTGGGGGCGCTGCATGTGCTCGATGCGTTGATCGAAGATCAGAACGGGCCCGTGGTGGCGATCCTGAAGAAGATCGGTGCGCCGGTGGATCAGCTCCGGCAGATCGTGACATCGGAGATCGGGCGCTTGCCCAAGACATCATCCGGCGCGGGGAGCACCGGTCGGGAGATGATGGAGATCCTCGCGAAGGCGGATCACGCAGCGCAGGAAATGAACGATCAGTTCATCTCCTGCGAGCATCTCTTGCTCGGGTTGACCGAGGTCGCGGGAAGCACGGTCGAGGTGCTCAATGTGCACCATGTCACGACCAAGAGCGCGAAGGAAGCGATCCGCGCGATCCGAGACGCGTCGGGGGTCAAGAACATCTCGGACCCCAACGCGGAAGCGTCGTTCGAGTCACTCAAGAAGTACGGGATCGATCTCACGGATCGGGCACGCTCGGGCAAGCTCGACCCGGTGATCGGGCGCGACGAGGAAATCCGGCGATGCATGCAGGTGCTCTCGCGCCGGACCAAGAACAACCCGGTCCTCATCGGTGAGCCCGGTGTCGGGAAGACTGCGATCGCGGAAGGGATCGCGCTGCGCATCGTCAACGGCGATTGCCCCGACGGAATGAAGGACAAGCGGATAATCGCGCTCGATGTGGGCCAGCTTCTCGCGGGCGCCAAATACCGAGGTGAGTTCGAGGATCGGCTCAAGGCGGTCTTGCGCGAGGTGGAGGGCTCCGACGGGCAGGTGATTCTGTTTATCGACGAACTGCACACCATCATCGGTGCGGGCGCAGCGGAGGGCGCGGTCAGCGCTGGGAACCTGCTCAAGCCCGCGCTGGCGCGGGGCGAGCTTCGATGTATCGGTGCGACGACGCTCGATGAGTATCGCCAGCACATCGAGAAGGACGCGGCCTTCGAACGCCGGTTCCAGAAGGTGCTCGTCGATGCGCCGAGTGTTGAGGAAACCGTCGCGATCCTGCGTGGCTTGAAGGAGCGATACGAGGCGCACCACGGCGTGCGGATCCAGGACAGCGCGATCCTCGCTGCTGCGTCGTTGAGCGATCGGTACATCACGGACCGTTTCCTGCCGGACAAGGCGATCGACCTGGTCGACGAAGCGGCGAGTTCGCTGCGGATGGAGATCGACTCGATGCCGACGGAGCTCGATGAGCTGCGCCGCAAGATGATGCAGCTGGAGATCGAGCGCGAGGCGCTCAAGCTCGAAGCGGATGCGGACACGAAGAGCAAGGAGCTCGAGCGTGTCGAGTCCGAGCTCGCGGGTCTGCGTGAAGAAAACAGCGCGCTCACCGCGCGCTGGGAAGAAGAGAAGAAGGACCTCGATGTGGTTCGGAGCATCAAGAACGACATCGATGCGAAGCGCACGGAGCTTGAGCAGGCCCAGCGTGTGGGTGACCTTGAGCGTGCGGCGCGGATTCAGTACGGCGATCTGGTGGAGCTCAACAAGCAGCTCGATCAGGCGGAGAGCAACATCGATGAGCGGCAGGCGAAGGGCGAGGTGCTGATTAAGGAAGAAGTCGACCCGGAAGCGGTGGCTCGGATCGTTGGTCGCTGGACGGGCATCCCCGTGAGCAAGCTCATCGAGAGCGAGCGCGAGAAGCTCGTGCAGATGGAGGAGCATCTCAAATCGCGCGTGGTGGGGCAGGACGATGCGCTCGTCGAGGTCTCCAACGCGGTGCGCCGTTCGCGTGCGGGTCTGGGCGATCCGAGCAAGCCCATCGGGAGTTTTCTGTTCCTCGGGCCGACGGGTGTCGGGAAGACGGAAACTTGCAAGGCGCTCGCGGAGTTTCTGTTCGACACGGAAGACGCGCTCGTGCGGATCGACATGTCGGAGTACATGGAGAAGCACGCGGTGAGCCGACTCATCGGCGCGCCTCCCGGGTATGTCGGGTATGAAGAAGGCGGCGCGCTCACCGAAGCGGTCCGTCGTCGTCCGTACGCGGTGATCCTGCTCGACGAGGTCGAGAAGGCGCACCCGGATGTGTTCAATGTGTTGTTGCAGCTGCTCGACGACGGGCGCCTGACCGATGGTCAGGGGCGCACGGTGGACTTCAAGAACACCATCGTCGTGATGACGAGCAACATCGGTTCTCAGAAGATCCTCGAGATGGCCGAGCGCGGCAGCGAGGACTGGGAGATCGAAGCCGCGGTGCGTGATCTCATCCGGCGCGGTCCGGGCGCGGATCTCGATGCGCAGGGGCTCAAGCCCGATCTGGAATCGGGCAAGTTCAACGCGAATCTCAATGTCGGGATGCGCGAGCAGTTCTTCCGCCCTGAGTTGCTCAACCGAATCGACGAGGTCGTGGTCTTCCATCAGCTCAAGAAGGATGTTCTCGACGGCATCGCGGAGATCATGCTCCAGGGCCTGCGTCAGCGATTGAAGGAGCGCGACATCGTGCTCGAACTGACGGACGCGGCCAAGGCGCAGCTCATCAGCGAAGGGTACGACCCGGCGTACGGTGCTCGCCCGCTTGCACGCACGATTCAGAAGCGGATCGAGAACCCGCTTGCCAGCCGGATCCTGTCGGGCGAGTTCGACGCGGGTGATCATGTGATCGTGGACGCCGCGGGCACGAGCTTCAGCTTCACCAAGGGTGAGGCGGAGCACGCGAGCTCATAAACGAATCTCTCTCCCCTATGTGTGCGCGAGCCGTCGATCAGTTTGGTCGGCGGCTCGCTTCTCTTTGCGCTTCTTTCGGGCGGGTGTATAAATAGGTACACCCATTAATGGACTCGGATGTCTGTTCGATTGTGGGTATGGGGTGCTTGCCTGATATCGCGCATAGGGGAACGATCGGCCACTATGGCTGGACCTATCGATATCCCTCAACCTGATCGTGACCTCAACCCAACGGCCGCCGATCGGCTGTTGTCTCCGTTCCAGCGATTCATGAAGTTCGAAGCCGCGGGCGGTGTGCTGCTGATTGTCTGTGCGCTGGGCGCGATGATCTGGGCGAACTCGGGTTGGGCCACGAGCTACGACGAGCTGTTCTACAAGAGCTATGTGACGGTTGGGTTCGGCGACTGGGCGCTGAGCAAGCCGTTCATCCTGTGGATCAATGATCTGCTGATGGCGGTGTTCTTTCTGCTCGTCGGTTTGGAGATCAAACGCGAGGTGCTTGTGGGTGAGCTCCAAAGCCCACGCAAAGCGGCGCTGCCGATCGCGGCGGCGATGGGGGGGATGGCGATCCCGGGTCTGGTGTATGCGCTCGTGAACATGGGGCACAACTCGATGAACGGGTGGGGCGTGCCCATGGCAACGGACATCGCGTTCGCGCTGGGTGTGCTCGCGCTGTGCGGATCGCGCGTGCCCTTGTCTGTACGCGTGTTCCTGACCTCGCTGGCGATCGTGGATGATCTCGGTGCGTTGTTGATCATCGCAATCTTCTATACCGAGAAGATCGGGGTGGACTATCTCGGGTATGCGGGCGGTTTGTTGGTCATGATGGCGATCCTCAACATGATCGGTATCCGCCGGGTGCTTGTGTACATGCTCATTGGTCTGGTGGTGTGGTACTTCGTGCTCAAGAGTGGTGTGCACGCGACAATCGCGGGTGTCTTGATCGCGATGACGATCCCCGCAAAGACACGCGTCGATCAGGCGCGATACAGCGGGTTCGTGCGTTCGATGCTCGATCGGTTTGACGCGGACTCAAAGGGCGAAACACGCGCTTGGACAACGGGTGCGCAGCAGTCCGCGGTGCTCGCGATCGAAGACGCGGGGCACAAGGTCGAAACGCCCGTACGCCGCTTGGAGCATTCGCTGATTCCTTGGGTGGCGTTCCTGATCCTCCCGGTGTTCGCGCTGGCAAACGCGGGCGTGCCCTTGTCGGGTGGCGGCGAATCGGAAACGGCCGAGTCGGTCTGGTCGAGCCGGGCGATGTGGGGCGTGGTGCTCGGGTTGCTCGTTGGCAAGCCGGTGGGCGTGTTCGGATTCGCGTGGGTCGCGCACAAGATGGGCATCGGTGTGTTGCCCGATGGCGCGAGTTGGCGTCATGTGTTCGGCGCTGCGTGGCTGTCGGGGATCGGGTTTACGATGGCGCTGTTTATCGCGAACCTCGCGTTCAAGGGCGACACTGTTTCGCTCGATGCCGCGAAGCTCGGCGTGCTGGGTGCCTCGGTGATCGCGGGCGTGGTTGGGTTTGTGATTCTGATGTCATGCGGAAAAAAGCCCCCTCAGGCGTGATGAGTTGAGAGCACGGAGTTTGATTTACAGAATCGTGGCCAGTTCCCTTTGTTTGCGATAGGTTGCTGGTACACAAATTGATCGCCGAGCTGGAGTTGCACCATGGGTATGAAGCCGTTCACCATTCGCGGATTGTTGATGGTCGTCGTTTCGTCACTCGGTGCTTCTCCGGTGCTTGCGGGCGGATTTTTGGATGCCCATCGCAGTGTTTCGACCGCGTTGAGCCCGTTCAATGCGCCGGATCCCTTACTCGTCGAACACGAAGGGTACGGCCTGTTTGATGAATCACTGTTGCAGAGCTACTTCGACAAGGACTTCGGGGGATATGCATCTGCGGAGATGAGTCAGCTCTCCACCATTACGAGCCAGCGTATCGATGCGGCGGGCTCGACCTATGCGTACGGATCGACAGATGAGGTTGGTACGGCGAGAACGACGCTGTCTGCTGTATTCGAGGTCGAAGGCACCGGGATGAGCAGGGGGGCATTCCTTCTTCGTGACTTTGAGTTCGGTGAGCCAGGCGGGTTTAATCTCCGGGTTGCCCTGCATGGTTCCAGCGCTGGGACGATCTTTGATGTTGACTACTTCGATCTGATTTCCATGGGTGAGGGCATGGGCTTTGAGTGGGATCTGGATCTTGCAGAGGACACATATGTCTTCGAGTTCTCGATCTTCAACTCGTCATTCAAGGGGACCTACAACGAAGCGGGATACGCGTTGCAAACGATTATCCCCTCGCCGGGTTCACTCGCGATGCTTGGGTTGGGGACCGGGTTGCTCTGTCGCCGTCAGCGCGCGACCCGTTGATCGATTGCGTATCAGTTTCATCAGAAGATGAACATTTGTTCACCCGAGCAGTTCGAGTTGGCTTGGGTTGATTGTGTAATAGATAACGCGCCAAAATCGGGCTGTATTGAGCGAAAACGGGGGAACGGCAGATGTTGCATTTCAATTGCTGAAATGTCCTCATAGGGTGCAACCTGCTTCGGAACCGCGCCTGTGTGGGTGCGTATAGAGGGTCGGGTCATGTCTGGCCCAAACAACGCGTCGATTCGGTTTCCGCTCTTTCCTTGAGCATGTCGGCGTCTTTGAAAAGTAAGCAGAGCAGGTGTCATCCTGAGCATCGGATGTGTGTGTGCAATCCGCTGAAGATGAGGATGAGATCTTGTGCGCGTCGGTCCTGCGTCCCCGGGGCCGGCCGCTTCAGTTCGTGTTGTGGAACCCGTCGCCGGGTGGGTAGGTCTCTCGATAGAGCGTTTGCTCATCGTCCCCCGAGCCAGAAGGGTGTATTCACGACTGACTGTCTGGGCATACCGCATGGTGTGTGATGCGATGCTGCCCAACAGGAACACTCTCGGTACCTCGCGTGTGTGTGCGGGTATCCGGCGGGGGAGCCCGGGAGTGTGCTACGGGTCGGGTGTGTGCGGGGAGAGAGAACCGCCCCGACCCGATCGGTTCGCCGGGGTGGATGACCGGCGAGTCCAAAGCCGGGCTGAAATGTCCCCTTCAGCCCGGCTCTTTTTCTGCGCCGAGTGCTTTGTGTCGTGTCCAGACACGAGATGTGCTCAATCAGCTCTCTTCGTCGTCCTGATACGCGCCCGACGAGTAGGTGAGCTCGTAGCTGTGCGAGTAGATCTCGATGAGATTCCCGAACGGGTCCTCGCAGTAGACCATCCGGTAGGGCTTCTCGCCGGGGTAGTACTCCCGGATTGGCATGCGCTGCTTCCCGCCGTGCTCGACGATCTTTTTCGCGAGTCCCTCGACATCGGGATCCTGGACGCAGAAGTGGAACACGCCCGTCTTCCAATACTCGAAGTTGTTCTCGGGTTTCTCCGCGTTCTGGAACTCGAAGAGCTCGACCCCGACGCGATCGCCGGTAGAGAGGTGCGCGATCCGGAACCGCTCCCATCCCTTCCCGAACACATCGTCGCACATCACACCGATTGCGGAATCGTCCGAGACGATCTCTGTGGGGGGCATGATCAGGTACCACCCGAGGACTTTGGTATAGAAATCGACCGCCCGATCGAGGTCCGTAACGGAGATGCCGATGTGCGAGAATGTGCGTGGGTAGGTCATCGAAGACGCCTTTCGTGTGCGTGAGCGATTTTGGAATGCCGTATGCTGCATGAGTAACTCGTGTGCCCGTCAATCATTTCCATGATCTGGGATCATTCGCGGATTCCGGGCTACTTCCCAGATCGTCGTCTGGGCGGGTCGAGCTATCCTTTCAGCGTGGACAAGGCGAAGCGAGCCCAATCTGGAATGGCGTCAGCAAGGAAGGTGTTCCGGCGTCGGCATCGGTTGCCGGGCAGTGGGTACGCACCGGTGTTCGACGCGAGACTCCGCAAATCTCGCGGCCCAATCACGGTTCACCTTCGCCCAAACGGACTCGATACGCACCGTCTGGGGTTATCCGTGGGGCGCCGGTTCGGCAACGCGGTCGCGCGGGGGCGATTCAAGCGGATGATCCGCGAGGTGTTCCGATTGGAGCGGGCATCATTCCCGGTGGCGTCCGATGGGGCGTATGACATTGTCGTGACGACGAGGGCGCACGAGGACGCGACACTGGACGCGTATCGGGATTGGATGACGGACGCGATCGGATCGGCGCATCGGGTGCATGTGAAGCGGTCGAGCCAGGCGGGCGGTTCGGATGGCTGATCACCGACTGAGCGTATGGAAGCGGGTGGGGAATGCCCCATTTGTGGGGTTGATCCTGTTGTACCGGGTGACCTTGTCGCCGCTGATCGGCGGGCAGTGCCGCTACGAGCCGACCTGCAGCCGGTACGGGTTGGACGCGTATCGTTTGTACGGGCCGATCCGTGGTACCCGTATGACGATCGGTCGGATCCTTCGTTGTCATCCGTTTGTGAAGGGCGGGTATGATCCTGTGCCGATCCCTGATGGGGACGATTGCGTACAAGAGATAAACGAGGACGAGAAAGGGGCATCGAGCCTATGAGTCGACTCCCAGCCGCCCAACGCCGAGAGCAGCTGCTTGATGTAGCCGCGGATCTATTTTCATCCCGCGGGTACGCGGGCGCGACCACCGCGCAGATCGCGAAGGAGGCGGGAATCACGGAGCCGATCATCTATCGGCACTTCAAGTCCAAGCGTGATCTCTTCGTGGCGCTGATCGAGCGGACGGGAAAGCAGACGCTCGATCAATGGGAAACAGATCTGAAGGGTGTGGATGATCCGGGGGCTCGTCTGATGAAGATCATCGGCGAGAACCCGATGGTCTCCGAGAAGGGGCGCGATGGCTATCGCGTGCTGTTGCAATCCATTTCCGAGGTCGATGATCCGTTGATCCATAAAGCGGTTTCGGACCATATGACGCGTCTGCATGCGTTTATCACGCGTGAGATCGAGCGTGCACAGGAAGCGCACAAGGTCACGGGACGATTCAGCGCCGGCGTTGTTGCGTGGGTGCTGGTGAATGTTGGCATGGGCTACGGCGTGCTCACCGCGATGGATGTGCCGGGTCACGGGTTCGATTCCTCCGGCGTGCATGTCAAGGATGTTCTGGCGCGGATTCTGGTTGGGCGTGAGGGGCAGAAGGGCGAAAAGTCGCAGCCGGGCACTGACAAGAACGAGTCTTTCAAGCGGGGCGAGACCTGACGCGTGATGGAACAGGTGTACCTCGATCATCACGCGACGACGATGCCCTGCGACGCGTGCGTGGACGCGATGACGCGGGCGCTTAGGGAACACTGGGCGAACCCCTCGAGCGTGCATCGGATGGGGCAACGGGCCGCGCATGCGTTGGAAAACGCAAGGGGGCAGGTCGCCAAGCTGCTCGGGGCTCGTTCGCGTGATATCACTTTTACGGGTTCTGGAACGGAAGCGATTGATCTGGCGATCCGAGGCGTGCTGGGGGCAATGGCACGAGTGGACCCCGAAAAAAACATCATCATCACCAATGAGCTCGAGCACAGCGCCGTGCGGAACCTGTGCAAGCAGTTGTCCGATCTTGGGCGGGCGCGGGTGGAGATGATCCCGGTCGAGCCCGGCGGGCGGGTGTCCGTGAACGCGATCGGCGAGCTGCTCGAGGAGCACGGGGATCGCGTTGCGATCGTGAGTGTGCAATGGGTGAACAATGAAACGGGCGTGATCCAGCCGGTGCATGCGATCGGTGAGTTGTGCCGGTCGCGCGGGGTGGTGTTCCATACGGACGCGACACAGTGGGTGGGGAAGATGCCCACGGATCTGTCTGGTGAAGACGGTTTGAAGGTCGATCTGCTCAACTGCAGCGCCCACAAGTTCCACGGCCCCAAGGGCGCGGGGGCGCTCTATGTGCGGCGCGGTGTTCGTCTGTTGCCGACGATGCCCGGCTCGCAGGAGCTGGGGCGGCGCGGGGGGACGCACGCGTTGCCCGCGATCGTGGGTATGGGTAGCGCGGCCGAAGCCGCGCAGGACTGGCTTTGCGATGCCTCGGGGCGAGAGCGGATGTCGGCGCTGCGCGATCGGCTCGAAACGGGGATCATTGAGCGTTGCGAGGGGGCACAGGTCAATGGGGATCGTGAACATCGGATCTGGAGCGCGACAAACATCGGTTTCCCGGGATTGTCATCGGAGGCGTTGCTGCTCGCATTGAGCGAGCGGGGCATCTTTGTGAGCGCTGGGGCCGCGTGCGCATCGGGCTCGCTGGAGCCCTCGCCGGTGCTTCTGGCGATGGGTGTGCCCGAGCGGATCGCATACGGATCGATCCGTTTCAGCCTGAGCAGGGAAACGGGAGAAGCGGAGATTGATCACGCGATCGAGGTTGTCGAACGCGTTGTGGCGCAACTTTCGCGCGCGATGCCCGGATGATTTTTTCGTGATTCGTGCGGGTGCAGTGGTTTACAACCCAAAAAACCGCTACGCTGGGCGCATGAGCGAACAACCCAGCACATATGGAAACCCCGATGTTCAGTTGTACCAGGAGCCCGAGCGGACCAGCATTCTGGCCATTCTGAGCCTTGTGTTCGGTGTGATTGGGTGTTGTGGCGGTGTCACCTCGATCCTCGGTATCCCCATGGCCGTCCTCGCGATGTTTGGCATTTCGCGCAGCAAGGGACGCGTTGGCGGGATGGGGCTTGCCATCGGTGGCCTGGTTGTGGGCTTGCTCACAATCGCGCTGTGGATCGGGATCTTCTTCGGTCTTGGCGGGATGATGAAAGTCGCGATCACTCAGTTCGGTGCGACGACCGAGGCGATCCTGACGGATGTGCAGAACGGTGATTTCGAGGCGGCTCGGAAGAATTTCGCGACTCCGGGTGATCAGACGAGCGACGATGAGTTCATCTCGTTTGCCGCGGCGTACACGACCGACCTCGGGCAGTATGTCAGCATGCCCGACGGGTTCGGTGAGCTTGTGAACGGGTATATGGCAGTTGGTCCGTTGATCCAGCCCTACCAGAACCGTCAGGGATTTGTGCCGATGCCGGCTCAGTTCGACACGGGCTGGGTGCTGGTGATCTATGTGATGGACCCCAGCGGTCAGGGTCCTGTGGGTACAAACGGGATGCCTCTGCCCGAGCAGCTGATTCTCGTTGGCCCCGATGGGACGGAATACATGGTCCCGCCGGGCGCAAACTCTGTAGCGAACCCCGGCTCTGTTCCGGATTCTGACGCGGATTCGGCAACGCCGGAGGGGGAAAATGCCGAAGAAGAGGTCATGGAAAACCCCGAAGAGGGGCCGTGATATCGCGGGATCTGCTCCGGCGTACGTGCGCGTCGATGGGTGGCGCTCGCCCAACGGGATCGTGTCGGACCCATGGTTGAATCAGTGACAGACAGTGCGCCACCGGATCGTTCGGGAACCGAGCCGATCGTGCGTCTGCGTAATGTCGTCAAACGATTCGGGGACCAGACCGTTCTGACCGGTGTGAATCTGGATGTGTACCCGGGCGAGACCATGGTGATCATGGGCGGCTCGGGATCGGGCAAGTCCACGATGCTCCGGACCATGATCGGGACGCATACTGCCGATGAGGGCAGCGTTGAGCTTTTCGGGCAGAACATCTGTCAGCTGGAAGAGGAGGGGCTCAACGAGGTCCGCAAGAAGTTTGGCATTCTCTTCCAATCAGGTGCGCTGTTCAACTCCATGACGATCGGCGAGAATGTGGCGTTGCCCCTTCGCGAGCACACCGATCTGGATGATGAGATTATTGATATCCAGGTGAAAATCAAGCTGGAGCTCGTGGGGCTCCGCGCGGACGCGCACAAGTACCCGGCGCAGATCTCCGGCGGGATGAAGAAACGCGCGGGGCTGGCTCGTGCGCTGGCCCTGGATCCGAAGATCCTATTTTATGACGAGCCCAGCGCGGGGTTGGACCCCGTGACGAGTGCGCAGATCGATCAGCTGATCATCGCGCTGACTCGCCAGCTTGGGGTGACGAGCATCGTGGTGACGCACGAGATGGACAGCGCGTTCACGATCGCGGATCGGATGGCGATGCTCGATCGCGGCATGATGCTCTGCCTGGAGGAGCGTTCCTGGTTCGAGAATCTCCGGGATATGCCCGCATCGGAAGCGGAGCAGCTCAATGAGAGCAAGCGCCTGGTGCGACAGTTCCTGCGTGGAGACGCGGAGGGCCCGCTGGCGGCTCGGCGTGACGAAGCGTCGTACAGCGAGGATCTGTTCGGGATGACGATGGACCGGGTGACCCGGACACCCAGTGTCCAGCCGACACGCGGGTGATCATGAGGACGAGGAAAGTGCCCGGGGGGTAGCCGGGGTGAGGACGATCGATGAGCACACAACTGGTGAGCCGAAACAATGTAGTCGCGGGATTATTCCTGATCCTGAGCATCCTGCTCGCGGTGTTCATCGCGTTCACGCTCTCGGATGTGCAGGATAAGTTCGTGAAGCGCTCAGAGTATGTCATTCGATTCCCAACAAGCGTGGGTGTCGCGGGTTTGCAGCCCGGCGCAGATGTGACATTCGGCGGTCTGGGCGTTGGCAAGGTCCGCTCGATCCGTGAGAATGCCATGCTCGATGAGCAGACCGGCGTGGAGGTGGTGCGATCGCATGATGTGATCGTCGCGCTGCGCACAGACCTGGTGCTGTACGAGGACGCCTACGCGGATCTCACGCTCCCGATCCTCGGGGGGATCTCCAAGATCAACATCGCGTCCCCGGGCGCCGGCGCCTACGAGGGCGGTCCGGACGACGAGAACGACACGCTGGATCCGGGCGAGGCATTGCGAGGGCGGTTTGCGCCGTCGATCCTCAGTCAGCTCGGTTTCTCGACGGAAGAGGCGCTGGCGATCAAGGAAACGATTCACGAAGTCAAAGAGATCACCGCGAATGTGAACGAGACCTCGGAAGCGATGAAGCGCATGGTGCTCGAGCTTGAGCCCGAGTTTGGCGAAAGCGTGGACGACGGGCGATCGACCCTGGCCAATATCCGTGAGTTCACGGAACGATTCAACGCGGAGGACGGCTGGGCGCCGCGTGTGGACTCGATACTCTCGAGCGCGGACGATGCGGCCAAGAAGTTCTCGCCTGTTCTCGATGATGTGCAGTCCACCGTGACCGAGGCGAAGGGTGTGCTGGAAGAGAACAAGGAGCGTGTCACAAGCATTCTTGAGAATGTCGATGTGACGACGGAACGCTTCAAGACGACGACGATGGACGAGGTGGATCAGCTGCTTGAGAAGGGCTCGGTGGCGCTGGGGTCGTATAAGGACATCGCGGACAACGCGAACTCGATTCTGTTGAGCAACAAGCCGAAGATCGCGGCGACACTGGATTCGGCGAGCGATATCGGCGTGCAGGGGAAACTCTTTGTCGAGGAGATCCGCTCTCAGCCGTGGCGTCTGCTCAAGAAGCCCAGCGAAGAGGACCTGCTGCGTGAACCGATCTACGAGGCGGCGCGTTCGTACGCCCGCGCTGTGTCGGATCTTCGTGTTGCGTCCGAGGCATTGGACGCGGCGGTCCTGAACGCGACGGCCAACCCCGCCCCCGGCGCGGTGGATGAGATCCGGGAGATCGCGGATGTCGTGGATCAGGCCTACGGTCGCTACGCAGAGGCGGAAAAATCGCTCCTTGAACGATTGCGCACGCAATCCCCAACAACACAACCATGACCCGAAGCGGTTCCAGGTTCAGACGCGTGCGTCGATTGATTGTTTGTGCGATTCTCCTCAGCGTGCTCTGCGCGGTCGGGCTGTGGCTGCTGCGGGACACGCAACCGGTTGAACGCGCACGCGCTCAGGCGATCGCCCGATTCGTTGAGTCGGTTTCTTCGAGTCTCGCGGAGACGGCGATGGATGTCCGCTCAGGCGATCGTGTGACATGGCGCGGCGTGCGCCGCTACAACGCGGACACCGACGCATGGGCTTCACTCGATCCCCTTGCCGATATTGGTCCGCGAGCGGTTGTCTTGATCCACGGGCTCGACGAGCCCGGCGGGATATGGGACGAGCTTGCGCCCGCGCTGGCCCAAGAGGGGCACACGGTGCTGCGTTTCGATTACGCAAACGATCAGGCAGTTGTGCGCAGCGCAGACGCGTTCGAGCGGGCGCTCGTGGACCTGCGCACCCGTGGGCTCAGCGAAATTGATCTGGTCTGCCATTCGATGGGCGGGCTGGTCTCTCGGGAGGTGCTTTCGCGTGATGGATACCTCGATCGGGGTGTGCCCGTGGGCACCTTGATCACGCTTGGGACGCCCCACAAGGGGTCGCCCTGGGCCCGGATGCGGAGCGTGGCCGAGGCTCGCGAGCAGGTTCAGCGCTGGGCGGAATCGGATGATCTGGACCCCAAACGCTTGCTCGGATATTTCAACGACGGCGAGGGGCAGGCGGGCATCGACCTGATGCCTGATTCTGCGTTCCTCGCGCAGCTCAACGAGCGATCGATCCCGGACGGGATTCGTGTGGTTTGTGTGGTGGGGCGGACGGATACGCCGAGCACGCTCGTGGGGACGCTGAGCAACGCGAGCGCACGAAGCGTGCTCCGCGACATCGTTGGTGAGAAACAATCCAAGCGGATCCTTTCGCAGGTCGAGGCGCTCGGCGCGGAACTGGGCGACGGGGTCGTGCCGGTTTCCTCGGCGGTCATGGACGGCGCTACGGATGTCGTGATCGTGAACGCGAATCATCGAGGGATGATCCGGACCATCGAGATCGAGGAGCGGGTGCGAGCAGAGGCGAATCTGCCCGATGCGATCGAACCCCCCGCAATTCGGGTGGTGCTCGATCGGCTTCGTCGAGAATGATGCGACGGTGCTGGGTTTGTGATATGATCGGGTATGGCCCAGCGTCGTCATCACTATGAGTATGCGTTCGAGCGGTTCCTTCGGGATCAGCGCGTGCCGTACATTTCGGTGGACGAGGCCAAGAAATCGTTGCTGCCCGATCGATCTCGGATCACGCGTTCCCGGGATGGCGAATCGTCCAGCACGCTCAAGAACTTTGATTTCGTGATCTACGGCGACGGCGGGAATCTGCTTGTCGAGGTGAAGGGGCGACGCTTGCCCAAGATCCGTTTAAAGGACGGGACGCCGGCCAAGCCTCGGATGGAATCTTGGGTGACGCTTGAGGATATTGAGGCGTTGCAGCGTTGGCGTACGCTGTTCGGTCCCGAGTTTGAGCCGATGTTTGTGTTTATGTACTGGTGTGATGATGTGCCGCCGGATGGTTTATTCGTGGAGACGGTGGTGGATCGGGGTCGTTGGTACACCATGCGTTGCATGGATCTGGACTCATATACGGGAGCGATGCGTGTTCGGAGCCCGAAATGGGGGACCGTGCACCTGTCGACCAAGGATTTCGAGCGACTGAGTCGTCCGTTCGGTATTCCTGTTCACGATCGCGGCCTGGAGCGTGATCAGGCGGGTGTTCGGGAGCCCGCCTTTGAGCTGCTGGGTTTCTGAGCGTGGATCAAAGTGTGTGCCGCGGGCTGGGTTCTGCTTGATGCGGGGCGGTTGGTGGTGTAGCGTGGATGCATGAATAGCCCCCTGCTTGAGCGTGTGTGCGGATCGATGATGAGCAAAGGATTCATGGCGCTGGTCGCGATGATGATGTTGGCGATAAGTGCTGGCGATGTGCTCGCGCAGGAAGAGGCGCTGCGTCCGCCGACGACGCAGGATGCGCCCAGCAGCCCCAAGTTCATCGTTTGGGGTGTTGCGATCCTGCTGACGGGACTTCTGGTGTTTGCCGTCACGCTCAAGTCCAAGCGCGGGCACCAGGACTGATTCCGGACCAATCTGGGCGAGTTTTCCCGACGCTCCGATCGGTCAAGAACCGGTGGGGGTGTTCTGCGGTATATGCTCATAGAGACGCGGACGGTTTGTTCGCGCCTGGAGGTATGGCCATGACGAATACGAACGAAACACAGCACCGGGGCCGTTCGGGTCGATCGGGGCTGGTGGCATTGAATCTGGCTTTGCTCGCGATTTTGGGCCTGGTGACCCTGTCGCCGCAGGTCGGTGCCCAGATGGAGGGCAACGACATGCGTGTCCGCGGGGTGTACACGGTGATCGGGAGCGACACGCTCGGTGAAACGGCGAGCACGATCCATGTGCTCGACTCTGCCAACCGCGAGATCGTGTCTCTGCGATGGAACGAATCCACCAAGGCCCTGGAAGGGCTCGGATTCCGTGATCTCGTCCGTGATGTCAACAGCGACCCCGAGCGATAAAAGGAGCATCCGATGCAGAATCAGGAAGCAAAGCAACACGATCGCGGTGGGTGGCTCTGGGTCAGCGCCGGGATTCTTTCGGCGCTGATCGTCGTGCAGGGCGCGGGTCTGATCGACACGCCGGCGCAGGCGGAGATGTCCAGCGAGAGCGGGGCGTACACCATCATGTCGACGGACGGCGGGAACGAAGAGCTTCTCTTCGTTGTGGACTCGGGTCAGGAAGCGCTGATGGTCTACAAGTCGGATCGGAATCATGGGACTCAGCTTCTCGAGCGTGAGGATCTCGCGGCTCTGTTTGCTCGGGCGCGTGCCCGGGCGTTCGGAACCCCCTAAAGTCCTCGTGCATCGGGCGCTGCGTTGTGTGCCCACGATTCTCGACGAACGCCACTTGTGCCTATTCAACCACTCCCACAGTTCGAAGAAGACCTCGCGTCCTATCTCAAAGAGAAAGAGGATCGCGAAGCGTATGAACGGCTCAACGCGCCCACGAGCATCGTGGTGCGCTTCGGCTACATGCGCATGGTCGGCGAGTTCCCTTACACCGGCAAAGAAAAGCCGGGGTGCGGGTCCAAGCTCGTTGTCCGCACGCATCGCGGCACCGAGATCGGGGAAATGCTCACCAGCACCTGCCCCAACGCGGGTTGTTCCAAGAGCGTGACTCGGAAGGAGATGCTTGAGTACATCGAGAACTCCGGCGGTCGTCAGTACCCGTTCCACGATCGCGGCAAGGTCCTCCGGATCGCGACGGTCGATGATCTGAACGATCAGGAACGACTGGAGCAGAAGAAGAACGAGCTTCGGATGCGCGCCAAGCGGATGATCGAGCAGGCCGATCTGCCCATGCAGGTGATTGAGGCCGAGCCGATGCTCGGTGGCGAGCGGATCGTGATCTACTTCGGTGCCGAGGACCGGGTCGATTTCCGCGATCTCGTTTCCGACATGCAGCGTGAGTTCGACTGCAAGGTGGAGCTGCGTCAGATCGGGGCACGCGACGAGGCGCGGATCACAGCGGACTATGAGCGCTGCGGGCAGTACTGCTGCTGCAAGAACTTCCTCAAGGTGCTCAAGCCGGTATCGATGAAGAGCGCCAAGGTCCAGAAGGCGACGCTCGATCCATTGAAGATTTCGGGTCGGTGCGGACGCCTGATGTGTTGTCTTCGCTACGAGGATGAGACCTACGAGGAACTCCGCAAGAACCTCCCGCATCGCAAGTCGCGTGTGGGGACACCCGACGGCGATGGCTTTGTCGTTTCGACACAGATCCTGACCCAGCTCGCGCTGATCAAGCTCGACGACGGGACAGAGGCGGCGTTCCCGATCGAGGACCTGACCGAGCCGGATTCCAAGACCCCGCCCGAGCGTGAGGCCCGTCCCAAGCGGGGCGAGCGATCCGATCGGCGTGATGGTTCGCGTGGTTCGCGGACGAAGCGTGCACCCAAGGGCGAGGCCGCGACCAAGACGCGCGAGAAGGATGCTGCCGAACCGGGCGAGGGTGCGGGGACCAAGAAAAAGAAGCGTCGGCGTCGTCGGCGCAAGGGCTCGGGTGGCGAGTCGGGCGGCTCGGGCAACCAGGCGGCGGGTGCCAACAACCAGCGGAAGACGGATATCCCCAGCGATCAGGGCGGTTCACGGGCGGAATCCCGTTCGTCGGACGGGCCGGGTTCAGCACCCGAGGGTGAACGGCCGAAGAAGAAGCGTCGGCGTCGACGCCGGAAACGCCCCGGTGGCGGCGAAGGCGGCGGGAATAACAACAGCGGCGGCTCAAGCGGCGATGGTTCGTCTGGCGAATAACCTCTGAAGCTCGGTCTTCAGGAATAGACACGATTACAGGGGCAGTCGCATGGCGGACGCGAAGAAACAGAGCGAGGGATCGATCGGGATCAAGGAGACACTCACCAGTCTCATTATTGCGTTTATGCTCGCGTTCCTGTTCCGCGGGTTCGTGATCGAGGGTTTCCAGATCCCTACGGGATCGATGGCTCCGACGCTTCTGGGCAAGCACATCCGCTTCCAGGGTGATGAGTCGGGGTACAACTGGGAAACCGGGCCATGGACCTACAACCAGTACCGCCAGCCCGTGCGCAACCAGACGGGCATTCTCGTGCAGGACCCGATGTCGGGTCTTGAATATGCGGACTCGAATCGTCGTCTCGCGGCGGGTGATCGCGTGTTCGTGCTCAAGTACCTCCCGCTGATTCAGCAACCCGAGCGGTGGGATGTGGTGGTCTTCAAAAACCCCGGTGAGCACATCAACTACATCAAGCGATTGGTCGGTCTACCCGGTGAGCAGCTCGCGATCGTGGACGGCGATGTGTTCGCGCGCCCGTATGTCGAGGGGCAGACCGCGCCGAGCGGTTGGGATGCGTGGACGACGGACGATTGGCAGATCCAGCGCAAGCCCGAGCGGATTCAGCGGGCGATGCTGCAGGAGGTGTTCGATTCGAGCTATGCACCTGTCGAGAACATCGAGTTCCGTTCGCCTTTCACCGGCGTGGGCTCGGGTTGGTCGGGCGTCGCGGATCAGCGCGCCTTCGCGTTCGAGGGTGCCGGGGCGACGACGCTGCTCTGGAACACCATCCGTCCGATCACGGACATGAACGCGTACAACCAGACGGCGGAGTTCTATGACCTGTTCCTCGGGAGCGATCAGTCCACGACTCGCCCTGGGTTGCGTCCCTTCCCCACGAGTGATCTGTCGTTGTCGTGCAACATCCGATCCGAGGGTGCGGAGGTGATCGCGTCGCCGACCATCGAATCGCGTGGGCGAGCGTTCCGGGCTCGGATTGATTTGGGATCGGGGAGCGCGAGCGTGCAGATGCGCGACGCGTCGAGCGCCGACTCAGTCTGGGCAGAGGTGGACGCGGGCTCGTTCGGCGCGGTTGACGCTGGTGAGTGGGCGCATGTTGAGTTCTGGCACATCGATCAGGCGCTCTGGGTCTTTGTCAACGGCGAGCTCATCGCGGGCGGCGCAGACAAGGGCGCGTACGAGTGGACGCCGGCCCAGCGGGCAACCGCCGCGACGGGCAAGTCGTGGGCGACGCTCGAGGCGGAGGACGCGGGGGCGGGCAACCTAGGCGTGTTCCACCAAACGCAGATCTACGGCAAGCCCAGCGTGCGCTGGGACTTCGAGGGCGGCGCGTTCGAGCTCTCGCATGTGCGCGTCCAGCGCGACATCTCCTACCACATCAGTCAGCAATCACGCACACGCGGCGCCCATCCGGAGAACTTCCCGACGATGGACGCGGATCAGTATTTCATGTGCGGCGACAACTCGTCGAACTCCGCGGACTCACGGATCTGGGGCGACACCGAGATCAACGGGTGGGTGCGTCAGGAGATCGACGATACGCCGGGCGTGGTGAACCGGGACCTGGTCGTGGGCAAGGCGTTCGTGGTGTACTTCCCCGCGCCGTTGAGTGATTCGGGCGGGTCGAAGTTGTCGCGGTTCTTCGCGATCGACTTTGGGCGTTTGCGCTGGATCTGGTAATCACCATTCATCGATAGTCACAGGCATTGTGCCTTCCCCGCCCCGCGGGGAAGGTGGATTCGGCGCAGCCGAAGACGGATGGGGTCTTGAGAAATCAACGCATACTTAGACCCCCTCCGCCTCGGGGACTCGGCACCTCCCCCGCGGGGCGGGGAAGGCACGAAGAGGGGTCTCGGGTACGATGTTGACGATGATTTCGCATCGTGAGTACAAAGAGCGGACACAAGCGACAGCGCAGGCGAAGGCACGGGCAAAGGGTTTGCGTAGCAAGTTGTCCGATCCAGAGCGGATGCTCTGGGATGTGCTCAAGGGTGATGGGATCAGTGGGATCTCGTTTCGGATTCAGCGTCCGATTGGTGCCTACATTGCGGATTTCTATTGCCACCGTGCTCGGCTGGTGATCGAGATCGATGGCGGCACGCACGATGGAGATCAGCTCGTCCATGACGCGCATCGTGACGCGTGGATGCGATCATGCGGGATAGAGGTGCTGCGGATTCCGGCGCGGGAGGTGTTCCAGAATCTCAACGGCGTCGTGCAAACGATCGCGGATCGCGCACGCAAACGGATCGATCTGATTCACAATCAATCTTGATCTTGTGCCTTCCCCGCCCCGCGGGGGAGGTGGGCGGAGCGAAGCGCAGCACGGAGGGGGTCTTGTAACGCGTACATATCTCTCAAGACCCCATCCGTCACGCGAAGACGCGTGCCACCTTCCCCGCGGGGCGGGGAAGGCACGAAGATAGGGCGCGGGGAGTTAGATGCGATTGGCGATCGCGGTGCCGACATAGTTCTCAGCACTCGGATCGACACTGAATGACCCGTGGGTATCGCTGGTGATCGGTTCGCGCTTGTCGAGGTCCGTGAGCTCGACCTTGTTGTCGGCGTGGATCTCCACGAAGTAGCGCGCGTGCTGATTCACCGCGTCGGCGCGGAGCTTCTTGAGGTTGCGGGTGGACTTGTAGCTCACGCGTGCGTGCATCGGCGCGACGCGGTACCGGCCTGCGTCCCAGGGTTTGCGATCGTCGCGTGAGCGCCATTGCTTGCACTCGATCCCGCGTCGAAGGTTGGCGACGAGGGTGTGGACGAGGGGTTCGTTTTCATCGTCGCCGTTGGGCACGACAAAGGCGACGGGGCGGATGGACGCTTGTGGGCGCGAGACGGCGTCCATGAGCTCGGACCCGGTGGGCATGAGTCCCTTGTCGTCGAGGAGGTTCCCGAGGACGACATCACCCATCCCGAACCCGCACGCGGGGGTGGGTGGGCCGCCGAAGAGCTCGATGAGGTTGTCGTAGCGCCCGCCGCCGGCGACGGCGCGCTCGCCCTCGGCGATGGCTTCGAAGACGGTGCCGGTGTAGTAGGCGAGGCCTCGGACAATACTCAGTTCAAAGAGATCACACCAAGAGTTGAATCCACGACTGGCTAAATCGAAATACAAACATTGATGCTGCTCAATAACAGGAGCTTGTACGCCAAGTGCTTCGGCAAGGTCGTTCCCAGATCTCATTGCATTTACAGCCGTAGCTTGAACGGCAAGCAGATCTGCAAGCAAATTTTCTGGTAACCCAAGCTTCTCTAGAAGCAACAGGTTTTCTTTCTCAGATCTCTTACTCACGCCATCCATAAAAACAAAGAAATCATCTAGTTTGTCCTTGGGAAGTCCCACCTTGTCTGCTGAACCAGCCAAGATCATCCGGTCACAGATCTTGAGTCTGAGATCTTCTGGCGAAACACCGAGTTGGTCAAAAAGAGTGATCAAGCATGCAATGCATTCCACATCAGCAGCTACTCGAGAACCAATTGTACCGTCACCTCCCAGTACATCGACATTCCACTGCAGGAACTCACGCAATCGCCCGCGTTGGGGGCGTTCAGCGCGGAAGTAGGGACCCGCGGTGAACCACTTGCACGGCTGGGGCAGCTCCTTGGCGCGCGCAGCGTACATGCGTGCGAGGGTTGGGGTGAACTCGGGGCGGAGGGCGAACTCGGCTTGCCCGGTTTCTTTGACGCGTTCGACTTCTTTGGGCGACTTACCCGAGAAGGCCTGGAAGAGCTCGCCGAGGATCCCCTCGCCCGATTTGACGGCGTAGAGCTCGGTGGTTTCGAAGGTTGGGCCTGCGATCTCGTCGAACCCGCACCGGATCGCGGCGTCGCGCCAGGCGTTAGTGATGTACTGCTGACGGAGCAGGTCCTCGGGGTAGAGGTCGCGGGTGCCCTTGGGGGCGCTGATCTTCTTGGGGGCGGGGTGCTTGGTGCTCATCGTGTGGTAGGGTATGCTGGGTTTGCACCCGGGGAGGGGTGCAACCGAATGCGATGGGGGACGGAAGGACCTGTATGGGGATCCGCGTACGACATGTCGTGTGGACATCCGCAGCGTTGGCGCTGGGGTCGTTTATCTATGTGGTGACCCTCGAGCCCATGGACGAGGACCAGTTCCCACGGGCAGCAGCGATCGGGCAGGGGCGGAACCTCAACGGGATGGTCGATCGGGTGCGGGCGGCGATGATCGCGGATCAGCATGACTCAGCGATCGAGCAGGCGCACGAACTCGTGGGGTACTACCCGAATGAGCTGCGGGCGTTGTACCACCTGGCGATCGCGTACCGCGGCGAGGGGCGGGAATCGGACGCGGCGCGGATCTGGGAGCAGATCCTCAATCTGATCGAGAAGCGGGGCGGATCCATCGGCACGAGCCCGAATCTGTACTACTACGCGTGGGCGATCCATGAGATCGGCGATCGCGACACGGGTCAGCAGCTCTTCGGGCAGGTCGCGGATCAGTACGCCCAGGCATCGAAGGACGGCGACGATCGATGGGGCGGGTTCGGCGCGATCGATCATTACAACCTCGCGTGCTATCGCGCGATGGCGGGGGAGCTCGATCGGGCGATGGGGCATTGGGCGTTCGCGATCGAGCTCGGGTACGGGCGTGATCGCGGCGGGCGCTGGTGGATGGCGGACCCGGACCTTGAGCCCCTGCACGATCGGGTGCGGTTCTGGGAGCTGGGCACCCGGATCGACGCCACGGATCGGGAGGGACGATTGATCGAGCCCGACCTGGAGTCGAGGGAATCGGACGCGGGCGAGGGGTGAGTGTCAGCGATCCCGATGTTGCTCGGCAACAAGGTACGAATAGGTAAAGACGAGCCGATCCTGCGTGGGTGATCCATCCGTGGACGCGAGGGAGAAGTCTCGGTGCGGCACACGCACGAACCCGAGCTGCTCGTAGAGGCGCTGGGCGGCGTGCATGCTCGGTTGGGTGCAGATCACGAGTCTGCGTGCACGCATCGGGGGTGCGCTTGCCCGATCGATGCACGCCTGGACGAGGTGTGCACCAACCCTTTTACCCCGGCAATGTGGCGCGACCGCGAGGAGCCGAAACTCCATTTCATCTGCGCCCGCGAGCTGGGCGAGCGTATCTTCGGGGGAGAGGAGCAGGACTGAGCCGACGATCCCGGTTGGGTCCTCCGCGACGAGCATGACCCCGTTCGCGGACAGGTTCTGCTGGGTGTAGGCCTTGGCTGCCTGCTCTGGGGAGGTGTACCCCTCGCCTGCAAAGACCTTGTGGAGCAGGTCGGATACAGGGCCCCAATCATCGGGCTGGCAGGGGCGGATACGGATGCTCGATGCGTTGGCGTGACCCATCCCGGATCGTATGGGGCGCTATGATTGGAAAACGAGCGGATCGCGTCGGATCGGGGTTCTCTGATCGGCGCGGTCGTGTCTATGCCCGTTTGGGCGATTTTGGGACTGTGCGACGCTATGCCGACTGTCACGATTAATGGGATCGAGTGTGAGTTCACCCCGGGTGATCTGGTGATCCAGGTCGCGGATCGCAACGGGATCGATATCCCGCGCTATTGCTATCACCCCGGGTTGTCTCGCCCCGCTCAGTGCCGGATCTGTCTCGCGACCTTCCAGGCACCCAACCCCCGCAACGACAACAAGCTCGAGCCCATGATGGGGGGCAAGCTGCTCCCGACCTGTGTGACGGAGTGTGTCGACGGCATGGTCGTAGAGATGGAGAGCGAGAAGACGATCGCGAACCAGAAGGCCGTGATGGAGTTCCTGTTGATCAACCACCCGCTGGATTGCCCCGTGTGCGATCAGGCGGGCGAGTGCACGCTGCAGGACTTCTCATACCAGTACGGGCGCGGGCACTCGCGATTCACGGACACCAAGGTCGTCTCCCCCAAGAAGAACCTGGGCGATCACATCTACATGTACTCCGATCGGTGCATCATGTGCACCCGCTGCGTCCGGTTCACGGAAGAGGTGACCGGCACAAGCGAGCTCATGATCGACTCGCGGGGCGACAAGTCCACGATCGACATCTTCCCGGGCGAACCGATCAACAACCCCCTCGCGAGCAATGTCATCGACCTGTGCCCCGTGGGGTCGCTGCTCGATAAGGACTTCCTGTTCGCCCAGCGCGTGTGGTTCCTCAAGCGCACCGCGGGGATCGACCCGTTCACGAGCTCGGGTGACAACATCTGGGTCGAGCACAACCAGGGGCGCGTCTACCGGATCAAGCCCCGTCACAACATGGACATCAACACCTGGTGGATCACCGATGAGGTGCGTTACGGGTGGAAGTTCGTACACTCGGACAATCGACTCGTTGCGCCCACCCGCAAGGAGCACGGCGTGCAGGTCGATGCGACCTGGACCCGCGCCTACAAGCAGGTCATTGATACCATCCGCGGCGCATCCAAGACGGCGCTCGTTGTCTCCCCGACCCTCACGACGGAAGAGGCGTACCTGCTCGTGCGTGCCATCCGTTCGATGAACGAGAACATCTCCCTGTTCCTGGGGCCTGTCCCAACCGACGGCGAGGACATCGAGTACCCCAACCCGCAGGCGGGCAAGGCGTTCGTCCAGCGCGCGGAGAAGGTCCCCAACAAGAACGGCGTCAAGCGCGTCCTCGACGCGGTCGGCGGCGGGTACAAAGAGTTCGATACATTTGTCCGCAACGCGAGCGAGTTCGACGCGGTGGTCATGACGGCCAACTTCCCCAGCGCCTGGGTCACCGACGATCTCATCGACGCGCTCAACGGACGCAAGACGATCCTCATCGATACGACGCAGTCCGTGTTGTGCGACAAGGCGGATGTGGTCCTCCCGAGCTCGACATTCGCGGAGAAGTCCGGGACGTTCGAGAACTGCAACAACATCATGCAGCACTTCGATCAGGCGATCCCCAACCAGCACGACTCCAAGAGCGAAGGGCAGATCGCGCTCGATCTGATCGAACTCGCCAACGGCGGGACGCTCAAGGAGCACGCGCCCGGCTTCGGTGCCCAGATCGTCGACGAGCAGCCCGGGCAGGTCCCCGGCGCGAGCGATTCGATCCTGCTCCCACGCGGCGAGCTCTACGATGCCAAGACCATCCGGAATCGCATGGGCGAGGATTTCGAATCACTCAAGATCGTTGGCGAGAGCGTGCAAGACGCGGCCCCAGAAGAGCTGGTCGAGTCCGACATGGAGCTCATCGAGCTCTGATGAGCCCGCGAAACAGCTTGTTCTCACCCTCGCATGGCGGGGGTGTTTTTTTGCCATGGTGAAAGAACCGTGGAACGAATCCATAGGATCAGATATGAAGAAAGTAATGATTGTTCTCGTAGTGATCGCGGTGATGATCGCCATGCTGTTGGCGGCGCTGGGGGGCTGGGCGTATTTCACTTTTCTGCACACCGAGCCGCTGAATGATTCGGAACTGGCGGGGCTGTCCGTTGATTGGAACGAGGTGACCGACGGGAATTGGTCGCCTTGGTGGGACCGTGGTGATGGGACACTGCTCTGGAACCCGTCGGCGAGTTATAACGAGTGGATGATGTCGATCCCGGACGAGGAGAAGGCGTGGCCGATCCTGATCGAGACCTATTACGATCACCACTTGGGGTTCTACAAAGAGCCGGCGTACCTTGAGTATTCTGGAACCTTGCCGCATCACCCTGAACGATGGGCGCTCTGGCGCGAGCTCATTGAGACGGACGCGTTCATGGAGATCACGGATCGAGTGCAGGGTGCGACCACGCGCGAGTACCTCGGTGCGGAGCTCCGGGAGGGAACGGAACGCTTCGAACACGCCCTGATGATGGAGTTTGGGTACGAGGACACCGTCACCATCACCGGCAACCCGAATGATCCGAGCATGATGAACATCCAACTCGGTTGGCTCGGTCGATTGCGTTCAACGGGCACGCTCGTGAGTGCTCGCGCTGTCTACGAGCTCGAAGAGGGCAACCCTGACGAGTTCGTGCGCTTTATCGAGTCGGCGCACACGCTCGCGGGGTACGCGCGGGAGTTTCCGATTCTCATCTCCGAGTTGGTGTACATGGCCCTCGAGTATGTGATCAACCAGACGATCACTTGGGGATTGGTCGCGCATCCGGACGCGTTCGAAGCGACGCACCTTGAGCGGCTCGATGCGATCATCGCGGATCAGGGCTCCTTTGAGTTCGAGTGGAGGATCGAGCAGATGATGTTCCACGACTCGGTGCGCCGGATGTGCGATGCGGAGGGAGAGTTTTCCACGAGGCAGATCGCAACTTACGAGTTCTCCGGGCCGGCATGCCCGCTCCCGATCGAGGAGCTTGGTTCCACAGCGCAGCGGATGCTCTATGTCCACCAAGTGAGTTTGGCGCAGGGCGACGCGCTGGGCGAGATCCCGTGGGACGAGGATCTTGAAGAGATGGAATCCATACTCGAACGCGAGCGAAACGCGCTCAGCAAGATCACCAACACGATGCTGGAGGTGCTCATCCCCGCGCTCGATCGGGTCCCGGCTCGGGTACGGAACTTCAAACAGGAATCGATCGCGCTGCGTCTCGCGCTCGCGGCGTATCTCCACCGTGATCGTCACGGCGCGTTCCCCGAGTCCATCGACGAGATCGATGATGATCTGTTGACATTCGATCCGATCGATGCGTTCACGGGTGAACCGCTCAAGTACACGATCCGCGACGGGCTCCCTCTGATCTACTCCGTCGGCGACAACCGAACAGACGACGGCGGGATGATCCGGTGGGCGTACAGTGACCCCGATTCCGATGGGAACCGGCAACGATCGCAGACCTGGCCCGAGTGGTGGCGAACCGAGGATGTGGATCGGCACCTCGCTTCCAATCCGGGCTCGCCGCATGGCGATTGGGTCCTCTTTCCGATCCCCGTCGCGGATCCCAAACCCATCGAGGACGAGTACGACCCGGATTGGGACCTCAAGCAAGACGGTATGTATAACGAAGAATCCGGCGCGGCCTCGATACCGGATGATGGGTGATTCCCTTGATCATGGGGTTTGACACTCGGGAATAGATGGTGAGTGATTCGCGTTAAGACTAGGATCAGGTATGAACGGTATTGGAATTATAGTGCTCACCGTGATCATCGCGATCCTGACCGCGATCATCACGCTGGTCTGGTGGAAAGTCGGCGATCAATGGGCCGACGAGGAGTACAAGAAGTTCGGCCACGGCGGCGGTGCACCCAAAGGCCCGCCTCCCACGGTGATTCAGGACTTCGACTCCCAGTCCGACGCGAAGAGCGCGGAGTGAGCGCGGATGCCCAGGTACAAGCTCACCGTTGCGTATGACGGGACGGACTTCCACGGCTGGCAGAAGCAGGAGCCACCCGACCCCAGCGCGCCCAAGCCCGGGCCGGGTGAGGAGCCCGTACGGATCCAGATGCGCACGGTGCAGCATGTCGTTGAGCAGACAGTCCGCGAGGTGATCCGCGAGCCGATCACGCTGATGGGTGCATCGCGGACGGACTCAGGCGTGCACGCGAACGGGCAGGTCGCGAGTTTTTTGTCAAACCCCGACCCGGACAAGGGCGTGGGCTGGCCTGCGGATCGTGGGTGCGATCAGTTGATCCGGGCACTCAATGGGCGTTTGCCTCGTGATGTGCTGGTTCGCGATGCATCGATCGTGCACGACGCGTTCAACCCGATCGGCGACGCGATCGAGAAGGAATACCGGTACACGCTCGTGTCGGGGCACACCCGCCCGTTGTGGGATCGGCGGTATGTGTTCCACACATGGTACGACCTAGACGCGGCGCGCATGCAGCGTGCGTGCGAGTTGATTGTCGGCGAGCACGACTTTGCGAGCTTTGCGCAGATCGCGCACGGGCGCAAGACGACCGTGCGGACGATCTACGAGTGCGGGGTCCTGACGCCCGAGCCGGGCAAGTTCGTGATCCATGTGCGAGGGAACGGGTTCCTCTACAACATGGTCCGCATCATCGCGGGGACGATGATGGAGGTCGGGCGCGGGAAGATCGATCCGGAATCGATCCCCGAGATCCTCAAGAGCGAGGATCGCAAACAGGCGGGCCCGACCCTGCCGCCGCAGGGTTTGAGGCTTGAGTGGATCCGGTATCCTGAAGCAGACGGATAAGAAGGTACACTCTGGGTGCCACTACTCGACGCGCAGCGGCGCAGTAGTGCGCTTGGACGGGTCTAGAAGACACTACTGCGCCTCTTCGAGGCGAGTAGTGGCACCCGGAGAAGAGGAGTTGGTGTTGGAGCAACGGAACCGCAGATTGGGGAAGGTGATGCGGTGGGGGGTGTATGGGAGCACGCTCGGGTTGTGTGTTTTGACGCTTATTGGTTCGTTTACCGAGTTCGGGAGTTCTGTGTACTTTGTTCGTGATGGTCAATCTTCGGGATATCCCCAGATTGATCTTGGGATTGGACGGTCGCGGATTGTGTTGGATTACTCACCGAGTCATGACATCGGATGCTTTGGCGATATACCAACTCCAGGATTGCATGCTGCTTGGAACCAGTACGGACCATTCCCACCAGTTCGTGATTCGCGCTTCGTGCCGGTTAACTTCAGTAAGGGTGGTGGTTCAGCTGGCCCATACACACGCATCGGTGTCTCATTGATTTACCCAGCGGCTGTACTAATGGTGATCTCGTTATGGTTGCGATTCATGAGCAAGCGTTGGCACGGTGGAACTCATGCTTGCCTTCACTGCGGCTATGACCTTAAAGGTCTCACCACCTCCACCTGCCCTGAGTGCGGGGTGCAGCATGCGTAATAATCTTCCAAGGCACGATGGCAGGAAGCGAAGAGCACTCCCTTGGCGGGGATGGTTGGCGGTCGGCTTTACGGCGTTCGCGCTGACCACCATCTGCTCAAGGTGGACAGTCCGCCTGATTGACTACACACACAGCACCACCCGCTACGAGGTCTGGGCCGAGCAAGGTCGGGTCGGGATCATGGTGGGTGATGCATCGATGCAGCGCGGCGTGTGGGGTGGCATGTGGCAACGAAAAGGTACTCGATGGCGTCCGCAGCGGGCGAGAGCAAGCATGACCAATGGACCGATTGTCACTCGAGTTGATGGTGTCATCATCCCGATCTGGAGCTTTGGTGTGCTTGGCGCGATCGCTGTGACTGGTCTCTGGTGGTTTCGACTCCGCAGGTATGAAGCAGGGAATTGCTCAACCTGTGGCTACGCGCTCGAAGGGCTCATAGGTAAGACTTGCCCCGAGTGCGGCAAAGAAACCTCGCATGACTGACACGATCACCCAAACCGAGCGTCTGACTTTGCGTGTGCCTCGTGTTCAACATGTGAAGCTTTGCATCAATGTCATCGTGGTGCTTTGTTTGTTGGGTGCGATCGTCTCATTGTTTATTCAGCCGGGTTGTACGATTTCGCATTGGCGCAGGGGCGGAAACGCACTGACTCGGGTTGAGGTTCGGCTCAGTGACGGGAGTGTTCAGTTCAATGGATGGAGTGGAACTGTTATCGATGCAGCAGGGGCGTCGGGGTTTCGGTTTGGATATACGAATCATCGTCCGAAAGGCCAAGCACTGCCTTGGGTGTTGCCTGTCGTGGACAACGGAGGGATCAGGATTCCACTCGTTGTGCTCGCGAGCGTGCTCGTTCTCCTTGCCCGATTCGCGCCGCGATGGGTGCCGCCCAGAGTCGTGCATGGGCGGTGTGCTCACTGCGATTATTCGCTCGAAGGCCTTATGACTACAACCTGCCCCGAATGCGGCGCAACAATCACGCATGACTGAAACCATCACCCAGAGCGAACGACTGACCTTGCGTGTGCCTCGCGTTGAGGATGTCGATGTGCTCGCGGCGTACTGGGGCGATGCCCAGACGATGAAGTACATCGGCAAGGGCGGCGAGGCGTGGACACGGGAGATGGTGCAGCAGCGGATCGAGGCGGCGATCGAGCGGCAGCGGGTCAGCGGGTACTGCTTCTGGGTTGTGGAGCTGCGCGAGACGGGTGAGGTGATCGGGCAGGGGGGGATTGTGCCTGTTGCGAATCAGGGGCCGGAGATCGAGCTCGGGTATCGGCTCGGGCGGAAGCACTGGGGCAAGGGGTACGCGACGGAGATCGCGCGAGCGTCGGCGAAGCACGCTTTGGAAACGCTTGGGATCGATCGGCTGATCGCGGTGAGCTACCCCGAGAATGCCGGGTCGCGCCGGGTGTTGTTGAAGGTTGGGTTCGAGGATCGAGGCATTACGGATCGTTACTACGACACGACCTGTGCGCTGTATGAGCTGACGCGCGAGCGATGGGATGCATTGAGGGCGGATCAATCCGGCGGCTGATCGAGCGGGGTGTCGGAGCCCGGGCCGTGCGCGCCGTGACGGGGTTTGGCGCTCAGGGATGAGGCGCGGGTGATCGCATCCTTGCCGAACTTGTCCGCGATCGCGTCGCTGATCCGATCGACGGCTCGTTCTTTCTCGTGGTGGCCGGTATCGAACAGCCCTGGTGTCGCCGGCGCATCGGTGAGCTGCGAGACACCGACTCCGATGAGGCGTACGGGCTGGAACGAGCGGGCCCAGTGGTCAAAGAGTGTGCGAGCGGCATCGTGGATGGTGCGGGTCTCGTCGGTCTGCTGATCGAGCGTATGTGATCGCGTGATGGTTTCGAAGTTGCCGAAGCGGACCTTGATGGTCACCGTGCGGGCGAACCGGTTGTGCTTTCGCAGGCGCATGGCGACATCTTGGGCTTGGCGTGCGATGAGGGCGCGGACCTCGTCGGGGTTGTCGAGATCGACGCCGAAGGTGTGTTCGTGGGAGATGGACTTGGCTTCGCGATCGATGCGGACTGGCCGATCGTCGATGCCTCGGGCGAGCGCATGAAGGCGATCGCCGTGCTCACCCATTCGGGCGCGGAGGGTGACGACGGGAACTGAACGCAGGTCGCGGACGGTGCGGATGCCGAGGCGGGCGAGTGATCGCTCGGCGCTGGGCCCGACGCCGGGGAGTTTGGTGACATGGAGCGGGTCAAGGGTCTGCTGAATCTGATCGGGCTCGATGACGAAGAGCCCGTCGGGCTTGTCCATATCGGAGGCGAGCTTGGCAAGGAACTTGTTGGGCGCGACGCCGACGGAGCAGGTGAGTTGTGTTTCTTCATGGACAAGCCGGCGGATCTCTTTCGCGATGTCTATCGCCGATCCGAAGAGCTTGAGCGACCCGGTGACATCGAGAAAGGCCTCGTCGATGGATATTGGTTGGATGGCGGGGGAGAAGCGTTCGAGGATGTCGAAGACCTGGCGGGAGATGGCTTTGTAATCGCTGTGCCGCCCGGAGACGACGATCGCGTCTGGGCAGAGGCGGAGCGCGACAGCGGTGGGCTGTGCGGAGTGGCAGCCGAAGGTTCGGGCTTCATAGGATGCGGCGGCGACGACGCCGCGTGGTCCTGAGCCGCCGACGAGCAGGGGCTTTCCCCGGTATTGGGGATTGTCGCGCTGTTCGACGGACGCGAAGAAGGCGTCCATGTCGACATGCAGGATGGTGCGGGGCGGGGGCATGCGGATATTTTAGGTATGCCCAGTATCTGGTATGCTCGGCGTATGAAATGGGTATGCATCTGGATATTGGCTTTGGGGTATTCGTTGGTGTCGGCGGAGCCGTGGTACGATTCGCTCGATGAGCCGCTCCATATTCGGTACCGGGTTGAGTTTCATGCGTCGATGAGCGATGCGGAGTTCGCGGCGATGGGGCGGCGGATCAATGGGCGCCCCGAGCACCCCGATTGGCGCACATATGAGATGGAGCGGGAGCGGCGCGAGCAGGGGCCGAGTGTGGTTGCGCATGAGCTGTGGGTCGATCATCGCGGGGTGCGTCGGTCCAATACCTCGAATACCGATGATGATCTGTATTACGACGCAGCCAACGACGGCAAGACGGGCTGGATGCTCACACGCACTGGTCTGACGCTCGTTGATACCGATGCGCCGAGCGTGCCCGGGCAGCCGGACCCGAAGGCGCGGCTCGAAGATCAGACACGGGACTTGGGGCGGTTCTTTACCCGCGGCAAGACCATCGCCAGCGCCGTGGGGATCGGTGAGGACGCGTGGGTCGCTGATGGCGATGCCTTTGTGGTTCAGAATGAGCGGCTGACTTTGCGTCTGATCGATGACGGGGAGGGCGTGAAGATCACGATTACCGAGGCGCAGAATCCAGAATATATCGGGACGGGCTGGTCGCTTGAAGGTGAGATTGAGATCGGGGATTCGGGGCGGATGCTGCCGAGCGTGTTTAACACATTCACCGCCGAGGGGCAGTTGGAACAGCGGGTGGTGCTTGAGGAGATCAGGACGATCTCGGATCGCGAGATCAAGGCGGTGACGAAAACGCCGACGGTTGATGGCGAGGACCTCGTCCGCGGGGCGTTTACCTTTACGACGATTCAGGACCTTCGGGGCGGGGAGATCGTGCAGGAGACGCACGCGCCCGACGGCACGGTCAGCACGGAGCGGTACAACCCGAGCGGGCGGGGGTGGCGGCGCCCGGCGCTGTGGGTGATGGCGGGGCTGATCGTGGTGGTGTTGGTGTGGTTGCGTGTGCGGAGAGGATCATGAAGAGGGATCATGTACGCGGCGGTTTCACGCTGTTGGAGCTGTTGCTGGTGATCGCGTTGGTCGGGATTCTGGTCACGCTGCTGCTGCCGACGCTTGGGCTGACGCGGGACCGGGCGATGCAAACCAAGGCGATGAGCGATCTGCGCCAGCACGCGACGGTGATGGGGATGTACGCGGGCGACTGGGACGACCTGTTCCCGTTCTTTGCCATCCCCGGCGCAAGCGAGACGGTGATCCGGACCGAGCGGTATACCGATTCGTTCCCATACTTCAGTTCGTATTCGTTCTGGCCGGTGGCGCTGGTGGACCGGTACTACCCGGATTACTCGGTTCATGATGAGGTGTTCCAGTCGCCGTATGCCAGGCAGACCAGTTGGAGTGCCTGGGGGGCGTACGCGTATTCATGCTCGATGATCGCGGCTCCGGATTACTGGGACCAGTCGACGCGTGAGGGTATCCACCAGTTGCGCCCGAACCGGGTGTCATCGGTGCGGTACCCCGGGAGCAAGGCCCTGCTGAGCTTTGACCCGTGGCGCTGGTCGTGGCCCGCGCGTCAGGTGCTGACGCGCGAGGGAGTGGTCGATCGCACAACCCTGATCGCGACGGTCAGTGGGGGCGTGGAGCGAACAACGGTCGGTGAGTTGGGCGAGACGATTCAAACGGGCGATGGGCACGACCCGGCGCTGGGATTTGTTTCGCATCGTCAGGGTTGGACCCCGTCTGGGATGCACACGCTGCGTGGGGTGGAGGGGCGGGATCTGCCTTGATGCATGAATAGGGCGATTGGGGCTGGTTTCAAGAAGACTAAGTTTTTATCGCCTTGATCGGGCATGGTCTGCGTACACAATTAGTACCATGATCTACCGAACAGTCTTATTGCGAACAACGCTCTACGCCACGACCCTGGGGGCGTTGGTTTCGTGCACGCCTCAGAAAACCGAGCCCAAGAAGCCCGTGGAGGCGCAGCCGGTTGAGACTGGTACAGCCGAAGAACAGCAGGCGAAGGTGGTGCAGGATCAGATCGCGGCCGAGGCGGCGCAGCAGTCCTCGGCGGTATCGCAACTGGCCGATGCGCGCCAGGTGCAGGCGCAGGTGATGGACTTTGCGGATGAGATGACGCTGCGCCTCGCGGAGGCGATCGATCAGATCGAGGGGCGTTCCCAGAGTATCGAGGGGCGAACAGTCGCGCACCGGCTCAAGTACACCGTGGCGCACGGGGCGACGATCATCGCGTCGGCACAGAACCCACGCATCGCGCTGGTGGACATGTATGTGATGATCTCGTTGCAGCGGGCGCTGCTTGAGAAGAACATCGTGCCACAGTACTTTGGGACAGAGGCAGATCGGTTGGTGCAGACATTCCAAACAAGCGAGCAGGAGATCAAGGGGCTCGCGAGCAAGGCCTTGTCGGCGGAACAACTCGCGGAGATTGATCGCCTGATCGCGCAATGGCTGGAGAACAATCCCGACCGTGTCTTCGCCGGCTATGTGCGTTTGTCCGAGTTCTCCGCGGCTCGTCAGGTGTCCACGGCGCAGGCGCAGAAGGGGCGTGCAAGCAATGTGCTCGGGTTCCTCTTCATCGATCCGCTCGCGGGGCTGGACCCGACGACGCGCGAGATCGAGCAGGCACGATTGCTCGCGGAGCGTGCGTTCTTCTATATGCAGCGGATGCCGATGCTCATCAGCTGGCAGGCGGAGCTGCTGGTGATGGACACGGTGAGCGAGCCCGAATCCCGAACGGTTCTGACCAGCGTGGAATCGTTGACGCTCTCGGTAGAGCAGATTTCTCAGGATGTGGATGAGCTTAACGAACGATTCCCTGAACTCATCAGCGCGGAGCGACAGGCCATCCTGGAGCAGCTCGATCAGACGATCGACGAGCAGCGTCAGAAGTCGATCGATCAGGCGTTGGCCGGGCTCAGCGCAGAGCGGCGGGCGCTGATCGATCAGTTGTCCGATCAGGAAGAGCAGCTGCGCCCTTTGGTGACAGACCTGCGCCAGACGGTGGACTCGGCGACGGCGCTGAGCGACTCGGTGCGATCGACGACCGAGCAGTTCGAGGAGCTGGCGAAGCTGCTGCGCCTCGACGAGCCGGGCGAGAGCGACCCGGACGCGGAGTCCACGGACATCCGGGATGTGACCGAGGCACTGCGCGAGACGACCCGGGCGGCCGAGGAGCTGGTGCGCCTGAGCGAGTCGATCAAGGGTACCACCGATCCCGCAGCGCTCGAAGAGCGATTGGTGATGATCGAGCAGCGCCTGGTGAACGCGGAGAACACGGCGAACCGGATCATGGACAAGGCGTTCCGATTGGCGATCACGCTGGTGGTGGTGTTGATCGTGGGGTTGCTGCTGGTGGTGGGGCTGGGGGCGTGGCTGCGCGGGCGTACATCGCGTGCCACGGCGTGATCACAGAATCCCCAGCGAGTCGCTCATCATGTGACCTGCGCGGTTGCTTGTCGCGCTTGGGTCGAGCATGGAGTCGAGGTCTGCGGGGAGGATCATCTTGAAGCTCGCGCCCTTGCCGGGTGTTGACTCAAGGCGGATGCGTCCCTTGTGCTCGTAGACGATGCGTTTGGTCACGGCGAGCCCGAGGCCGGTGCCCTTGAGGCCCTTGGTGGTGTTGAAGGGCTCGAAGATCCAGGCGAGCTTGTCCTGCTCGACGCCGGGGCCGTTGTCGATGACATTGATCGTGACGGCGGGGCGGAGCATCGCGCCGGGCTTGTTGGGGTCGGGGCGGGTTTCATTGAAAGAGACGCGGACGGTGATCGCGCCGGTGTCGTTGGGGACAGCTTCGATCGCGTTGGTGAGCAGGTTCATCAGGGCCTGATGGATGAGACTGGGATCGATCATGATCGGGGGCATCTCGGGGTCGGCGTCCACGATCAGGGCGATGTTCTTCTCCTGGCACGGTTTCTCGAGCAGCAGGGCGCATTCCTCGACGACTTTGTTGATGGGCGTGAGCTCGAGCTCGAGCTGCAGCTTGCGCCCGAAGGCGAGCATATTCATGGTGAGCGATGCGATGCGGTCGAGGTTGCGTCGGAGGATGCCCCAGCCGTTCTTGGTGATGGCCAGATCGTTCTTGTGGAGCCCGATCTCGACGACATCCGCGCCGCCTCGCAGGCCCTGGAGGATGTTCTTGATTGAATGGGAGAGGGATGCGACGGTTTCGCCGATGGCGGCCATTCTCTCCGAGTTGACGCGCTTGAGGTGCTCCTCGGCGTTGGCGAGCGCGAGCCCGGTGTGCTGCCCGATGGCGTTGAGCAGTTCGAGCTGTTCCTTTTTAAAGGCGTGGTTCTGTGTTGAGGAGTCGATGTAGATGGCGCCGAAGACATGATCGCCGAAGAGGATGGGAGAGCAGATCGCGGATCGGATCTGGTACTGCTGCACGGAGTCGCCCGAGACGAATCGCGGGTCGGTCATGGCGTTGGTTGTCAGGACGCCCTCGCCGAGGGTGGCCATGCTGAGGATGGTGCGGGAGACATGGATCGTGGGGTCCTCATCGCGCTTGGCGGGGTTCGCGTATCGGACGACACCGGGGACGAGGGGTTCATCGTCGGAGACGCCCTGGATCATGATGACCCCGCGTTCCGGCTTGAACTCGTTGAAGACGAGGTCCATGACGGCTTCGAGGAGCTCGCGGTTGTTCATGATCCGCGCCGTCAGCGCGGTGAGGGTGTAGATGACGCGGAGGTGATCGACCGCCGCTGCGGGGGTGTCCGGGTCTTCGGACGCATCGGTGCCGACATATGAATCCGTCTGGGTGACGATGCGTTCCTCGACCTCGGTTTCCATGTCGAGTTCGTCGGTAATGAGGACCGAGGGCTTCTTGCTGAGCTTGGCGGGATCGCCGAAGAGGAACACGGTGGCGCCGACACGGATCTCGTCGCCGGGTTCGAGGCGGATCCGGTCCTTGATGGCCACACCGTTGACAATCGTGCCGTTGTGCGATTGGAGATCGCGGAGGAACCAGGTGTCGCCATCGGGCGTGAGCTCGGCGTGTCGGCGCGAGACGGTATTGTCACTGAGCGGGATTGCTTCTGTGGATCGTCCGATGAGCTGGGGCTGATCGGTTGGAAGCTGGTAGCTTTTGCCCTCGTCGGGGCCCTCGATGACGGTGAGTTTGAGCATGCGACATGATCGTATCGGAAATCCGGGTGCTTGCGAACCACTGAGCCGGATTTCGGGCACCTGATGGGGCGGAAGATTGCTATTGTCTATGTATGGCCAAGCGTGGTTCATCGAGTGCGAGTTCACGACCCCCCGGGGGCGATGACCTCTTTGTGGTCCTCGCGGGGAAAGAGCTGTTCCTCCGCTCGCAGTACACGAACATGCTCCGCTCGGCGCTGATCGAGAAGCACGGCGAGATCGACACCTTCAAGTTCTCGGGCAACGAGGTCGAGATCGCGCAGGTGCTCGATGAATGCCGATCATTCGGGTTGATGAGCTCGTACAAGCTTGTGATCGTGGATGACGCAGAAGCGTTCGTCAACGAGGCCACGCGCCCGATCCTCACGCGGTACGCTGAGAGCCCGTGCGATCAGGCCACGCTGCTCTTGCGTGCCAACACCTGGCGTCCCGGCAATCTCGACAAGGCGATCGTGAAGTGCGGCGTCGTCACGAAGTGCGATCAGGTCGAAGAGCCAATGGCGATCAAGTGGACTCAAGCGCGGGCGCAGCGTGCGTATGAGTCCTCGATCGGGCAACGGGAGTCCGCGATGCTCATCGAGCGTCTGGGCGTCGATCTGGGAAAGATCGACGCGGAGTTGGGGAAACTGGCGACCGGCGCGGGTGTGGGCAACCCGATCAGCGCGGAGCTGATCATGGAGATGGTGCCGCTGACGCGCGAGGCGGACAACCCCTGGGTCATTCAGGAGCCATTGCTGAGCGGAAACCCGCAATACACGCTTGAGCAGCTTCGGATTGTGCTTGAGAACTCTGGGAAGTCGAACTTTGTGCCTGTGTCGTATGCGTGCATCGATTTGGCGAGAAAAATCGTCGGCGTGAGTGAGGGCGCGGCGAACGGCGAAAACCTGAACACGGTCGCCAAAGAACTCAAGCTCTGGGGGCAGAGCCGGGACGCGATCATGCGACTGGCGCGAAAGGTTCCGCCGAGCACGGCGCGGGCGCTTCTCGATGCGAGTGTGCGTGCGGACATGGACATCAAACGATCAGCGGATCCGGTTCGGACGCTGGAGGTCCTGGCGCTCCGGTTCGCCGCGGTCGTGCGTTGATCTGAATTTTGCAGGTATTCTGGACGATTTTGTGACGGATCGACGATCTTACCGATGGGTCTGGGCGCATCGGTGCGCCCCGTAGCAGGAGGCACGCACCCATGAGCAGGACGCTCTTCATCAGGAAACGGTCGCTGGAGTTGGCGTTGTACGCGGGCACACTGGTGGCGTTGAGCGCGTGCGGTGGGAAAGGTGCTGGCGGCAGCGTGCGCGCCTCAGATCCGGACACCCCGGTCAACACCGGCCTCTCGAGCCTTGAGCGTGCCCCCGGGCTTGCGCTGCCTTCGGAAGAAGAGTTGATGGCACTGAGTGCCGACGAGGCCTCGATCCAGGAGCGGATCGCCGAATCTGCCCGGCAGCTCGAGTTCTATTTCACGAATGTTGAGATCGATGGGCCGGAGGATCTTCCGGCTACGCCTGAATACGCCTCGGAGCAGTCATCTCAGGAGAGACAGGCGACGCAAACCCAGCCGATTGCACAGAAGAGCGAACCCGCGATCCGGGTTGCACAGCCTGAGCAGCCGAATCCGGACTTGAGCACGCGAAATGACGGCGGGGTACGGGTCTCGCTCAAAGACCTCGCCGGCGGATCGGGCTCAGAAGTCGAACTCGAACAGCACAATGAAGCGACGGAAGACCTTGAGGCGGAGAATGCGAGCGAGGATCCGGTTTCGATCGAATCTGAGGCGGTGACCGAGCCGGCTGATACTGATGCGGTCACCGAGATGACTCCTTGGGAACGCCGAGACGCGCTCGCGGGTGAGCTCGCGTCGATCCTTGGTGAGATGGTGGCGCTGGGTGAGAATCCCGGCGCGTCCGCCGTGGCGCTCGCCTCGCTTGAAACCCTGCTCCCAGAGGATGAGAGCACCCTTGTGGATACAGGTGTTCTTTCTGAACCCGAGCTGGCGACACTGAACGCGATGCGGGGCTTGCTTTCCTCGATGGTGGACGAGGGCAACCTCATCGGGCCGAACGAGCTGGCCAGCCAACTCGAATCGATGCGGATTCAGCTGGCGGAGTGGTCGGGGATGGTCATCACCCGCGCGGCCCTTTGCACGCGTGTTGACGGGTTTGGGCGTTTTGAGACCTTCCCCAGCTATCGTTTCCGAGCAGGATTGGAACACGAAATTATCGTGTACACAGAGCTTGAGAACTTTGTGCAGCGGGAAACCACCGGTCCCGATGGGTTGGCGCGGTACAGCATCGAGCTTTCGCAGCGATTGGAGCTCTATCATGTCGCGGACGACCTGAATACATGGAATCGATCAGCAGACACGGTCCGGGATGAATCACGGAACCGATTGCGCGATTACTACCTGACGAATCGGGTGTGGCTGCCACCAAACTTGGGGGTTGGGCGGTATCACCTCAAGGTCGTGATGCGTGACCTGATCGGCGAGAAGATCGCGGAGACGATCATCCCGATCGAGATCGTTTCTCAATGACCGGCGTAAAAAAAGACAGCAGCTCTGGGACCTACCTCTCTCCACAAAAGAGCCCCAAAGCTGCCATCGCTGTGCCCTGCGAGAGTACAAGGATCGCATGAGCGATGCAAGCAGAACGCGCCTCTACCCACGAGAAAAACAGCTTGAAATGGATCGGATAAGACCCGAGTTCCTGTGGCACGCGAGTTCAGGAGTAATGGGTACCAGAGGTGATAAAATAGGCAAGAATGAAACAGTATTCATCGTGGTTGTGTAAACGGGCGTTGACGGCGGGTGGCCCGAGAATGTGGAAAAACACGAACAATGAATGCGGTCTTGAGTCGGGATAGAACGGATACTCATAGGTATGAGCAAGAACGGCAGTCAGCATGGAAACGGAACGGGAAAGGGCTCGGCGGCCTATCCCGCGCCCGTGCGTGAACTGATCGAGCGATTCGCGGAGTTGCCCGGAATTGGCGTGCGATCAGCGGAGCGGCTTGCTTTCCATGTGCTCAAGAGCGACGAGCAGTCCGCGATGGCGCTCGCCAGCGCCATTGAGGCGGTGAAGAAGAGCGTTCGGCATTGCCGGTTGTGTTACAACCTGAGCGACGCGGATGTCTGTCCCATCTGTTCGGACAGCAGGCGTGACCGTTCGCGGGTGCTGGTTGTGGAACAGCCGAAGGATCTGATCGCACTTGAACAAACGGGAATGTACCGGGGGCTGTACCATGTGCTGATGGGTCGTCTTTCGGCGCTCGACGGTGTCGAGCCGGATGATCTGACGATCGGGGCGCTGATGGAACGCATCCGCAACGCGGACGGACAAATCACGGAAGTGGTGCTCGGGCTCAATCCCACGGTCGAGGGCGATGGGACGGGGTTGTACCTCGCCCAGAGATTGGGTGAGCTCGGGGTATCGGTGAGTCGTCTCGCGCGTGGGCTGCCCAGCGGTGGCTCGCTCGAATATGCGAACAAGGCCGTACTCGCGGATGCGATCCTCGGTCGTCAGTCTTTGGGAGGCAACCCATAACGGGCTTCGGTGATCGTCATGCGTTTTTCGACTTCACAACACATGAAACTCGGCCAGCAGATGAAGCTGGCACCGCGGATGATCCAATCCATGGAGATCCTGCAGATGCCCCTCGCGGAGCTGCGCGAGCGGATCGAGCAGGAACTCGAATCGAACCCGACCCTGGAAGTGATCGAGATCGAGGGCGATCCAGATGCGCGGGAGCGTGAAGGGGCACAGAAGGATCGTGAGCTCAACATCGAACCCGAGAGCGCGGACGATTTCGCCCGCCTCGATGAGTACACCGAGAACAACCCCGACGCCGCAGAGAACACCTATTCCAATGACGCGAAGATGACGCGGGATTTCGATGATCTCCCCCGCACCCGCTCGAGCAGTGGCGATCGAGACGCAAAGTTTGAAGCGATGGCGGCCGCGCCCGCACGCAGCGCATCGCTGAGCGAACAGCTGATGGACCAGTGGTCGTTGACGGATGTTTCCGATCGGATCAAGGCGTTGGGTGGGGTGATCATCGCGAATCTGGATGATGATGGCTATCTGCGCAGCGAGTTCGAAGAGATCGCGGATCGTGCCGATCAATCGATCAAGGCATCGGAACCCACGGAATCGGACTGGGAGCTGGCCCTTCAGGCCGTGCAGCTGCTGCTTGAGCCGTCGGGCGTGGCGGCGCGCGACGCACGCGAGTGTCTGCTGCTGCAGATCGATGCGTTGGGCGATCGGGCCGGCGATGAACGCGACGATCGTATGAGTGTGGATGCGGACGCGCTGGATGTAGCGAGAAAGCTCGTAGCGGAGTATTTCGAGGAGCTGATGAAGAACCGGTTGCCCAAGGTCGCGGCACGATCCGGGCTATCGCTCGACGAGATCAATGTGGGGCTGGAGTTGTTGCGGCGTCTGAGTCTGTCGCCGGCACGCCGGTTGGTCGACGACGCGCCCGAAACGATTTCCCCCGACGGCATCGTCGAGTACGACGAAGACGAGGATCGGTATTTCGCGTACCTCACGGACGGGCGGTTGCCCGATGTGCGGATCAATCAGGAATACGCGAAGATGAGCGCGGACAAGGGGGTCCCGACACAGGACCGGACTTTCCTCAAGAAGAACCTGTCCAACGCACAATGGCTGATGGAAGCGGTCGCGCAGCGGCAGCATACCCTGTTGCGGGTGATCAACGCGGTGCTCGACGAGCAGCGGGAGTTCTTTGACTATGGGCCCGAGGCGCTCAAACCGCTGCCCATGAAAACGATCGCGGATCGTTTGGGGATCCATGTTGCGACGGTGTCTCGCGCGGTGAGCGAGAAGTACCTGATGACCCCTCGCGGGATCGTGCCGCTGCGGAGCTTCTTCTCCGGCGGGCTGAGCACGGAGTCGGGCGAGGATGTGAGTGCCAACTCGGTGAAGGCGACGATCGAGGAAATCATCAACGGCGAGGACAAGGCGAAGCCGCTGAGTGATGAGGCGATCGTGAAACAGCTCAAGGAGCGCGGGATCGAGATCGCGCGCCGGACGGTCGCGAAATACCGCGATCAGTTGGGGCTCCCGACAGCACGGATGCGGAAGCAGTTCTGATCAGGTTCGTGCAGATCGCCGGCGCGGGAGTCTAGGACGACGCGCGAGCGACCGGCGTTTCCATGGGCCGAGCCAGACGAGCGTTGCGCCAAGGACGAGCGCGGGGGTCGCGAGGAGCATGCGTGCTCCGGCATCATCGAAGAACCATGCACCGAAGATCGCGCTTGGGATCAGAACCAGCCCCCCGATGCGGGGGAAGATCAGGGCGAGAATCGACAGGATCAGGACGGGTGCAGCGAAGGTCATGACCGGGATCAGGTCCGCCGCGGTGCTTTCATTGTCAAACATATGCATGAGGGCAAACCAGACCCAGAATCCGCCCCAGATGGCTGTGAGCAGCGATGCGCCCCAGCTGATGATGCTTTCGGGGATCGCGAGTCTGGGTTGTGGGAGTCTGGGTCGTCGCATGGCACCAGTGTAGTTGGGATTGGTGTGATCAGGATTGCGTGCATCGGGCTGGGGCATGGGAACGAACCCCACTTCCCACCGCATCTACTGACCTGGGCAGGGCCCTTCACGGAGATTCACCATGGCACACACCAACCCACCTATCCGATACGGCCTCATCGCGGGGGCATTATCGCTCTTTGCACTTGTCTATGTCGCGACGGCTCAGCCGTTTTCGATGTCGTTCAAATCGTCCGAATCGCGTTGGCAGGTGGTGGTCGATGGCGTCATGGGCGGGTTGTCCACGGGCGGGATCGATCGAACAGGCAACGGGATCGTGTTCCACGGCGAACTCTCCCTCGAGAACAACGGCGGGTTCTCGCAGATCCGAACCCCGATCGAGCCGGGTTCGCTGGAAGGCGCGGACGGGATCGAGATCGAGGTGCGAGGCGACGGACGCAACTACATCTTCGATGCGCGCGTCGCGAACATGCGTGTCATGGCCGGGTCGTATCAGCATAAGTTCGACACGAAGGATGATGAGTGGACGACAATCCGCCTGCCCTTTACGGATTTCAAGTTCCACTACTTCGGGCGCCAGATGGAGAATGTGGATGCGATCGAGGCGCACATGATCGACTCGCTGGGCGTCACCCTCGCGGATTACAACCCGGGCGACTTTGAGATCGAGATCCGCGCGATCCGCGGGTATGTCGAGGGCGATGCGTACGACAATCGTCTGGCGAAGCTCAGCGAACAGTTGGGGCTTGCGGAGGAAGCAGGTGCTGAAGAAGCACCGGATGAGGAAAAGGGGGCGGTGTACGCGGGTCGCCTGGAGCGGATTGGGGCGAAGCTCGAAGCGCGTGCAGTCGATTCCCAGACGCAACCCATGAGGATGTCATCTTCCGATGCGTCAAAGATCATAGAGCTGTGCGTCTTGGCGATTGATCGCGGCGCACCGTTGTTCAACCACGGGCAGCACGAAGCGTGCGCTTCGGTGTACGAGATCGCCATCGCGTCGATCTATATGCTTCGCGAAGAACAGCTCGACGAGCACACCCGGACGATGGTGAACCGCTCATTGCGCGACGGGCGGCGGGTGCATGACGCTGGCGATCGGGCGTGGCACTATCGCGCAACGCTCGATGCGTTGATCGAGCGCTTCAGCGAACACGGGTGAGGCGGGCGTATTCGAGAACCAGCGTCTTACGACCGACAGATTTGAACTCAACCACGACCCTCGCGTTCGCGCCGGGGGTCGTTTTCATGACCACACCCTCGCCGAACTGGGGGTGACGGACGACGGAACCCTGCGGGTAAGCGTTGGCGTCTCCGCCAGAGGGCTTGGGCTTTGATGCACCACCCGGGTTGATGCTCGGGCGCGGCGGGGCGGACTTGGGCATCGAACGCCGGGGTTGCACATTCGCGAGGCGCTGCTCGCGGGCGCGCTCGATGCGTTCGAGATCGGCCTTGTGCTTGGGGTCCTGTTTGTAGTCCTTGAACGATCCGGAACGGAATGACCGCGAAGGGGAGGGCTTGGAGGAAAACGCGTCGTCGTACTCGCCCATGCCCTCGTCGTCGTAGTACGAGTCGGAGTGGTCGGAGAAGATGATGTGCTCGCGTCCGATCTCCTCGAGGAATCGCGAGGGGATCATGCGTTCGGACATGCCTCGGATGGTGCGCCGGTTCGCGTTGGTGATCTGCAAGTGTTTCATCGCGCGGGTGATCCCGACGAACGCGAGTCGGCGTTCCTCTTCGAGCTCGCTCTGGGATTCGTTGGCGCGCGAGTGGGGGAGCGATCCCTCCTCGAGCCCGATCATGGCGACGGCGGGGAACTCAAGGCCCTTGGACGCGTGGAGCGTCATGAGGGTGACGGTGCCGGTGGAGGAATCGACGGCGTCCGCGTCGGCGACGAGGGCGATGGACTCGAGGTAGGCGCGGAGCATGGCGAGGAGCTCGGGGAGTTCTTCGCGGGGCTGACCTTGTGCTGGTGGCATCCGCTCGCCTGTGCTCTGTTCTTCTGGGCTGGGTTGAGATTGCACAGGCGGGACGCCTGTGCCACCGGGCTCTTGTTGATCGGGTGCCGATGACTCTGAATCGATGGAGAAGTATGCAGGATCGTCGGCCGGGTCGTATTCGCGCTCGAAATCACGGGCGGAAGTGATGAGTTCGGAGAGGTTGTCGAGGCGTTCCTCGTCGGACTCGGCGCCGCTTGCTTTGGCTTGTTTGGTGTAGTGCGCTTCGAGGGTGGACTCGGTGATGACGCGTTCGACAAGCTCGTGGAGCGATGTGGAGACGGATGCGCCGAGGAATGTGCCTCCCCCGGTCCAGTCGTTGACCATGGTGACGAACTTGTCGATCGACGCGATGGCGCGTGGGTTGAGCCCGAGTTCTTTCGCGCGCGTCAATCCTTCCCACATGGATATATTGGCGCGGACGGCGGCGCCCTGGATGACATCGAGGGTGGTCTTGCCAATCCCGCGGGTGGGCGTATTGACGACGCGGAGCAGTGAGACGGTGTCGTCGGGGTTGGCGACGACGCGGAGGTAGGCGAGCGCGTTTTTGATCTCTTCACGCTCGAAGAACGCGGTGCCCCGTGCGATCTTGTAGGGGATCCCGTGCTGGCGCATCGCGTCTTCCATGACGCGTGAGAAAGAGTTGACGCGGTAGAAGACGGCCATATCGCGCCAGGCGATCCCGTCCTCGTCGTGGAGCTTGCGGAAGTAGTCCGCGACGAGCTCGCCCTCATGGCGTTCGTTGTTGCAGCGGATGACGGTGATGGGCTCGCCGCCATCTTTGGAGGTGTAGAGCGGCTTGTCGCGCCGGTGCTCATTCTGCTTGATGAGGGTGTCGGCTGCTTGGAGGATGGGTGCGGTGGATCGGAAGTTCTCGCCCAGCAGGATCGCGGTGGCGCCGGGGAAGTGTTCCTCGAAATCGAGGATGTTGGAGATGTCGGCGCCGCGCCAGCCGTAGATTGCCTGATCGGGGTCGCCGACGACGCAGATGTTGGGTTGCTCGGGTTTTTCGTTTTCCATACCCGGGAGCGGTGGGGGCGGGGCCGCGAGCAGGGAGGTGATCTTGAACTGGACGGAGTTGGTGTCCTGATACTCGTCGATCATCAGGTAGCGCCAGCGGGAGGTAAGCTCGGCGCGGATGTCCTCGTGGGTCTCGAGGAGTTTGACGGTGTAGAGGAGCAGGTCGTCGAAGTCGATCGCGCCCGCCTGGCGGAGGACCTGCTCGTATCGGAGATAGATCTTGGCGATCTGCTTCGCGTAGTAATCAAACGCGTTGGCTTCGAACTTCTTCGCGTCCATGAGCTCGTTCTTCGCGTTGGAGATCGTGCTCAGGACGGTGCGGGGTGGCCAGTTGCTGCTCTGGAGGTTCATCTCCTTGAGCACGCGCTTCATCGCGCTCATCTGGTCGGAGCTGTCGTAGATGGTGTAATCGGGCTTGAGACCGGGGAGCTGGGCCCGCTCGGCGTATCGGCGGAGCAGGCGCGCGCAGAGCGAGTGGAAGGTGGTGATGGTGAGCCCGCGCATGCGTGGGTCGGCGGGTGCGCCCTCTTCGAGTGCCTGCTCGCCCGCGATCTGGACGGTGACGCGTTCGCGCATCTCACCCGCAGCTTTGTTCGTGAATGTAAGCGCGAGGATCGACCACGGCGGGACGCCCTTCTCGATCAGGTGCGCGATGCGACGCGTAATGACGCGGGTCTTGCCCGAACCCGCAGCCGCGAGGATGAGCAGCGGGCCTTCGGTGTGGAGGACGGCGGACTTCTGCGCGTCTGTGAGACCCACCAGAATGGGGTTCTCTGTGGGTGCATCGTCCCCGAGTTTGCTCGGGAGATCGTCGTCGGCGAGGAAATCGGGGAGGTCGTCGAGGGGCATGGTGGGCATCGCGTCGTGCTGCTCTATGGGTGAAGGTCCGTCTTTGGGAAAGGGTAGGCGATCCGGGCGGATTCGTCGGAGCGTTTCACGATTTGAGCGTCCTGCGGATACGCGCTTTGACGGACGCGGGGGTGTTGTTGTCGTTGAGTGTCGATTCGAGAAGCTCGATGGTCTTGGCGTGCTTCTTCGGGTCATTGCGAGTGGAAGCGAACAGAGCGCTGTAGGACCAGGCGCGGACGAAGGTCTTCTTGCTGTTCATGCACGCGCGGGCGAAGGACTCGATGGAATCGGTGCATGACTTGGGGATGGGCACAACGGAGAGGATCTGGAGGACATGGAGCTGGGAAGCCCAGGTCTCGAGCGCATCGAGTGTGGCGCACATGCCTTTGATGTGCTTGGGGTCGATCGATTCCGGGACGAGATCGCCCTCGTCGATCGCGTGCTTGAACAGCCAGGTCGCGCCGTCCTGATGCTCGACGCTCGGGAACAATGCGATCAGGGATTCGTGGAACTCGGGGTGCTCGTAGTGGTTTGCGTAGACGCGCTTGATGTATGTTGCGTCCTTGGAGTCCCATTGGGCGATGTCGTGTGCGAGGGTCATGGTCTTAGCATAACAAGGACTGTTACATACTTGTTACGGCGATCTTGCGGTTGTCGGTTACACTTTGTGGATGAAGAAGGTTCTGATGCTGATGATCGCGTTGTGGTGCGTGTCGATGGGATTTTCTTGCTCAATGTCGCGGGTGCAGACTCCGTCAGACATTGTGAGGAGTTCAATCACGGATTACACACAATCAATGGAGTGCATGACGCCGGAGTTTCTGGTTGCACCGGTCCTTTGTAGAGCTCCGGTGTCGGGTGCAAGGATGAGTCGGGCGGGCAAAGGGACTGAGCACGGCGAAAAGTTCTACCACCTGTATGTCAACGATCCAGGGGGATATGTTGCAACTGTCATGGGTGAGCAGGATGCGCCGGTTGGACTGACACTCGTGAAGGAGTCGCACTACGCGAAGGTGGTTGGTGTAGAAGCGCACGGCCCAACTGGGACCCGAGCAGTAAGGCGTCCCGATGGAGTATCCGATCTCTTCGTGATGATGAAGATCGGGGAGCCGGACACTCCAGACACAGATATGGGATGGATCTACGCAACGGCTTCGCCGCTTGGTGAGATCGAATCAATCGGGATGATTGAGTCATGTATTCGCTGTCATCGAGACGCGGATCATGATCGATTGTTTGGGATTGCGCCCTAAGCAAGTGCCTTCGCGGGGTATGAGGGCGGTTTCTTCGGGTTCGTGCGTCGATCGCGACGTGGAGATCGAAATACAAACGCGTAGACGGGTGTTCCACACGGGTGGGTACCTATCATTTTTTCCGTTTGCCCGTATTCGATTCGCGTCGTGGCATGCGGCGGCAACCCCAATCTCCACAAACACTTGCGAGCAGTACCATGAGTGAAAAAGAATCCATCAACCCGCAGGCCATGCCGGACGTTCAGGCGTCACAGGACAATCGCAATGTCCACATCGATAAGGTCGGCGTGAAGGATGTTGTCTACCCCATGAAGCTCGCAACCAAGGACGGCGGCGATCAATCGACCGTCGCGTCGATCAACATGTATGTCGCGCTCCCCAAGGAAAAAAAGGGGACGCACATGTCCCGCTTCCTCGAGGTGCTCAACGAGCACGACAACCAGGCGTTCTCGCCCGGCGACATCCCGCAGATCACCCGCAAGATCAAGGAGCGTCTCAATGCACAGGAGGCGCACTTCGAGGCCAGCTTCACCTACTTCATCGCCAAGCCCGCGCCGGTCACGGGGCACAAGGGGCTGATGAACTACGAGGTGACCTTCGAGTGCACGGCCAACTGCGCCGAGGACTTCGTGATCCGCGTGGCCGCGCCGGCGACGAGCCTTTGCCCGTGCAGCAAGGAGATCAGCGAATACGGCGCGCACAACCAGCGCTGCCGCATCGAGGCAGCGGTCCGTGTGAAGGACACCATGTGGATCGAGGACCTCGTCGAGCATCTCGAAGCAGCCGCCTCGCACCCGGTATACGCGGTGCTCAAGCGCCCCGACGAGAAGTTTGTGACGGAGAAGGCGTTCGAGAACCCGAAGTTCGTCGAGGACATCATCCGCGACCTGGCGGTGCTGCTCAACGAGGACGACCGGATTGTGCAGTACGACATCAGCAGCGAGAACTTCGAGTCGATCCACTCGCACAACGCGTATGCGGAGCTATCGCGGGATAAGCGGCTGGATTGAACCGGTTTCAGTATCGCGCGGGCATCGAGTCGTAGCGCTCTCGGAGCCACTTGAGCAGGCCGGGCTTGGCACCCTTGAACTTCGGCTGATGGTCGAGGATCGCGATCATCAGCGGCGTGCCTGTGGGCAGGGCGTGCTTGATCGCGTGGTAGACCCGTGATTGTGACTGCTCGGATTCGATAAGCACGGCGTGATCCCAGACGAAGTGATAGTCGGGGAACTGCGCACCGATATCCAGGTCGAATGGGCGATCGGATGCGAGCAGGTACATGGTCATCTCGTGCCTGCACGGGGTGAGGTGCCCATCCACCACGCAATCAGAATAAAGCCGACGCCGGTGATGATCGGCGGGGCGATGGGGCCCAACGCACCGATGACGATCATGGCGATGCCGAGGAGAACGAGTGCCCAAAGGACGAGTTGTGTGCGTTGTTTCGCGTTCATGCTAGATCCAATCTCTCGGGTTGAACCGAGAGCATGATGGATTGGGCTGAACGCATGATGATGCGGGGATGAACTTGGGTTCATCTTAACAGGCAGGGCGCTTGCGTCTGCAGGCCGCGAGTATGCCGAACCCAAGGAGCGTGGTGCCGGATGGGGCCGGGATGAAACGCCCGAAGGTCAGAGTGGAGCCGGGAAGAAGAACGGCGTCGGCGGCGAAGGGGTCATCGTCAAAGCTTTCGAAGAGCTCGACATGGAACTCGCCATCGAGGTTCAGGTGGATATCCGTCTGGAATGAACCGGTGAAGCGTTGAGTGCCGCTGAAATCGGAGCCGAGCCCGGGCGTTAGCACATCCGGCCATGAACCATGAAAGGTGCCATCAGAGTTCCCGTAGCGCAGGTTGACTTCGCTGAGCCATGAATCTCCGAAAGTCTGAATGGTGATGTCGTAGTCGATCTGAAGGATGATGTATCCGAGTTCAGGATCGAGCGAGCCGGGATAGTACACCCCGGTCTCGTTCGAGGGATCACCGTCGGTGTTCCATGACTGCAGGCCTGAAATATCAATGGTGTCCTGCGCGAAAAGCGGGGCGGCGAACATGGCGGTGCATAGTGCGGCAAACTTGATGATCATGTCGTATCTCCTATAAGTATGTTCTGCGCATGATAATGCACAATGGGCATATCTCATAGAGATAAACAAGAGATTGTTATTTCGTCCCCGCCAGTTTCCGGACCGTGAAGTCGAAGTTGCGGACCATCGCGGTGAGCACGCCGTAGACGATGGCGATGTAGATCCCCGCGCTGACGACAGCGCCGATCCCCATCGCCATGCGTGCGACAACGAGTCCTTCCTCGCCGGGCTGGTTCACGGTCTCGTCGAGTCGCTCGACCGGTGAGACCATCGCGTCGATCAGAGACGCAGGCGAGAGCGCGGCAAGTGCTGGGCCGATGACCGGCATATCGGAGGCACTCGCCCAGCCGCACATCCCGAGTATCCCCGCGGAGATGAAGACCACCGCGACGGTACCGACCACGGCCGAGAGGGTGCCCTTGCTCTTGAGCGACCAGTGCAGTCCGATCATCACACAGAACGCGATGAACGGCACGAGCATGACCGCGAGGACAATCCCGGCTTCGGGGATGATGACGGGGACATCGAACGAACCGCCGCCGGGGACCTTGTGTGTGTACTGGGCGAGTTCCTTCTTCCCGAACCCGCCGAACATGGCGTAGAGCCCCGCGACGAGGAGGGTGAACACCGGAACAGCGATGAGCGGGAGAAGGTACGCCACGAGCCCGCGCATTTTGCCCGAAAGGTAGAGCTTGGGCGTGATGGGTGTGGTGAGGATGAGATCCAGCGTGCCGTCTTCGCGCTCGCCCGCAACGGCGGTGGCGGCCATGTTCAGCGCGACCAGCGAGATCAGGAACACCTCGGTGAAGACGAGCGACTTGATGATGAATCGGAAGTCGTTGGTGTTGAGCGTGCCCGTGTGGTAGAGAATGACGACGACGAGTGCGGTGAGTGCGCCGAGGGAGACGAAGGACCAGCGTGCGAGCATGCGCCCAAGCGTTGCGTTGCGGGCCGCCGCTTCGCGCCACGCGATGGGATTGGACCACACGGTGCGGGGTGGGCGGTGTTCTTCGTCGGCACCTGTGAGCCCGAACATCTTGCGATACCAAGGGGCGGATGTCGCGTTCTGGGTGACGCGCTTGAGCCCGCCCGAGCGGACGGTCAGGGTCGAGAACCCCGCGAGCAGAACAGAGATGAGGATCGAGAAGGTGCTCCACGCCGCGGCGGGTGATGAGAGCATGAATCCTGCGATACCTGAGTACGCGCCCGGGTCGGCGCTGGGGTAGGTGGTGGGGGAGAGTTGGGCGCGGATCGCGAGGAAAGGGTTGAGCGCGGTGAAGACGGTGACGCCGTCGCCGTTGGATCCCATACCCATCCCGCGGGTGCGCAGCCAGGCGTCGATCGCGATGGTCGTCGCGATGTAGGTGACGACGGAGACATAGAAGGTGAATACGGCTCGTTGTCCCGCGAGTCGCGACACGGAGAGCGCGATCGCGATCGCGCCCACGAGGGTCGCGGCACCCGCGGAGACGATGTAGGCGTTGATGATGGACTTGCCGGGCACGCCGCCGAAGAACTGGGTGAGCGCGAAGAGCGGGAGCGAGGCGAAGAGGAGGGCGAGGACGAAGAAGAGACGCCCGAAGAGGTTGCCTAGCACGATCTCGAGCTTGGACATGGGGGTGGTGAGGATGATGTCCCAGGTCTTGGGGTTGGCTTCCTGTGCGATCGCGCCGGCCATGAAGACGGGGGCGATGACGCAGATGAGTCCGACCTGCAGGTAGGCGATCAGGGCGAAGCTGGTCGCGCCGGCGGACGCGAGCTCACGGTATGAAACATTCGAGCCCGGCGAGTTGGCGAGCATCGCCCAGAGCAGCACGAGGATGAGCACCGCGAGGTAGGCGCTGCGGACATAGAGGTGCTTTGAACGGCGCGACGCGTTCTGCACCAATCGCACGGCGATGGGGTTCGCGGGTCCGAGTCGTAATAACCATCGTAGGAATATGGGCATGGTGAGAGTTTATAAGGGAAATGGGTCCTGTGTGTTCGAATCGGTGCCCTGCTTTGGCCCGTCAGGGCAAAGCAGGTTGTCGGCCGGTTCTCGTTCCTGCTTTGTCCGTCTCCGACGGCTCAAAGCAGGGCACCCGGCACATCTGGTATACGAGCGTGCGGGGGGATGGGTGCAGGGAAGTTGGGGCAGATCTGGATTGGATGCCGTCTACAGCTCCTGCATGCCCTTCAAAGAGTGTACCGCATCACAAAGCTCATCAACGCAATCGGGACAACGAGAACATGCAGGTGACGAAGTCTCCTGCATGGCGCCCAACTCGTGCGCACTTGATGGTTGAGGGTTCCCCCTCCGCCTCGCGTTGCTCGGCACCTCCCCCGCAAGCGCGGGGGAGGAGATAGAAAAAGCCGCACGGCTTGGCGTGCGGCTTGAGGGGTTAGGTTGTCGTCGCGGGTCAGGTCGATTGCGACTCGGCGGACTCGAGCTCGGGCTCGTCGTCCGATTCGTCGCTCTTTTCCGGCTCCGGAGGGGCGACATACTCGGATTCGAACGAGAGGAACTCGTCCTCACCCTTGCGGGTCGCTTTGAGCACATTCTTGTCGTGCAGGTCGCCCGAGAGGAGCATCTCGGACACGGGGTCCTCGATGTAGGTCCCGATCGCGCGACGCAGGGGCCGGGCACCGAAGTCCGGGTTGTATCCCTTGTCGATCAGGAAGTCCTTGGCGGGCTGATCGATCTCGAGGGTGAACCCCTGGAGGGTCAGACGCTCTGCGACCTTGCCGACCTCGAACTCGACGATCTGGACCAGGTCCTCCTTCGTCAGCGGCTTGAAGACGATGACATCGTCGAGGCGGTTGATGAACTCGGGGCGGAAGAACCGCTCGATCTCCTTCATCAGGACCGACTTGATCGAGTCGAACTGGCTGTCCGGGGCGTGCTTACCGAAGCCGAAGCCCCCGCCGCCCTTGATCAGGTCCGCGCCGATGTTGCTGGTCATGATGATGATCGTGTTGCGGAAGTCCACATGACGCCCGAAGGAGTCGGTGAGTCGTCCTTCTTCCATGATCTGCAGGAGCATGTTGAAGACATCGGGGTGCGCCTTCTCGACTTCGTCGAGGAGGACGACCGCGTATGGGCGACGGCGGATCTGCTCGGTGAGCTGACCGCCTTCCTCGTACCCGACATAGCCGGGAGGCGCGCCGACGAGGCGGGAGACGGTGTGCTTCTCCATGTACTCGGACATGTCGAGATGGATCAGTGCATCGCTATCGCCGAACATGAACTCCGCGAGTGACTTGGAGAGCAGGGTCTTACCGACGCCGGACGGGCCGACGAAGATGAAGCTGCCCATGGGTCGCTTGGGGTCTTTGAGCCCGGCACGGGCGCGACGGATGGCCTTGGCGATCGCCTTGATCGCGTCGTCCTGCGAGATGACGGCCTTGTGGAGCTCGTCCTCGAGCTTGAGGAGGCGCTGTGCCTCTTCCTTCTCGAGCTTCTGCAGGGGGACGCCGGTCATCTTGGAGACGACCTCGCGGATGATCTCCTCGTCGACGACGCCTGCAGATTCCTGCTGCTTGGCGCGCCACTCGGCCTGGATGTCTTCCTTCTTCTTGCGCATCTGCTCTGCCTGATCGCGGAGCTCGGCGGCTTTCTCGTAGTCTGCGCCCTTGACGGCCTCGTCCTTGGCGACGGAGAGCTGTTCGATCTCCGCCTCGATGTCGGCGAGGTTCGGGGGCTTGCGCATCGACTTGATGCGGACGCGGGCGCCCGCTTCGTCGAGGACATCGATGGACTTGTCTGGTTGGACGCGTCCGGTGATGTAGCGCCCGGAGAGCTCGACGGCGGCCTGGAGCGCGTCGTCGGTGATCTTGACCCGGTGGTGCGTTTCGTACTTGTCGCGGATCCCCTTGAGGATCTCGACGGCCTGATCGGCGCTGGGCGGATCGACGGGGATCGCCTGGAAGCGCCGTGCGAGTGCGGCGTCCTTCTCGATGTACTTGCGGTACTCGTCGAAGGTTGTTGCACCGATGCACTGGATCTCGCCTCGTGCGAGGGCGGGCTTGAGCACATTGGACGCGTCGATCGCGCCCTCAGCGCCGCCGGCGCCCACGAGGGTGTGCAGCTCGTCGATGAAGAGGATCACATTGCCTGCGCGGCGGACCTCGTTCATCACGGCCTTGATGCGTTCTTCGAACTGACCGCGGTACTTGGTGCCCGCGACCATCATCGCGAGATCGAGTACGACGAGGCGCTTCTCGTGGAGGATGTCGGGGACTTCCTGCGAGACGATGCGCTGCGCGAGCCCTTCGATGATCGCGGTCTTACCCACGCCCGCTTCGCCGAGCAGGACGGGGTTGTTCTTGGTGCGACGGCACAGGACCTGCGTCAGGCGTTCGATCTCGTGGGATCGCCCGATGACGGGGTCGAGGCTCTTGTCTGTGGCGAGCTGGGTCAGGTCACGCCCGAACGAGTCGAGCGCGGGGGTCTTGGACTTGCCGCCCTTGCCCTTGGGGCCGGACTCGCCGGATGGGCCGCCCGCGGATGACATTTCGGCTTCGGATTCGGTCCCTGCGCCGAGGAGGTTGAGTACCTCTTCGCGGACATCGTCGAGCTTGAGCCCGAGATTCATGAGGACCTGTGCAGCGACGCCGTCGTGCTCACGGAGGAGCCCGAGCAGGATGTGCTCGGTCCCAACATAGTTATGGTTGAGGTTGCGTGCTTCCTCGATCGCGTACTCGATGACTTTCTTTGCACGCGGTGTCTGAGGGAGCTTGCCCATCGTGACCATTTCCGGGCCAGCGCGGACGAGTTTTTCGACCTCGAGGCGGACCTTGCGGAGGTCGACATCGAGGTTCTTGAGGACATTGGCACCGACGCCGGAGCCCTCTTTGACGAGTCCGAGCAGGATGTGCTCGGTCCCGATGTATTCGTGGTTGAAGCGCTGGGCTTCCTGGTTGGCCAGGGCCATCACTTTGCGGGCACGATCTGTGAATCGTTCAAACATGGTCATTCTCCCGCTTCCCGGGTCCTCTTCCCGAGATGCTTCCGACACCATTGGGGTGTCTTTTCATATGAATCCACGAGAAGGAACGCTTCCCGATGTGATTCTGTTCGTATATACCGGCCAAGATGATGCGTTCTCCCTATCAGGCGGACCTGTATGGAGGCGAATCGTCCGGTTCTGTCTCGTATATCGGCTGCATGAGGCGTGCCAGTGTCGTGGAAGGACAAAACTGGGTTCAGATCGATCCAACACCCGTTCTCGTCGGAGTTTGCGAGCGTGGGAACACGACAGATCCGCACGATCGAGCGGGTGATCTGCCAGTTCGGCAGGGTGAATTCGCCTTTGATCCAGTTGATGAGAAGTTTGTCGGGATCTTCGTCGCGCTGATCGGAACTGCGCGGCGGATTCGGGGGGCGGAAGGATGCCGTCGCGCTATAATCCTGTCGTTTGTCAAAAACCATCCGGGCGGTATCTGAGGAACACGCCCACGCGATACAGAAACGAGGTTGAATCGTGGCGAGCAAGCACTTTGATGTTGTGGTGATCGGTGGCGGCCCCGGCGGGTATGTCGGTGCGATCCGGGCAGCCCAGCTCGGGTACAAGACAGCGATCATCGAACGCGCCAAGCTCGGCGGCGTCTGCCTCAACTGGGGGTGCATCCCCTCCAAGGCCCTGATCAGCAACGCGGCACTGATGGAGCAGCTCGCGGAAAAAGAAGAATGGGGACTCGAGACGGGCGAGGTGAAGTTCAACTGGGACAAGGTCATCGGTCGTTCACGCGATGTGGCCGACAAACTCAACAAGGGTGTTGAGTTCCTGATGAAGAAGAACAAGATCGAGTTCTTCAACAAGCACGCCAAGATCGTCAAGGCTGGCCCGAAGGTCGAGATCGAGGTCCGCGATTGCGATCTGAACGAAGAGTTCACTCCCGCACCGGTCAAGGTGAACAAGGCGACCGAGACGATCACCGCGGATAAGGTCATCATCGCGACCGGCTCGGTGGCACGCGATCTGCCCTTCGCCAAGTTTGACGGCGACAAGATCTGGGGTGCTCGCGAGGCGATGCACAACAAGGAACGACCCAACAAGCTCATCGTCGTCGGCGCCGGTGCGATCGGTATGGAGTTCGGGTATGTCTACAAGAACTTCGGCACCGAGGTCACCATCATCGAGATGATGGACCGAGTCGTGCCCATCGAAGACGAACAGGTCGGCAAGGAACTCGGCAAGATCTATAAGAAGCAGGGCTTTGATATCCGCACCAAAACCGGTGTGCTCGATATCGACACCAAGGGCAAGGGCGTCAAGGTCACCGTTGCCCCGATGAGCAAGGACGGCAAGCCCGACGAATCCAAGAAGGAAGTCCTCGAGGGCGACAAGGTGCTCCTCGCGATCGGTGTTGCCGGTCGATTTGACGGGTTGTTCGACGAGTCGCTCGGGCTTGAGACGGAGCGCGGGTTCATCAAGACGGACTATGTGCCGCTGAGTGACGACAAGCCCAGCGAGCCCAAAGCGCTGTCATACGCGACAAACCTCGAAGGTATCTACGCGATCGGCGATGTCATCGGCCCGCCTGCGCTGGCGCATGTCGCTGGTGAAGAGGCGATCCTCTGTGTCGAGCAGTTCGCGTTCAAGGACGGTAAGGAGAAGCACGAGCCCATCCCGATGGACTACACCGTGATCCCGGGCTGCACCTACTGCCACCCGCAGGTCGGGTCGGTCGGATACACCGAGCAGGCGCTCAAGAAGCAAGGGCTCAAGAAGGGCGAGGACTACGAGGTCGGCGTGTTCAACAACATGGCGCTCGGCAAGGCCATCGCCACGCGTCACACCCATGGGTTCGTCAAGGTCATCCGTGGCTTGCCCCGCGGCGAGATTCTCGGTGCTCACATCCTCGGCGATCAGGCGACCGAGCTGATCGCCGAGCTGACGGTGGCGCGTCGACTCGAAGCAACGACGGAAGAGCTGATCGCGACGGTCCACGCGCACCCGACGATGCACGAGGCCGTGCACGAGGCGGTGCTGGCTTCTGAAGGGCGTGTGATCAACTCGTAAGTCATGCAACGAAAGCGTGCATACGCATGCCTCAAACCCGCCTTCTGGGCGGGTTTTTCTTGTGATGTACGAATGGATCAGGTATGGTCATTCTTCAATCGAACACCAGAAACCTGTGAGAGGGGATTCATGTCTATCGCATCAAGCTTTCGTCGTGCCCGGGTGGCGCTCGTCGTTCCGGCTTTCCTGTTGTTCTCCGCGGGGGCAGGTGCGTCCGAAGTTCTTCCAGAATCACGAGCAACCGTGGTTTCGGTCACGCCGGTGAACCTTGGTCCGTTCGAAGGCTATGTCGGTGGCGGAGATGGCGAACTCGATATTGAGCTGACGGGGCTGAGCTCGTCGGACGACTTCACAGCGATCGGGACTTATTACTATGGTCCAGATGGGTTCGATCGATACAACAACGGGACCTATAGCGTTACGCACGATGCAACGATCGAGCCCAGCATGGTCGGGTTCGCGTTCACGCAATCTTCGACGGCCGAGGGTGATGCGAGCCCGCAGGTGACCGCGTACAACGAATCGGTGCTCTACTTCTCTGTCAGCGCCGATGTCACCGCGACGCTCTCGATGTCCTACGACGGCAACACGAATGTTGGCATCGATGCCGTACTCCTCGAACTGCGTCGGGTTGGGGAAGGCGAAAACCCGACGGTGCTCGAAACATTGTTCACACTCGGGGTCTACCCGGCGGGTGAGGGCGAAGACGAGATCGAAGTTGAACTGCTCGCGGGTGAGAGATACCGCATAACCATGGATGCGCGTGCGCGGAGCTTCTCCGGCACAGGCCTGGTCGAGAGCGCCTTGAGCGTGATGATCGAGTTGCCTGTCTGCGCCGCCGATCTCAACGGCGATGGGGCGCTGAACTTCTTCGATGTCTCGGCGTTTCTGGTCGCGTACAACGCGCTGGATCCGGTTGCGGATTTCAATGGCGATGGCTCATTTGACTTCTTC